>ERZ1022724.160-NODE-160-length-15994-cov-5.380325_pt1 | contig 15994 bp, 9 predicted proteins | sample MGYA00521091_ERZ1022724 | MGnify/ENA primary metagenome ERZ1022724 (study PRJEB33162, sample SAMN09537610) | freshwater metagenome | isolation source: freshwater | place: Canada:Alberta | collected 2017-07 | study: EMG produced TPA metagenomics assembly of the... | reverse complement strand
ACCTATCAGCATGCAAGAAAAGATCCGAGCTTCATCGCTGAGCTTGCTGAGCTTCACAAGACTTACACCGGTAGGCCCTCAATCATCACTGAGGCCAAGAACTTCGCAGCCCAGTTTGGGGATCTGAGAGTCTTTCTAAAGCGCGAGGACCTAAACCACACCGGTAGCCACAAAATCAACAACGTCATGGGCCAGGCATTGCTTGCCAAGCGCATGGGAAAAAAGCGCATCATTGCCGAGACTGGAGCCGGGCAACACGGTGTTGCTAGCGCAACAGCTGCCGCCTTCTTTGGGCTGGAGTGTGTGGTCTACATGGGTGAGGTAGACACCCAGCGACAGGCCTTGAATGTGGCGCGCATGAGACTCCTTGGTGCAGAGGTTGTTCCCGTTACCACCGGCTCAAGGACACTAAAGGATGCCATCAACGAGGCCCTGCGTGATTGGGTAGCGAATGTTGAGACCACCCACTATCTCCTTGGGACCGTTGCTGGGCCTCACCCATTCCCAACCATGGTTCGCGACTTCCACAGCGTGATTGGCAACGAAGCCAAGTTGCAGATGCAGGAGCTGATCGGCGGATTGCCGACAGCAGTTGCGGCATGCGTTGGCGGCGGTTCAAACGCAATAGGAATCTTCCACGCATTCTTGGATGACCCGGAGGTTCAGTTGTGGGGATTTGAAGCAGCCGGAGATGGCATAGACACTCCAATGCACGCAGCGACTCTTTCCAAGGGCGTCCCAGGGGTGCTGCATGGCGCAAGAAGCTACATGCTGCAGGACGAAGATGGTCAAACCAGTGAATCCCACTCAATCTCCGCGGGGCTTGACTACCCGGGAGTTGGGCCCGAACACTCTTGGCTGAAGGATTTGGGTCGAGCAAACTACTTCGGAATCACTGACTCGCAGGCAATGGAGGCAATGAGGTTGTTGAGCAGAACAGAGGGCATCATCCCGGCTATCGAAACCGCTCACGCGCTTGCTGGAATTGAGCACCTGTCAAAGGTCCTCCCAAAGGGCAGCTCGATTCTGGTTAATCTCTCGGGTCGCGGAGACAAGGACATGGAGACTGCAGGTCGCTATTTCGGATTCTTGGGTGCAAATGAGTAGGGTCAGCGAGGTTCTCACTCAGAACAAGGAGTCCGGTCGCGGAACCCTGGTTGGTTATTACCCAGCCGGCTATCCAACTGTTCAGGATTCGGTCGATGCACTGGTTTCCATGGCCAAAAACGGTTGTGACGTTTTGGAAATTGGAGTTCCTTACTCAGACCCAGTGATGGATGGTTTGGTCATTCAGCAAGCCACCGAGGTGGCTCTAGAAAATGGTTTCAAGCTGCCACAGCTGTTCGATGTGATTTCAAAAGTTAGAGCTCAAGTCGACACTCCAATGCTTGTGATGAGCTATTGGAACCCGGTTATTCGCTTCGGAGTTGAGAAGTTTGCTGACGAGCTAAAGGCTGCTGGAGCCCAGGGCATGATCACACCAGATTTGATTCCAGATGAAGCAGGGGATTGGATTGCCATTTCCGACAGGCTCGACCTTGATCGAGTATTCCTGGTTGCTCCCTCAAGTTCGGACCCTCGAATTGCCAACAATGCAGACATCTCGAGAGGCTTTGTTTACTCAGTCTCGACCATGGGCATAACTGGAGAGCGGGCAAAGCTCGATGAGCTTGCTCGCTCGCTGGTAGGCAGAGTGAAGAGCGCTTCATCGACTCCAACCTGCGTCGGCGTCGGCATCTCTACGGCCGACCAAGTCCGAGAAGTCAACAGCTACGCCGACGGCGCTATCGTCGGAACTGCGTTTGTGAAGTCTTACCAAACCGGAGGACTACCAGCTCTCGAGCTAAAGACCAAAGAGTTAGCCCTCGGCCTAGGATAAACACGTGAATTTCTTGTTGAGCATTCCCTCCCCAGAGATCAGCTTTATTGACCTGGGGCCAGTTCGTATCCACTTCTACGCACTTTTCATCCTTACCGGCATTGTTATTGCAAGCCTTATTGCGGATGCAAAGCTTTCCCGCCGAGGTGCTGAAAAGGGAGTCTTCCTAGATATTGCACTCTGGGCAGTTCCGGCCGGAATCCTCGGTGGACGCCTTTTCCACGTGATTACTCACCCGCGCGACTACTTCTATGAAGGCGCGGACCTATTGGCGATTTTCCGAGTCTGGGAGGGTGGGCTAGCAATCTACGGCGCTATCGGACTGGGCGCTGTCGGAGCATGGTGGGGTGCAAGGCAGGCGGGCATTAGATTCCTAGCTGTAGCTGATGCAGCAGCCCCAGGGTTGCTGATTGCCCAGGGTCTTGGCCGAATGGGCAACTACTTCAATCAAGAACTATTTGGTATTCCTACCACTTTGCCTTGGGGTCTCGAAATTTCTCCGGCCAACCCTGCTTACCCAAACGGTTTGCCAGAGGGCCTACTGTTCCACCCGACCTTCCTATACGAAATGCTTTGGAACTTCGCTGGCGCAGCTCTGCTTTTGTACTTGGCATCCAAGCTCCAGCTTCAGTGGGGCAAGGTTTTCGGACTTTACCTAGTCATCTACTCGACTGGAAGAATTTGGATAGAAAGTATCCGAATTGACCCGAGTGAGATTATTCTTGGACTACGTATCAACATCTGGTCTGCGCTCATCGGAATCACGATTGGCCTCCTGATCATTCTGGTTCAAACGCGTCGGCACCCCGGCCTCGAACCTTCTGTGTTTACTCCAGGCAGAGAACCTGCCGAAGAGCCGACAGCCCCAAGCGATGACGCTGTCGAGAAAAAAGAGATCTAACTAACAATTACCTCGGGCCAAAGAAGTCCTGATTGAAGATTTTCGATTGGAGTTTCTATGCCCGCTGTGAGCCCGTTCCACAGGTTCAACACCGGCCCAGCTGCGATGGGTCTATACGACCCGACCGCTGAGCGCGATGCCTGCGGTTTGGCGATGGTGGCGACTCTGCGTGGCACTCCAGGTCACGACATCATCGACATGGCGCTTTCCTCACTTCGAAACCTTGAGCACCGTGGGGCGGTGGGTTCGGATGCGGGAACCGGCGATGGTGCAGGCATTCTCTCCCAGATCCCAGATCGCTTCTTCAGAGCTGTTGCTGGGGTCGAGCTCCCTGCACTTGGGTCTTATGGCGCAGGCTTGGTTTTTCTTCAGGAGCATGAAGCGGCATCGGACAAGTCAAAGTTTCAGTCACTAGCAAAGGAAGAGGGCCTGGTTGTCCTTGGTTGGCGGACGCCACCGACTCGACCAGAGGTTTTGGGAGACATGGCCAAAGCCGCAATGCCAATGATTGAGCAGGTTTTTGTTGCTGGGGCCAACTCGGAATCTGATCTTGAGCTTGAGCGAATGCTCTTTAGGTTGCGCAAGCGTTCAGAACGAGAGATTGGGATTTATCACCCTTCCCTTTCGATGCGCACCATTGTCTACAAGGGAATGGTTACGACCCTCCAGCTTGAGCCGTTCTACCCAGACCTTTCAGATGAGCGCTTCGAATCAACCCTCGCACTTGTTCACTCTCGCTTCTCAACTAACACCTTCCCGTCATGGCCACTTGCTCACCCATTTAGGTTCATCGCTCACAACGGTGAGATCAACACAGTCAAGGGCAACGCGAACTGGATGGCAGCGCGCGAGTCTCAGCTGAACTCTGACCGCTTGGGCAACATCAATCAACTCAAGCCGATCGTCACACCAGGGGCTTCAGACTCTGCAACCTTTGATGAGGTACTAGAGCTTTTGGTGCTCTCGGGCAGATCGCTTCCGCACGCCATGATGATGATGATCCCTGGAGCCTGGGAAAAGCAGCTCGACATCGATCCAAAGGTGCGTGACTTCTACGCCTACCACTCGATGATCATGGAGCCATGGGATGGCCCGGCTGCCGTCATCTTCACCGATGGCAGTCTTGTCGGCGCTACCTTGGACCGCAACGGACTGCGTCCTGGGCGCTTCCTAGTCACCGAGGACGGCTTTGTCATCCTGGCCTCAGAGATTGGGGTTGCGGACATTCCGGCTGACCGCATTGTTCGAAAGGGTCGACTGCAGCCCGGCAAGATGTTTGTAATTGACACTAAGGCCGGCCAGATCATCGAGGATGAGCAGGTAAAGAGCGAGATCTCAGCATTGCAGCCATGGGGTCAGTGGCTTGAATCAAGCATGATCAACCTTCGTGATCTGCCAGAGCGCGAGCACATTCGCTACTCGAGCGCATCTGTAAATCGCCGCCAGCGAGTTTTTGGCTACACAGAAGAAGACCTCAAGGAGTTCATTGCCCCGATGGCCCGAGCCGGCCAAGAGCCAATCGGTGCGATGGGAACTGATACGCCAATTGCAGCTATTTCGGACCGACCACGAGTTTTGTTTGACTACTTTGTCCAGCAGTTTGCTCAGGTAACAAACCCTCCACTGGATGCGATCCGCGAAGAGGTTGTGACATCGCTTTCGGCAAGTATTGGTCCTGTATTGAACCTCTTGGATGCAACACCTGAGCATGCCAAGCAGCTGGTGATGGATTTCCCAATCCTCACCAACGACGAGCTAGCCCGGATCAAGAACATTGATAAGGGAAACAACATTGGCAAAGCGCTAACCATCTCAGGCCTTTACAGGGTTGACGATGGTGCCGCGGCACTTGAGGCCAGGCTTGCCGAAATGAACCGTGAAGTAGATGAGGCGCTGGATGCTGGCGTCACCTTTGTGATCCTTTCTGATCGAGACTCGAACCGAGAGCTAGCTCCGATCCCTTCACTCTTGGCGCTTTCCTCAGTGCACCACCACTTGCTTCGACGAGGAACTCGAACCAGAGCGGGGCTTTTGGTTGAGTGCGGAGACGCTCGTGATGTCCACCACGTAGCAACTTTGATTGGATATGGTGCTTCGGCTGTCAACCCATACCTGGCGCTCGAAACAGCTGAAGACATGGTGATTCAAGGTCTGATTACCGGCATCACTCCAGAGCGGTCATCAAAGAACATGGTGAAGGCGCTGGGCAAGGGAGTGCTGAAGATCATGTCCAAGATGGGCATCTCAACAATTGCCTCCTACGCGGGAGCTCAATGTTTTGAGGCTATTGGACTTGCCCAGGACTTGGTCGACAAGTATTTCACCGGCACCACCACAAAGCTTGGTGGGGTCGGGTTGGAGATTCTTCACTCCGAGATTGAAAAGCGACATGTTGCCGCCTACCCAATTGAGGGCGCTTCTAAGATCCATCTGCCGCTCGAGGTCGGTGGCGAAATGAAGTGGCGTCGCGAGGGGCCGCCTCACCTTTTCAACCCAGAAACTATTTTCAAGCTGCAGCACTCCACGAAGCAGAAGCGCTACGACATCTTCAAGGAGTACACCAAAGCTGTTGATGACCAGGCCGAGCGCTTGATGACCATTCGTGGACTGTTCAAGTTCAACACGGGCATTCGTCCGGCAATCGCAATTGAAGAGGTTGAGCCAATCTCTGAGATCGTCAAGCGCTTCTCGACAGGAGCGATGAGCATGGGAGCTATCTCTCCCGAAGCTCACGAAACCCTAGCGATTGCGATGAACCGCATAGGTGCAAAGAGCAACACCGGTGAGGGTGGCGAGTCGGTCGACAGATTGTTGGACCGTGAGCGCCGCTCTGCAGTAAAGCAGGTCGCCTCAGGTCGCTTTGGCGTCACTTCGATGTATCTGACTCACGCGGATGACATTCAGATCAAGATGGCACAGGGAGCAAAGCCGGGTGAGGGTGGCCAGCTACCTCCACACAAGGTTTATCCATGGATCGCCGACCTGCGGCACTCGACCCCAGGCGTTGGTCTTATTTCTCCGCCACCACACCACGACATTTACTCGATCGAAGATCTGAAGCAGCTGATCTTTGACCTAAAGCGAGCCAACCGCGCCGCGAGAGTTCACGTGAAGCTGGTTTCACAGTTTGGCGTTGGAACTGTTGCCGCTGGCGTAGCCAAGGCAAAGGCAGATGTGGTTTTGATTTCCGGTCACGATGGTGGAACTGGTGCTAGTCCACTGAACTCCCTGAAGCATGCCGGCACCCCTTGGGAGCTGGGCCTCGCTGAAGCACAGCAAACACTTCTGCTCAACGGCCTACGAGACCGCATCACAGTTCAGGTTGATGGCTCGATGAAGACAGGTAGGGATGTCGTTATCGCAGCATTGCTCGGTGCTGAGGAGTATGGCTTTGCTACTGCTCCGCTGGTGGTTGAGGGCTGCATCCTGATGCGCGTTTGCCACCTGGACACGTGTCCGGTGGGCGTTGCAACCCAGAACCCAGATTTACGCGCAAGGTTCCAGGGCCAGGCCGATCACGTGGTCAACTTCTTTGAATTCTTGGCTCAGGAGGTTCGCGAGATCCTTGCTGAACTAGGTTTCAAAACCCTTCAAGAAGCAATTGGCCACGTCGAGCTGCTAGACGCGAACCGTGCCATTCATCACTGGAAGGCTGATGGATTAGACCTCAGTCCAATCTTTGCCGCCAAGGACCTTGGTACACAGCAAAACCTGCTTCGAACGACCTTCCAAGATCACGAGCTCGAAGAGCACTTCGACTTCCCTCTAATCCAAGAAGCTGCTGCAGCTTTGCGTGAGGGTAGGGACGTATTGATTCAACGTGATATCAATAACACCAACCAGGCCATTGGCACCATGCTTGGAAATGAGCTGACCAAGCGCTGGGGTGAGCAGGGATTAGAGCCAGGAACACTGAAGCTTGAGCTGACCGGTTCTGCAGGTCAATCGCTTGGTGCTTTTGTTCCAAGAGGTATTTCCATCTCGGTCGAGGGTGACTGCAACGACTACGTAGGTAAGGGACTCTCTGGCGGCTCCATCTCGGTTCGCCCCCCAAGAACTGCTGGCTTTGTCGCAAGCGAGAACGTCATCGCTGGGAACGTGATCGGCTATGGCGCAACCTCGGGTGAGATATACCTAAATGGCGTTGTCGGCGAGCGCTTCCTGGTTCGTAACTCTGGCGCAACCGCTGTGGTCGAAGGGGTGGGTGACCACGCACTCGAGTACATGACCGGAGGTCGAGCTGTCATCCTGGGCAGAACGGGTATCAATCTTGGTGCTGGAATGTCAGGCGGAGTGGCATACGTTTACAAGCTCTCCGAAGCAAGAGTCAACCGAGAAGCCCTGAGTTCTGGCGAGTTAACTTTGAGCTCACTTGAGGCTCACGATGCTGAGCAGCTCCGGGACATGCTTGAGGCACATCACTTTGCCACCGGGTCGGTCCGCGCGAAGCAGATTTTGGACAACTTCGAGACTGAGTTGCCTAACTTCGTTCGCGCGCTACCTCGTGACTATGCGCGCGTGGTTGAGGTTCAGCGGAATGCAGAGCTGAACGGCTTGGCACTAGATGGTGAGGAGATTTGGACACAGATTTTGGAGGTGACTGGTGGCTGACCCAAGAGGATTTATCAAGATCACCGAGCGTGAAACAGCTCCACGCAGACCCGTATCAGTCCGAATCAAGGACTGGAAAGAGGTTTACGCTGAGCGAAACGGCGAGGTTGTAAAGCAGCAAGCCAGTCGTTGCATGGACTGTGGAATTCCGTTTTGTCACCACGGTTGCCCGCTCGGAAACCTGATTCCAGAATGGAATGACCTGACTCACAGAGGTCGCAACCGCGAGGCGATTGATCGATTGCACGCCACCAACAACTTCCCTGAGTTCACCGGCAGACTTTGCCCAGCTCCCTGTGAGAGCGCTTGTGTGCTGGGCATTAACCAGCCAGCGGTCACGATCAAGGAAATTGAAGTTTCTATCATTGACGATGCCTTTGACGCTGGATTTGTAACCCCTTCAATCCCGGCTCGCCTGACAGGCAAGACTGTTGCGGTCGTCGGTTCCGGCCCGGCTGGCTTAGCTGCTGCTCAACAGTTGACCCGCGCTGGTCACACAGTCGCTGTCTACGAGCGTGATGACCGCATCGGCGGCCTGCTCAGATACGGCATTCCAGATTTCAAGATGGAAAAGCACCACATTGATCGCCGCATGGCGCAGATGGAAGCCGAGGGCACTCGATTCCGCACTGGCGTAAACATTGGCACCGACATTTCCTGGACTGAGCTGCAAAAGCGATATGACTCAGTTCTGATTGCTACCGGAGCAATGGTTCCTAGGGACCTTCAAGCACCGGGTCGAGAGCTAGAGGGCGTTCACTTTGCCATGCAGTACTTGTCGCAAGCCAACAAGGCTGTGGCAGGTGATGACATTTCAGCCCAAATAACTGCACAGGGTAAGCATGTTGTCATCCTCGGTGGCGGTGACACCGGAGCGGACTGCCTAGGAACTGCTACCCGACAGGGTGCACTCAGTGTCACGACACTTGCGATTGGACAGAAGCCGCCTACCGACAGAACCGAAGACCAACCTTGGCCAATGGTTCCAAACCTGTTTGAAGTGGCAAGCGCTCATGAAGAATTTGGTGACCGGCTCTACTTGCACTCGACGGTTGAGTTTGTGGGGGAGAACGGCAAGCTAACCGGGGTGAAGGTTGCTGACACCGAGTTCATCGACGGCAAGAGAGTGCCAAAAGCCGGAACAGAGCGCGTTATTCCAGCGGATTTGGTCTTTTTGGCTCTTGGTTTTGTTGGTCCTGAAACGCAAGACTTGGTCGATCAGATGCAAACTGAACTCGATTCACGAGGTAATGTGAAGCGAGGCGATCGATACCAGGTCGCAGATGGTCTTTTTGTTGCTGGTGACGCAGGCCGAGGTCAAAGCCTGATTGTCTGGGCAATAGCCGAGGGCCGTGCTGCTGCCAGTGCGATTGACGAATTTCTCGAAGGCGAGACTGAGCTTCCATTTCCTGTGAAGCCAACTGATAAACCAATTTCGGTTTACAGCTAAATCCAAAGAAGGTAGTAGTACTGAATGAGACGCGCCAAAATTGTTGCCACGTTCGGCCCAGCAGTAGCGGAATACGAAAAGGCAAAGGCAATCATCGAAGCCGGTGTTGACGTAGCCAGAATGAACCTCAGCCACGGTAGCCACGAGGTTCACGAAGGGGTTTACGCAACCATCCGAAAGGCGTCGGCGGATGTCGGCAAGCCAGTAGCTATCTTGGTTGACCTCCAGGGCCCAAAGATTCGCCTTGGCCGCTTTGCTGAAGACAAGGTCATGCTGGTAGATGGTGCCACCTTCAAGATCACAACCGATGAGATTCCAGGCGATGTAAACATCTGTTCCACCACCTACAAGGGCCTGCCTGGTGATGTTCGCCCAGGAGATCAGCTTCTGATTGACGATGGCAAGATTGGCCTTCGTGCAACTGCAGTAGACGGCACCACTGTCACAACCGTTGTTGAAATGGGTGGCCCGGTCTCTAACAACAAGGGCATCAACCTTCCAGGTGTTGCGGTGAACGTTCCTGCACTGAGCGAGAAGGATGAAGATGACCTTCGTTGGGCACTAAAGCTTGGTGCAGACATGATCGCCTTGAGCTTTGTTCGTAACGCCAAGGACATCGTTCGTGTTCACGAGATCATGGCCGAAGAGGGTCGATTCGTGCCTGTAATCGCCAAGATTGAGAAGCCACAGGCTGTGGCAGCTCTCGAGGAAATCATCGACGCCTTTGACGGCGTGATGGTTGCCCGCGGAGATCTCGGAGTTGAGCTTCCACTTGAGCAGGTGCCGCTAGTTCAGAAGCGCGCTGTTGAGCTGGCTCGTCGCTGGGCTAAGCCAGTGATTGTTGCAACCCAGATGCTAGAGAGCATGATCACCGCCTCGCGCCCAACCCGCGCAGAGACTTCGGATGTTGCTAACGCGGTCCTGGATGGTGCGGATGCGCTGATGCTCTCGGGTGAGACCTCTGTTGGTGAGTACCCAATCGAGACCGTACAGGTCATGGCGAAGATCATTGAGTCAACTGAAGAGAACGGTCTCGAGCGAATTCCAGATCTAGGCACCAAGCCTCACACCCACTCCGGAGCGGTGGTTCGCGCTGCACTTGAGATTGCTGAGTTGTTGGGATCGAAGTATGTCTGTGTATTCACCGAATCTGGCGACACACTGCGCCGAGTTTCACGCCTGCGTTCCAGAGTTCCGGTTCTAGCGTTCACCCCGAATGAGGATGTCCGCCGCAAGCTAGCGCTTGTCTGGGGAGCTACCACCTTCATCGTTGACAAGGTCAAGCACACCGACGACATGATTCGCCAGGTGGACGAGCTCATGCTTTCAAGTGGCAAGTGCCGCGTTGGTGATGAGGTTGTAATCGTTGCCGGTTCCCCTCCGGGAATCCCAGGATCAACCAATTCGTTGCGAGTTCACCGGGTTGGAGATGCCGTACACATGGCAGCTCCAGGCTACGGAAACTAGCCAGAAAAGACTAAAGGCGGTGGGCAACCACCGCCTTTTTCTTTGTACCGAGAGTGGGACTCGAACCCACACGCCCAGGGGACATCGCATTTTGAGTGCGACGCGTCTACCATTCCGCCATCCCGGCAACGAGCAGAAGTCTAGTGGATTGCGGAAACGAAGGGATAAAGTTAGCTCATGCTAGAGGGACTAAAGGTTGTCGTCGCAGAGGACGAGGGTTTGATCCGCATGGACATCGTGGCCAGCCTTGAAGAGGCCGGCTTGACTGTGGTCGGACAAGCAGCCGATGGGGAAGAAGCCATTTCTCTTGCCACCGAGCTAGAGCCTGACCTTGTGGTGATGGACGTAAAGATGCCAAAGCTCGACGGCATTTCCGCAGCCGAAAAGATTTCTGCCCTCAAGATTCCGGTTGTCTTGCTCACTGCCTTTAGCGATGCCGAGCTGGTTTCTCGCGCAGCACAGGCTGGAGCGATGGCTTATGTGACCAAGCCATTCAATCCAAATGACCTACTACCTGCCATTCAGATTGCCATTTCCCGGCACGAAGAACTCACCTCGCTGGAGAGCGAGATTGCAGACCTGAGTGAACGCTTGGAGACCAGAAAGCTTATGGATCGAGCCAAGGGTTTGCTGCAATCCAAGATGAAGCTCTCCGAGCCGGATGCTTTCCGCTGGATTCAAAAGGCCTCTATGGACCGAAGGTTGACTATGGCGCAGGTCGCCAAGGCGGTCATAGACCAGCTAGGCGACAAGTAACTAGGGCTTAGGCCTTAGGAAATTAGTAATTCTCACAGTTGAGAGCAGGTTTCCCTGCTCATCGGTCATCTTTACCTCATGAGTGGTCAGTGTCTTGCCCAGCTTGACTGCGGTGCAGGTGCCAGTGACAACGCCCTCCTTCACCGAGCCGTGGTGCGAGGCATTCAATTCAATTCCAACCGCATAACCCCAAGGGTGAGCGTGGACGTTTGCTGCTATCGAACCAAGGCTCTCAGCAAGCACCACATGCGCTCCGCCATGCAGGATGCCTAGAGGCTGTGTGTTTCCCGCGACAGGCATCGTGGCAACGCAACGCTCGGCTGAAACCTCAACCAACTCAATGCCCATCTTCTCGGCGAGAGATCCAATACCCCTCAACTGCATGAGTTCTTTGGCTTGTTCGGTTGTGGCAATCTGGTTTTCGCTCATGAGGTCTCTTCCTTTGGCGAAGTAGGCTAGCGGGCATGATGTCCTCGGAAAAGCCTACCCTTCTGCTGATTGATGGGCACTCTCTCGCTTTTCGAGCTTTCTATGCGCTGACCCCCGATAACTTCAAGAACGCTCAGGGCCAGCACACCAATGCGGTGCACGGATTTATCTCGATGATGCTCAACATCCTCGAGGGCGAAAAGCCGACTCACCTTTGTGTGGCCTTTGACGTTTCCCGTGAGAGCTTCAGAACAATCGAGCTCCCCGAATACAAGGGCACCAGGGGAGAGACGCCTCCTGAATTCATCGGGCAGACTGAGCTGCTAATCGAGGCGCTGACCGCCATGAACATCACGACCGTTTCTCGTGAGATGTTCGAGGCGGACGATCTCTTGGCCTCCCTAGCGGCCAAGGGATCTGCCGAAGGTTTCAGAGTGCTGGTGGTTTCGGGGGACCGGGACACCTTCCAGCTGATTGAAGAGAATGTCACCATCCTCTACCCGGTAAAAGGTGTTCTGAACCTGGCTCGGATGGACGATGCTGCAGTGCTAGAGAAATACGGCGTCCACGCAAAGCAATATCCAGAACTGGCAGCACTTGTGGGAGAAACCAGCGACAATCTCAAAGGCATCCCTGGGGTAGGACCAAAGACCGCAGCAAAGTGGATTCAGGAGTACGGATCCCTGAATGCGATTTTGGAGAATGCCGATTCGATTCCGGGCAAAGTAGGTGAGTCCCTGCGTGAGCACAAAGAATTAGCCGTCAGAAACCGTCGACTCAACCACCTGCTTAGGGATCTGGAATTTGAGTTCACTCTCAACGACTTGGAACTAGGTCCAGTCAATGAAGATGCAGTTCGAGAGAGTTTCGCCAAGCTTTCGTTCCGAACACTGCTCACACGAGTCCTCAAACTCCGCGGGGTGGATGGAACTCAACACCGAGTATTCACAGCGAAGGTGAAGTCAGAAGAACCCGAGGCGGCCTTGAGTGCAGAGCCCGTTCCAACCGGGAGCAGCGAAGCAGCCAGCCACCTCCCAAGCGAACCCGTTGCCTCGAATCTTGCTGGCGCAGCTGAGATCGCAAAGTTGGTCAGCTCTGGTTCATGCTTTATCCAGCTTGAAATCTCGGATGGCCAGATTGTCGGCTTGGGTGCAGCCACGGTCGAAAAACGTTTGAACTGGGATGGTAAGGATGCGCCATTGGTGCATCAGCTTCTGGCAGATGGTGGGTTCGGGACTTGGGACAGCAAAGCGCTATCCAGAAAGCTAGCAACCTTGGGTCTAGTCCTTGGGGTGGTCACTGAAGATGTCCTTCTGGCTGCGTACATCCTCGATCCCACAACTAAAGATTTAAATCCAGATGCGCTGATTAGAACTCATGCGGGTATTGATATCGAGCGCCAAGATCCAAATCAGCTTCTAGTTGAATCGGACCCTTCGCTAGATGCTTGGGTTTTTGCAGCTCTATCGAGTGTTTTCATCCCACACTTGGAAGCAGAAGGCCAGATTGGGGTCTATCGGGACATCGAGCTGCCAACTTCGAAGACCCTGGCTGCTATGGAGCAGACAGGAATCGCTGTTGATCAAGCTGTCCTGAAGGCACAACTCGATGAGCTCACTCAAGAGGTTGAAGAGATAGCCCAACAGGCTTACAAAATCATTGGACACGAGGTAAACCTCGCAAGCCCAAAGCAACTTCAAACAGTTTTGTTTGAAGAGCTAGGGATGCAGGGAACCCGAAGTGTAAAGACGGGCTACTCAACCAATGCTGAAGCACTGCAGACCCTGTTCGAACAAAATGAACACCCTTTCCTGGAGCGCCTATTGGCCCACCGCGATGTCTCGAAGCTGCGCCAAATCACTGAGACTTTGGTCAAGGCAATTGAGCCAGATGGCCGAATTCACACCATGTATTCGCAGGTCACCGCTGCCACCGGTCGCCTTTCGAGTGAGAACCCAAACCTGCAGAACATTCCAATCAAAACTGAGCGAGGCCAAAGACTCCGCAGTGCTTTTGTGGCCGGGGAGGGCTTTGAAACCCTGCTAACCGCCGACTACTCCCAGATTGAAATGCGCATCATGGCTCACCTCTCGGCAGATGCTGGGCTAATTGAGGCCTTCAACGCCGGTGAGGACCTACACAGCTTTGTGGGAGCTCGCATCTATGGGGTTGAGCCCTCTGAAGTGGACTCCGGGATGCGCTCAAAGGTCAAGGCAATGTCCTATGGACTGGTCTATGGACTGAGTGAATACGGGCTCGCCAAACAATTGCGCATCTCCAACTCTGAAGCCAAGCAGCTTATGGCGGATTACTTCGACCGTTTCGGGGGAGTGAAGACCTATCTGGACCAGGTTGTGCAGCGCGCGAAGGCGCTTGGCTACACCACAACCGTTTATGGACGCAGACGTCCATTCGCTGATCTGAATTCCAAGATTTTCCAGCTTCGAGAGATTGCGCGCAGGGCTGCGCTGAACGCTCCAATTCAAGGAACCGCGGCAGACATCATGAAGCTCGCCATGATCAAGGTTGCCGAGCGCATGCAGCAGGAGGGGCTCAAATCCCAGCTGTTGCTTCAAGTTCACGACGAGTTGGTTTTTGCTGTCGCTCCGGGTGAACTGGAGCAGCTGAAGAGCCTGGCCGTTGATTCCATGAAGAACATCACCAAGCTTTCTGTGCCGCTTGAGGTTCACGTGGGCATTGGGTCGAACTGGGAGCTGGCGGGCCACTAGCTAAAGCGCTAAGCTTTGCGAGGCGCCGTCCGGCACCAAGTTCTGTCCGTTTGTCGGGACAATCTTGAGATTCAAAACCTCTTTGTTGCCCTGACCCGAGTAAAACAAAGTGGAGTAACCACAAATATGGCAACCAAAGCAACCGCCAAGCCAAAGCAAATCGCAGTAAACGACATTGGTTCAGCTGAGGACTTTCTCGCTGCAGTCGAAAAAACCCTAAAGTTTTTCAACGATGGAGATCTAATCTCCGGCACCGTTGTGAAGATTGATCGCGATGAGGTGCTACTAGACGTCGGCTACAAGACCGAAGGCGTAATCCCATCTCGCGAGCTTTCAATCCGTCAGGACGCAAACCCAAGCGACATCGTCAAGGTTGGCGATGCAATTGAGGCTCTTGTTCTTCAGAAGGAAGACAAGGAAGGCCGCCTAATCCTCTCCAAGAAGCGTGCTCAGTACGAGCGTGCGTGGGGCGATGTAGAGCGCATCAAGGAAGCAGATGGCGTCGTAAAGGGTGTCGTCATCGAGGTAGTCAAGGGTGGTGTAATCGTGGACATCGGTCTACGTGGCTTCCTTCCTGCCTCCCTAATCGAGCTTCGTCGCGTTCGCGACCTAGGCCCATACCTGGGCACCGAGGTCGAGGCAAAGATCCTTGAGCTAGACAAGAACCGCAACAACGTTGTGCTTTCTCGTCGTGCCCTGCTAGAGCAGAGCCAGAGCGCAAACCGCACCACCTTCCTAAACGACCTAGTCAAGGGTCAGGTTCGTACCGGTGTGGTTTCCTCGATCGTGAACTTCGGTGCATTCATCGACCTAGGTGGCGTAGACGGTCTAGTCCACGTTTCCGAGTTGAGCTGGAAGCACATTGAGCACGCCAGCGAGGTAGTTGAGGTTGGCCAGGAAGTAACCGTTGAGGTTCTTGAGGTTGACAACGACCGCGAGCGCGTCTCCCTGTCGCTAAAGGCGACCCAGGAAGACCCATGGCAGCTGTTCGCTCGCACTCACGCGATCGGTCAGTACATCCCAGGCAAGGTCACCAAGATTGTTCCATTCGGCGCGTTCGTTCGCGTTGCAGATGGCATCGAGGGACTAGTCCACATCTCCGAGCTCTCCGCTAAGCATGTAGAGCACGCTGACCAGGTTGTTTCTGTGAACCAGGACGTCTTCGTCAAGCTAATCGACATCGACCTAGAGCGTCGTCGCATCTCGCTATCCCTGAAGCAGGCTCTTGAAGAGGTTGACCCTAACGGCTCAGACTTCAACCCAGTGCTTTACGGCATGAGCGCGGACTACGACGACAAGGGTCAGTACCGCTACCCAGAGGGCTTCGACCCAGCCACCAACGAGTGGAAGTCAGGCTACGAGGAGGCCCGCTCAAAGTGGGAGGCCGAGTATGCAGAGGCTCACGCACGCTGGGAGCTACACAAGGTTCAGGCCAAGGCTGCTTTCGAGCACCTAGCCACCCTGCCAGACACTGCACCTCCAGCTCAGGAGCCAAGTGCTTCAGCCGGTGCTGCGTCAGACCAGGGCACCCTTGCCGACGACGAGTCACTTGCCGCACTTCGCGACAAGCTAGCTGGCGGCAACTAAGTTCAATTAGGACTAACCCCAGAGCCTTTGGCTCTGGGGTTTTCCTTTATCCTTGGGCTTATGTTGATTGGTCTGACCGGCGGTATTGGTTCTGGTAAATCCACGGTTGCCCGCCGCTGGGTGGAACTTGGTGCCACCGAGATTGATGCGGACGTGTTGGCAAGAGAAGTCGTTAGCCCAGGAAC
>ERZ1022724.159-NODE-159-length-16045-cov-13.994622_pt1 | contig 16045 bp, 5 predicted proteins | sample MGYA00521091_ERZ1022724 | MGnify/ENA primary metagenome ERZ1022724 (study PRJEB33162, sample SAMN09537610) | freshwater metagenome | isolation source: freshwater | place: Canada:Alberta | collected 2017-07 | study: EMG produced TPA metagenomics assembly of the... | reverse complement strand
CCCCCGGCACTGCCCCCGCCGTGCCACCGCTCGCCGATACCGCCTATTTCCACAATCTCACCTACGGCCACGAAGCGCCCGCCACCGCGCTCGCCCACCGCCCGCTCGATCTCACCAGCATCCGCGGCAAGCGCATCCGCCTCTCTGCCGATGTCACCTTCCTCTCCATGGACGGCGAAATCAACCACTGGGGCAGCATCCTTTTCGTCATCAGCAAGGGTGATAACCTGGCCGGTTCCGTGCTCGATCCCCTCAGCGCATGGCCCCTCTGGGCACCCATCGGCCACGCCGCACCTCCTGGCAAACCCCGCCGCATCTCCGCCGAATACCAAATCCCCGCCGACGCCGACGCCCTGACTCTCCGCATCGTCGCCCAACCCGGCATCGGCCCTAACACCGCCCGCATTGCCAATCTCGACTTCAAGATCCTCGATTGAAAGGCGATAACTATCAGCCATAAGATCTCGTGAATCCATCCAGCAAATTGAGCCTGCAACAGCTCGCCGAAAAGCTAGGATTCGCGAAATCCACCGTCTCCATGGCGCTGCGCAACGACATGCGGGTCGCTGCGGAAACACGATCAATCATTCAAGAAGCGGCGGTGAAACTCGGCTACGTCGCCGATGCCGATCTGGCCTGCATGATGGCCCAGATCCAAGTCCGTAAGAAAAAAAGCTATCAGGCGAACCTCGCCATCTTTCCTATCACCACCACCACCGTATCCCGACGCCAACTCGAAGGCTGCCGGAATCGCGCCGAAGAACTCGGATACAAGGTCGATCTTATCGAAGACTATGCCACCTGCTCGAATCCGGTGAAACTCATGGAAGCCCGCGGCATCCGTGGAGCTATCTTCATCGGTTGGCCATGGCGTGAATTCCCGTTCGCTTATCCCGGACTGAAACGTGTATGCAACAGTTTCCCCTGTGCGGTCGTTGCAGCCCGCCCACAAGATCCTCCCATGAATTCCGTGATGAGCGATGCGTTGACCTCCATGCGTCTCGCCGTCACTTCATTGATGCAGCTCGGCTACAAACGTCCCGCCGCATTCATCAATCCCTACTTGGACAACCTGCTCGACCAATCCTATACCGGAGCCTTCCTCACCATGCAGCGGAATCTCACCCGCCCCGACCGCTTGGCACCGGTCTTCATCACCGAGGATAAAAAGCGGGCCATCGAATACGTTCGCAAACACAAGCCGGATTGCATCCTCACCCATGACTCCTATCTCCTGGAGGTTCTCAAAACCTGCGGATGCAGGGTCCCGGAAGACATCGGCTACGCCCACCTCGACCTTCACCACGAACACCGCAAGCTCGGCGTCAGTGGTATCGACCAGAATCACCACCTTCTCGGTGAAGCCGCCGTGGACATGGTCGTCGCCCAAATCCACCGCTCCGAGTTCGGAGCCCCCGCCATTCAAAAATGCGTTCTCATCGAAGGACGCTGGGAAAACGGCAAAACCACCCGGATGCAGGGATGAACGCCCAGACGCCCGATCGCCGTGGATTTGAACGTTCGACAACAGGAACATTGTCGCAGCCGCAGCGGCTATGCAATCTCCTGTCACTTATGAAAAACGCCCTCCCAAATTCCCTGATGTGTTTCGCTTTCGCTGCCGTAGCATCTCTCAATTCCCAAGCAGCGCTCGTATTCACCGCAGGAACCACGGTCGCCACCCAAACCCAGCCCAATGTCAACAACCTGATCGACCTTGAGCTTTCGAGTTTCACAAACAACGCGACAACGACACTCACCGGATACACCGCCACCAGCGGACAGAACATCACCGGCAGCATTACCCGCTCCAACCTAACAATAGGCTCTCTCATCAGCACCACGCAGATGAATTCCCTCATCTCCGGAGCACAGGCTGCCAACAAACTCTCCGGCGTAGTCAATTTCTCCGGAGGCACGGGCACGGTCTCAGCCAATGCTTTCGAAGGAACCAACAGCACCGGAACGCAGGTCTTTACGTCGAGCATCGCGCTGGCTGGCAGCAATTTTCTATCCCGTTCATTTTCCAGCGCGAACTCCACTGGTACCGGCGGATTGAATTCCGCACCAATCAACGGTGGCGGCTATTTCAATACCACCACCTCAACCATCACACTTTCCACTCCAGTTGACGCCTTCGGCTTCACCCAGCTTCAGCGCGATGGCAGCCGAACCTATACTTGGTCGGTCCGCATTGTGGATCTCACGACCCTCGCCACCCAGACCATCAGCCTCGGTGGAATCACCACCGCAGGAGCTCCTGCCAGTATGATTTCCGGCGACGCCAATGCCATCAACTACCGCTATGACACCTTTGTCGGCTATCAGGCACCTGATGGATACGCGATCGACCAGGTCACGATGAGCGGCGGCTTCATGAATGTCGATAGCTTCGCCTATTCCATGATCCCCGAGCCATCGTCGTCCCTGGCCTTGCTTAGCAGCCTCGGCGTCTTCCTTATCCTCCGCCGCCGCGCGTGACCCTCGGGCATGTTCTTTTTCATAGACCGCTGGCTCCTTCACGGGGGGCAGCGGTTTTCTTTTTCACTGACCCCGCATGGTGCTTGACGAGCAAGAGTCACTCAGCAGCGATCCATTCCTGAAGCAGCTTCGCAACAGGGTCGGCAGGGTCAATACCGCGCTCTAAGATACTCATGTGATCGCGATCCGGGATGATTTTGAAAACGACATGTTTACTCCCCAGTTTTCTCAAGGTAGCCTCTAGCAACTGATTCTCCTCCACGCGTCCCGGAACATCCTGATCTGCGGCGAGCAGCAGAATCCTCAACGGTGTCGAATGAGCGTGATAAAGCGGGGCTGCCTCATCCACTACGATTGCGCCGCCTACCGCTCCCCTCTCGCCGAGCACCGTCGTATGGGTCACGGTCTGCCCGCTGATGGAAATAATGCCCTTGATGGCTTTGTCTTTACCAAAAAATTGGAGATCAAGGGCGGCAAGCAACGCCAGATAACCACCGGCCGAATGACCTGCCAGATAGATTCGTGAAGCATCGATCCCATGGCTCTCCGCATTCTTCACCGCCCACCTCACCGCCGCTGCGGCATCCTCCACGTAAGCTGGAAACTTCGCACCCGGACTCAGACGATAGTTCACCATCGCCACCGCAAACCCAAGCCGGCACAAACCCGCGCCGATCTTGCGGTTGAACTCATCCGCCTTGTCACCCGAAGTCATCGAGCCGCCGTGCATCCAAATCACCAGTGCCGGCTTCAAAACTCCGGCCGGCAGGTGAAGGTCCAAAGCACAGCGCGCGGTCGATCGATCACCAAGTGCGCGATATGGTATATCTGTGATCATTCGGAATTGTGGCGTAGGTTGGATTTCTCCGGCGCTGGCGATCATGGAAATGGCCGATAGCGGCATCAGAAACCTTGGATGAAGTGGATTCCAGAGCATGAAGTTCGTGGTCTTCGGGGTGTTGAAAAGGTCAAGGCAGGCATTGGGATAATGGGGCACGGCGTTCGCACCAACTACCAATGGTAGCCAAGCCACAGAAGAACTCGACTCCGATCTGATTGAAAGATCAAGATTTCGTTAACATACCGGAAATCATGGTGGAGTTTGTGAAATTTCCGCTTTTGAACGTTCAATCCAGGGCTACCCCCCGCAGGCCAAGTGACCGTCACCGCGACGATCACCGAAGGCCAAACCGATAGGACTGTCATGTGCCTGGTGGCCACAAAGACGGAGTGATTTCTCCGATTTCCGCCGCGTCCATCGAATTCATGCGGGCCGCACTCTTTGGGGAACTCGACCCCTGCCACAACTGAACGGGATTAGCCGCACAGCCAGTTGTCATCCGCTACCCCTTCATTAGGATTTCGCATTCTCACTTATTGGGAGCCTTTCAGTAGTTTGATCTAGCCCCGCCGATGTTACCGGCTTGGCGGGGGCATTTATGAAACCCGTTTTTAAAACCCTCATCTTTCATTTTGATTCCCCATGTCCCGCCGCCATTCCTTTTTTGCACGCGCCCATGCACTGTTGGTTTTGTCTCTACTTCTGATCAGTAGATTCATAGCTGTCGGACAAGTCCCCGTGGCCTCTTACGACTGGAAACCCGTGCGCGTCGGAGCCGGCGGCTTCGTCACCGGCATGTCCATCCACCCCCTCGACCCTGAGGTCCGCTACGCCCGCACCGACGTCGGCAATGGCTATCGATGGGATGCCGCCAAATCTGAGTGGATTCCCATGCTCATACGTAACGTCGAAGACGGCACGGGTCTCGACCCGCTGTATCTGGGCCCGCCCGTGATAACCGGTGTCGAGAGCCTACAGGTCGATCCATCGAATCTCGATGTCGTTTACATGTCGTTCAAACTCGAAACCAGCGACGACATGATCGGCCAGTATCCGACCTCCACCGGCGCCCTCTACAAGAGCACTGACCGCGGCCAAAACTTCACCCGCACCGGCCTGATCGTCCCCATGCAGCCCAACGGTGCCACCCGAGCCTGGGGCGAACGCATCGCTATCGATCCTAACAATAGCGATGTGGTCTATTACGGAACCGTCGCCAACGGCCTGCATGCCTCCTTCAACGCCTCGACCACCTGGGCCCAGGTCGCCACGGCGGCCGGTGCCCCCGCGGCCACCGCCAACGTCATCAACATCGTCTTCGACCGCAGCACTACCACCCTCGTAGGCGGCCAGACCCGTTCCGCCATCGTGTATGCCGCCGTCGCCAATGGCGCCATCTTCCGCAGCACCGACGGCGGCGTCACTTGGGCATCCATCACCACCGGCACCACCCTTGAAGGGCTAGTCCGCTTCATGACCATCGGCCCCGATGGCAAAGTCCACGCGGCCAAAGGCGGCACCAAGGAATTGTGGCAATTCTTCAACGGCGCCTGGGTCGTCCGCAATGTCGGCAACTGGGGCAGCTTGACCAGCATCGCGGTGGATATGGACGACCCCAACCGCATCTTCGCCATTAGCGACGGCGGCGCTCTCTCCCGCTCCCTAAACGGCGGCCACACTTGGGTCAGCCTCTCAAACGAGTATCTCTACGCCAACACCTTCGCCTGGCTTCCGCAATACGCCAACGGCTACCGCTCCAACGGCGGCATTTACCTCGACTCCGCCAACCGCCTCTGGTCCCCCCAAGGCAACGAGGGCGTCCTCACTTACGCTCTCAGCCCCACCAACGCCGAAACCGGCACCCCGAAGGTCCAGTGGACCATCCAGAGCCAGGGCATCGAGGAACTCGTCGGCCACGACGTCATCATCCCCCCGGGCAGCGGCGATAAACCCATCATCTCCGTCCACGACGCCACCGCCTTCTTTATCGACGATCCCGACCAGTTCACCGCCAAGATGGCACAGCTGCAGGATCAACTCATCTCCAATGGCATCGGCATCGCCTACTGCCCCAACGAACCCACCTACCTCGTCGTCTTCAGCTCCGACGCCAACAACACCCGCTCCGGCCGAAACTACTCCGGCTACTCTTCCGACGGCGGTCGCACTTGGACCCCGTTCGGGTCCCAGCCGATCGAATTCCGCGCCGGCCAGATCGCCGTCAGCCGCCGCGACGGCTGGGGCCTCGGCCAGGATCGCATCGTCATCCTCCCCTCCCAAGGCCGCGCCCCCAAATACTCCCACGACGGCGGCATGACCTGGAACGAGTCCACTGGTGTGCCCGTCAGCGAGGGCACCGACTCCATGTCCGAAGGCGGCATGATCAACTTCGCCGTCCGCCAGCGCCTCCTCGTATCCGATCCCTTCGTCGCCAACAAATTCTACCTCGGCAGTCTCAGCGGCAATTTCTACGTCTCCACCGATGGCGGCATCACTTGGTCACCCCGCGCCGCCACCGGCCTCGCTGCCGGCCGCTTCCACTCCCAGATGGACATCAACCGCGCCAAACCAAACGACATCTGGTTTGCCAGCGGCTGGGAAGGCATCTTCGCCTCCCGCGGCGTCACCGCCGCGAACATGCACGGCCTCTTCCGCACCGGCGACGAAGGCACCACCTTCCAGCGCAACCCCGCCGTCCAATACGCCATCTGCCACGCCCTCGGCGCTGGCAGCGGCCTCCCCGGCGACGCCAACTACTCCGTTTACTTCTACGGCAAACTCGTCGACGACCCCCAGTGGGGCGTCTTCCGCTCCACCAACGAAGGCGCCACCTGGACCCGCGTCGCCTACTATCCCGCCGGCATCTTCGACTGGCCCTCCATGATGGCCGCCTCTTGGGATACCTTTGGACTCCTCTATGTCACCTTCAACGGCAACACCGCCGTTTACGGCCTCCCATCCGGCTCCCAACCGCCCCAATTGGTCTCCTCCCTCCCCGCCGACATACTCGTCACCGTCGGCGCCTCCGCGACATTCTCCGTCCAGGTCACTAACCTGCCCTCCCCCACCTACAAGTGGCAACGCCAGGACTCCGGCGCCACCACTTGGACCGATATCCCCGGAGCCACCAACGCCTCATACACTTTCACCAGCTCCCTAACCGATACCGGAGCTCGCTTCCGGGCCGTCGTCACCAACCTCAACGGGCAAACCACCTCGCAGGCCGCCACTCTCACCGTCACACTCGACACCCCTCCGTCCTTCGCCACTCCGCCCCAATCCCAAATGGCTGAAATCGGTGCCTCCGCCGTCTTCTCCGTCAACGTCGCCGGCCTGCCCGCTCCGACCCTCCAATGGCAGATCCAGCCCCCCTCCGGCGGCGCTTGGTCCAACCTCTCCGGAGCCACCTCCGCCACCTACTCGCGAGTCATGACTCTCGCCGACGACGGTGCCCGCTTCCGAGTCGTCGCCACCAACACCATGGGCACGGCCACTTCCGCCGAAGCCATCCTCACCCTCTACCCGCTCACCTCCCTGCCTTCGGCCTCCGTCACGTCCGGCACTGCCCCCCTTGACGTCAGCTTCACCGGCGGGGCTCTCGGCGGCCGCTTCGACAATACCGACGCCCCCGGCACCGCCACCGCCCAGGGCCAGGCTGGCGGCGCGGCCTCCAACGCCTTCGACAAAAACACCGCTACCGACTGGCGGGACAACGCCCCCATCGGTGCCAACCGCACCAGCTGGCTCCAATACACCTACAACAACGGCGCCAGCCGCACCATCGGCAGCTACGCCATCACCTCCGCCGCTGGCAGCGGCAACCCAAACACCGCCCGCAACGCCGACCCCTACACCTGGGCCCTCCTCGGTTCCAACGACAACGGCGCCACTTGGACCACCCTCGACACCCGCACCGCCCAAACCTTCACCAAAAGTCAACGTCGCGTCTTCACCATCGCCCAACCGCAAAACTTCAAAACCTACCGCCTCCGCATCGACCGCGTGAGAAACACCAGCGCGACCTTCGTTTACCTCACCGAGCTCGAGCTCATCCGCACCAACCCCACCTACACCTACGCCTGGAACTTCGACGACGGGACAACATCATCCGTGCAAGACCCGGAAAAAACCTTCGCGGCCGCGGGCACCTACGCGGTGAGCCTCACCATCAGCGACTCCCTCGGCTCCGCCAGCACCTCCCTCATTATCTACGTCGACCAACTCGTGCGCCCCACCTTCATGGACGACAGGAGCGGAACCCCGGTTCGGATCAACAATCTCATCACCTACACCGTCACCTTCGCCGAAGACATCGACGCCGCCAGCGTGCAGGCCTCCAACTTCGGCAACGCGGGGACTTCTGCCATCAGCATCGGTAGCATCTCCGAAACCTCTCCCGGCATTTTCCACGTGCCCGTAACCGCGACATCCGACGGCACCCTCCAGCTCCAGATCAACGCTGGCGCCTCCATCAACGCCACCGGCGGCAAGCCCCTCAACACCAACTCCGCCATTCTTGACGACACCGTCCTCACCATCCTCCCGCCCAACCGGGCTCCGCTTGCCACCGCACAGTCCGTCACCACCGCCGAAGACGTGGCCCGCGCCATCACGCTGGCTGGCACGGATATCGACGGCGACACACTCACCTACACCGTTGTCACCCCGCCCGCGAACGGCCTCCTCAGCGGCACCGCGCCGAACCTGACCTACACCCCCACGACTAACTACAACGGAACCGATTCCTTCACCTTCCTCGCGAATGACGGCCCGCTCAGTTCAACCCCCGACACCGTCTCGATCACCATCACCCCGGTCAACGATGCCCCCGTGGTGACCGCCCGGAGCGCCACCGCCACCGAGGATGCTGCCTTCACCGGCACCCTCGTTGGCAGCGCCACCGACGTCGATGCCGGAACCACCCTCACCTACGCGAAAGTCGGCGGACCGACGTGGCTCTCAGTCGCCGCAAATGGCACCCTTTCAGGCACGCCTTCCAACAGCGACGTCGGCGCGAACAGCTTTACCTTCAGCGTCAGCGATGGCATCGCAGCGCCCGTTCAAGCCACGCTCACCATCACCGTTACCAATACCAACGACGCCCCGACCTGGACCAGTAACCCGATCATCGCACCAAACGCCGCCGAGGCCATCGCCTACACCGCGAGCCTGGCCGGCAATGCAGTTGATGCGGATGCCGGTGCCACCCTCACTTTCGCCAAGGTCAGCGGCCCCGCCTGGCTCTCCGTCGCGGCCAACGGCGCCCTCTCCGGCACCCCCTCCGGCACCGATACGGGCGTGAACTCCTTCACCGTCAGGGTGAGCGACGCCATCGCCGCGCCCGTCGAAGCCACCTTGATCATCACGGTGAACCCTGCCGGTTTGTTCTTCAACGCCGGCACTCAGGTCGCCACCCAGACGACTCCGAACGTCAACAACCTCATCGACCTCAATCTCGCGGCCTTCACAAACAACACCGCCACCACCCTCACCGCCTACACCACCACCTCCGGACAAAACATCACCGGCAACCTCACCCGCGCCAACCTCGCCCGAGGCGAGCTGTTAACCACGACCGAATTCGACGCGCTCCTCGCCGCCAGCCAGTCCGCCAACGTCCTCTCCGGGGTCATCAACTTCAGCAATCCGCAGGGCACCGCCGCCAGCAACCGCTTCAGCGGTATCAACGGCACCGGCGCGATTCGCTTCACGTCCGACATCACCCTCACAAACACAAACATCCAGACCCGCTCTTTCGGCCCTGCGCCGACCTTCAGTAACACCGGCGGCAACACCAACTCCGCCCCGATTTCGGGTGACGGAATGCTCAACATCGGCTCCACCACCCTCACCCTGGGCACGCCCGTTGACGCCATAGGCTTCACGGCTCTCCAACGCGACGGCACCCGCAACTATACGTGGTCAGTGCGCTTGATCAAACTCAGCGACTCCACCACCCAAACCGTCACCCTCGGCGGCATCAGCACTGCCGGGTCTCCCGTCAGCATGGTCGCCGGAGATGCCCAGGCAGGCAACTACCGCTACGACACCTTTGTAGGCTATCAAGCCCCGGTCGGCTACCGTATCGACAGAGTTACATTGACTGGCGGCTTCATGAACGTCGATAGCCTCGCCTATGCCATCATTCCTGCGGATGGCGGTGCTGATAGCTTGGCGCCCTCTCTCGTTGATATCACGGATGATGGGGTCAGCGGATCCATTCCCACCAACACCCCCATCACCTACACGCTCACTTTCAGCGAGGATATGAATGCCAGCACGGTGACAGCAGCCGATTTCGGTAATGCGGGCAGCGCGGTGGTTTCGATTGGCTCCATCGCGGAAGCATCTCCCGGAGTCTTTACCGTGACGGTCACGCCTACCAGCAGCGGAACACTTCAGTTCATGATCAATGCTGGTGCGGTTCTCAACGACAACGCTGACAATTCCCTGAATACAACGGCAGCACTCATCGATGATCGAATCATCACCGCAATCCCGCCGAATACCGCCGCCGTGGCGAACTCCCAAGGTGTGACCACCAACGAGGACACCGCATTGCCCATCACGCTCACCGCTACGGATGCGGAAGGTGACACGCTGACCTACACGGTTCTCTCCCAACCCGCGAACGGCACGCTCAACGATACTCCACCGAACCTGACCTTCACCCCCGCGGCTAATTACAATGGAGCCGATTCCTTCACCTTCATCGTGAATGACGGCTCGCTGAGTTCAACTGCCGCCACCGTCTCGATCACCATCACGCCGGTCAATGATGCCCCCGTGGTCGTCGCCCAGAGCGCCACCGCCACCGAGGATACTCCTTTCACAGGAACCCTCATTGGCAGCGCCTCCGACGTCGATGCCGGAGCTAACTTTACCTATGCGAAAGTCAGCGGGCCGGCGTGGCTATCCGTTGCCGCCAATGGCACCCTTTCAGGCACGCCTTCCAACAGAGACGTCGGCGCGAACAGCTTCACCTTCAGCGTCAGCGATGGCATCGCCGCGCCCGTTCAAGCCACGCTCACCATCACCGTTATCAATGCCAACGACGCTCCAACCTGGACTAGTAACCCCATCCTTGGAGCAAACGCCACCGAGGCCAGCGCCTTTACGGGTAGCCTCGCGGGCAACGCCGTCGATGTGGATGCTGGTGCCACACTCACGTTCTCCAAGGTTAGCGGACCCGCCTGGCTGGACGTCGCAGCCAACGGAACGATCTCCGGCACCCCCTCCGCCACAGATACGGGCACGAACAACTTTACCGTCAGCGTGAGCGATGGCATAGCCGCGCCGGTTCAAGCCACCCTGAACATCACGGTGAACCCTGCCGGCTTGTTTTTCAACGCCGGCACCCATGTCGCCACCCAGACCACCCCGAACGTCAACAACCTCATCGACCTCAATCTTGCCGATTTCACCAACAATCAAGCAGGTCAAGCCTTGACGGCCTATACCGCCACCTCTGGACAAAATATCAATGGCAGCATCACCCGTTCCAACCTCACACAAGGTGAGTTGTTAACCGCGACCCAATTCGACGCGATTATTGCCAGCAGCCAGTCCGCCAACCTGCTTTCAGGGGTCATCAACTTCAGCGCCGCGCAAGGCATCGCCGCGAATGACCGCTTCAGCGGATTCAACAACACTGGCACGCAGGTCTTTACGTCGAGCATCGCGATTTCAAACACCAATATCCTAACACGGACATTCCTGAGCGCAAACTCGGTGGGAACAGGCGGATTGAATTCCGCACCAATCAACGGTGCCGGCTATTTCAATACCACCACCTCAACCATGACACTTTCCACTCCCGTTGACGCCTTCGGCTTCACCCAGCTTCAGCGCGATGGCAGCCGCACCTACACTTGGTCGGTACGCATTGTGGATCTCACAACCCTCGCCACCCAGACCATCAGCCTCGGTGGAATCACCACCGCCGGAACTCCCACCAGCATGACTTCCGGAGACGCCAATGCCGGCAACTACCGCTACGACACCTTCGTCGGCTATCGAGCCCCGGCTGGCTATCGTATCGACCGAGTTGCATTAACGGGCGGCTTCATGAACGTCGATAGCCTCGCCTATGCCATCATCCCCGCGGAAGGCAATGGTGACAGCTTCGCGGATTGGCTCCTCGCCAACCCACCCGCCACCGGCTTCGAGACCGATAGCGACAACGATGGTCTTTCCAATGGCATCGAGAATCTCTTGGGAACCGATCCCAATGCCTTCTCTCAAGGCCTCACCCAGGTCTCGGCCACTGGTACCAGCACCACCTTCGCACACAGCCTCAGCGCCACCCCCGCCAGCGACGTGACGCTTTCCTATCAATGGTCCACCGACCTCGTGGAATGGAAAGCCTCCGGTGAAACCAACACCGCCCTAACCACCGCCACGATCACCCCCTCCCTGCCGGTGGCTGGACAGGTGACAGTGACCGCCGCCATCACCACTGGTCCGTCCGAAAAGATTTTCATTCGTCTCGTGGCCACTCGCGCGGAGTGATCCCTCAATCGCGGCGGCCTCCGGTTTTTTGGAACCACTCCTGGGCAACCCTGAATTCTATCAAGCCATCGTGGAAGACTGCAAGGCCGTGAATAGCTGAATGCTGGCGGATATGCTGCCTGTAGTGATCTTCAGACGGATCAAAGCGACTGAACGGGATTAGTCACCATGCAACTTGTCGGCCAAGCGGCGGAGAATCACGATCGCCGACAATCTTTCCCGTCACTTACGACAGCTCCCACAAATCCTTCGACACACCAAAAGCATTTCCATGAAAACTCGCAAAACCCTCCTCATCACCTGCTCTCTGGTTGCCACCTTCACCATGGTCACCGCCACCTTACACGCCGCCAGCGGCACTTGGACCGGCCTCACCGACTCCACATGGCAGGTCAACGGTAACTGGTCCGGCGCGTCTTTTCCTAATGGCAGCGGCGAGATCGCGACCTTCAATAGCGCGGGCAACGGCAACACCAACATCACCCTCGGCGGGGGTTCCATCACGCTAGGCAACTTCGGTGTCAACGGCATTGTTTTCGATACGTCCAACGTTGCCGCTTACTCCATCGCCAACGGCACGATCAATACGCTTCAAGGTGGAAACATCGTGCGCCTGAACTCTACGGTGTTGAACAACCAGTCGGTCACCGCTGGCATCATGACGGATTCACAGAATATTCTCTACACGACCGAGAATATTCTGAACTACAGCCTCGTCGCAAACTTGACCTTGGGCAACCTGAGCGTACTGTCCGCAGCCACGGGCACCGGCTCGACGACGTATAGCTTCCGGGGCTTGGGGAACATTACGGTGGCGGGAGCAATCACCGATAACCTGAGCGGCGCCGCGCCGAGGCTTACAGCCGTCGCCAACCTCCGTGCCGGCACCTTGGTGCTCTCTGGCGCGAATGCGTTCTCGGGCGTCCTCAATGGCGGCGACACGCCGCAGAGTCTCGTTGGCGGCTTCGGTGGGACCATGGTGTTGGATTACACCGGCGGGAACGCTGTGCTCGCCAGTGGCACAAGCCTTTCGCCAGGACGCGCGGCCAACGGCAATTTAGTGGTGAAGGGCAACACCACGGGCACGACGAGCCTCACCTTGAACGCTACGCAGCGCTTCGCCACCGGCTACACCACGATCACTGTGGACAAGAACGGCGGCTCCGGAACGACTCTGGTCTTGGGCCGGACTTGGCAGGCATGGAATAGCTCTGGATCGGGTCGCATGGCCCATTTTGATCTGTCCAGCGGCGGCCAAGCACAGATTGCATCTCCTGGAACATTCACCGGAGGGGGTTACCGGGTGGATCGCGGAGTTATTGCCGACACAGTCAACTCACGCCGGTCGGTTGCAACCGTTAAAGGCACGACCGGCAAGACTTACTTTGCGACTTTGGATGGGAGTGGCTTCATCGTTCCCGTGACTTCTCTGACAACCCTGCCCTCGGGCGGGACCGCGGGATCGTTCTCCACCAACTATCAAATCACAGGCAACACCACGCGTTCGGCAAACATGGACATACTCACGCTTCGCATTGAGGGAGCCTCCGCCAACCAGACGCTCAACATGGGTGGCTTCGCTCTCAATGGCGGAGGTGCCATTTTAATGGACGGAGCGGAGAATTTCACGATCAGCAATTTTTCAAATCTGACACCCAGCTCTGGAGTCATCGTCATGGGGTCCGGCAAGCTCACCTTGAATGGCACCAGAAGTTCCGTGAATGATTTCGACAAGTTCGGCACCGGCTTGCTCGAGGTGACTGGCAATCATAGTGGATCCACCGGAGCAACCTTCGTATGGAGTGGCACTTATCGCGCGTCGTCGGCCAACGGGCTGACAGCTGGTAATCTAGTAATGGCGGATTCGGTCCTAGAGGTCGGCTACAACTTCACCCGTGCGCTTGGCACCGGCACTGGCCAAGTTCAAGGACGACGTGACGACAGCGGGTCTGGAGACAATACTCTCGCAGCAAGCTTCGGTTTCAGCGCCTATGGTGGCGACCGCACGGTCAATCTCGGTGGAGCTTCGGGTAATGTTACGTTTGGCTCGGGCGGCTTCGTCGCCTCCCGAGATGCCAAATTCCTCCTCTCCTCCGCGACGTCCGACAGCATGGTGAATTTCCAAAACCCACTCAACCTGGCTGGCGACGTGCAAACCATCGAAGTCCGCAACGGCTCCGCAGCGGTAGATGCCCGGCTCAGCGGCATCCTCTCCAACGGCTCCCTCAACAAAACAGGTGCGGGAACCTTGGAACTGACCGCAGCCAATACCTACACCGGGACCACCGTGGTGGCCGCCGGAACACTTGTAGTCAATAACAGCCTTGCTAACACCACGACGACCATTGCCAGTGGCGCTGTCCTCGCGGGTAGTGGCACCGTTGGCGGAGCCACCACGATCTCCGGCTCGCTCCAACCGGGCAACAGCATCGGCACTTTGGGCATCGGCAACGATGTCACTTGGAACTCGGGCAATGACTGGATCTTCGAGCTGGGCAGCGCTGCCTCCACTCTTGCCCTTGCAAACTCCGGCTCCAGCATCCAGGACATGCTCAATATCACGGGAAGCAACGATTTTCTGCGAGGAACTGGAGCCGACGGCTCCTTTGTCTTCAATTTTGCGGGCACCGGAAACATCGGCTACTACAAATTGGTCGATTGGGATGGGAACACCAACTTTACCAGCACCGCCTTTGCCGCCTCCAACCTCAGCAGCGGTTTGACAGGAACTTTCACGGTGGATGGCAGCACCTCCGCGCTTTATCTCAACGTCGTTCCCGAGCCACACGCGGCATCATTGCTCGGCGGCCTGGGTGTGCTCTGTCTTTTGCGCCGCCGGCGCTAAGAATTTCCGGAGTTAATGGGTTTTCTCCGGAGCATAAGCGGGGCCACTGACTGGAGGGTCAGTGGCCCCGTAATTTTTTAAAACCAAACATCGGGTGCATGACCCAACTAAGGTTCCACGGCTTGCTTGCTGGCCTGGGCGGAGCCACCCATCTCAAGCGGCACCCCCCGGCTTGTGCGCCCTTGCAGCCCAACTTAACGGGACAAGCCATCAAGCTCCTTGCAGGCCTGAGCTGGCAGTGGTTAGTTTTCCCACCTTTTAAGAACGGATGCAATATCCGTCGTTTCGAACCAAAACCATCATTAACAAATATCCCATGAAACCTCGCAACTCCCGTCTCGTCTCCTTCCGCATCGCGGCAGCACTTATCACCACGACCGCATCTCTCCACGCCGCTAGCGGCACCTGGACGGGCCTCACCGATTCCACCTGGCAGGAAAACGGCAACTGGTCAGGCGCGTCGTTTCCGAATGGCGCCGGCCAGACCGCAACCTTCAACGGCACAGGAAATGGCAACACCAACGTCACCCTCGGCGGCGGCTCTATCACTTTGGCGAACTTCGGTGGCACCGGCATTCTTGTCGACACGCCCAGCGTTGCCAGTTACGCGATCTCCAACGGCACGATCAACACGTTCCAAGGCGGCAGTATCGTGCGCTTGAACCCGACGGTCGTGAACAACCAGTCGGTCACCGCGGGCATCGTGACGGATTCGCAGAGCGTCCTTTACACCACAGAGGCTGTCCTGAATTACAGTCCCGCCGCGAGGTTGACGCTTGGCAACTTGTCTGTGCTGTCCGCAGCCACGGGCACGGGATCGACGACGTATAGCTTTCGTGGGTTGGGCGATATCACGGTGGCTGGTGCGATCACTGACAACTTGAGCGGAGTCGCACCGCGTCTCACGGCGGTGGCCAACCACCGCGCGGCCACCTTGGTGCTCTCCGGAGCCAACGCCTTTTCCGGCGCGTTCAGTGGTACCGACACACCGCAGAGTCTCAGCGGTGGCTTGGGCGGAACCGTGGTGCTCGATTATTCGAGCGGCAATGCGGTGCTGGCAAGCGGCACAAGCGTCACGCCCGGGCGCAGCGGCAGCGGCAACTTGGTGCTCAAAGGCAACACGACGGGCACGACGAGCCTCACCTTGAGCAGCACGCAGCGTTTCGCGGCAGGCTACAGCACGATCACCGTGGACAATAACGGGGGCTCTGGCACGACACTTACCCTCGGTTCGGACTGGCGCGGATGGAATACCACCGGTGGTGGCAAGATGGCCCTTTTCGATCTCTCCGGCGGTGGCCAGGTTCAAACCACCGGGGCGATTTCTGGAGGTTATTCGATTTCTCGTGGCATCATCCGCAACTCAG
>ERZ1022724.158-NODE-158-length-16109-cov-16.884951_pt1 | contig 16109 bp, 17 predicted proteins | sample MGYA00521091_ERZ1022724 | MGnify/ENA primary metagenome ERZ1022724 (study PRJEB33162, sample SAMN09537610) | freshwater metagenome | isolation source: freshwater | place: Canada:Alberta | collected 2017-07 | study: EMG produced TPA metagenomics assembly of the... | reverse complement strand
ACAAGTCGATGCAGGATCACGGGTTGTTCCAAGCCATCTGCCGCACCAACCGTCTCGATGGCGACGACAAGTCCTTCGGCTATATCGTGGACTACAAGGACCTGTTCAAGAAGCTGGTCAACGAGAAGGGCACTGGCGCGCTCCAGGTTTATTCCGCCGAACTTGACGCTAGTGAGGGCGATGCATCCCCCGATGTTCTGATGCAGGACCGCCTCAAAAAAGGCCGTGAACGTCTCGATCAGGCGCTCGAAACCATCGAACTGTTATGCGCTCCGGTGGAGCCACCCTCCGTTCAGCCAGACCGGCAACTCGCCCACATCCACTACTTTTGCGGAAATGTAGAGATACCCGAGGAACTGAAGGCGCGCGAGCACCAGCGTTTCGCGCTCTACAAGGCCGTGGCCGCCTTGCTGCGCGCCTACGCCAACATCGCTGACGACCTGCCGCAGGCGGGCTACAAGGAGCCGCAGATCGCCAAGATCAAGACAGACGTCACCCGTGCCGTGGATCTCCGCGAGCTTATCCGCCTCGCCAGTGGCGAGACCATCGACCTCAAGGCTTACGAGGCCGACATGCGCCACCTCATTGACACTTACATCGAAGCTCGCGATCCCAAAAAGATTTCCGCCTTCGATGACATGGGACTCCTCGAAGTGATCGAGCGCAGCGGTCTCGCCGAGACCATCGCCCGGATGCCGGAAAAGATGCGTAATAACAAGGACGCCGTGGCCGAAACCATCGCCAACAACGTCCGTAGCAAGATCATCAAGGAGCACCTCAACGATCCGGCGTTTTACGACAAGATGTCCGCGCTGCTGAAGGAGATCCTCGATGATTTGAAGGCCAAGCGCATCAGCTACGAAAAGTTTCTCAAGCGGATCGCAGAGGACGTCATCAAACCCCTGCAAAAAGGAACCGGCGCGGACACACCCACTGAGTTGGACACACCGGCCAAGCGCGCCCTATTCAGCAACCTACCGGAACCTAAAGAATCCAGCGAATTGCGAGACGGAGATGTGAACACAAGGCTCCAGATGGCACTGTATATCGACTACACCGTCCGAAACTCGCGCCCCGACAACTGGCGCGGCAACGTGGCCAAGGAAAATCTCATCAAGCAAGCTCTGTTGCCCGTGCTCAAATACGACGAGGACGAAGTGGAACGCATCTTCCCGGTGATCATTGCCCAAACCGAATACTGATGCCCTCCCAGCAGATCCAACTCGGTGAAATGCCCGTGGACGTGGTTCGCAAGGACATCAAGAACGTCCACCTCAGCGTGCATCCACCGTCCGGCCGCGTGACCATCGCCGCGCCGTCTCACATGAGCTTGGACAGCATCCGCGTCTTCGCCATCACCAAGCTTGGTTGGATTCGCCGGGAGCAGAAAAAGATGCGCGAACAGGAACGCGAGGCCCCGCGTGAATTCCTCGAACGCGAGAGCCACTACATCTGGGGCAAGCGCTACCTCCTGCACGTCACCGAAGCGGACGCCCCGCCAATCATCCAGCTCCGCCTCAAGCGCATGTTGCTCCAAGTGAGGCCCGGCACCAGTCGTGAGAAATGCCAGGAACTCGTGGAGGAATGGTATCGCCATCAAATCCGCGAAGCCGCGTCCCCACTCATTGAACTCTGGGAAAAACGACTCGGAGTCCAGGTCAACCGGATCTTCGTGCAGCGTATGAAAACCAAGTGGGGCAGTTGCAACCCGTCAACCCACAGCATCCGCCTCAACACCGACCTCGCCAAGAAGCCCCCCGAGTGCCTCGAATACATCGTGGTTCACGAGTTGATGCATCTCTTGGAACCCACCCACAATGCTCGCTTCCAAGCCTTGATGGACCAGCACCACCCCCAATGGCGCTCCCACCGGGAAACCCTCAACCGCCTTCCCGTGCGTCAAGAGAGCTGGGTGTATTGAGTGTCTTCGAGCATTCCGAAAGCCACTTTAGAACACGAAGATGCAGCAAAGTGCCTACACTTGATGCCTACACCGACCCGCAACCTCCAAAATTAAAAAGCCCTAATCCATTGAGGATTAGGGCTTTGAAAGTGGTTGCGGGAAGAGGATTTGAACCTCTGACCTTCAGGTTATGAGCCTGACGAGCTACCTGGCTGCTCCATCCCGCGATTTGAACCATGCGCTTTTCAGCGCGGGGCGGAATCATTAAGAGGACGGCGGCGGTCTTGCAAGGGAAATTTTGCCTTTGTGTGGAATTCATGCTTTTCTCCGCGCGCCATGACCTCATTCGCCGATCACCAGACTCTTTCCATCGCAGCCTGGCAAGGCCGCGCGGCCGAGCATCGATCCCGCGCGGAACGCCACACCCTCGCCGCACGAGCAAGACGCGACCGCGGAATCCCCCATCCCGTAGAGGACTTTCTGTTCCAATACTACCCCTACCCCGTCGCTTTGTTAGAGTTTTGGCAGCCAGGCTGTGGCGTGGCTTTGGAATGGCCGACGGCCCCGGAACTTCCGAACCGGGTCGCCCCGTTTTCAGAGCGCCACTACTCGGTGGTCGATGGATTCCTCTTCGCCGATCCTCAACGGCTCCCGGACAAGGAACGGCAGCGCTTGGAGTGGATCATCGAACTGCTGGATTCCACCCGGCTACGAAGCCCGAATTTCGCATGCCACGGGCTGCACGAGTGGGCCATGGTCTATCGCGGGGAAAAAGTCCGCCACGAGAAAACCACCCCCTTACGGCTACCGCAGGCGCAGATCGACGCACTCGTGGAGTCACGGGCCATCACCTGCTCCCACCATGACGCGTTCCGGTTTTTCGCGGCGGACGCAAGACCCATGAACCGACTCCAGCCGACGTTGGCAAGCCGGGTGGACTTGGAGCAACCGGGGTGCGTCCATGCGAACATGGACCTCTACAAGTGGGCGGCCAAGTCGATGCCGTGGGTCGGCACGCCGCTTTTGTTAGATTGTTTCGAGCTGGCCTTGGAACTCCGTGACCTCGACATGAGAGCCAGCCCTTACGACTTGAGCGCCTGGGGCCGGGAGCCGATTTGCATCGAAACTCCGGAAGGCCGGCGGATTTATGAAAGCGAACAACGCCGGCTTGCCCAGCTTGCGACCGGACTGCGCGGCAGACTGCTGGACGGATTGCGCAAGATCCATTCCTAACCTCAAAACGGCTCAGACTCCCTGCCAATGCAGCTTTTGCCTGAGCGCCCCGTAAAAAGAGCTGCCTTCCAGACGGAGAAGGTGCAGCGAACGCGTCGATTTTCTCACCTCGATGCGGTCCCCCGGGCCGATGCGGATGTTGTCCTTACCATCCACCGTGAAGAGCATGGGGCAGGCTTCACGATCCACAGAGGACAGCTCGATGACCACATCGTCTGATAGAACAAGCGACCGCTGGCTGAGGCTGTGAGGGCAGATCGGCGTGATGACAAACACCGCCGCACTCGGTGAAATGAGCGGCCCTCCCGCAGAGAGCGAATAGGCCGTGGAACCCGTGGGCGTCGCGACGATGAGGCCATCCGCCCGGTATTCATTGAGCAATTCCCCATTGACGAGAGCCCGCAGGGAAACGAGCCGACCGGTATCACCGCGCGCGAGGGTGATTTCATTGAGGGCGAAAAAGCTTTCCACGGCATTTCCCGGGCGTCTTACCGTGGCCTCCAGAAGGGTGCGGACACTGGTCGTGAAGCGACGCTCCGCAAGCGCGGCGGCAAAGAGGTCGAGCTCATGATCCTTGCAGCTTGTCAGGAAACCGAGGGTGCCAATATTGATCCCGGCAACGGGCTTTTCGAAATCCCCAAGCCGGGACACCGCATTGAGCATGGTCCCGTCCCCCCCGAGCACCGCGGCGATGTCCACATGCTTCGAGAACTCCCTGGCGGGTATGCCGCCTGTCTCACCGGCGAAGCTGGCCGTCTCCGACTCAAGCACTGCTTTGCAAGCGCGGGCTTCGAGAGCGCTACGGAGTGCCTGGAGGATACGGAGCGAGCCGGGCTTGTGAGGGTTTGCGAAGATTCCGACGTTCACAGTGCGGGAGCTTACCAATCATCGGACCAACTGCAAGCCGCGGAAAATGATTCTTCGAGAATCAAGCCTCCACCAGCTTCGGAACTACGAGCACTTTCTTCAGCGCCGGTATCAAGTCGTCCAGCTCCTCCACCACCACGAACTCACCGTCGTAGCACCAGGTGCCGAGCAGCTCGATCAGAGGAGTCCAGAAATGATCACCTTGTGCGTCCTTGCGGTTGAAGATGACAACAGGCTTTCCGGTCATCGACGGATGCCCCTGATGCTTGAAAATCATCAGAGCGAGCATTTCCTGCACCGTGCCTGATCCCCCGGGGAAGATCACGAACGCATCCGAATGGTCGATCATGATTTCCATCCGGGTGTAGATATCTGGCTTGAGCCAGAAGCTCGACAAGCCCTCCGGGAGCCCTTCCAACTCGATGATGTGAGGGACATTCGAGCCTCCAGTCCAGCCACCCGCATCCACGGACCCACGGACGACCTCCCCCATGATGCCCGAACTGCCGGCTCCGGAGACGCAGCCCATGCGGTTCTCGGCAAGCTGCTTTCCAAACTCGTAACCATCGCTCAAGTAAGCGGGATCCTCGATGGAAGCGGAGCAAAACACGCACACGCTGCCTTGATGATCATCGGGAAGCGGCGTCTCGAACGAGGTCACCGTGCTGGTCCCGATTTTTTCCCGACCCACGCTCGGAAGCCCCTCCCGACGAGTGGTCTCCAAGAGTTGCAGCACCTCCTCGGGCGACTGCGCAAGGAGCAGGTAGTCGCGGTGGTTCTGCTTCACCGTTCCAAGACGGTTCAAGTGGGACAGCAGCGAGAACAAGCGATCCCACGAGCCATCGGAGTTCAGCAAGACGGTTGGCTTGCCCGTCAGGTTCACGTCCAGCGTCTGGTAGCCCACAAAAACCGACACCGCCTTGAACAAGTCCTCCAAGGTCGCCCCGGGGGTGAATACAAACGCGTCCGACTCGATGATCTTCCGCTCGATGTTGGAAAGCGAGATCCGCTGGTCGCCGTTCGAGTTGTAGATGTCCCAGCCCTTGCTGAAAAGGCTGTACAAAAGGCGGGCGCGGACTTCTCGATTCGGGTCTTTTTCTCCGCGGACGGTTCCTGCTAGTCGAACTTTGGGCATGTAATGAAGGGGTGAGTAGATGAAATAGGCAATTTCCGTGCCGACACACAAAATTTATCCCGTAAGCACCTCGGGCAGGCTCACTTGAATCGCTCAACGGCCGTCGCGCAAGTCACACTTTCCCAGAAAATCATCCTGTCAAGCACCCCGGCCACGGCTTCCTGATCGAGAGAAACACGCGTCCGGACCACCCCAAGAATATCCAGCCATCCTGAAGATCCGGGATCGACATCAGACCATGATTGATCCATCTTCCACCCGCGCATGAATTTTTTCAAAGCCATTCCACTGATCATTTGGGTCACGGCGCTGTCCGCCACCGCCGCCCCCCGGTTCGCCTTGGTGCGGGTCAAGGACATCTACAGCGCTCTGCCGGCAACCACCGCGCTCCAAGAGCAGATTAAAAAGGAACACGAGGCGATCATGAAAGACCAGCGCGCCGAACAACTCCGAACCATCATCGGTGCGCTCCAGACACTCCAGGCGCAGCTTTCCGACAAGAGCAAGGCCATCGATGACGCCAGTAACCGCAAGCTTGCCCAAGCTTACGAAATCAAGCGCCAGGAAGCACAGACACTGCAACAGGAATTCGAGAGCTTCAAGACCGAGCAAGAGAAGATCATCAACCAGAAAATGGTGCTCGGCATGAGGAATTCCCTGAACCAAATCGTCAAGGTATCCCACAAACTCGCCCAGGAACGTGGTTTCGACTCGGTTTTCGACAGCTCGGGCAGCACCAACACCGGGGTGCCATTCGTTCTTTTCAGCAAGGACGCCACCGACCTCACCGCTGACGTGGAGGCCGCCCTCAAGGACAGCGAGCCCAAGGGAGCAGCCGCACCTGAACCCGCACCTGCGCCCGCCAAACAGGCCCCCACGAAACCCGATTGAGAAGCTGGAAACCATGGAACCTTTCGTCCAAATTCTCCAACACCCGTTCACCTTGGGACTGCTGCTCGGGCTCATGATTGCCATTTTCATTTGGAAATCCGGCTACGCCGCCCGCCGCAACCTCGCCCGCGAATTAAAACGGGCGGAAACGGAGCTCAAGAACCTCCAAAATCACCTCAACACCCAACTCAAAATCACCGCCAGCGGCAATGAAAGCCTGCAAGCGGAGTTGGAAAGCCTCCGCAAACAAAACGAAACCCTCCGCGTCAACCAAGCCGCCCTCCAACAAAAACCCGGCCGCGCCGAACAACGACTCCTCCAAATCCAGGAAATTGCCATCCGCACCATGCGCGAACAAGCACCCGGATTCGCACCAGCCTGGGAAAAAGCGCTCCGCCAAGGTGAGGCCGAAGTGGAATCCGCAGACTCAGGCCTCAAAAAACTCGCCCGCCGCGTGATCCCGGGCCTCGGCGGCGGCTCCCCCACTCAGCCCGTTTTACCCCTTCCCGACGATCCGCAAAGCCCGTGATCGGCGTGATCGGCCTGAAAGGCGCTCCAGCTACTTGATCACTTTCAAAATCTGACGCCGGAGATCGACCATGTCCAACTCACCCGTATAGCGCCAAAGGATCTCCCCACCCGGGGCCACCAGGATCGAGTGCGGTAAAGCTCCCGACCACTCGCCGTCCAGCGCCTTCGCCATCACATCAGGATTTCCTCCCACCCAGTGAAAATGGTTGGTCGCCAGTCCCGCCTCTTTCAAACTTGCCGCAGTCGGCCCCGGCAGCGCGGCATGCCGGGACTCCAAAAATGTGGCGACCGCTGAACGTTGATCCGCCGCATCGAGACTGATCGAAATAAACTCAAAGGGGCGATTTTGAAAGCGGCGCCCGGTATCAATCATGTCGGGAAACTCCTTCACGCACGGCCCACAGCGGGTGGACCAGAAATGAATCAAACGGATTTTCCCGGATGCATTCTCCCGCAACTTCTTTGCCACAGCCTCATCCAAATCAGCAACCACGACCGGCAGCTTCTCCCATGCGGCCTGATCCGCAGCGACCTTGCTTTTTTTAAACAACCACTTTGTCGAACACCCGAAAGATCCAGTCACTGGCTCTTTCACCTCCGTTCCCGCAAGAATCGCATCCAGCGCATCCCGCACCTGACTCCGCTCCACAGGCCCGGAATTCCGGCGACCATCGTCCAAACGTCCCGTGTAGCGGAGCTTACGCTCCGAATCGAACACGAAAACATGAGGCGTGGACTGAGCACCACATGCCGATGCGAACTCCTGTTTGTCTCCATCATACAAATACGGAAACGTCCATCCGTAGTCCTTGGAAAACGGCAACATCTCTTCGAACGAGTCTCCAAACGGCGAGTAACCCAACTCATCTGGCGTGAGGCTGCCGGGATGATTCGAACTCACCGCCACCACCGCGACGCCCTTCTCTTTGTAAGCCTGGTAAAGCGGCTCCATTCGGGAAGCCGCCGCCACGGAATCCGGGCAATGATTCGAAGTGAAAATCACACACAGAACCTTGGATTCCGCAAACGACTCCAGAGAGTAAGACTTGCCATCGGTCGCTGGTAACGAAAATGCCGGCGCTCCTCCTCCGATCGCCATCACCTTGGGAATCTCCTGCCCAAGAACCACGGCGCCAAAAGTCGCAACCAAACCCACGAGAATTTTCAAAGACTTCACAGGGCAAGTTACGACGCACACACGAGATTTTATCCAAAATATCAAATTTTCTCACGGGAAATCATCAGAATCGGCACGTTTCCACCGCAACAAGCTTCATCCTTCTTTCTTCAAATCCCTGACGGTCCACAGCAAGCCCGCAGCCCCTGCGCCGTTTCCTCGCAGCGTCCGCGCGCCATCCTTCCGCTTCAGCCCGAAACGTTCACGGGCCTTTTGGAATACCTCCTCCACAAATCCCCTGCTCCCGATCACCGCTCCACATCATCCGCATGTAGATGCGGAACGGTTCCTAATCCGTCACATCAAACGCAAACCGCCGATCCACCACTCGCGCAATCGTGTGATCAATCGCAGGTTTGCCATCTAAATCCGCCCAAGGATCCCAACGCGCCCGTATCCTACCCCGACCCGAACCCGCCCAAAACACGGGAACAACCGAATTTTGATGATTTCTGTCTCTTGTGATTTTGTTGTAATTTTGGGGAGCATTCCACCGAGGCATTCAAAGTCAGGAGGAGGAGCACGATCCAAAGTCTCAGCATGAAATTTCGTGGAACGTCGTGAATGAGGGTTCCGTCACAGCAAGAAATAAATGGCCAGCGCGAGGCCGCCGATCCAGACCGCTCCGATGTGGGCCACGCTCAGGGTGCGGGAGCCTGGGCTTTCCGAGGGATCCTCGGGGTTCGCGCCGAACAGAGCCCCCCATTTCACAATCATCATGCCACCGAGTCCGAGCCAGAAAACGATGAACAGGGCGATGCCAATCTTGATGATGATCATGAGGTTGCGATGGGAGCTTCGGGTCGTTCGCAAGGCATGCAAGAGGAATTGCTAGGAAATGGCTTTTGGGTGAAGGCCGTTGAAAGAGCGGGTGGCCGGAACGGAGGCAGGAAAAAAAGGGGAGTGCCGAAGCCGCCCACCAGGATCCCGAGATCCGGTTCCAGCAAGGCGTGGTGCTTGCCAAAAGCTTCGAGCGGATCGTACTGGCCACCGGCCACCGGCGTCGAGTGGGCGAGATTTCTTTACATCGACCGCCAGAAGCTGCCTGCCGCGGTGCCGATTGTCGTCCAAGTGGAGGCTGGCTCCGAGGGAGAAAAGGCCGGCCTGCAACGCGGCGACGTGGTTTGGAAGGTCAATGGCAAGTCTCTGCCGGCAGGCGACGCACTGCCATCTTTCCGCTCGCTCTTGGCCGCGACGAAGCCCGGCGAGCCCTTGGTGCTCGACATCGGGGGCATGGACTTCGGCAAGTCCAAACACCGCCTCGAAAAACCCACGAACCCCCGCAAGGCGGAAATCACGCTGATCCAGGGCGCGCAATACGGCAAACCGCTGCGCGAGGCCAAGGACGGTGAATTCGACCGATGGAAAATGGAGCTGATCACACGCCTGGCAATCACACCCTGACCTGCGCAGGAGACTCCGCCCGGGACGCGGATCCCGAATGTGTCGCCGTCATTGAAATCTCCAAAGTCCGGTAGGCGGGCGACGGTTCCTGATCCATCATTTTCCCATGATCCGGTCCTCGGCAGCGAGACACCATTTGCCGTCAATCAGCCACTCAATCCTCAGAACAACTCCCTCGGCGGGAATCGCTCCCTCCGGATCGACAAACAGATGGAAATTCGTCTCGCCGGTCGCGGCGGCCGGAGCCAGCTCCACCGCCCCGTTGCCGTCCGCATCATCGCGCAGCCAGTCGCCGCGGTCGAGGCAGGACCCATTGCCCGTCGCATCCACCATCCGCAAGTGGCCCGCCTCGTCATACAACTCCACCCGACAGGGGGCGGATGAGAGGACCCGCAGGTTGGCCAGCCCGCGGTCGCGCGATTGCAAATGATGATACACCGGGATCATGCAGAACCCGTCGGTCCGATAGATCCCGGCGTCGATCACCGCGCTGCTGGTGCTGGCGTCGGCGGCTTGCACCGACCATTCCGCGGTTTCCAGCACCTCGCCGCCCTCCAGCCACTCCGCCTTCACCACAAGCCCGTCCTCGGGCACCGCATCCGCGACACAATGAAACACTGACATCGACTGCGCGTCCACGTCCAGCGTGAGCTCGCGCCCGTCGCCACCGGCCCGGCAGTCCAGCTTGCCACGGCGGCTTTCCCGGTCCCAGCTCAGCTCGCAGTCCACTCCTGAAATCCTCAGGGTTCCGGACGCCCGGCCCTCGCCCACGTTCACCACTTCCAGCACGAGCCTTGCGGGAAAGCCCGCCGCCGCCATCGACACCGCGGTGCCCGGCTGCAGCAAGACCCTGCCCTTGCGCGTCTCCACTCCTTTTGAGCCGGCAAGATCCGCCGCAGCGTTGCGGACGGACTGGAGAACCCTCCGCGGCAGATTCGGCGTTTCGGCCAACGCGAGCGCCTTGGCCATCTGCGCCGCCGCCTCGTCCTTTTCACCCGCCAGCGCCAGCAAGCGCGCGAGCTTCGCCCGTTCCTCCGGCAGGCAGGGAGTCATCGCAAAAACCTCTAACAAACGCAGCAGTTCGCGTTGGCAATACACCGCCAGCCCAAGATCTCCGGAAAGTTCCGCCAGCCTCACATAACGCTCGTACAAGGCGATCTCATGGACCTTCAATCCATCCTCCCGCACCCGCTGCAACAGCTCGGGCAGCAGCACGGCCGGCTGCTTCAAGTCGCCCAGGTCTAGACACCAATCGACATGCGTCAACTCCACGGCGAGCCAGGAACCATACTTCCGGCCAGTCAGGCGGCGCAATTCCTCCAACAACACCAGCGCCTCGTCTTTCCGACCCAAGGCCATCAGGCAACGGCCTTTCACCAACCGGATTCCCACCGCCCCGAGTTCACTCTGATGATGCCCGTGATCCTTGTCGGCAATCAGCCGGTCCAACTCGTCGAGCATCGCCTCGGCCGCCTCGCCGCGCTGGATCCGCAAATCCAACAGGCGCGACCGCAGGTGATTGTGCATCGTGCCGCCCCATTGCACCTCCAGTTTTTTTTCCAAGGCCCGGGCAACCAAGCGCTCCTCGGCCTCCCGCAGCCCCAGCACCCGCAGGGTTCCGACGATCCCCTGCACCGCCCCCAGATAAAGGTTCATCTCCTCCCGCTTCACCCGCTCCCTGCCCGTCTTGCCACGGTTGAACTCACTGATCGCATCCACACTCGCGCACACCCACAAGCCGAGCTCGATGGATTTCCGCCACTCGCCCTGCCTGAAATGCTCGTCGCCCACTTGCATCAGGTGATGGGCGCTGATGTTGTCCATCCAGGTCGGCTTGGACGCGTCCTTCTGCTCATGGCGCTGCCAATACACCACGTGCCTGCCATTCGGGATTTTCACCGGAAACTCCCGCAACCTCACCCCGGGAACCTCCTCGTCCCACAGCCCGCGATCCGGCAAGCGCGACGGATCCACATCAAGACCCTGGCGCTTCAGGTAACCCGACATCTCAGCCAACAACTGGCGGTAGGGAGTCCACCGCGACACCGTGGCATATTCGCCGAGCACGTTTCCGCTCACATGGAACACCCAATCCATGCGGCCGATCCTGCGGGCCTCATCGAAAATCCACCGGTAAAGTGCGGCCGCCCATTCGGGATCGTTCTTCCCGGAATCAAACTGCGCCTCGTGCCAAACCCAGAAGCCCCACCCATCGAACACCTGGCTCCCAGTCCAATTGTAACGCAGGTTTTCCCTGAAGTCTTCGAGCGACGGCCCAAGCATGGCGATGCCCGCCTCGATTCCCCGCTCTTGTCTCGCCTTGCGGATCGCCCGGAAATAGGGCCCGGTGCCCCGCCGGTCGTGCACATACTCGCGGTCCGGATAAGGCATTCCCAGGGCATGCCCCGGTTTGCCCGTGGCCGGCTCCGCCTGAAGCGGAACACCCATACCACAACCCAAAAACACCAAACAAAGCGCTACGATCGTTTTCATGATTGCTAGGAAATTGATTGCTAGGAAATTGCTTTTGGGGTGTAGGCCGTTGAACGAGCGGGGGCCGGACCGGACCGGAGGCGGGCAAAAAAGAGGGGGGATTTTGGTAAAGCTGAAATGCTGAAACGCTGAAACGCTGAAACGCTGAAACGCTGAAACGCTGAAATGAAGAAGCTCCCCGCAGGCTGGGATTTTGCGGAATCGGGAAAATTCACAATGGGTTTCAATGGCGGTAATCGTAGTTTTCCGGACCGCTTTGCCAAGATTTCTTTTGGCAGCGGTTTTTTTGAGATCGCCGGGCGGGATCAGGTGTATTCGAGAACCCGCGTTCTGCCGTCGTCCAGTTGGATTTTCTCAGGCTGCCACATCGGGATTGTTAGGAAATGGCTTTGGGGGTGAAGGCCGTTAAAAGCGCGGGGGCCGGACCGGAGACGGGGACAAAGGGGGAGATTTCGGTAAAGCTGAAATGCTGAAAGGAAGAATGCTCCGCTAGACGCCGAGATTTGCCGGGATCGGGAGGATTGTCAGCGGTTTTCATGCGTTGCGAGCATCGTTCTGCGGGCCGCGTTTCCAAGAATTCTTGTGGCGGCGGTGGCGGGCGGGGAAGCTGGATGATGCCTTCCCACAAACCATGGAGGCGGAGGAAAAATTCGATTTGCTCGGGGCGTTTGACGGCGCCGACGAGTTCCATGGGTGCTTTGCAGCACGGGCAGTGAAGTGGGTCGGCTCCCCAGACTTTGAGAATGAGGTCGCGCCACGAGGGGCGCAAAGTTTTTTGGGGACCATTCCAGGAATCGCTGCCCGCCGAATTGCAAACCAGCCTGCCCTGCATCGAGCAGATCGAACGCGAATTGGCGGGCGAAAAATTTCCACAAAAGGAGGATGAGGTATGACTTTGACATACCACCAGATCCGCATCATGATGCCGATATGAGAACGACAATTAACATCAGTGATGGCATTCTGAGTGAATTGCATGAGCGCGCTCGGCAGCGGAGGCGGCCTTTTCGCGAAATTTTGGAGGAGACGATCCAGCGTGGGCTGAGCGCCCCGCCCTCTTCCTCGGTCAAGCAAGTTCGCATCCAGACACACCGCGTGGGGATCAAGCCAGCCTACCAAGGTCTAAGCATGAACCAGCTTTACGACCAAATCGAAGCGGAGGATTACGGAAAGCGATGATCCTTCCTGATGCGAATCTCCTAATTTACGCCCACGATGAAGCCTCTCCCTGGCATGAAAAGGCGCGGGTCTGGTGGGAGGGTGCACTTTCCGGACTGGAGCCGGTGGGCCTACCGTGGGTGGTGGTGCTGGCCGTCACCCGGCTGCTGACCCATCCAAATGTCTGTGAGAATCCGCTCGCACCCGCGCAAGTCCGCAGCATCGTCGAACACTGGGTGAGCTTCCCGCACGTTCGGATCATCCATCTCGCGGAAAACGCTCTGGGGCGCTTCTTCGATCTGCTGGAGGAAGCGGGCACGGGAGGCAATCTGACCACAGATGCCTTGATCGCCCTTCACGCCTTGGAACATTCGGCCACCATCGCCAGTAACGACCGCGATTTCGACCGATTTGCAGGCATCAAACGAATCAACCCTCTCGCATGAGCAATTTCACTCCTCTCATTGAACAGGAGACGGAAATCATTGAACATTTGCGGGTTTCGCCCGGCCTTGCAGGCAGATGCACCGGAGGCGGGTTTCTAAATCCATTTAGGTCTTTGATCGTCGGCGGATCCGCGCCAAAGTGGCGTCGCCATGCCAGAGGGTCTCACATCGGCGGAACGGCTCCGCTACTCGCGCCACTTGCTCATCCCCGCCGTGGGTGAGGCTGGGCAACTTCGCTTGAAGAACGCCTCGGTTTTGCTCATCGGCACCGGTGCCCTGGGTTCGCCCGCTGCGCTTTACCTCGCCGCCGCCGGAGTCGGGCGACTTGGTTTGGTGGATGCGGATGTGGTGGACGCCTCAAACCTGCAGCGTCAAATCCTCCACGGCGAGTCATGGATCGGGAAACCCAAGCTGGCAAGTGCCGCCGCGCGGCTCAAAGAGGTCAATCCGCACGTCAAGGTCGAGCTTCACCCGCTGCGCTTCACGCCGGAAAATGCCCTGCAAATCGCCCAGTCCTACGACCTGCTCGTGGATGGTTCTGATAATTTCCCTACCCGCTTCCTCACCAACGATGCGGCATTTCTTCTCAAAAAGCCTCTGGTCTATGGGGCGATCCACCGCTTTGAAGGCCAGACTGCGGTCTTTGCGCCCCATTTGGGCGGGCCGTGCTACCGGTGCCTATTGCCGGAAATGCCTGCGGCGGGAAGCGTGCCATCCTGCCAAGAAGCGGGAGTCCTAGGGGTCTTGCCCGGCATCATCGGTTCGCTGCAAGCGATGGAGGCCATCAAGCTGCTCCTGGAAATGGGCACTGTTCCGCTCGGGAAGCTGACTTGTTATGATGGATTGCAAAGCGCGTTCCGCTCGATCAAACTCAACCGCGATCCCTGTTGCCGCTTGTGCGGAGGGCAACCCGAGATCCACTCCGTTTTCAATGCGGAAACCACCGCTTCCGCCTCCTGCGAAATGAATTCAACGCCCATGGAATCCATCACGACCCTGGAACTCCGAGACATGCTCGATCAATCCTTTGACGGCCTGCTCATCGACGTCCGCGAGCCGGACGAATACGCCTTGGCCCACATCGACGGCTCACGTTTGATCCCCCTGAACACCCTGCCGGATGCCTTGGACAGCCTGCCGAAGGATCGTGAAATCCTCGTGCATTGCAAGGCAGGCGGGCGGTCCGCGAGGGCGGTTGGGTATCTGTTGGCGAATGGTTTCACCCGGGTGAAAAACGTCGCCGGCGGGATGGACGCCTGGCTGGCGGAAAACACAAAAATCTAACAAGCCAGCGGCGCGGCGAGCTTGAGCAAGGCGGGATCGATCTCATACTTCGAATCCGCCACCTTGTGGATCGGCAGCCGGCCGTATGTTCCATCCCGGTAAATCATGATCGAGTGGGTCTGGCCGGCATCCAGCGCATCCACGGCGGCGACGGCGAATTTGTAGGCCATGATCCGGTCATGGACCGTCGGTGAGCCGCCGCGTTGGATGTGACCCAGCACGGTGAGCCGGGCCTCCATGCCGATCGAGTCATTGATCCAGCGGGTCAAGTAATCCCCCATTTTCGTCCCTTCCGCCACTACGGCGATGACATAGCGGCGGCCCGCGGCGATGTCGTGCTTGAGCCGTGCGCCGATGGTATCAAGATTGTAGGGGAGCTCCGGGACCAGGCAAACTTCCGCGCCACATGCCAGCGCGCTGGTGAGTGCGAGATACCCGCAGTGGCGACCCATCACCTCGATCACAAAGGCCCGCGAAAACGAGCTGGCCGTGTCCCGGATGGAGTCCACCGCATCGCGGATCACGTTGAGCGCCGTATCCACCCCGAGGCAGTAATCCGTGCCTGCGATGTCGTTGTCGATCGTCGCGGGAATGCCTGCGAAGGGCACGCCGAAGTCGTTGTAAAACTGATTGAGCGCCCGGAATGATCCATCGCCGCCGATGACGATCAGCTTGCCAATGCCCCGGCGTTTGAGATTTTCATAAGCCTTGCGCCGCTGGTCGATGTCGTAGAACTGAGGGCAGCGCGAGGAACGAAGCACCGTCCCGCCGCGGTGGATGATTCCCGAAACCTGCTCACGGGTGGTGGGCACGATGTTATCTTCTAACAATCCGCGTAATCCATCATAAACGAGGTGGGTTTCGTAGCCCTTTTGAGCCGCGTAATCCACCGCACATTTGACGGCGGGGTTCATGCCGGCGGAATCGCCGCCAGAGGTGAGAATTGCGAGTCCGTCATGCATACGAAAGGACCACGCAGCAAGGGGGATGCCGAATCCACCAAGAAATGATTCCCCGCGCCTCAAGCCCCCGGTGTGATGTGGTTGCCCGGAGGCAGGCGAGGATCCGCATTCAGGACGCAAGCTTGCGCACTTGATCGAGCCATCCGCGGAACTGGAATGACTCGCCAAGCGACCTAACGACATCCGGAACCAGCAGTAATCCCGCGAGAACAAGCAGCCAGTAGAGGATTGCCAGGACCACACCCGGGTTGTCGATTTTTCGATGGTAGGCGAACCCGGGCGGGCAAGTGAAGCATCGGTGACCCAGCCAGAGGTTCAAGCCGGGGGCGAGGATACCAAGCGTCCACCAGGGATTCATCCCCAGGTTTTGTAGCCGTCTGATTCCGAAATAGACCAACAACCCCAAGGGCAGAAATGCGGCGACGGGGAGAATCTCCCCCATGAGGATCAGTCCGAATTGTTTCACGAGCAGCGGAGTTCCAATCTGCAATACATGGTGCCAGACGAAGGGGAAGGCCAAGGTGATGAAGATGAGGCTGCGGCGGCGGGCGCCGGGCCATGGGCTACCGCTACCAGAGGATGTCCGGGAGCTTGGGCGGGCGTCGTAAGCGGGTAAGGTCAGGGG
>ERZ1022724.157-NODE-157-length-16244-cov-14.922664_pt1 | contig 16244 bp, 13 predicted proteins | sample MGYA00521091_ERZ1022724 | MGnify/ENA primary metagenome ERZ1022724 (study PRJEB33162, sample SAMN09537610) | freshwater metagenome | isolation source: freshwater | place: Canada:Alberta | collected 2017-07 | study: EMG produced TPA metagenomics assembly of the... | reverse complement strand
CAGCTTTACTCGCAGCTCGCTGCAAACTTCCGATTAGCAGCGGCCCCGTGATTGCAATAAGTGCAACTGTTGTTATCGCTCGGCCTAAGTCCCAGATCAACCCTCCGGTCAGGATCTGAAATTGAACAAAGCGAATTAGGTTTTCAATCGCTCCTGCTCCTACAAGGTACGAGATAGAAGATTCACTTCCCGCAAGGAATGGCCAGTTCCATAAAGTCATCAAGAATCCGTAGGCAAAACTTGCCGGGATTGAGTAGACAATAAGGATCGAAAGCTTGGCAAGCTTAGGTCTAACTTTCGGTAGTAATCCAGCACCGATTCCAATCAGACCAGCTGCCATCATTTGAAAGGGAAGCCAGGGACCAACCCCACCGGTGATGAGCGCAGACACCAGCAAAGAACCGGTTCCAAGCAAGAAGCCAAAACCTGAGCCAAAGACATAGCCAGCAATAATGATCAAGAAAAAAGCAGTTTCGATTCCTGCCGTTCCCGCGCCAAGTAGTCGAATCACAGCATTTAGTGCAATCAATACTCCTAGTAAGGCAATTTGTTTGGATCCAATCTCGCCAGTTGCTACTTCAACCAAAATCAAAACCAGCATCACCGGCATTAGGGCAATAAACACTACCTGCGCAACATCTGCTTCAACAGCCGACTCGGTGGAGATAAAAAACGGCCAGGAGAACATGAGTACAGAGCCAATGCCTGCAAGCAGGATGCTCAGATTGGATAACCATTTTCCAGAGGAAGAAATCACCTACTTGCCCCCTCTACTTGACTCAAAGTTAGCAACCCAGGTTCACCCGTGATCTGACTGATTTGAGTGGGATGTGCTGAACCAACACCGAGTGCGGCAGTTGCCGACTTGTCGGAAACCAGTTTTCCGCCTGCTATCTCCAAAACCCTGTCAGCTACCAATGCAACAAACTCCACATCGTGTGATGCCACCAAAACCGACTTGCCCTCTTTGCGTAAAGCTCTTATTTGCTTGGCAAGTGATTTCTTTGCTGCGTAATCCAAACCCCGAGTTGGCTCATCGAGTAGCAAAATCCCAGCCCCTTTAATTAACTGAAGAGCTAACACCAAGGCAAGTTGCTGACCAGCCGAGAGATCTCTTGGGTGAATCTTTGGATCGAGCCTCCCGGTGAGTGATTCGAAAATCTTAGAAGTTCCAGATTCAGTTAGCTGAGCAAACTTGTCGGACTCAGACAGCTCATCTGCTAGTGAGTTTAGAAAAAGTAGGTCCGCTGCCTTTTGCGGAACAAGAGTTAATACACAAAGTCTTTCGTCAGCAGAAAGAGATTTGGGATCGCCAAACTGTGTTTTCACTGAACCCGAGGTCCTCTTTCCGCCACCTTGAATTGCCCAGAGCACCGAGGACTTTCCAGAACCGTTCTTACCCATCAGCGCTACAACTTCTCCGGTGTGAACTTGAAATGAAACATCCGAAACGGCCTCTAGGTCGTCGTAGCTAACGCAGAGATTGCCAACCTCCATGGCAACCGTTTCGCTCAAATGCTCGTTAACCAGTGGCGTCCAGGACTTGGGATTTTTTGCCCAATTAGATCTAGCTTCAGGGACACTCACAGTGATGGGGTTCCATGAAAGCTCAGTTGAAAGCCCAATTACGGGTGGAACCAGGTGATAGTTCTCGAACTGCTCGTACCCTCCTTTGGTTACGAGTCCATCATTTGCAACGATTACAACTGAATCCACCAATTCAATTACTCGTTCGATTCTGTGCTCTACAAGGATTACCGTGATGCCATGCTCGTGAGCCAAGGATTTGAGTACCCCAACAATCTCTGCCGCCGCTTCAGGGTCAAGGGCTGAAGTGGGCTCGTCAAGCAAAAGAATTCTCTGTCCAGCAGCTAAAGCAGAAGCGATAGCAACCCTTTGCTGCTGCCCTCCCGAAAGCCAACTAAGCGGTCTATCAAGTAAAGGCTCAATCTCAAGTAGTTTCGCAACCTGCTTGAGGGAGTCTGCCATCTTCTCGCGAGTAAACCCAAGCTGCTCCATGCCATAAACCAACTCTTGTTTGACAGTGTCTGAAACAAATGAAGATTCAGGTTGCTGATTCACAAAGCCAACTTGGGATGCCAGCTCGTGAGGCTTTGATCCGGTCACGTCCTGACCGTCAACAATCAAGGAGCCAGAAAGAGAGCCTCCAGTGAAGTGAGGTGCGAGACCATTTAGGATCCTAAGCAAAGTTGATTTACCGCTACCCGTTGCGCCGCAAACAAGCGAGAATTCACCGGGCAGGAATTCTAAGTTCACTCTGGATAAAGCTGGTCGTTCTGTGCCGGCATATCCAAAGCTCACATCACGAAGTGCAATCATGCGAACCACCCAAGAATCGCAGCAGTGAGCAACGCTGCAGATAAAGCAAAAAGAACTGCATCAAAGAACTGAAGTTTTACAGGCTCGAATCGGGTTCTGATTTGTGACTTGGAGTTAATCCTTATTGTCGCGAAGCTAGCTACTATTCCGACTGCAATCAATGCCCAGCCCAATACTTGAGTTTGCCCAACCAGTAACGCAAAGCTTCCAATAGATAAGAATGCAACCGCGATCAGTGAGCTGAGTCTGGCGCCTAGAACAAGTGATTTGGACAGGTCACCTCTTCGCCCAAAACCCCTGGAATCCATGCTTGCCGCAAGAGATAGAGATGAATCAATTGCGTCTTCTAGCACTGGAATGACGGTTCCAGCCATTGACCCAAGTCCCTTACTTCTGCCTCTTAGGGACCTTGCCTTTTGAACTCTTTGGAGACTTGAAATCATTTGGGGTGCGAGGTTGATGGCAACAGAGATGGCACTTGCGATTTCATAAAGCGCACTCGGTGTGGACTTTAGAAGGGTCCTCGGGTTTGCCAACGAGCTAGCCATTCCAATTGAGAGGATGATGGCAGCTAGTCGCAATCCATCGGTTGCCCCTCCAGTTAGGGCCTGGATACCCACAGCTCCAAAGAGTTCAACCGGTGGGCCAAATCCTAAATTGACCGAGAATCCAGGTAAGTCAAGTGCAGTCGTGTCTTCAGGGTTTTGAATGTTGAAGACAATTCGAAATAGCACTCTCGCGATAACTACAAACCCGGCTAGAAAAAGATAGAACTTGACCGACCTTGACCAAGGAGCTTCTTCTCGGAAAATCAAGATTGCTACCAAAGCAGAAAGGCAAATCACAATTTGAGTCAGAGCGCTTTGGCTAACACCCGCGACAATTGCCATGGTGATGGCAAGCAGCCACCAGCTCACGGGGCTTGCTTTGCTAGCGGTGAATTGCCTAGCCATCACAAGTTACAGTTTCTGGAATCGGTTTTGGCAACAAACCAGCATCTTGCTGGCCAGGGCCAATAAAGAGCCAACCCTCGGCCGATCCACACTTCGCATCTCTAGCTGCTGATCCAACTTGACTTACTTGCCAACCTGATTCTTCTGTGTAAACAAAGTAGCCCCAACTGCCCTCGGAATACTTTGGTGTGTCCATGCAGTTCTGCTCAGCGCTTGTCGGAAAGTTTTCAATGCGACAGGCGAAACCAACCGGGTACTGACTTGTCCCTGAAACATCAATTGCCGTTGCCTGAAAAACTTCCCAACCGGTGCCAGCAAACTCAGTTGCACATCGAAGGATGGGATCACGATCTGTGGATGCCCCAAAGTCAACAACGATTGTGACACCAGTTTGTTGGCAGGAACCTTCGCTGTAATTGACTTCAACCTGCTTGGAAGATGTAGTTTCGACGACATTGTTCTCCAGCGCCCAGGACAAGACGCTCCCAGCGACCACCAACAAAATCAGTGCGCTGAGAACTATAAGTCTTGCCCTGGAGCGCATGACTACTTACCTAGAAGAGTTAGGTAACTCTTGCCCTCAAGAGCAAGGTAACCCTGTGCGGTTGCAAAGCGATCGCCGGCGTTCTCCACCCATGGAGATCCGATGCCGCCATCTTCTTGAATCTGAGCTACCAGGTATTCGTGAACGCTCTCGTTCAGCTGACCACTTGTTGCAAGGTAGGCCATCAGAGCAAGCGCGGTACCGTTAATGTCCACGGCATCAAATGCCACGAAGTGGCTTCCATCAACCAAGCCTGCGTCAAGGTAGGCCAGGGCAGCCTCGATTGAGCTTTGCTTGCTTGCTGTGAGCTCGGGGTCCAGATCCTTGGTGAGCTGAAGAGCCATGATTGCCATTGCGGTGGCATCGGTACTTGAAGCAGTAGTGAACTCTGAGTTATCGAAACCAAAGCCACCATCTTCTCTTGCAAGTGTTACTAGAGCCGCTGATGCATTTTTTGCCATCTCTTGTTGATCCTGGGCATAAAGACCAAGACTCATCCAGGCATAGTCAAAGGTGCTGGCGGTAGTCAGAGTCAAAGTGCCATCTTCTTGAATCAGTTCGCTAAGAGAGCCAATGACGGTTTGAGTTTGAGCGCCATTAGCCGCACCGGTCACTTTAGACGCAAACAGGTACTTACCTGCAAGTCCTGGAATGATTTCGCCGGTTTCAGCTGAATACAAAAAGTCAGGTTCTGATTCCAATAAGAACTTGATCGCAGCCGATGAATCAACCTCGCTGGTCTGACTCAGCTGTGAAACAGCTTCTAGTGAGAATCCGTACTCAGGAACTCCAGGGGAGAAGCCTTCAAGATACTCACCAAGTACAAACTGGGATTTGAGGAACTCGGCTGTTGCCAAGTGTTTGGACTGCGTCCCGCCCATACTCAAAACTAGGAGGACAACTAGAACTGCAACGGTTACTGCAGCTGATGAGAGTGCAACAATTCTTCGCACTCGAGGGGTTACTTTCTTGTTCATTTGGAACCTTTCGCATTTGGAAGTTAGATGCGAAGGCGGGGCAAAAACACAAGAACCCTTGAAAACATTCCCAGAGAAACGTTCAAGGGTTCATCGAGTAAGTTGCTACCCGACTCCACCCGTAGACCTCGACGGTATATTTGGAGCCAATTATTTCTTTCTGGGCATTCCGACTTGTTGATAGTCAACTCACGGTTGCGGGTCAGCGTCGGATTTTCACCGACTTCCCCCAAAAGGAAACAAAAGCTACAACCAAATTTCGGTTGCAAAAAGAATCTATCAGCAATTCAAAAGCTGGTCGGCAACACGCATTTGAGGAGCTGTTGATTTAGATCCGAGCTACTAGCTTTGAGTGCCCTTGAAGGTGTCCGTGATTTTGCACTCCCGAGACCCACCCGGAAGGCGATGTCGATTGGCCGCTATAAAGAAGTACAACTTTTTGGCCAGCCAGGAAGTTGGCGGAGTCTTGATCAGCCAGCCCAGAGCTCGGTAGATCGGGTTAGATTGCATTCCCAGCAAAACAGCCACTGCCAAATGTGCTCCAGCAGGGGGCTTGCCCCCGCCAACAGTCCAGATCTGGGACTTGACCTGTTCTTCGGTCAAGCCAAACTCCAAAGGGTTGATCTTCTGAAAGGCCACATATAAAGGGAATTCCTTTAGGGCTCTCAGGCCAAAATCAAGGCTGAGCCTGCAAAATTGGCAGTCCCCATCGTAGATGAGCACCAATTCTGAGGGCGAGTTCATGCCTCTAGTCTCCCAGACCTGGACTCTCGGTGGCCACTTAAGCACGATTTGGCAACGATTCGAGAAAACTACTAGTTGTTTCCCTGCCGTTTACTAGGTTTAATAGGTAGACCGAGGGACGAGCCTAGATTTTAGACGGCGTTAACCTTGTCACTTAAACCAAGTAGGAGATAAATGAAAACCAAGCGCATTAGCGGAGTAATTGCCGCAACTGCAGCTTCCGCTCTACTGCTGTCGGGTTGTGCCACTGGTGCTGCCGATATCGTTGAGGGAAGCTCTATTTCAGTTGGATGGAACCAAGGGTTCTACTCAGCTAACTCATCAACATCGAATGGTAACGCCTCAGCCAACGCAAACATTTTGTACATGGCTAACTCAGGCTTTAACTATTACGACGCCGAGTCGACTCTAATCAAGAACACTCAGTTCGGATCCTACGAACTAGTAAGCAGCGACCCACTAACCGTTAAGTACACCGTGAACTCTGGTGTGAAGTGGTCAGATGGCGCTGCAGTTGACGCATCAGACATGCTTTTGTCATGGGTCGCTAACAGCTGTCTTCTAAACAACGTAGAAGCCACCTTTGACGAAGAGACCGGAGAGATCACTAACCAGGACGAGCTAGATGCCGGAGTATTCTTCGACTCAGCTTCTTGTGGTGGCGACCTAGGTCAAGTAACTCAGACTCCAGTCATCTCTGATGGCGGACGAAGCGTTACTTTGGTCTACGACTCTCAGATCGTTGACTGGGAGTTGCTATTTGGAATCGGAGTTTCAGCTCACGTAACCACTCAGGTTGCATTCCCAGATGAGGAACTAACTGACGAGGCTGCAAAGCAGAAGCTAATTGACGCAATCAACAACAAGGACCTTGCTGTTCTTGCGCCAATTTCTAAGGCTTGGAGCACCGCTTACGACATGACTGACTACCCAGAGAACACAGACCTTCTTGTGTCAAACGGTGCATACGTCATTAGCGGTCTAGTTCAGGACCAGTCAGTAACTTTGACTGCAAACCCTGAGTACAGCTGGGGTCCATCACCAAAGGTTGAGACCATCACTGTTCGTATCATCTCAGAGCCACTTGCTGCCGTTCAGGCGCTAGCAAACGGTGAAGTTGATTTGATTTCCCCACAGGCAACCGCTGACATCTTGGATGCTCTTAAGGAGTACGAAGACTTCATCGAGGTTGTTGGTGGAGGAGAGGCTGTTTACGAGCACATCGACCTTACCTTCGACAACGCTGGTCCATTTGACCCAGCTACTTACGATGGCGACGCAGCAGTTGCTCTAAAGGTGCGTCAAGCATTCCTAAAGGCGATTCCTCGCGACAAGATCGTAAACGACCTAATCAAGCCAATTAACCCATCAGCTGAAGTGATGAACTCCTTCACTCAGCTACCTGGTTACCCTTGGTACGACGAAATGGTTGCTGCTAACGGTTCAGCTGAATACGCTTACGACCCAGAAGGCGCTCTAGCACTTCTTGAAGAAGCTGGAGTTTCTACTCCTGTTGACGTCAAGTTGCTGTTCTCGAGCACCAACCCACGTCGTGGCCTACAGTATGTTCTGATCAAGGAAGCAGCTGCTGAAGCTGGTTTCAACGTAGTGGACGGATCGTCTCCAACATGGAGCGCGGACCTAGGTTCAGGTACATATGACGCAGCGCTGTTTGCTTGGGTTTCGACCTCAACCAGCGTTAGCGGTAGCCAAGGTATCTTCGGAACCGGTGCAGGTAACAACCTAACTGGTTACGGAAACACCGAAGTAGACGCTCTATACAAGTCGCTGTCAACAGAGTTTGACCCAGAGGTTCAGAAGACCCTGCTGATTCAGATTGAGACACTTCTATGGGCAGACGCTTACGGTACAACCGTATTCCAGCACCCAGGTGTAACCGCGTACAACAAGAACAAGCTTTCGGGCGTTGTACCGGCTCCACTATCTCCTAACATGTTCTGGAACTTCTGGGAGTGGACACCAATTGCTGAGGTTGTAGAAGGCTAGTTCTTCTTCAATCCCGCTTTACCAAAAGAGCATCGCCCCTAGGGGCGGTGCTCTTTTGGGTTTTTTGGGGAGCAAAAATTAGCGTAGATTAGGGGAAGCTCGATTGAACTAGGGCAGCGCTGCTCGGAAAGGCACAGCTATGGGAATGTTTCTTCTCAGGAGATTCTTTTCTTCAGTTGTAATTCTTTTTGGTGCAACGTACATCATGTACATACTGACTGCCTACTCGGGTGACCCACTCGAAGATTTAACACAATCTACCGCGAGAAACAAAGAAGAGCTGATTGCTCGCCGTATCGAAATTCTCGATTTGAACGTACCCCCTTACCTGCGTTACTTCCTTTGGTTGGGTGGAGTTCTAAAACTATTCATCGGTCAAATTGATCTCGGTCAAAACATCAATGGCCTAGAAGTGACCGATCTTTTGGCTGCGGCGGCAGTGTCGACTTTGACCCTGGTTACAACCGCTTCGATACTGTCCATCTTCTTGGGTGTCATGGTGGGTATCGTTACCGCATTGAGGCAATACAGCCGATTCGATTACACCGTGACTTTCACCGCCTTCTTGTTCTTCTCTCTTCCTGTGTTCTGGGTAGCTGTTCTTTTGAAGCAGTATGGCGCGATTGGCTTCAATGACTTCTTAGCCGATCCACAGATACCGCCGATCACTCTCGCGGTGATTTCGCTTGTGAGTGGATTCATTTGGATGGGAATCGTTGGTGGAGACCGAAAGAAGAATCTAACGGTATTCGGAGTAGCTACGGCAGTTACTGCCGCTACCTTGATTACGCTTCTTTTGACAAATTGGTTTAAAGAACCTGGTATCGGAATGTTTACCGGGTTATTGCTCGGGGTTGGAGCTGCATTTGGAGTAACCACAATTTCAACTGGGCTAAGCAACACTCGGGCTCGAAACGCTTCCCTTGTTGTCGTTGGAATCGGAATGATTGTTTGGATACCGTTCAATTTGATTTCCATGTCTATCAGCGGGGCCCTATTCCTTCTATTGGCAGTTATCACGGTGCTGGTTGGTATTGCTGTGGGTTGGTTTATGGGTGGCGAGGATAAAGCTCCGGTTGCTAGAACGAGCGCCATCACTGCATTCGTAATGGGAGGCATTATTGCCATAGACCGCTTCATGCAGGCCTGGAAGCCCTACACAGACAGTAGCTACATCTCTGGCCGCCCAATTGCCACAATCGGATCTGAGACGCCAAACCTGACTGGTTCCTTCTGGGTGGAGGGTATTGATGCCTTTACTCACTTACTGCTTCCTACAGTGGCGCTTTTGCTAATCGGTTTTGCCGGATACACAAGGTATGCGAGAGCGAGCTTGCTAGAGGTACTCAACCAGGACTACATCCGAACCGCTCGTGCCAAGGGTCTAACTGAACGCACGGTAGTGATGCGCCATGCATTTAGAAACGCACTTATTCCCATGACCACTCTGGTTGCTTTCGACTTCGCCGCGGTCATTGGTGGCGCAGTTATAACGGAACGAGTCTTTGCCTGGAGCGGTATGGGAAACCTGTTTATCAGCTCCCTAGCAAGAGTTGATCTTAATCCGGTTATGGGATTCTTCTTGATTACGGGAACTCTGGCTATTTTCTTCAACATCGTGGCTGACCTTGTCTACACGCTTCTAGATCCAAGAATTCGGGTGAACGCATGAGTGAAACCAAGGGCGAAAACGCCATCGAAATGAAAGAGGTCGAAGGCCTCTCTCAGGGAAAAATCGTATTCAAGCGCTTCAGGCGCCACAAGGCAGCTATGGCGTCTATCGTCATTTTGACCGGAATCATTCTTTTGGCATTTACTTCTGTGGGTCTTGATGTTGGAACTCAAGAAAACAAGATCCGAGTTGAGGGATGGTGGCCAACTGGCTACACCGGATCAAATGATGTAATCAACCGAGGCGTTCCGACACTGGATATTTTTCCTGAGTTTATTGACGGTACTGGCGTTCAGATTGGCCCACACCCATTTGGGCAAGATGAGATTGGTCGAGACAACTTTGCGCGAGTAATGCGCGGTGCTCAGCAATCGTTGATGGTGATGTTTGTTGTTGGCCTAGTTGCTACAACAGTAGGTGTAGTTGTGGGGGCCGTCGCGGGATACTACCGTCGCTGGGTTGACCAGGTTTTGATGCGTTTTACCGACTTGATCATCACGATCCCCATCGTGGTCATTGGTGCGGTTATTGGACGAGCCGTTGGAAACCTGGGTACCTTTGTGCTCGCCTTATTCCTTGGTTTATTCGCCTGGACGGGTCTAGCCCGACTGGTTCGAGGGGAGTTCCTTAGCCTCCGGGAACGAGAGTTTGTTGATGCGGCGAGAATGGCTGGAGCCAGTAACTCCAGAATTATCTTCAAGCACATTTTCCCCAATGCAATCGGTGTAGTTATTGTAAATACCACTTTGTTGATGTCTGCTGCAATCTTGCTTGAAACTGGTCTTAGCTTCATCGGCTTTGGAGTTCAGGCTCCCGATGTTTCCTTGGGCTACTTGATTAGCGAGAATCAGAATGCTTTCACAACTAGGCCATGGCTCTTCTGGTACCCAGGTGTGTTTATTGTGGCGGTCGCACTGTGTGTGAACTTCATTGGAGATGGTCTAAGAGATGCCTTTGACCCACGTCAGAAGAGAAAAATGACGAAGCAAGAAGTCAAGGGCACTAAAGCAGGTGCAGGAAAGTGATTCTTGAACTAAAGAACAATCTGGATCAAAGTGGCAACTCCAAGAGCAATTCCAGCCATGACGCTCCAGTAATCGTTTTTGACGACTGGTCTTTCGTAAACAACTTGACCACTCTTGCCTTCCGCGAAGTTTCTAATTTGCTGTCTAATAACAAAAGCGACAGCTCCCGAATCGGAATCCAAGATGTCTCCGGGGGAGACGACGCCTTGAGATCTGCCTCCATCGTTTCCAACCCACTTGAAGTCGGATTTGTTGGCTCTAGCTACTGTGTATCTACCGGGAGCAACACCAACGGCAACCGGAAAGTCACCGGCTTTGGTTTTCAAAACCAAACCCCTTCTAGTGTCCAAGTCTTCGACGTCTTGGATGCTGATTTGAATCCAGCGAAAAGGGTTAGTGATGCTGATGGATTCCTTGGTTATTTTTACGCTGGGTTTGAAAAGAAAGACAACCACAACCCAAGCAATAAGCAGGTAAAGCGGGAGAGAACCCAAGAAGGACGCGAGACCGTTCACGTAAAAGTCGAGTCCAGCAATCATGCCATCAACCAGAACCACGATGGATCCGCTAACTATGGCAGCCACGGGACGGTACTTGAAATCCTGCATAATCTCAGTTTGACAGAAGAAGAGGTTGGTTAAGTCGTGGCAGTGAAAAGTGAGCCAATCCTAGAAGTCAAAGGCCTTACCGTTGATTTCTGGGTGGATGGCGTTTGGTACACCGCGGCCAAAGATCTGAACTATGAGATTTTCCCTGGCGAGACGCTAGCGATCGTGGGCGAGTCTGGATCTGGAAAAAGCTCGAGTGCTATGGCCCTGGTTCGACTCTTGCCAAATAACGCTCGTATCTCTGGATCCGTGAAACTTCGCGGCGAGAGCCTACTTGATTTGACGGAGAAGCAAATTCAAGATGTTCGAGGCAAAAAAGTAGCGTTCATTTTCCAAGAGCCGATGACCGCCCTAAACCCTGTCTACTCCGTTGGTTTCCAGATCTCGGAGACCCTGCGCCGTCACTTTGACATGAGCCCGAAAGATGCCAGAGAGAAATCAATTGAGCTTTTGAAGCAGGTTGAACTTCCAGATCCTGAAATGGTTTTTGACAAGTATCCTCACCAGCTATCAGGTGGTCAGCGCCAACGTGTAATGATTGCCATCGCTATTTCCTGTGACCCAGATCTGTTGATTGCAGACGAGCCAACCACAGCACTAGATGTTACTGTTCAGGCTGAAATTCTTGACTTGCTTAGAAGCCTCCGCACTCGCCTGAACTCTGCAATCTTGCTAATCACTCACGACATGGGTGTGGTTGCGGACCTCGCTGACAAGATTCTTGTAATGAAGGACAGCGAAGTTGTCGAAGCGGGAGAATCTAAAGCGGTTTTCACTAAGCCGAGTGCTACCTACACAAAGGAACTTCTCGCATCGGTTCCACATCTTGGTCAAGAGGCAACCAGAAAAGCCGTAGCAGTTAAGGACACAGTACCTGCCTTGGATCTTGTGAATGTTTCAATCACTTACCCAAAGCGCGGAAAAGCACCGGCATTCAAGGCAGTAAGCGATGTGTCTTTGACAATTTATCCAGGAGAAATCCTTGGACTAGTTGGGGAATCTGGATCAGGTAAAACCACGGTCGGTCGCGCGGCAGTTGGGCTATTGCCAATTTCCGAAGGTGAGATCTTTATCAAGGGCGAGAATCTTGCCCAAATGAAACGTAAGCAGTTACTAGAAGCAAGACGTCACGCTGGAATTGTTTTCCAAGACCCAGGTAGCTCGCTCAACCCTAGAATTCCAATTGGCCAAAGCATTGGGGAACCAATCCTTTTGTCTACTAAGACCCGTGGCTCAGAGCTGGATCACATGGTTGAGGACCTATTAGACCGGGTAGAACTTCCAAGAAGTTACCGAAACCGCTACCCGCATGAGCTATCTGGTGGTCAGCGCCAAAGAGTCGGTATTGCGAGAGCTCTTGCGTTGAACCCAGACCTCCTAATTGCCGATGAGCCAACCTCCGCATTGGATGTTTCCGTCCAGTCAAGATTCCTTGAGCTCTTACTTCAGCTTCAATCAGAGTTGAAGTTCGCCTGCCTCTTTATCAGCCACGACCTTGCCGTAATTGACATTCTTTCGCACCGAATCGCCGTAATGAAAAGTGGTGAACTAGTTGAGGTGGGGCTCCGTGATGACATTCTTCGGAATCCAACCAATGAATACACTAAGAAACTGCTCGCGGCCGTTCCTGTTCCAGATCCAGCAGAGCAGAAGAAGCGTCGCGAGGCCAGACTCAAGCTACGTTAGGCCTCTGGCCGCCATTTGCGGTTAGAATTAGGGGTCTTGTTTGAGTGACTCTTGCAGGGTGCACTCGTCGTCGATGACTTGGTGACCAACCGGTCTACAAATCGATAACCCAATTATCTAAAGGAAGTTTTTATGACTCTGGCAATCAGGGATGACCTAAGAAACGTTGCAATCGTGGCTCACGTAGACCACGGTAAGACAACGCTGGTGGACGCCATGCTTAGGCAGACCGGATCCTTCGGTGAACACTCCAACATGGGTGAGCGACTTATGGACTCTGGAGATCTGGAAAAGGAAAAGGGAATCACAATCCTTGCCAAAAACACTGCCATTAGCTACTCCGGCAAAGCTGCCGAAGGCAAGACCATAACCATCAACGTGATTGACACCCCGGGCCACGCTGACTTCGGTGGCGAAGTTGAGCGCGGACTTTCCATGGTCGATGGCGTTGTATTGCTGGTTGATGCCAGCGAGGGACCTCTGCCACAAACCCGCTTTGTTCTTCGAAAGGCCCTCGAGGCAAACCTTCCGGTTATCTTGCTGGTTAACAAAACCGATAGACCAGATGCTCGTATCGACGAGGTAGTTGAAGAAACTCACGATCTACTTTTGGGTCTAGCTTCAGACCTTGCCGATGAAGTTCCAGAGCTCGACATAGATGCAATTTTGGACCTTCCTGTGATTTATGCATCAGGTAGAGCCGGAGCTGCTTCGCTAAACAAGCCAGAAAACGGCACCTTGCCAGACAATGCGGATCTTGAGCCACTGTTTGGCGCAATCATGAAATACATTCCTGCGCCAAAGTATGACCCAGACGCTCCGCTACAAGCGCACGTCACAAACCTTGACGCCTCACCTTTCCTTGGCCGTCTTGCTTTGCTTCGAGTTTTCAACGGAACTATCAAAAAGGGCCAGCAGGTTGCCTGGGTAAGACAAAACGGTGAGACCCAAAACGTAAAAATCACTGAGCTACTTATGACTAAAGCTCTGGAGCGCTTCCCAACCGAATCCGCAGGACCAGGAGATATCGTGGCGGTTGCTGGAATTGAAGAGATCACAATTGGTGAAACACTCGCTGACCCAGATGATGTTAGACCGCTTCCGCTGATTGCAATTGACGATCCTGCCATTTCCATGACCATCGGTATCAACACCTCTCCAATGGCTGGACGAGTGAAGGGTGCAAAGATCACCGCACGTTTGGTGAAGGATCGCCTGGATCGTGAACTCATTGGAAACGTTTCTATCAAGGTGATTCCTACCGACCGTCCTGACGCTTGGGAGGTTCAAGGTCGAGGCGAGCTAGCTTTGGCAATTCTGGTTGAGCAAATGAGGCGTGAAGGTTATGAGCTCACCGTGGGTAAGCCTCAGGTAGTTACCAAGAAGATTGATGGCAAGCTCAATGAGCCGGTTGAAGACCTCACTATTGATGTGCCAGAGGAATTCCTAGGTTCGATTACTCAGCTTTTGGCATCTCGCAAGGGCCGCATGAAGAACATGACCAACAAGGGAACCGGATGGGTTCGCATGGAGTTCATGGTTCCTTCCCGTGGACTAATTGGATTCCGTACTGAGTTCCTAACCACCACTCGTGGAACTGGAATTGCAAACGCTATTTCTGCTGGCTACGAGCCGTGGTTTGGTGAAATCGTTACTCGCACCAATGGATCGCTAGTTGCTGACCGCCAGGGTGCGGTGACACCATTTGCGCTAATTGGATTGCAAGAGCGTGGAACATTCTTTGTTGAACCAACTGAGGAAGTTTATGCCGGTCAGGTTGTTGGCGAGAACGCCAGAGCTGATGACATGGAAGTAAACATCACCAAGGAAAAGAAGCTAACAAACATGCGAGCATCTTCCAGCGAAGACTTTGAAAAGCTCACTCCACCTAGAAAGCTTTCCTTGGAAGAGTGTCTTGAATTCGCTCGTGAAGACGAGTGCGTTGAGGTAACACCTGAAGGCACCAGGATTCGTAAGGTGGAGCTAGACCCTAACCTGCGCGCTAGAGCAGCTTCAGCAAGAAAACGAGCCAGCGAGAGCTAAACCATTTAGAGTTATTGCTATGGCCAAATCGTCTTTCAACGCAAAACGGGTACTTCTCGTTCACGCACACCCAGACGATGAGTCAATCTTCACCGCTCACGTGATTGCTAATCGCGTTGAAGCAGGCGCGAAAGTCATGGTCTTAACTTTGACTCGCGGAGAACGCGGTCGCGTAAAGCTAGATGATCTCAAGCCACTCGAATCAGACATGGCAGCCATGGGTGCCTTTAGATCTAACGAACTCAGAAACGCCTTGGCGGCGCTAGGGGATGTTCAGCACAAATTTGCCGGAACCAGAAAGTATCTAGACTCTGGGATGAGGCTGAGCACTTTTGGCAAAGCCGTGAAGGCAAAAACAACAGATGAGATGTCACTTTCATCAGTTTCAACGGCAGTTATTTCAGATGACATTTTTCAGACCCTTTCCGAATTCAAACCAGACGCGGTAATTACCTATAACCGCAAAGGTGGATTTGGTCACCCGGACCACAAAAAGGCACATGAGGCTACCGCCATGGCGCTTCGTCGATTTGCAAGGTCTTCTAGAACCAGAGCGCCACAATTTTGGGTGATTGCTGAATCAGGAGAGCGTTTTGACGTTGAAGTGGGCGGCCCAAAGACAGCTGCCAAGAAGAAGCTTGCTCTTGAGCAGCACGCGAGCCAAGTGTCAATTGGTAAAGAGACCTTCTCTCTGGTTCCAGGCAGAGACATTCGCTACGACACCCCAGAAAGGCTTCGCAAGACTTCGACAACACCTTGGCTTTGGCTAAAGCCAATCTTTATTGGGCTCTGGGCACTGCCACTTGGAATTCTCCTTGGGTTCGCGGGAACCCTACTTCACTCCGTTACTGCTTCTGACGAAGCTGCGACACCGATTGGTTTGATTGTTGCCCTCGTGATGACTTTCTCACTTGCCCTAGCGCTTCGATTACTTCGTAACTCCAGGGGAGCGCTTTATCTGATGAGCTTTACTCTCGCTGGAACTGTGTTTTGGCTGTCTAGGCCTGGTGCCGCTGGCGATGCACTTATCGTGGACAACCAAGCGGGGAACATTTGGGTCTATGGGTCGCTGATTATCTGTGCGGTGGTTATCTTGTTTCCAAAACTTAGACCTGGGGCATGGGGTAAGAAGTCTTCTGGCCATCGGTAGGTAATATGGTCCTAGGAGGATCACCCCAATGACTTATGTAATTGCACTTCCATGCGTTGACCTTAAAGACAAGGCCTGCATCGAAGAATGCCCGGTGGATTGCATCTACGAGGGTGACCGCATGCTTTACATCCACCCCGATGAGTGTGTTGATTGTGGTGCTTGTGAACCAGTTTGTCCGGTTGAGGCTATTTACTACGAAGACGATGTCCCAGAGCAGTGGGCTGATTACTACCGTGCCAACGTTGACTTCTTTGAAACAATTGGATCTCCTGGAGGTGCAGCCAAGGTTGGTCCAGTTCCTGGAGACCACCCACTAGTTGCTGCTTTGCCACCACAAGCTCAACAGGGCTAAGTGTTTACTGGGCTGCCAGATTACCCCTGGAAATCACTCAAGCCATACGCAGAAAAAGCTGCCCAGCACAAAGATGGTGCAATTGATTTATCTGTTGGATCTCCAATTGACCCAACTCCAGACTCTGTTCAACAGGCCCT
>ERZ1022724.156-NODE-156-length-16305-cov-10.381846_pt1 | contig 16305 bp, 15 predicted proteins | sample MGYA00521091_ERZ1022724 | MGnify/ENA primary metagenome ERZ1022724 (study PRJEB33162, sample SAMN09537610) | freshwater metagenome | isolation source: freshwater | place: Canada:Alberta | collected 2017-07 | study: EMG produced TPA metagenomics assembly of the... | reverse complement strand
GAGATGTGTATAAGAGACAGCTCCAATGCCTTTCGGCGGTGTGTCTGGTTAGGACTTGACGGCGACATTGAAAGGGCTGGAGCACTTGTCGGGTCTCCAATGCCTTTCGGCGGTGTGTCTGGTTAGGACGGCGCCACTAAGCCTGAAAAGTCGGCGTTTGACCGCCTGTCTCCAATGCCTTTCGGCGGTGTGTCTGGTTAGGACTGCGGGTGTTTTAAGCCGTTGAGAATCAGAAGGCAAGAAGTGCTTGAAATCGGGAGGATCATTTTTGATAGAAAAGATCGTGATTTTTTGGGGATCTCATCGGATCGAATCTCTCTAAATAATTGATGATGAGCGAGTTGCGTGCCAGGTCTGGAAGTGGGTGTTTTCCGCGCTTTCCAAATCCCGACCTGCAAGGGGCTAAACGAGGTAACAAACCGCCTTTTCGGCACAAACCATGGTGCCAGCGGTGAGGGTGCTTTTAGCGGATTTTGCGTCGATCCGGTAAGCGACGAGGCGATCGTTCTCCTCGTCGATGAGGTCGAGCAGCTTGAGCCAAAGGGTGTCGAAGGAGTCGTCATCGAGGTGGCACTCGAAGAAGGAATACTGCACGCGTAAGCCGTAGTCTTCGCAGGTTTTGGCGACCTTAGCGAGGCGTTTTTGATTGGCGATGTCGTAACCGAGGAGGATGAGCATTTGTTTGGCGCCGGGTTGTTTCCCGCGTTCATACGGAAGGATGGGGAAGGCTTCTTCGAACCAGGACATGGGGGGGATTTGAGATTTGAGATTTGAGATTTGAGATTTGAGATTTGAGATTTGAGATTTGAGGTGATCGTTGTCTAATCCCTGATTCCTGACTCCAGATCAATTCATGAGGAAGGGTTCGAATTTCGCGGGATCGTCGAGGGCGGATTTGAGGAGAATCGCTTGGTTTTCGAGTTGTTGGCGGAGGGTGGTGCGGTGGCCTGCACCTTCGGACATGAATTGGCGCTCCATGCGTTTTTCGTATTGGAGGATGAGCTTGGCGCGGCCTGTTTTGTTGAGATAGATGCCGCCTTCGTGGGGTTCGAAGTGGGATTCGTTGAGCATCTTGTGGGAGAAGAGGTCGAGGGTGAGGGCCTCCCCGAGGACAGGACGGAAGGGTTCCATGAGATCGAGGGCGAGGGACCAGCGTCCATTTTCGGTGGTATGGAGGAGGCCGAGCGCGGGATCGAGCCCATGGGAGTGGATGTAGGAATGCATTTCGTGATAGATGAGGGTGGAGGTGAAGGAGAGCACGGCATTGACGGGATTGAGCGGCGGACGGGTGGAACGCCGCTCGAAGGGGAAATTTTCGGGAAGTAGCGAGGCCCAGGCGGCGAAGTATCGAGCGGCGGCGAGTCCTTCGTGACCACGCAGGGAGTCGAGGTTGTCGGCCTTGCCGGCGCGGGCCATGGTGCGGCCCAGCACATCGAGGGCGATGGCGACGGCGGAGGGGACTGGCTTGTCCTCGGCCTTGCGGTTTGCAGCGACGCGCTGAACGAGACGGCGCTGGTTGTAGATCTTGGCAGTAATGATTTTTCCGGCGATGGCTTGGACAAAATCCGGTTCGAGAGTGCGTTGATAGTGGCGGAGGCGGGCGGCTCCGTGGTCGGGTGTGGCGGGTTGGAAGGCTCCGAGGAAACGGCCTTGGCCATCGATCATGCTGACGGGGATGGCACGGCGGAGCGCCTCGGCGAGGGCGGGACTGGTGATGGAGACGCAGTCTGCAAGAATGATGCGGTCCAAGTCACGAAGCGGGAGATCGCGTTTCTGCGAGGTGCCTTCTTCCGCAGTGTAGGACACGACGAGGCGCTCCGATTCCAATGAGATTTTCGAGCCAGGGTGGTGGATGCAGGCGGTGGGCATGCTTCCGTGATAGGGATATGGACGCTGGATGTCGCGGCAAGGGACGTCCGGGGATGTCGGTGGGGCTAAGATATCGCTGAGCAGAAGCTGTTAGTTCCCACTCAAGCGCCGCTTACTTGCGGATTGGGTTTTTCCATTTGAGTCCGGGGAAGCGTGAGAAATCGGCGTCGGTGGTGTGAAGGATCAAGCCGCGCTCGATGGCGAGTGCGGCAAGGTGCGCGTCGGTGGTGAGGTTTCCGGCGGTATTCAAAGATTTGAGCAAACCGACTAGGGTGCGGAAATGGGTTTGTGGTGGGTGAACCAAATGGACGTGTGGCAGGGTGAGCCACTCTTCGACGCGGGCTAAGGCGTCGCTGACGGGCAGCGGGTTTTCAAAAACCTTGGGATGGGTGGTGATGCGGATGAAGCCAAGAATGACGACCCATGCAAGAGCGATGCCGTTATGGCCTTGAAGGCAGTGGTTCCACCATGCCAGGGCTTTTTCATGCTGCGGATCCCGCGAGTTGTGAGCGTAAATGAGGAGATTAACGTCCGGTAGAATCATCCTGGCTGGCCTTTCTGAGATAGTCTTCTACTTCGAGTTCGTCCACGAATTGGTTCAAACGCCTAAGATCCAGCCCCGGTCGCGAGGCCCCAAAATCATGCGGCCGGACACTGACGGGCCGCGTATTTTCGCCGAGCTTATCAAGAAGGCCTCGTCGAAGCGCCGTATTGACGAGTTCCTTCAAGGGCTTCCCCAGCTCGTGGGCTTGTTGCTTGAGAATTCCAGCGAGGTCGTCATCGATGGTGAGCGTGGTGCGCATCCCTTGACGATGATGCCTCATGATTTGATGTCAAGGCATCAAATCATGAGAGTCGGCTCATTGACAAGCTGAAACGGAGCTTGCACGAGGGTGCGTCGCGCGGGCTGCCATGGAGCGTCTTTGAGAATGTCGCGGAGGTAGTTGAGTTCGCGGCGGAAGTCGCTTTCGTCAAAGCGTGGGGCGTCAATGTGGCCGAGGCTTTCGCGACGTTCGTCGAACCAAGTGCTAAAAATTTCTGCGGCCGTGGCCTGGTCTGGAGGAATTTTTCCGCAGTGGTTGCACTCGAGAAGAAAGTGGAGAATGGCGAGCGCCCTGGCACGAACGGTATGGGATTTGCCGTCGATTTCCAAGAGTCCTCGGACGTGGTCGATGCGAATCGGAATCTCGCGCTCGTTGTCTTGTTTGAGGCGCTGGCTCAGAGTGTCGCGAAGGGTGAGGAATGATCCTGGAAGATCATCGAGTTCCTTGAAGCGGTTACGGAGAGGGACGAAGGGGACTTCCGCAAGGTTGATCTCGGCTTGGGCGGCTTCATAGACCCGACCACTGCGGGCATCATGCAGCGGGCATAAGGGCTGGGCCGGATAGAAGAATCCGGGGAGCGTGTCGAAAGGTGGACTGACGAGGACGTGGGTGATGAGATCGTTTTCCCGGCCGATGAGTGAGACGGCGGAATGAAGCAAGGCCCCCATGGTCTTTCGCCCCCCGGCGACGGAGGCGATGAGGTGGCAGTCCTTGTCACGGACGACATCCCAGACGCGGGCGAAGATGAACTCGGCGGCGGCTTGATTTTCTGCTGGGGTGCGGATGTCGTCTAGCAGGACGGCGCGGCCGCTGGCGGGATCGGGGAGGGGAATGACGTGGGCTGGTTCGGCGATGAGTTCATCCGGGCCAGCACCGAGGGATTTGCGAAGGGCGTCCCAGACACTCACGCCCTGCCAATCTTCCAGCGGTGTGAAGAGTTGATCCTCGATGGCAAGCGCTCCGGTGAGGGTGGTGACGAAAACCACGCGGCGGGGTAAAACGCGGGGCTTTCGCATGGCGAGCGCCCAGAGAGTCTCGGTGACGATGGCGGGTGAAAGGCCGGTGACGGCGAGGAGGGTGGTGTTCATGGGGTGACGCTCTCGGTATAAATGCGTAGGCTGACTCCTTGTGCCTTGCAGTGGTTTTCCAAATCGCGGCGATGATCCTCGGATCTGGGGCGGAAGATCCAGAGCTCGGCTTTGGAGAATTGTCCGCCCTCTTTGGCGGCGCGGCGACGAAGACCCTGAATGTGGTCGAGTGCTCCACCGTGGGGACCGCTCGTCTTGCAGGAAATGAAGTGTAGTGAGAGAGACTGTGTATTAAAAGCGACAAGGTCGGTTTCTCCACGGGAGCTTGCGGTGGAATCCTGAAGGTGGTCCGCCTCAACACTCCAGCAGATATCACCAAATGAGGATTTCTGGCGGAGGTGATGAAGGAGTGCCAACTCGAACCAGATTCCCTCAAGTAGCTTGAATGTGTCGTCTGCCATGCGACGTAGCTCGTCCGCTTGGGTGGTGACGGGGTCTACGGCAAGGAGGGAAAATTCAAAATGGTCAGGTGAAGATCCTTCTACGGCTTGGATGAGTCCTGCCTCAACCGCAGCGGTTAGATAACGCAGCCATGCGGAGTTTGCGGGCGCGGAAATGGGGGTTTGAAGCACCCTGCGGAGTTGTCCCTTCTTCGGCATGGCCGAGTCGGTGCCCATCAGTTGAAAGCGCAATTGCCCGATGGCTTTGGCAATCTCCCGGTCCGCCGAAGCATCGCTGCGAATGAGCGCGGCTTGGATGGAAAATGCCGTCCAGTTATCAGGTGGAGATTTAAAATGATCTGGCACGGGAAATCCGTGAGCTTTGAGTGCGATGGGAACCGTGATGCGTGCGACAATGTCGGGCAGCGCCTCGTTGAGCAGATCTTTGACGCTGGTGCCAAATGAATTGGCAGCTTCAGCGGGGGAGTCTTTGCGCCGTGTGTCGAGATAGAACGTGGAAATGCTCTCGAGTTGAGAAAGGTCATAGGCAGCGATGACCATGGGCTTGGTGCCACCCGTGAGGTTGATGCAATCGGGAGTGAGCTTGAGCAACGCTTGGCGGCATTCATCCGCCGAGGGATATTTGGAGGGTGTGGACAGAAGTTCGAGCGAAAAACGGACTCCTAGCGCCAGACACGCCACTTGGATGGCATCAATACTGCGGCGGTATTCGTTATGTGGATCTGAGCTTGTCAGGAAGGTCACCGAACTTGGTTTGAGTGCCAAGATGGGAAGGAGATTGGGCCATGCCTGCCCGCCTGCGAGTTGGAGAAGATGCATGAAAATCAGCGGCTAATTTTGATTTGAGTGAGCAGCGAGGATTTTTCCTCACTTGATAGAAACGCCTGGTCGATTCCATTGCGAAGCAGTTCCAGCACATGAAGCCGGGTGATGCCGGGGCAGAGGCGTCGGAGTAGCAGGAAATTCTCGGTGAGACTCGCGGCTGAGATTCCGATGTTGTCGGTGTTGACGGTGACGGGGATGCCGGCTTGGAGGTAGTTGAGCAGCGGGTAGGCTTGCGGATTTTCCAAGACTGCTTCATCTAGCGGAAATCCTTTGATCTGGAGATTGGCGTAAGGGCACATTTCGATGCCGATGCGGCGGTCGGCGACTGTTTTCAGCAAGGTAGGTGAATCGGCCAAGTGCAGGGCGTGGCCGAGGCGTCGGGTGTTGATGTCAAGAATGGCGGACCAAATGCCCTCGGCATCGTCATTCTCCCCGGCGTGGATGGTGATGCCCAGACCGATGCGGTGGGCGGCGGTGAAGTCTTCCCTAAAATAATGGGCACGGGTGCTGGTGTCTTCGTAACCCGCGAGATCGACACCTACGATGCGACAGCCCGGATCATTTAACCAGTGCTCCGCAGCCGTTACGGCGAGGCTGAGATGGCGGGCGATGTCGGTGCGGAAGTCACCTTGATCCTTGCGGGTGGCGATGATGATGAGATTCACATGGGTAGCAGCAAGCCTCCGGCTTGCTGGATCTGCGGCAACGGGCGTCCCGCGTGTCTCTTCCCCACGGATGACCAGTCCAGTCCCCCTCCCAGTGATAAATCCATCCGCCAATCCCGCCTTCCGTGGGTTTTCGTGAATGTATTTCCTCAGGTTTTCGAGCTGCTTCGAGCTGCGCAGTAAGTGATCAAAGGACTCGTGCTCCCAAAGTTGCCCGCTACGTCCAAGTCGCTTGTTGATGCGATGCGCGGTGAAGGATTTCCAGGAATGGAGGATTTCCTCCAGATCGTGTCCCGGCAATGGCTTAACCAACACATGCACATGGTTGGGCATGACGACGAAGGCATCGAGAATATAGCGATCCCCATCGAAGTGGCGTAGGGCGGATTCAAGTTCAGCAGCGATTTCCGGCAGCCGTAGGAGGCACTCGCCATGCGGTTCATCCAGCCATTCTTCGAGCCGTTGGGGGAACTGGCGGCGGTAGGTTTTCCAGGTTGGCTCGTCCCATGGCTTTGGGTGGGCGGCTAGAAATTCCGTTTGCTCGCGATGCCATGCTTGGAGGCGCACGGCGGGAAGCGAATCGGCGAGCCGGAAGGTCACAAAGGCAGTAGCGCCAGACTGGTGGCGGTGGGGGAGATCGCGCCAGGTCTGCCTGTAGTCTGCATCCTTTTCAAAGGGGTGGAATTGGCGGGAGCCTTCAAGCTGGAAGCTTGCCGGCACGGGATCAGCAACCGGGACGGGTGCTGCCACATTCATGCAGGCGTCGAAGGTGGATTTGATTTCCGATAGAACCGTCCACGGTGAGCGGCCCTCGGAGGCGTAGTTGGCGGGTGAACAACGGATCTCGGCATAGACGATGTTTTGGGAAACCAGATGTTGAAATAGCAAGCGGCAGTGCTCTGCCAAGCAGCCTGGATCCTGCAATAGCTTGGAGCCGTTGTTATCGCCCATTTTCATGTAGGCGGACAAACGCTGCTTGGGCTCATCGGATAAAACGGTAGCGGGCCAGCCAGCGGGAGGCGAGAGAGTTTTGATTACGGGTAACTTGGCGGGTTGGCTCGCCGCAGCCCGGACTTGATCTAGCAGCCTGCCGTGAGTTGCAAAACCACCGAGATGGCAGTGAAGTTCAACCTTCGGAAGCGCGAGCAGCCATGCCTCATCGATGGAAGGATCGAGGGGTTCATTGAGCCAGGCGCGCTCGCTAGGTGCCCAGCGGGCAATCTGGGGAAAGGGAAGGGTGGCGAGATCCTTCTCACTGGCGGCGAGGCGGTTGGCGGCTTCGAGTCGATTGTGAATGGCATTGCGCAGCGGAGTGGCTTCTCCAACGGAGATTCTGCCCGATGCTGAAGGTGCGGGTAACGCTTCTGATGCGAGTTCACGCATGGTGGGCCACCCGGAACGTGAGCCGAGATCAATCAACCGGATGGAATGGTCGGCGATGGCTGCGAGGATTTCCTCATGGGTGCCGATTCGCACGCCAAGGGGGCTGGTGATATGGAAAAGCCTGGTGCAGCCAAGCAGTCCGGCAGCCTCCTGGGCGGCGGCGGACATGGTCTTGAATCCGCCGGCGAGGCAGACGTGGATTTCCTCATGTGTTGCATCTGCCAGAAGGGAAAAATAACAGCGATACAGCGCCTCCTCGAAGCGATGATGATCCTCTGCCGTAGCCAAGTCCGGTAGATCCTCTACTGCAAGGATGGTGAGAGCCACCCGCGGATGGTGTTGAGCAAACCAAGCGTGACATTGCTCGACCGAAGATGAGGTGCCTGATGATGTTAGAACCAGGACGCGATCAAAAAAAGCGGGGCCGTTGCCAAGAAGAAAGGCTTCCGGGACAACGGCCCAAGAGGAGCCGAGTGTGCAGAGGAGATATGGCATGATTGGCGGTCTATCAGACAACTGGAAGTCCCTCTGTCTCGGCGGCGACGGCAAGCCGAGAGTCGGAACAAGCGAAAGTGAATTCATTCAAACCAGCCTCGCTTAGAGCGAGGGCGGCGGCGAGTTGGAGGGCATCTGCGGCTCGCAGGGGGTGGGTGCGCAGCAAGCGGCGGGACAACGTGCGCACGGCAGCCACCGGCGAGACCTCATGCCAACCGGAGGAGAGATCCGCCAAGCGCTCGCGAGCCAGGCGTGCATCCGCCGCCGAGAGCGATCCTTCGCGAAACCTGCGCTGGATGGCGGATTCACACTCGACTGGAGTGCCCCACCACACGGCAAGCGCGGGATCCGCCTGGAGTTGCTGGCGACGTGGCTCTGAGTCCGCCTCATCCACCAGCAAGGCCACCAGTGCGGAGCTGTCCCAGAAAATCATCGGCCTTCCTCCCGTTCCGCCAGAATCGCTTGAGTGAGTGAATTTTCCGCCGCCAAGGAGGCGCGCGGAGCCGCAAAAAACGACGCGATATCAAGAACCTTGCCGGGCGGAGTGAGCAAACCACTGGCATGAAGCGCTTCCAAACCTCCGGGAAATGCTTGTGAAATCGGTTGCAGAGTGGCGACCGGCTTGTTGCGCTCCGTGATCAGGACGGTCTGCCCCTGCTTCACCAAATCAATCAGGCGGCTGAACTGACTTTTCGCTGAGGCTATGTTGGATATTTTCATGTGACTATGATGGTCATGATTGGAGTTTTGTCAAGTGAGGGCAGTGGGGCAAATTCACGGGCACAAATCGGGCAAAGTGGCTTCCAAAAGGGACGCCAGTTCTGATTTTGCAGGAACATTTTTCATTTGGGCGAGGGCGGCACGTAGGTTCGTGGGAGTATCACTCACTTCCTTGGGACACCAAAGAGCGACAATTCCCAAGTCTCCATTGAAACGAACTGCGCGAAGCTTGAGCGAAGAGGATTTGCGGGGTACGGCGGAACCAAAGACATTTCCTGGAACTGAGACATTAAATCCACCGAGAAATCGGCCAGAAAGATTACGAATCTGTTGAGTCGTCATCGGTGGTGTATCGAGTAGGGCGATCTTGGCGCTGGAATTGGCGAGGTGCGATCTGCAACGATTGAGATAATCAGAAGGTGAATCGGGAGCATCGCTTTCTGGCCATAACGAACCGGCAGCTCGGTTCGCACGCTGGCCAACGGCCCCCATGAGCAGCCAGGCATCAAGGGTGTTGCTCAGTCGCCCAGCTTCTCCGTCCCTGAGACCTCCGCGAAGCGGGCGAATCTCAATGGTGAAGAGGTCCTGTCTTTCTTGGATGGCTTGCTTGGTCCCGCGATGGTTTGGATTCTCTTTGTGGGGCAGGATTTGTGCGGCGCAATGGTGCGGCGTTGGCGGACTGATCAACCGGGTCTGGACCCGGGATGCCGAGCCATGGTCACCGGATGCCGAGCCGAAGAGCTCGTCCCCCGAGCCGTAGCCTAGAGTCCGCCACCACCAACGGAGCTGGCCACGGATGGATGGTGCCCGGAGTTCCGGAATATTGCTCTGCTGTGCCTGATAGGCTCCATGGACAAAGGCAGGCGTAATGAAACGAAACGAGCGGGAAATGGGACTTGATTTCATGTTGTTAGTCGAGGCTCAGGTTGAGGGCTTTGGCGACAGTCTGAAGGGCGGCCCAAAGCTCAGCTTTGTTCTTTTTCCATTGTTTCCGGCGTTCCTTTTTTTCCGGGGATTTCAGCACTTGGAAAAAGGCCTCGGCCTCGTCACCGGTGATTGAGTTCTGACTTACCTGCTTGGCCTTTTCCGCGAAGGCCGGGTCGTCAAGGGAACTGATTGTCTCAATGAAGCGCTCGGTGTCGGACATGGCGGCATGGCGAGCTTCCTTTTGTGCGGCCATTGCCGCAGCAGTGCGTTTACTTTCGGCTACTTCCGCGTCACGCACGGCTTGTTCAGCCGCAGCTTTCAGGCGTTCGGCACTGACATCTTGGTTGATGGTGAACCATCCGTAACCGGCGGATGTCTTCGCTCCTATTCCTGTTCCAGTGACGGCATCCTTGAGCCAGTTTTCGGCTTGGTTGAGGATCTTCTGAGCAGCTTCTCCACCCTCGCCTTCAGGGTAGCGGTTGAGGATGAGGGAGAAGGCAAACTGCGACCCACGCTCCACGGCAGGAAAGGTCAAAGGATTGAGCCGGTCGGATTCCTTTCCTGTCTTTTGATCGGTGTGAGGGGTCAGGCCTTCTGCGACAATCCGCATATTTTTTTCATGGGCGGGTGCCGCTGGCAGGAAGGAAACGACTCCCTTGAAATCCGTAGTAGAGGGCAGGCTGGAGAGAACTTCACCGAGGATTTCGGGGTTATTCTCGACAGCCCAAGCCCAATTTGTTTTGTCATGCTTCGGTTTAACATCGTCCACACCGTAGCCGAAGATGAGCAGGGCAAGCCGCAGTAGACGCTTCTTCTCAGTAATCGATTCGACAGATCGGATTTCCCACAGAGCCGTATGCCGCGAAACTCCCTTGGAAGCGGAGCCAGGGATCAATGGAAGGCCGAAACAGCGATCGAGGGAGATCCCGGCGTTCTCCTGTACCCCACCGGCCATATTGATGAGGAGGCGCCCGCCGAGCTCGCCGACAAAAGTCCGGTTTCGACCCGGGTAGGATTGTTGGATTTGAGACAGAAGGGCGAGACTGCTCTTGATGCGTAAGGCAGTGAGGCTGGCGTCGTCCACGCTGACTTGAGCGAGTTCATCGGCGATTTTTTTCCGGTACCGGTTTTCGGCTTTTACTGAATCTTGGGTCTTTAAACTCGAGATTTTAAGTTGGGATTCCGCCGAGGCCATCCGCAGGAAAACGTTCCCATCATGGCAGGCACGCAGGACATTGAAGCGTGTGGCATCGTGAAAGCGCGTTTCGTGTCCCCATGTTTTGGCTAGAGCCATCTTCTCGAACAGGAGAGAGCGATTCGAGACCTTGTCCGCAAAGCTTCCTAAAACGTCACGTGTATCTTTTGCGAGAGGGATCATGACTTTTTAGCGGGTGGTTTGACAAAGCGCCGGGCATAGCCGAGCCACTCTAAGGCTTCCGCAGTGGCCAGCTTAAGGGTCGCGGAATCGGCTTCGGTGAGGTGCCTTATCAGTGACGATGCGTCGCTCACTCCGGGAGTAATGCCGATTTCATTGCTGGCGAGGTGTTTTGCAAGAGCGGAAAAGATGGATGCGAAGCCTTCCCGGCGAGGTTCCAGCGAAAATGCGAGAGTCGCGAGGATGCCGTTCCCCATGATCATGGGCGGGATTTTTTTTATGGCTTCTCCTCCTTCCGCACCACGGGCGGAAGACTGTCCCGAGGCGACCTCATCGGCGAATTTGATGGCGCTTTGAGCGCGGATTTGTTCGAGGTTTTTCATAAGTTTAGGCAAGTGAAATGGAGCAAAAACCGCGTCCCGTGGTTGAAGAGCCACCAAACTGTAGAAGGGGGGTGTTTTTGATGAGATCAGTGATTATCTTTTCCGAGTCGGTGGTGTAGATCCTTGAACTAGGTTGATCCTTGGGTTTGATCTCCGTTTCTTTCCTGCCAATCAGGTGGATTGATGCCATGAAGAGAGTCTCGGCTGGCACGCACTCGAGATTGAATAGTGCCCCATCTTCGACCGTTCCCGTCTGAGCATCGATGCGATTGTGGTTACTGATTTCAGTGGTGGATTTGACGAAGTGCGAGAAATCGCCATCGGCGAGTACCACTAACCGCTGTTTGACCGTTTGCCAAACTGGATCGGTGATAAGTTCATGGAAGACATCCGTCCAAGCATTTGGAACAGGGCCCTGATGGGAGAAACGGTATTCTTCCAGAACGACCGACTTCTTGTCTGTGAAGGTCACACCGCTGGATGCCAAGCAGGATTGGTCGTCGATTTCCGGAATGTCGGGCAGATCGCTTTTGCCAGAGAGTCTCTTGAAGTGATTCATTAGAAAAGGGCAAGTGACATAAGCGAAAGCTCCTTTGGCCGAGCGCACGGGAAAGGCGAGGACTCGTGCTTCCGTGAAGGAGATGTTTCCAGCGCGGGTGATTTTAGCTGATTGCTTTGTGGTACTGTCTTCCGGCCCGAATGTGTCGTCGATGGAGGTTTCATCAAGAGCACTCTGAGTTGCGGCGTCGCGGAAGACACCCTTGATCGAGGAGCCGGGAATGATGGGGTGGCCTGTATGTCGCTCACGCTGGACGGGCTGGTCGATAGCTCCGACGGAAGATCCGGCTCCAACGTGAAGCGGGGTGCGGGTAAAAATAAGCAGTTGTTTTGTTTGCATGGTATTATGGAAGTTTGATTCGAATCATTAGTTAGAGGGTGTGAGAATGCCAATTTGAACAAACACCGAGGCCAAAGCCTTTTTCGCCCATGAGGGAGGAGCGGCGGTTTTGGATTTCAGTGCCTGTTGATAGACCGTGCCAGTTCAATGCTGCGGCGAGTTTCCGGGCTTCTTCCGCCGAGGAAGCTTCGAAGTAGTAAACCGCCCCAGCCGGGACGGCGAGATGGGTGGCACGGGCCCCACCGGGCATGAGATTGCCGGCGTCGTCGCTATCACCCAGGGCCCAACCGGTAACGGTCACCGCGCGGGGGATACTGGTGGCGACGAGTGTAGCGTCAATCGCGGGTAAAACCGAGACTCGTTGACGCCACCCTTCGCGGGACTCGCTACCACGCACGCTTGCTTGCGGGTCCTTGAGTTGCACTTTCATCGTCTCCGGGTGGACCCATGTGGGTAGCCAGCCACCCGGGTGCTCGGTCGTGTTTCTATCACTGACGCTGAGGTGAGGAAAAATCGCAGGAGTGAGAAGTGTCCAGCGGACGCGCTTGCCCTCGATTTGTGGACCAAGTGGCAAAGGAAGTTTTTCCCGGGTTTCACGTTTGACCGTGCAGGTGCGCTGCTGACCGCCAGCGAGGATGTGGGTTTCACGGTTGGAATTGGGGAAGGTATCGGCGATCAGATCATGATCGGCGGCTTTGCCCTGCGTTCCCTTATCCATACAAAGGCCGATCAGCCCGAGTTGGACGCCGGGCAGCAAGCGGAGGTAGGAAGCCGAGTAAAAGCGCTCACCGTCCTGCGAATCCGTGTCAGGATCGATGCCGATGCCGATGTTGTGCTCTGCCGCGAACAGTTGCTCATCATTGAAAAAATGCGCTTTGCCCGGTGAGTTGCTGTCTTTCAGGTAGGCCAAGTAGGCCTCCGCAGTCATCCAGCGTTCCGCCTTGTCCTTGCTCGGAGCATGTTTACTGACCACCGGATGAAGATTTCCCGCAAGGCTGGAGGCGCTGCCATCGACGGGTGTCATCAGCGGGAAATGCGTGGTCCCGGCGGATTCCTTTTGATCTGCGTCTGAAGGACGAGGAAATAGCCATTGCTCGTCGACGACAGGAAATGGACCGGCGGTCTGGAGTGATCCGAACACCCGACCTTTTGTCTCGCGGTCCGGGCTAAGGATCTTGCCGTTCCGGGCCAGGCGATGCTGATGAAGATCGGGTAGGTCGGCCCGCCGCATGGCGTGATGGATGGCGGAACTGAGCACATTAGGCAGCGGCCAAGCGGCACCGTGTCCGGAGGAGGATCCTTCCATCGGACGCCCATCCCGGAAGAAGAGGACGTCGGTGGGACTGAGTTTGAGAAGATGATGGGACATGATCAGGCGTGTGCGGGTTGGTTGCTTTCTTCTGCGGAGGATTCGTCCATTGCCGATCCCCGGCTCATCCATGTGGCGGTGCGAAGGAGGTTGATGAAGCGAGTCAGTTTGACTTCGAGCGTGAGATCGGAAAGTTCGCTCCAGTAAGCGGTAAAAAGCTCGCGTTCATCCGGCTTGAGACGCCCGCCATCATTGCGACTGAGGCAATGGTCGAGCTCGATCGAGAGGATAGCGGTGAAGCTTTTCTCGAAAGATGAATCCGTGGAAATCGAACGTGAGCTGGGAAGGTAGGGCGTGAGGAGCGCTTCGAGCTTGTGGGGGAAGCGGGCATTGAGGCGATTCTCCTTCAATGCGCGAACGATTATATGAAGGAGGCGGTAGCCGGAGGAGTCGTGTTGACCGTTTGCTGTCCACTTGCAGCCCCATTGGAGGGTTTCACCAGAGCGCTTGAAGAGTGAAATCGCTACCGCAGCGCGATCTAGCCCGCCGTCTACTAGGCTGCGTTTGGCGCGCTTCTCGGCGGATTGGGCGGCTTTGACGACGTCCTGGAGCGGCGCTTTGAAATGGGCGATGGCGATGCCGACGGAAACATCCGCAGCGGGACCGGGGACGATGGCGGGGAATTTGACGGGATCCGACAAGAGTTTGGCGCGATCCCCGGATGCAGCGCCTGAATCCGGGTGTAGCTGGAGGTATCCGGTATGCTGGATGTTGAAGAGTTGGGAAATCCCGTCGGAATGACGCTTGGTGCCACTTCCTGCGAGTTTTCCTGTGGCCAGTTCATTGAGACCCATCTCGCCCCGGAATGCAGCGCGCAGGGCGCGGGCGCAGGCGAGGGCCTCAGTGGCAGGAAGCATGGCGAGCACGTCATCGCCACCGGCATAGATGAGTCGCCCGTTGAAGGCCTCGACGACGCGTTGAGCGGCATGAAGCGAGAAATTGCCGAGAGCTTCGGAAAACTGGAGATGCCACGAAGGAGTGACCGCACGTGGGGCCTTGAGGAAATCCGTGGCGTTCTTCTGATAGTATTCGACGGCTTTGGGTGAAAGGCAGTGTGCCATCTCCGGGGACTTGGAGCCGGAGATCCATTTGCCCATTTCATCGCCGTCGAGTGCAAGGATGGCGAAGTATTTCTCCTTGGGGTCCTTGTCGTCGGCGCCGTCGCTTTCGTCTTGCGAGTACGGATTTCCAGCAGCAATGGAGCGGGTGTTCGGCATTGGCATGGATTTGGCGACGTCGATGTTGAGTTCGTTGGAGAGGTAGGTCTCGTGCCAGAGGCGCTTGATGAGGGTGGAGGCACCGAGCATTTCGCCGGGTTTGAAGGTGCCTTGGCTCATCTGGAGCTCACCGGTGCAATAGTCTTTGACTGCCGCTTCGGTGCCAGTGATCTGCAAGACGGCCTCTTCCTTGCCGTTAAGGGAGTCTTTGTTAAACTTCTTTCCCGATTCCCAGCGACCTTGACGCCAAGCTTCGAATGGCCGTTGGGCTTTGGCTCCGTCATGGAGCCATGAGAGCAAGGCATTGAACAGGCCCCAGCCAGTGGTGGTGTTGAGCTGATGCTGGGGAGGACATGCCTTCGCCATGGCAAGAATGGCTTTAAGGGCTTTGCCGGGCGTATACCCGGCATCTTCGTCATCCTGAGGGAGCAGTTTCTCCAATGAATCCAGGTCACCGATGGACTCTGGAATGGGCAAGGTCTGCCAATGAACTTCGAGGAGTTTCTCGACTTGGGCGTCGAAATCAACGCGGTCGAAGTCGCAACACTTGGACGGGTGATTTTCCATGAAATCCGCAACCGATCGAGCGATGTCCCGGAGCTTGTTCGTCAGGTCTTGCACGAGGCTGCTCGCATATTCATCGATCAGCATGTCGGTGACTGGCATCCTGGCAGGGAGTAGGGCGAGAAAGCGGTTAGGGAGCGATGGGGTAAGCAGTTTTTGACGCTTTGAGGGATCGGTGGCGTGACCAAGACCCGCTGCGATCGAGTGTTCGCTGAAGGTGACTTTCTCAAAAATTTCCTTGCTGAGGTGGTGATCAACGAGGGGTTGATCGAGCAAGTTGGGAAACATGACCTGATCGGGGCCGATTTCTTTGGCGATGGTGCCGAGGGTGGTGCTGATGAGATAGGACAGCAGATAGGAACCACTCCAGAGGTCTCGGGTGGAGCGGGCAGCTGCGATGAAATCCTGCACCGGGCCGATGCTGAAGAGCAGCAGTCGCGGGCGGAGATCTTCACCGGGATGAGCTTCTTTTTGCTCTTTCGTTGCCATCGCGCCCTGGAAGGCACTGGTGACGCCCATGTGATGCCAGATTGTATGGTCGGGAATACGTGTGTCTGCTGGCAAAAACGTGAAGCGAGGGTCTGAATCGCTCGCCCAGTTCCGCCAAAACCGCCACGCACAAATGAACGCGGCGCGGGCATCGTCTGTATCAAGTAAAAAGGGCCGCGTTTTCTGGCTGACGGCTATGGCTTCGTCCTCCGAGGCGAAATTCCAATCTTTTGTTAATTTGGCAATGCCTAGTGGGTGATTGAATGCGGGGAGATCGGCAAGTAACTCCCTGAACTGAGAGTGATGGGGAAATGGAATCCGGTCGGCCGCGCTCGCTGACCAATCGGCCGATTTCTCAAAAAACTCGGCGGGTTCGAAGCGATCCAGTGCCTTGATCATCGCAGCGCGCAGCTCATGGCTTGCGATGTTGCAGGCCTTGTCGGGCGAGTCATGGAGGAGGGCGTGGAGTTTGCGACGCCAGTGGAGATTGAATGAATGTGACATGGGGAAAGGGGTTGCAGGCGAGCGATGATTAGATTGTGACGTGGGGGCTAAAATCCATGATTGGTCCAGTTAGGTGATTATCATGGAGCCATTTGCGCAGGTGTGATGCGATCGATTGGAAGAAGTCGGGGGCATTGCCGGCTTGAAAACCGAGAGGCAGGTCAGTTGATTCCGTTCCATTTGATAGGGATTCAACATGACCAGCCGGGGAATGCAAGAATTCGGATGTCCGGGGATGTTTAAATATGCAGGTACACGGGTGTCCGGTTGTAACTAAAACAAATTCAATTGGTTAGGATCTGAGTTAAT
>ERZ1022724.155-NODE-155-length-16404-cov-15.674659_pt1 | contig 16404 bp, 13 predicted proteins | sample MGYA00521091_ERZ1022724 | MGnify/ENA primary metagenome ERZ1022724 (study PRJEB33162, sample SAMN09537610) | freshwater metagenome | isolation source: freshwater | place: Canada:Alberta | collected 2017-07 | study: EMG produced TPA metagenomics assembly of the... | reverse complement strand
AGCGTCAGATGTGTATAAGAGACAGCTCAAAACGAACCCGAGCCGCCCCCCACCACCGCTCCTCAACCCCTACTCCCGCCCGAAGGTTCCAAGCCCAGTATCTATGTGCCCGACGAAGCGCCTGCACCGGTGACGACCACCGTGCCAACCGGACGCCTGCTCCCCACGCCCAACGCCCGCTTCTCCAAGCCTCTCGTCCCCGTGACTGAGTCCAATCCGAAGCGGAAAATCATCACCCTCTCGCTCGTCGCACTTTTGGGGGTGGGAGTCGTCGGCTACTTCCTCTTCGACCGGATCAAAACCAGCCGCGAAAGCCAGCGCCTCGGCAACATGTTGGTCGAAGCCGCGGCCGGATCCGCCGCGGAGTTCCAGTTGTCCGCCCTCGACCTCAACTATTTCCTCGAACTCGCAGCCAACGCGGACACGGACGAAAAGCTCAAAAACACGCTCGCGGTGCTCGCCTTGGCAAAGCCGAACGACGGCTCGAACATGGACACGACTCTCGCGCAATTTACCACCACCAGCACCCAACTGCTGCCGGAGGTGCGCGAAGCCATGATCCGTGATGTGTTGGCTAAACGCTCAAGCACTGCGGCAGTCGGTCCGCTGATCGAGTTCGCGCGGAGCACCAAGGACTCAGCATCCGCGATCGCAGCCCTCAAGGCCATCCGCTCGACAGCTGGCGATGATCAGTTCGAGCCGCTGCTATCCATCGTCCAGTTTCATCCAAACGCAGAATTCCGCCAAGCCGCCGAGGAAACCGCAACCGAAGTTCTCAAGAAAAGCTCGAAACGGGCGGAATTCGCCAAAGCGATTTCAAAAGCCATGGAAAGCGTCAGCAATCCTAAAACGCGTGAACCTCTCCAACGCCTGCTCAGCACAGCGGGCTAACGGCGCACTCGCTCATCAAGGGGAATAGACTGCCACGGGACCCACTCCAGCTCCCTGCACGCGCCGCAGTTTCGCGACCGCCCTCACGACCATTTCAGCAGCAGCCAATGCCTCGGCCAAGGTATTCATCCGGGAAAAACTGAAGCGCAAGCTGCTCTTGGCCAGCGTCTCGGGAATCCCCATCGCCAATTGCACATGAGACGGCTTCTGCTTCCCCGTCATGCATGCGGAACCGGCAGAACAAGCAAGCCCGGCCTCATCAAGCAAAATCAACAACCCCGCCGCCTCACATCCCTCGAACGAAAGATGACTCGTATTCGGCAGCCGTTTGCCGATTTCACCGTTGACGCTCACGCCGTTGACACTCGCAAGAATCCGCTGCTCGAAGGCGTCTCTCAGCACCTCCATCGGCCCGGGCGGCTGCCCCCTCAGCCACGCGACTGCGGCTCCCATACCTACAATCGCCGCCGTATTCTCCGTCCCACTACGCCGCCCTGACTCCTGGCCTCCGCCCTGCAAAAACGGCTGAAAACGCAGACCCTCCCTCACGTAGAGCGCACCAACGCCCTTGGGCCCGTGAAACTTGTGGGCGGAAAGCGAAAGAAGATCGACTCCCAATTTCCGCACATCCACCGGAATCTTACCCATCACCTGAATGGCATCCGTATGAATCGGCAATCCCCGCCCGCGTGCCAGAGCCACCGCCTCCTCCAAGGGCTGGATCACCCCGGTCTCATTGTTGGCGGCCATCAGCGAGACATACGCCGCATTCTCCAAGGCTGCCGCCAGCGCCGTCGTTTCCACCCGCCCCCCCGGTGTCACGGGAACCCGCACGATCTCGCGGGTGAAACTCTCCACACAGCGCAATACCGCGCTATGCTCAATGGCGGAGACCACCGCTACTCCCGACCCCGCGAGCTGATCGAGAGAATGGAGCGCCGTGTTCACGCTCTCCGTCCCACCACCGGTGAAAATGATTTCGCCCGGATCCGCGCCGATCGATTCCGCAACCTGACCTCGAGCGTGATCGATCGCCTTGCGCGCCTGCCTGGCAGTCGCGTAACTCCCCGATGGATTTGCAAACCCTTCCCGCAACCACGGCAACATCGCCTCTAACACCTCAGGCGCAAGGGAAGTCGTCGCATTGGCATCCAGATAAATCACCCGCGCAGCATCCTTCCGTAAGCGCCGGAGATCAACCCGGAAAAACGAACCGGCTTAAAACTTCCCGGTCACCCGGATCGCCTCGATCACGGCCATCATCCAGCGCAACATGCCATCTCCCCACGTCGCGGCATGCCGCAGCCACTCGCGCGCGAACTCCCGGGTGTTGTTCAGCGGTGAGTCCGCCGCCAAACACAACAAGGCGACCAACACCAGGAGATTGGCCAGGTAAATCACCACCAACGAAAGAAAGGTCCCATTCTCCTTCAAGTCTGGCTGATCCCGAGGAATCATCCACAAGGTCCACGCCATGTGGAAGGTCCAAGTCAGTCCCATGGCCCCATACAACACGCGGTCCCACCACGGCGGCAGATCCGCGGAGTAACTCAGTAGCGCATACGCCATCGCCACCACCACCGACCAGAACGGCACAAAATACGGTGACAGCGCGATCACCATGTTCGTCTTGTTCGTCGTGATATACCCGCCATCCGCGCTGACGTAAAAATCCGTTACCTTCCCCCGGAAAAGCATCACGAAGATCGCATGGGTCAGCTCATGACCGAGAACGTAAAGATACAGAAAAAATGTCTTCAGCAATCCCGACCAGAACCACCCGACCATCACCAGCCCCCCCGTCGCGAAATACCAGAACTCAGCCGTTTTCCAAAATTCCTGCTGCACCGCAGCCTGCGAAAAACGCGACAGGAACGTCCACGAGGTCACCCAGCAAAAAGGCAAAAGCAACACCCCCACACACCAGCGCCAAAGCCGCCTCTGCCACTCCGTTGACTCCACGCCATCACCCATCTCCGAGGCTGCGATCGCCGCCCACACAAATTTCTCGCCACGTTTCCCCCCGCGCCGGTTCGCACGCTCGTGCGCCCGCCGGTTAAGCTTGCTCAACCCCTCCAGAAACGAAACTCGCTCGCGCCGCTGATTTTTCAACGGGCGTTTCAAGGACGACTTGCTGCGGGCGTTTTTCACCATGGGAAAGCGATCCACGTTATTACGGACATCCTAATAAATCAAGTGGGATCGGCAGATCCGGTGGGACTCCTGAAGAGGTTCCGGGAAACGGAGCATGCAACTCGTTTCAACTTCAGCGGGCGACGAATACGCAAATCTCCTCAAAATCAAACCGATGAAGCGAAAAAGAAGAGCCCTGACCGCCGAGTCCAAAGCTGGTGCCCGCCCTTGTGCCGCCCCTTCGGAGCTGGAAATGATTTTGCCTGTGAGACCCAGGGCCTTGCCCTGGGCTATCGTATTTCGAGCCGTTGGCGCTGAAGAATCCACCAAAACCACGTGAAAAACGCATCCCTCCGGCCACTACACGTCCCACGGCGAGGCGGCCTGCGGCATCATGTTCGAGCCTCACACCATGCCTCCGCCCCCTAAGATTCCCGTTGCGAGCGTCAGGAATTGCGCCCTTGGCGCGTCCCGTTACGATTCACCGCACGCACGATCAAGTGCCGCCCATTCCGCTTGCGCTCGCGTTCCAGCCTCTTAGAGTCGGCATCTTTCCCAAGCTCTGTCTCCCACCGTTCCTCATGAATCGAATTTTTGTCGAAAAAAAACCAAGCCACCAAGCCGAGGCGAATCATCTTCTCAAAGAGCTCCATGAATCGCTCTCACTTCCCGGCCTCACTCACGTCAGAATCCTGCAACGATATGATTGTGATGGACTTACCGACGAAGAATTCGATTCAGCCGTCCGCTTGATTCTCTCCGAACCCCAGGTGGACTCGGTCGCCGGGAGCCTTTCCTTGGAGCCCGGCCAAAGCGCCTTTGCGGTCGAATTTCTGCCCGGTCAGTTCGACCAACGCGCCGACTCCGCCGCGCAATGCGTCCAGATCCTCACCGGCAAAGAGCGCCCATTGATTGCCTCTGCCAAGGTGATCGTCCTCGAGGGTTCCCTCAGCGCCGCCGAGTTTGCGAGCGTCAAATCCTACGTCATCAACTCGGTGGATTCCCACGAAGTGCCGCTCGCGGAAATCAGCGAACGAGGAGCCACCTCGCCACCACCCGACGTGGCGATTCTGGCCGACTTCGCCACCCAGAATCCCGCCAAGCTGCGCGCGGACCTGGGTCTGGCCATGTCCGGGGAGGATGTCGCGTTCTGCCAAGCGTATTTCCGCGACGAGGAAAAGCGCGATCCCAGCATCACCGAGCTGCGGATGCTGGACACCTACTGGTCCGACCACTGCCGCCACACCACCTTCCTCACCAAGATCGAGGAGGTCACGTTCGGCGAGAATACCGAGCCCGTGCAACGCGCCTGGCAGACGTATCTCGCGACCCGCCGCTCCCTCGGGCGTGAGGACAAGCCGGTCACCCTGATGGACATCGCCCTGATCGGGATGCGTGAATTGAAAAAATCCGGTGAGCTCGATAACCTCGAGGTCTCCGAGGAAGTCAACGCCGCATCGATTGTCGTCCCGGTGAAAATCTCAAATCTCGAATCTCAAGTCTCAGCTTCCACCACGGAGGAGTGGTTGGTGATGTTTAAGAATGAAACCCACAACCACCCCACCGAGATCGAACCTTTCGGCGGAGCCGCCACCTGCCTCGGCGGCTGTATTCGTGATCCGCTGTCCGGTCGCTCCTACGTCTATCAGGCGATGCGGGTCACCGGCGCGGCCAATCCTCTAACACCCTTTGCGGAAACACTCCCCGGCAAGCTGCCGCAGAAGAAAATCTGTCAGGTCGCCGCGCGTGGTTACTCTTCGTATGGCAACCAGATCGGCCTCGCCACTGGGCAGGTGGCGGAAGTCTATCACCCGGGCTACGTGGCCAAGCGCCTGGAAATCGGCGCGGTGGTTTCCGCCGTCCCGCGCTCCCATGTTTTCCGCGGTTCGCCAGCGCCGGGCGATGTGATCCTGCTCATCGGCGGGCGCACCGGGCGCGACGGCGTCGGCGGAGCCACCGGATCATCCAAGGAGCACACCGACACCGCGCTCGAAAACTCGGCCGAGGTCCAGAAAGGCGACGCCCCGACGGAGCGTAAAATCCAACGCCTCTTCCGCAACCCGGAACTCACTCGTAAAATCAAGATTTGTAACGACTTCGGCGCAGGCGGCATCTCCGTGGCCATCGGTGAGATCGCCCCCTCGTTGGTCATCAATCTCGATGCCGTCCGTAAAAAATACGATGGCCTCGACGGCACGGAGCTCGCCATTTCCGAGTCTCAAGAGCGCATGGCCATCTGCGTGGATCGCTCTGAGATCGACTATTTCGTCGCGGAGTCGGACAAGGAGAACCTGGAATGCACGCACGTCGCCGACGTCACCGATTCCGGCCGCCTCATCATGACCTGGCGGGACAAAACCATTGTGAATCTTTCCAGGGCGTTCCTTGATACGAACGGGGTGCAACAATCGGCCAAAGTCCATGTGGTAGAGCAACCTACGCAAAGTAACCGAACGGATGCTTTGAGGGATTCTGATTCATTGAAGGAGCGCCTCGCTTCTCTCAATGTCTGCTCGCAGAAAGGCCTGGGAGAAATCTTCGACGGCTCGGTAGGCGCAGGCACGGTATTGTGGCCTTTCGGCGGAAAGAACCAATTGACGCCGCCCGATGCGATGGTGGCGAAGCTCCCGTTGTTAGAGGGGACCACCGACGTCGCCACCTTCATGGCCTGGGGCTTCGATCCTTACCTCTCTGAGAAATCCCCATTCCACGGTGCGGTGTATGCCGTGACCGAGTCCGTCTGCAAGGCGGTCGCGGCAGGTGCCCGGCTCTCGGATGTGCGGCTTACCCTGCAAGAATACTTCCCGCGCCTCGGGACGGATCCCGCACGTTGGGGGCTTCCATTCGCTGCGCTGTTAGGTGCATTCCACGCCCAGCACTCCCTGCGCCTCGCGGCCATCGGCGGGAAGGATTCCATGTCCGGATCATTCAACGAGCTCGACGTGCCGCCGACCTTGGTTTCTTTCGCCCTTGCGCCCGGCAGGGCGAGTCTCGCGCTTTCTCCCGAGTTCAAACATGCGGGCTCGACCCTCTCGTTCATCCAGATTTCCCGGGATGCCGACCAACTGCCGGATTTCGCGGAGCTCAGGCAGGTGGCCACGGCGCTGCACCAGCTCAACTCGGATGGGAAGTTGCTCGCCCTCCATCATGTCGGCCGGGCAGGCATCGCCGCAGCCTTGGCCAAGATGGCCTTCGGCAACCACATCGGTGCGGAGATCAATTCCACGCTGGACTTGGCGACCGAGCGTTATTTTTCCTTTATCATCGAGCATGCCGAGCCCTTGCCCGCGGAATTCAACTCGGTGGAAATCGGCCACACCACGGAGGTGGGCACACTGGTGCTCAATGCGGAAGTCCACCTGCTTGGCGAACTCCAGGATGCCTGGACCACCACGCTGGAGCCGGTCTATCCGACCCAGCCGGAAGCCGCCGCAGATGACGGATTGGCGATCGTGGATGCATCCTCCGGGCGTTTCCAAATCCGCAACAGACACTCCGCCATTGCCCGGCCAAAGGTTTTGATCCCCTCATTCCCCGGCACCAATAGCGAGTATGATTCTGCCAAAGCCTTTCGGGAAGCTGGCGCTGAGACGGAAGTTCTGGTGTTCCGCAACCTCACGGTGAATCACATCGAAGAATCCCTAACAGCACTCGCCAGGCAGATCCGGAGCTCGCAAATCCTGATGTTCCCCGGCGGCTTCAGCGCGGGGGACGAACCCGACGGCTCGGCAAAATTCATCGCCACGATCATCCGCAGCCCCCGCATCGCGGAGGCGATCATGGACCTGCTGCAGAACCGGGATGGGCTGGTCCTCGGAATTTGCAATGGCTTCCAAGCACTCATCAAAACCGGGCTCGTCCCCTACGGTGAAATCCGGGACGCCCATGCCGACGCCCCGACGCTGGTGCACAATTCAATCGGCCGCCATGTCTCGTGCTACACGAATACCAAGGTGGTGAGTCAGATTTCGCCTTGGTTGGCCCACTGTGAACTCGGCGACATTCACAGCGTGCCTGTTTCTCATGGTGAAGGAAAATTCCATGCCAGCGCCGCCGTGATTGCGGACTTGGTGGCCAAGGGCCAGATTGCGACCCAATACGTCGACGCCGACGGCAGTCCGTCCATGGACATCCGGGTCAACCCGAACGGCTCACTGGCCGCCATCGAAGGCATCACCAGTCCTTGCGGCAGGGTCTTTGGGAAGATGGCCCACACCGAGCGTAATGGCCCGCTCGTCGCCCGGAATATTCCGGGAAACAAGCGACAACCTTTGTTCAGCGCTGGGGTAAGCTATTATGAATGAGCAGAAAATTGCTCAAATTAGCTGATTTTAGGCTACTTTGAGCAGATTATTGCGCATTATCTGGAATCATACTTGACTCAAGCGCAGAAATTTGCTCACTTTAGCGCGAAAAGCACTATTTTGAGCAATTTTTCACTCAAATGATTCAATACCTTTCAAATCCTCAGGTCGAAAAAGAGCTTGGCACACGCCTCAAGCAACACCGCTTGGATCGTAATTTCAGCCAAGCAGAAATTGCCATCCGTAGCGGACTATCCCGCCGCACGATCACCGCGATCGAACGCGGTGAAGGCTGCACCCTCACCTCCCTGATCGCTTTGCTCCGGGCCCTGAACGCCCTGGACACCTTGGAAGGCTTCCTTCCCGACCCGGGCATCAGCCCCATCGCCATGACCTCGATGCTTCAGGACGCACCGCGGAAGTATGCGTCCAAGCCGCGCAAAACACCCCCACCCACTCCCTGGAAATGGGGGGATGAGAAATGACCTCCGCTGCCATTGAGCTTTACGATTCCCTCATCGGCGCGGTGAGTTGGGAGCCCAGGCGCGAATTGGGAGTCTTCGAGTATGCCCCGGATTTCCTCGATAGCGGGATCGAAGTCTCGCCGATTCAAATGCCGCTCGGAAAAGGCCGGTTCTCATTCCCCAATTTGCAACGAGAGACATTCAAAGGCCTGCCCGGCCTTTTATCAGACTCGCTACCTGACAAGTTCGGAAATCTCCTCATCAATCAGTGGCTTGCGAGCCAAGGCCGCCTTCCCGCGTCTTTCGATCCGGTGGAGCGCCTCTGCTACCTTGGCACCCGGGCGATGGGAGCTTTGGAATTCCGTCCGGTATTACTGCCAGACTCCCCACCCGAGACCCTGCACCTTGAGACCTTGGTGCAACTTGCCAACGCCGCCCTCGCATCGCGGGAGACACTGCACACCAACCTCTCCCATCACCCCAAGGCCCTAGCAAAGATTCTCAAAGTCGGCACCTCCGCAGGCGGCGCCCGCGCCAAAGCGGTGATCGCATGGAACCCGAAGAGCGGTGAAATCCGCTCGGGCCAAGTCCCATCATCACCGGAATTCGAACCGTGGCTGCTGAAATTCGACGGAGTTTCCGCTAACGGGGACAAAGAGCTCAACGATCCACTCGGCTACGGCCACATCGAATACGCCTACCACCTGATGGCGCGCGCTGCCGGAATCACCATGAGCGATTGCCACCTGCTGGAAGAAAATGGCCGCGCTCATTTCATGACCCGCCGCTTTGACCGCGGGCCGCACGGCGAGAAGCTCCACATGCAAAGCCTTTGCGCCATGGGCCACTTCGACTTCAATCAGGCGGGCGCTTACTCTTACGAACAAGCCTTCCAACTCGCCCGCCGCCTCCACCTGCCCCAACCCGATCTCACGGAACTCTACCGGCGGAGCCTGTTCAACATCCTCGCACGCAATCAGGACGACCACACCAAGAACATCGCCTTCCTCATGGATCGACGTGGAATCTGGCGGCTAGCCCCCGCATACGACCTCATTTACGCCTACAACCCGGTGGGAGAATGGACCCAAAGCCACCAAATGACGCTCTCCGGAAAACGGGACCACTTCACCATTCAGGATCTGATGAGCGCCGCCAGCCACGCCGACCTCAAACCCGCCCGCGCGAAGGCCACTCTCTCACAAGTCCATGCCGCCGTCAGCCGCTGGCCCGCTTTCGCTGAATCTGCAGGAGTCTCCCCGGAATGGTGCACGCAAATTCACCAGAATCTCCGGCTTGATCTCAAGCCCTGACGCTCATTTGAGCGCGGCTGCCGGCTGTTTTTCCAGAAAGGCAAGACATTAAATTTTCTAACTGGCACAAATTTTGCTTCAGTTTTGAAACCAGTGGTTTAGCGTGCCCCAACCCGTTGAGGGTTGGTCATGTCTGACGTTTTCCTCCATCAATCGTTTTCCCAGCACCAGACCCTTGCGCCACAGATGCGCAAGAGCCTTGAGATCCTTCAGGCAGGGACTCTTGAGCTCACCCAGCTCGTTCAGCAAGCATTGGAAATGAATCCCGTGCTCGAAGATTTGACGGAAAGCATCTCGCTGGATGATGACAGCACGGAGTCCGAGGATGCGGATTCCCTGAAATATCTGAACGAGACCGATGACGACTGGCGCGACCGGACCATCCTTGAGGGAAAGAGCTCACCTTGGACCAACGAGGACGAGGAGCGTCGTCAACGGGTCTATGATTCCATTGTCGCCCCTGAGACTCTGCAGCAACACCTCCAACACCAGCTCGACCTTTCCATGGTGGACCCGGAAATCCGTGAGGCTGCCCAGGCGATTCTGGGCAACCTCGACGCCCGCGGCTTTCTCGATCTCCCGATCAAGACTCTCGGAGTCCGCTTGGGATTCAAGCCCAAGCATCTGGATGCCGCCTTGAAGCTGGTGCAGTCCTTTGACCCGGCGGGAATCGGAGCATCCGGGATTCCTGAATCCCTGCTCCTGCAGCTGGAAAGAACCACGGGAACGGAGACCATCGAGTATAAAATCGTCCGGGATCATCTGGAAAACCTCGCCCGCAAACGTCACCCGCAGATTGCCCGGGCGCTTGGCACCAATGTGGAACGCATCGCTGAAGCCGCCTCAAGAATCGGCCGCCTCACTCCCAACCCCGGCGGTGAGTTCAACCCCACCGGCAACCCCTACATCCTGCCGGACGTCATCATCGAGCGCGACGACGACCGCAACTGGTATGCCCGCCTGACCGGGGAACATCTGCCCGTGTTGCGGATCAATGATTTCTACAAGGACATGATCGGAAAAAGCGGAACCGACGCCAAGGCCCGCCAATTTCTCCGCGATCAGATCCGCGACGGACGCAGCCTGATTCATGCCATCTCCCTGCGCCAGGAAACGATCCTGGCCATCGCCCACAAGCTCATCGAGCACCAACCTGCATTCCTGGCAAAGGGCCACCGCCACCTGCGCCCGCTCACGATGAATGACATCGCTGACGAGCTGAGCCTCCACGCGACCACCATCTCCCGTGCGGTTGCCGGCAAGTATGTCCTGACCCCCCACGGGCTTATGGAAATGCGGGCGTTCTTTGCCACCGGCTACCAGACCAGCGACGGCGCGGAAGTCTCCAACGCGGGAGTGCGCGAAGCGATCCAGCAGTTGGTCAGCGCGGAGAATCCCGCCAAGCCGCTGTCGGATGAGTTCCTGATGAAGGCCCTCGACAAGCAGGGAATCAAAATCGCACGGCGCACGGTTGCGAAATACCGCGAGCAATTGAACATCCTCCCGTCGCACTTACGGAAGACCTTTTGAGAAGCTAGACGGGCTTACGGAACCGATAGTGTGAGACCACCCACTCCTCGCCGCGGCGGAAGCCCCAGAGCTCGGCGCAGGCCATGAAGAACACCCGCCAATAGACCCACCAGCGCGTTGCCTGATCCGCGCCATAAGTCTCGCTGATGATGGGAAACAACTCGTTACGGGCCGCATCCATCCGGGACAACCACGCTTCCGATGTCTTTTGGTAATGCTCACCGCTGACTTGCCAGTGATCTTCGATTTTCAGATCCTGTTGGAAGTAGAGCAGGAGATCATCGGACGGCATTTGTCCACCGGTGAAGAAATAGCGGGCCATCCAGTCGTCCTCACTCTCCACCTCATAGTGATAGGCGTATTCCCGATGGGTGAAGATATGCACAAACAAGGCACCACCCGGCTTGAGCCAGCGGGAAATCCGGTTGAGGAGGATCTCATAGTTTTTCATGTGCTCGAACATTTCCACCGAGACCACCCGATCGAAAACCGAGTCCCCTTCCCCTTCGTAGTGGATCATGTTCCGGGTTCTCACCTCCACATTCGTCAAGCCCCGTGCGGCGAGCTGGGACTCGATGTGGATCTTCTGGGTCCGTGAGTTTGAAACTGCGGTGATGCGGGAATTCGGATAGTGTGCCGCCATCCACAGCGTCAAGGACCCCCAGCCACAGCCGAGCTCCAGAATCCGCTGCCCGTCTTCAAGCGCGGCCCGCTCGCAGGTGATGCCAAGCATCCGAGCCTCCGAGTCGTCAATATCGATCACCCCGTCATCCCAGTAGCCCGAGCTATACTTCATGTGTTTGCCCAACACCCGCTCGAAAAACCTGGTGGGCAGCTCGTAGTGCTGCTCGTTCGCCTCATCCGTGGCGATCGCGACCGGGCTGGCTTTCAGCTCACTCACATGCTGCATCACCCTGGCTTGGCGCTGCTCGCAATTGAGCGCCTCATACGGGGCCAAGGTGCCTGCCAGGCGCTTGCGAATTCCTATCCGGATCAATGCGTCAGGGACGATCCCCTTGGCCAGAATTTCATTAGTCGATATCATGGTGTGTAATTAGTGAATTGGTTTTTTGGGCGGCCATGGGATGAACGGACTCGTGCTCGCTTGATAAGCGACATAAGCCGCCCCCTTCCGCCGAACCGCCGCAGCCTCGGTGGGCGGGATTCCCGTGACCTTGAGAAGAAGATAGGCGATCGTCACGGGGGCGTGGACCGTCGCCCAACCCCAATCCGAACCGCAGGCGTAAAGGTAAAAACCAAGCCAGATCACCGCCTCGAAAAAGTAGTTCGGATGCCGTGAATAGCGCCACAAACCTTCCTGACACACCGCCCTGAAATCGGAGTTCCTCGCCTTGAATCCCGCCATTTGAGAGTCTGCTAGGCCTTCGCCGAGGATCCCGAGCAACGTGACGACCAAGCCCACGGACTCCCAGCCACTCCACCGTTGGTCAGCATCGAGCGAGATCATCAAGAACGGCAGGGCCAGCACCACCACCGAGATCCCCTGCGCCTGAAAAAACCAGAAAAACGAGCTTGGCACACGCCCCTTCCAGACCTCGCGGAGTTTGACATAGCGGGCATCTTCCTCAGGATGCATCCGGCGGATGCGGCGCTCCAGGTGCAATCCCAGGCGCAGACTCCAGAACGCGAGCAAGCCCATCGCCACCCCATGCTTGATTCCACCGCCGTTCGTGAGCAACCAGAAGCAACCGGTCAGCCCGATCCCGAACGCCCACACCGCATCCACCAAGGAGTAGTTGTCGGATTTTCTGGCCCATGCCCAAGCGATGAGAAAAACCACCGCCATCATCGCGGTCCCCAGAGCCAACACCCAGGGCCCATTCACGATGTCACCTCCCTGCTCCTATCTAACGAACCCGCAAGCCGGAGAAGCACCGGCAGCACCGAGATCTTGATCAGAAAAGCCGCCACCGGTGCGATCAACAACCAAGCGGTCACTCCGTGCCAAGCCGCCATCCCGAAATCCCGTGCGAATTGAAGAGGGTCAGCATTGAATTTTGCAAGCAACTCAGGAATGGAAAATGAAATGAGCGGAACCCCATGCAAACGCTCACCCAAGCGGATGAAAACCAGGATCAGTGCGAGATGCAGGGGGTAAACCGCCGATTTGAAAATATGGAGGATCGGCTGGTTCAGCTTGAGCATCCAGCCAAGCCCCAGGCAGACCAAACTGGTGGATCCCATGATCGGGAACACGCCCAACACGATTCCCAGCGCGATGGTCCATGCGAGCTTCTCGGGAGAGCTCCCCTGGGTGAGTTGGTTGACCACCGGTGTCACGAACCACCGCCGCCACCAAGGTCCCCGGTCATGGATCATCCGGCCGGGCATTACCCACGGCCCTCCCCGAAGTGATGATGGAGACTTGAATTGTTAGGCCGGGTGTAGACAGCCTGCACCACCGAGATGTTCCGCGTTGCAAATGCGGCTTCGCAGTATTTCAGATAGTAGTCCCAGGACCGCATGAAGGGCTCGTCGAAGCCAAGCGCCCGAACCTGCTCCTTGACCGCATTGAAGCGTTCATACCACGTCGAGAGCGTCCGGGCGTAATCCGCACCCAAGTCCTCGAGATCATGCATGAACAAATCACCCGTTTGGAGCAGCACATCGTTGATACGCCCCACGCTCAGCAACAAGGATCCTGGAAAGATATGCTTTTGAATCCAGTCCACGTTTTTCTTCAAACTCCGGTAGCTGCAATCCGGAACGGTGATCATCTGCACTCCCAGCAAACCCTCGGGAGTGAGCACCTCCGCGCACTTCGCGAAAAACGAGTGATGATACTTGTCCCCCACAGCCTCTAACATCTCGATGGAGGCGATTTTATCAAAACTGCCCGTGATGTGACGATAATCCTGGATCCGGATTTCGATCCGGTCCTGCAGGCCCTCCCTTTCGATTCGCTTGCGGGCATACGCCGCCTGCGCTTCCGAGATGGTGACGCCTGTGATCCGGCAGCCATAATGCCTGGCCGCATGCACTGCGAAGCCACCCCAACCGCAGCCGATTTCAAGCACGTGATCGGTGGACCTGAGCTTGAGCTTGCGGCAGAGCGCATCGTATTTCCCCGCCTGGGCCGCTTCTAACGACTGCCCGGCTGACTCGAAGCGGGCGCTGGAATAGGTCATGCTTGGATCCAACCATAGCTGATAGAACTCGTTCCCCAGATCATAATGCTCCGCGATGTTGCGGCGACTGGTTTCGACCGTGTTTTCCCGCCGCAGATGGCGGAACCAGTTGACGAGTTTGAGAAGGTTCACCCCGGGCAATGCCGAGGACGAACTTTGTGCGCCTTGCATGGCATTCACATTGTGGATGAACCAGGCGATCACCGCCGCGATGTCATCCGTATCCCACAAGCCGTCGGTGTAGGCCTCGCCCATGCCGATATTCCCATAGAAGGCGCAACGTTTGAAGAACTCGGCATCATCGCGCAGCTTGACCCGCGCTGTGACGGGCTCCCCCGGCTTCCCGAAGTAGCGGATGCGCCCATCCGAGTGCTCCATCCGCAGCCCGCCACAGGGCATCGACTGCAAGAGCCTTACGACCATCCGCTCGGTAAAGCCCTGGGTCGCATGACGGGCGGCCTCGCAGGGGACCAATTCACGGTTCACATCCAATAAAGCATTCATGGTAGATTCTGATTCAAGGTGGAATGGGGACGCATGACATCGAGCTGGGCCTCCAGTCGCTCGGCCTTGCGAAAAAACGGCACCCGCCGCACCCACAGGAGCATCGCCTGCCAATGGATCAGGCCGATGATTTTTAACGAAAGAAACGGATACTTGATACCATACCAAAGCAGGCGGGCCGCGCTGAGTTCCCTGCGTTGGCCGCTGACGGCGCTGACCAGCACCCGGCCTTGCGCGTCGTAATCATCAATGTTGACCTGCCAGGCTTCTCCCGGCTGGCCAAGCTTGAAATCAAACTCCATCCCGGGATCGGAAAACGGGGATACATAGAAATTCTTCACCACCCGGCGGTGCCATACTCCCTGGTGGTTGATGGAGTCCATGAGGTAGAGCTTCATCTCCCGGAACGTATTCACCACCTCAGCGACTGCCGCGAGCGGCTCTCCGGACTCGGATTCGATATAGTAGAAAGATACCGGATTGAATCCGTAGCCAAGGACGCGCGGGAATGTCAGTAGTCGGATTTTCGCCGTTTCCGGGTAGTGCTGCCCTTGTTCGGCAAGCCAGGCGATGAGGTTGGCACGGATTCCACCGGATTTCCCGAGATCGATGTGATCGCGGTCATCAATGGAAAAAAGATTCCAGCGGTTGTGCGAAAACCCAAGATACCTCAGCTTGGGAAGATCCTCCAAATCGACACAAAACATGAATACACGATAATCGAACCCATGACGCTTGGGTCTAAGGCGGCAGTGCATGACTGCACATTCGTAGAGTGAATTTATTGCCATGAATTTCTCCCTAGAATTTCCGTGCAAACACGCACCGCCGACCAAAGACCATCTTCATGGAAGCCATAACGCTGCCATGCGCCGCAATAATAGCGCCGGGATTCCCTCCCTGCAAGGTGAAGCTCAGGAAGCCGGTCTTGCGCCGCCACCGCCTCCAAATCGAACAAGGGATGTTCATACATCAAGCGCTTCCTGACAGTCCCTTCCGCCGGCGATGAAGCGGGGTTGATGGAGACAAAGTATTGATGCTGTTCGGACACCCCTTGTAGCTTGTTCATCCAATAGTGGGTCGAATAGCGCTGGCCGCCGTCCGCCCCGCGGTCGATACGGTAGTTCCAAGCCGCCCAACAACGCCGGGTCTTCGGCATGAATTGGGGATCGGTGTGGAGGATCGCCTCATTTTCCTGATAATGGAATTTCCCGAGCAGCTCGGATTCCAGAGTGGTCGGGGCATCGAGAAGCCTGAGCGATTGATCCCCGTGCGCCGCCATGACGACGCGGTCGAAGTCGTGCTGACTGCCATCTTGCAAGATCAGCCGCACCCCGCCGGAGAGCCCCAGCACCGCCTTCACCCCCACTCCCCGGTGGATTTGATGCTCGAAGGACTTGATGAGTTTTTCCACATAACAACGCGAGCCACCAGAGACCGTCCGCCATGGATGCTGGGTATCGAGTCCCAGGAAGCCATGGTTATGCCAGAACCGCATCAAGGTGTGAGCGGGAAATTGTTCGATCCGCTCGGGTGGGCTGGACCAAACAGCGGCCGCCATGGGCGAGAGGTACCACTGGAGGAAATGGTCCCCGTAGCCGCGTGCTTTGACATACTCCCGCAGGGACATTTCCCCGTATTGGGGACTCGCCAGCTCCGCCACCGTTTCACGGTTGAAGCGCGCGATCTGGGTGAGCATCCGCCAGTAGCGGAAGTTGAGAAGATTCTTCCGCTGGCCGAACAACAAGTTGATGCTTCCTCCGTTGAACTCGAGATTCTCACCGACGTGCTGCACGCTGAACGACATGCTGGTCGGCTTGGTCCTCACGTCCAACTCACGGAACAAGCGGGTCAAAAGCGGATAGGTCACCTCGTTGTAAACCATGAATCCGGTATCGATCGGGATCTGCGCCTGCTGCTCGTCCACCATCACCGTGTTCGAGTGGCCACCGACGCGTGGATCCTTTTCAAACAAGGTCACGTCATGCTCGCGACCAAGCAACCATGCACTGGCAAGCCCGGAGATCCCCGTTCCGACGATGGCGATTCGTTCGCGGCTCATGGGTGGGGATGGGTCGGGGTTAGTCCCTCCTCGATCACGGCCTTGGGCACCGGT
>ERZ1022724.154-NODE-154-length-16733-cov-20.871387_pt1 | contig 16733 bp, 18 predicted proteins | sample MGYA00521091_ERZ1022724 | MGnify/ENA primary metagenome ERZ1022724 (study PRJEB33162, sample SAMN09537610) | freshwater metagenome | isolation source: freshwater | place: Canada:Alberta | collected 2017-07 | study: EMG produced TPA metagenomics assembly of the... | reverse complement strand
TGAGGTAGTTTGACAAAGCCTCTGAAGTTATACTTTCAGGGCGTGATTCGGAGACAATACAGGTCCCTTAGTCAGCCATGGATTTCATGACTCACTTGACAATGGCACTGGTAGCTGCGACCGTCATTGCGGTCGATCACTCACAGTCCGTCTCTCTCGGGGACTAGTTCTGGATTGGCGGCCGGATATCGCCCCGTCGTCAGTTGCAGCTGGCGGCGGGGCCTTCACGCCCGGATCGGAATGTTAAATGAATTTCATGGGATGGTGATGATGTTAGTTGATGAAGAGTTGGCCAATGTGCCTTAAAACAAGGATCTAAAGCCATTAAAACAAAAAAACCCGTCGGCTGGGAAGCAGACGGGGTTCTTGAAAAAATCGATGATCTGAATGAGATCTTGAACTACCTGCCTACCTCCCGGGTAAGGATGATTTCCTTGCTGCCCAGTCTGGGGGATCCGGTCCACGGATGAAGTGCGAGTCGGAACCCTGCATTGCATCCGCACTGATCCACGAACCGCATCTGGTTGTGCGGCTGGAAATTCGGGGTGCGGATGAATGAATACATGACTTGCTGAAGGTTCAAAACGTTTAGTCACCGATTACCAAGCCGTCAATACTATATTTATTATTTTTTACGAATTATATCATTCGCTCAATCAGCAGTGACGTTAGATCGATTTTTTCTGATCCATTGATAAGGAATCATCAGTATGATCCAGCACCCGACGGCCCCGGCCAGCAGTCCCCACGGCACCAGCCAGCCAAAGCGTGTATAGAATGTCAGCCGCGTTTCCCGTCTGATGGATCCGGCGAGGGCTCCCTGCTCAAGCGCGCCCAGGCGCGCGTGCAACATGCCATGGGGATCGATCACTTGAGAGACCCCCGATGTCGCGCAGACGAACATCCATCGGGCGTTTTCGCAGGCGCGGATTCTCGCCAACTCGGCGTGCTGATCATGCTGTCGCGCGCTCCACGACTCCGCATCCATGGTTGGCACCACGAACCACTCGGCACCCGCAGCGGTCATCTTTCTAACAACACCTTCGTAATCGCAGTCGAAACAGATCGGAGTGCCAACTGGGCCGTGAACCGTGGGCACGGGCAGCGCGAGCTTGCCCGCCGAGCCATCGTCGAAAAAATGCACAGGATGCACTTTGGTATGTTCGCCGAGAATTCCGGTCGGGTCCGTGGTAAGGGCGATGTTTCTCCAAACATCGCCGCCACCCGGCCGCGATTGAGTGCCAAAGGTGAGGGTGATGTCACGCTCGCGGCAGAGTTCCAACACCAGGTTCAAATCCCGCTTGTTTTCCCGGATATCATAAGGAACGGCATATTCAGGCCAGACCACATATTGGGTTTCCAAAGGCAGCTTGCGAGTTCCCGTCAGGTATTCCGTCAGGGACACTCCCTCTAACTGGATCCCCGCCACTTGAAGCACCTGCGGGTCACCCGGCTGGGGACTGGGATGGCGGGGAAACCCGAAAACCGCCATCAGGAGGCCGATGAGGACCAGGACGGCGCTGGTCCACCTGCGCCACGCGATGAGAGCCGCGAGCAGGACCACCACAAAGCTCACGCCGTAAACCCCGACCCATGGCAACAAGGCATTTGGCCCTGCTGCAAGCCCCGCAGTCATCCATGGTATTTTCAGAGGAAACACCTCCGCACGGATGAACTCCCAGCCACACCAGTTGAGCGCGGTGAACGCCAGCAACCGCCACCCTGCCAGCCCTCGCTGGCTGGCGCGGCTCTGCATTTCCGCAAAGAGCGCCGTGAAGGCGGCAAGCACACACCAAAGCATCACCGCCATGGCGTCGAAAATGTTCAGAAGCCACGACATACTTGTGCCGAATGCCGCCAATCCATGCAAAAAGCCAAGCGCCCGCGCCCGGGTCCCGTGTTGGCCCCGGAGCGCCAGTAGCAGCCCGATGATTCCAGGCACGACCCACACCCGCCAACCCAAGGGCGGGTAGGCCATGGCGTAGGCCAAGCCCGACAGGACGGCCAAGCTGCAACGAACCAAAAATTCGCTTTTCGGGGTTTTGCAATCCATCACCCCCCAACTCTGACAGGAGCGGCGACCTGGTCAATTTCGCGTTTTGTAAAACTTCATCACTTGCATCTGACGAACGCTGGGCGATGCTTTTACCCATGACTTACCGATCTCTTCCCCTTTCCCTGCTGGTCGCCACCCTGGTGGCCGCATGTGCGCAATCGGATACCAAACCGGGTGAACCCGCTGCCGAGCCAGTCTATCTGAGTGAGTCCGCCTTGCCGATAGGTTGGCCGGCACCCGGGCCTTACGATCGAGTTTCCCGCAAAGAGTATCCAGCATACCGGGCGGCTTTCACCACCAGTTCAAGCCCTAACGGCGGTTTCTGGACGCTGTTCAGGCATATCAAGCGCAACAACATCCCCATGACCTCACCCGTGGAAATGACCATGAAGGATCAATCCGGCGGCGAAATGCAGATGGAGCGGATGGGCTTTCTCTACCAATCGCCAGCCGTCGGAAAGACGGGTGCTGATGGCGGGACGGTGGATGTTAGAGATGTTCCCGCGTTGAGCGTGCTCAGCTTCACCTGGCAAGGGCCGCGCGGCGATGCCGAGATCGCCAAGGCGAAGGCAGCGATCGAGGCGGCGCTTGCCGAAAGGAAGCTGACAGCCGCAAGTTACCGCCTCTTCGGGTATAACAGCCCGTCGGTTCCGCGGAGGAAGCAAACCTACGAGTTGCAAGCCATTCTCAAATCAAAGCCATGAGCCAGGCACCCCAAGTCGGCACGCAGGCTCCCGGATTCACCGCGGAGGTCATCGGCGGTTCCTATGAGGCCGTCACCCGGGTCAGCCTTGCTGATTTCAAAGGAGAGACGCTGGTGCTGTATTTCTATCCGAAGGATGACACCCCCGGCTGCACCAAGCAGGCCTGCGCCCTGCGCGATGGCTGGAGCGACATTTCCGCCAAGGCAAGGATCCTCGGCGTGAGCATCGACCCGATCAAGAGCCACCAGAAATTCATCACGAAATACAGCCTGCCCTTTCCGATTCTGAGTGATCCGGACCACCAAGTCGCCGAGGCTTACGGCGTGTGGGTGGAAAAAAGCATGTATGGAAAAACCTACATGGGAGTGGAGCGGACGACCTTCGTGATTGGCAAAGACGGCAAAATCAAAGCCATTCTGCCCAAGGTGAAGCCCGACGAGCATTTCGCAAAGCTGCAAGCGCTTCTGTGAGTCCCCGTCGCGCGGCAGGGTCCGAAGGGGGCCATCCATGGGCAAGCCCTAAAATATCTCCAACTCGACCTTGCGATTCCGGGGGGCCGCCGCAATCATCGTTCCGTTTGCCGGACTTGATGCCACGCCGCGTCTTACCTATTTGTAACCATGGACCCTGCTGAAGAATTCACCACGATCGAGTCGATTTTCGTCCGCCACCGCAACGCCTTGATGGTGCGCGGGCAGTTCACCTCGATTTACACCGACTACTATCTCCACCTGATGGAGCATGGCATCCGCTATCCGGCGGAACTCGATCAAATGCTCAAGGACTCGCTGGCGATGCTTACGCTGCACCTCGTCGCGCGGCCATGGGCGGAGACCATCGCATGGACGGCCAATCTCCGCGCGCCGCGGATCAATCTGTTTGTCACCGGCGGCTCCTACGATGAATCCATCACCGGGCGGATTTTCACCGAAGACGTGCGTGAACCGGACCGGAATTATTTCTACTCGCAATCGACCACGGTGGATAACGCCACGCCTCAGACATCGACCTTGGAAATCAAAGGCAAGGACCCGGTCGCGTGGATTTCACAGTATTACGAACAATCCGAGCAACGCCCGGCGCGCGCATTCCGGTTGGACGATGAAAACTTCGTCTTGATCGCCGCGCAGCCGGATTGTGATCTGGCCTGGTTGGAGGCGCTGGATGAGAAGGCGGTGGCGGAGATCCAGCAAACCGAGGAAACCTCGCCCTTGGAAACGCGTCGATTCCGGTTCCACTGTGGCTGTTCGGTGGAGAAGATCCTACCGATCCTAGGCGGCTGGAAGGAGCGCCCGGACGCGCTTTTCGAGGGTGCCGAAGCCATCACCATCCAGTGTCCGCGCTGTGCGGCGAGGTATCAGGTGACGCGAGACATGATCTGAGTTCTCCGGGGCGCTACGGTGGTTTTTTCTGATGGATGAGACATGCACCCGGAAATCAAAAACACCGTGGTCTGGATGACCGGCGCCACGCTCATCACAGGACTGGCGCTCTGGCAGGCGCAGGTGGCGCTTACTAAGGATCGGCGGGCGGCGGAGGCCGCACCGCCACCGCCGGTGAGGACCCGCCATGCGGAACGGACCACGCCAGAGCGGCCAGCGGGAGATCCACTTGCCAACTATCTAGCCCGTCAGGAAAAAGGCCTGAGCGATCGTGAAATCCGCTGGATCGTGGATGACTTCAAAAGCGCAGGGCTGGACCTGGGACTCCGCGCCGCGACTCGCGAGGAATATCTCGCACAGCGGCAGGCGCAGGACCGGTGGTATCGGGACGCGCTTGTCGATGGCTGGTGCCTGGATGCCGCGCAAGCCGCGCAGGTCACCCTGAAGCTCGCGGACCTAACGGATCTTGCGAAGGCGGATTTTATTGAAGCGCTCAACGCCGGGCCGCGTGCGTTCCAAAGCAACGGGCAATGGTTCAGCGTCACCAGCAGTGAGCTGATTGAGCGGTTAGTGGGGTTTTCACGGAGAATCACCGCCGAGGGGTCCGCCAGCTTACCCTGGAATCTTTGCAAGTTGCCGGTGGATGAGTCCGCAGACCGTGAAGTGCCTGGGGATAGTCCGCTTGCGCTAAGCCGGAAATTACTTCCCCGCCCGGAGGCGCGGGGCGGCGTGGTGGAAGAGGCCCGGATCACCGCGCTGAGTCAGATTCATGGCCTGCATCCGGCCCAGCTCAAGCTGCTCCTGCTCATCTCCCCGACGACCGCGCGTGATCTTGAAACATGGTTGGAAACCGCGAATCCCTAGCCACCCGAGACCCCACGATGTCCCAACCTTACTTATCACTCGAAGCCGAATTGCACGATGCATTCTGGGAAGCGGAAGATGACGGGTCCGAGGTCGCCTTGATGGCGGCTTTTCTCAAACGCCATCCGGGGCCGGCCGTGGAAATGGGGGCTGGCTCGGGGCGACTGGTCTTTCCGCTGTTAGAACTGGGATACGAGCTGGAAGGTGTCGAGCTCTCGCAGGATATGCTCGACTTGGGGGTGGCCCGGGCGGCACGGCTCGGCATTCGCGCGCCCTTGCACCATGGCGACATGTCCACCTGGGACAGCGGACGGAAGTTCTCCAGCATCCTCGCTCCCACCTTCACCCTCCAGCTTGCGCACGATCCGGCCGCCACACTGCGGCATTGGCATGGCTTGCTCGAAAACGGTGGCGGACTCTACCTCACCGTCTTCATGCCCTATGCGGAACTGCTCGGTGACCTACCGGAAAACGAGTGGTATGAGGACCACCGGGTCACCCTGCCTGACGGGCGGCTCGGACTCTTGAAAACCCGCCACCGCCTGGACTATGAAAGACAAATCGTCGAGCGTGAGCATCATTATTCGGTAAGCGGCAGTCCTCCGCTGGAGCATGTCTCAAAGCAACAAATCCGCTGGATCGAGCATCCTGAGCTGATCGATTTACTCGCCGAGTGTGGATTCCGCCTGGAGCGCTTCTTTGTCGATTTCGACCCGGAGCGGGTAGTCGAGGATCCGGAAGTGATCGACTGCGACGGGATTTTCACTTACGTCGCGATAAAAATTGCGCCCGAATTGGCAATTTGATGAAAGATTTCCAAATCGCCATTCTTGACGGAAGGGGTAAGATCGCTCTATGACACCCGCTGTGTTAAGGAAACTCATATTGTTCACAACCCTCGGGATCATCAGTGAATCGGCAATCGGCCAGACATGGGAACGCGAGGATGTAGGCTTCGAGAGCATCCAAAGCCGCGCCCGGGATCTTGCGAACAATCCCTACGTCGCCCCGAAACGCGACGGCTTACCCGCGTGGATGAACGATCTGACTTACGACCAATATCGGGATATCCGCTTCAATCCGAATCAAGCCCTCTGGTCCACCGAGAAATTGCCGTTCCGGGCGATGCTTTTTCACCCTGGCTACCTGTTCAAGGAGCCGGTGACGCTCAATGAGTTCACCGCCACCCACCAACAGCAGATCCGGCTGGCGGAGGCGTTTTTCAACTATGGCCCGCTGATCAGCAAGCACGGTGAACTGCCGTCGGACGGTGGCTTTGCCGGCTTCCGCCTGCACTCGCCATTGAATACCCCCGACATCTTTGACGAATTGGTCGCATTCCAAGGAGCGAGCTACTGGCGCGCTTTGGGGAAAAGTCAACGCTACGGGATTTCCTCACGGGGCATCGCCGTCGATACCGGAGCGGACGGTGTCAGCGAGGAGTTCCCGAATTTCCGCGAGTTCTGGTTGAAGAAGCCGAGCCAGGAAGACACGCAGGCCACCGTTTATGCATTGCTGGACGGCCCGTCCTACGCCGGGGCCTATCAGTTCAAGATCACCCCGGGAAACGAGACCATCATGGACGTCAAGGCGGTGCTCTTCGCACGCCGCGCGGTGGCCCGCCTCGGCATCGCGCCGATGTCCAGCATGTTCTGGTTCGGAGAGAATTCGCGCCGCCGCTTCGATGACTTCCGCCCCGAGGTGCATGACTCGGACGGCCTCTCGATCCGTATGGGAACCGGCGAGCGGATGTGGCGGCCGATCTCCAACGACTCGGACAAGCTCGAGTTCAGTTTCTTCGAAATGGAAAAGTGCGCTGGCTTCGGCCTGCTCCAGCGGGATCGCCGGTTCGCGGCTTACGAAGATGGAGAAGCAGCTTACCATCTCCGTCCGTCGCTCTGGATCGAGCCCACCTCCGACTGGGGACCGGGCCGGGTCATGTTGATGGAAATCCCGACCACCAACGAACTTTCTGACAATACGGTCGCGATGTGGGAACCCACGCGGATCCCCCAGCCGGGAGACCGCGTCGAGTTTTCGTATCGCCAACACTGGACCATGGACGAGGACCCGGCCTTGGCAGATGGCCATGTCGTGGCGACTCGCACGGGCGTGCATGACTGGCAAAAAGAGCAGCGGACCATCGCCGTCGAGTTTTCCGGCAACGCTCTGAGCCAAGCCAGCGAGATTCCGCTCACCCCCATCATCCAGGTGACGGGCACGGGTGCGGAAAAAGTCAAAATCCAAGGCACCACCATCCAGGCGATGCCGGATGCCCGCTGGCGCGTCGCCTTCCAAATCGCCCCGACCGCAGAGGGTGGCAAACTCGCAGACGTAGGTCCCATCGAACTTCGTTGCTGCGTCAAACGCGGAGAAAATTTCATCACCGAAACATGGGTCCACCGCGTCACTCCCTAGATACCCTGCGCCCGCTCAGCGAGGGCGAGCTCAACGAATGGGAAGAGGCGTACGCCGCTGTCGAGGCCTACCTCCAGGCGCTGCGCCTGAGGAACCGTCTGCTGGTCGCGGAATTGGTGCGCGGCATCCTCTGGCGGGCATCCGCGCGGCGGGTCGGTGAACCTGAAAAACCCGCCCGCCTGCTTGCCATGGAGGAGACCTTGTCCGAAGTGGCGGAGTGGACCCAGGACGTGCTGGATGTGCCCTTGGAAAACCGCCGCCTCGCCGCCCGCGGCCGCCTCGCACTCTTGCTCGCAGGTATGCCCGACCGCTGGCAAGGCGTGTTCCTCACGCCCGCGCCGTGGCCACCGGAATTCGTGGAATCCATGAAAAAATCCTATCTCGCGGCAGGTCCGCTTTTTGCCGAGCTCACCATGCTTCCCAAGCCGCTCGAACTCAACGCCATCGGCAGTGGTGCCGCCCAATGGTGGGAAACCATGGACCGCAGCCCGATCATCCGGCTGATGTTCGTAGGACTGCTTGTTTTTGTCATCCTCGTCACCGTTTGGTTCATACTGTTAGACTGATGGAAAATCCTGATTTGACCACCCGCAACGCCGAGAAATTTTTTTTCAGCCGGCGGCGCACCATTCTGAGACGGACTTTGTTTTTCGGCACGGTTCTCATCGTCAATGTCATTTCCATCCTCTGGCTGGCGGATTTGTTTTACCGGATGCAGTTCCAGAAGGCGCACTATCCCTTGCTGGCGATTTTCGCGCTTTTGAACGGCTTGCTGACGCTTGGCTCGTTCCATGCGATTTTCGGCGCGATCGACATGCTGTTAGGGCGCAAGCAGTCCGTCCGCATCAGCAAGCTTGCCGAGGGAAAGACCGGGCCGCTTGCCATGCGCCACGTGGTGGTCATTCCGGTTTACAATGAAGACAGCGTGCGGGTCTGCGGCCGGATCGAGGCGATCTATCGGTCCATCGAGGCGACCGGCCACCTGGATTCCTTCGACTTCTTCATCCTCAGCGACACCCGGGACCTGGATCTATGGGTGATAGAAGAGACATCGTGGACCAATCTGTGCCGGCGTCTCGGAGGATTCGGGCGGATTTACTACCGCCGCCGCAAGGTGAATGAAAACCGCAAGGCGGGAAACATCGGCGACTTTGTGCGGACTTGGGGAGGGCGTTACGAGTCGATGCTCGTGCTCGATGCGGACAGTCTGATGGACGGGGCGGACATTGTGAAAATGACCCGGGTCATGGAAGCCTACCCGCGGCTTGGCATTTTACAGACGCCGCCGCGCCTGATTCGCGGAGTTTCGGTTTTCACGCGTTTACAACAGTTCGCGATGCGGCTTTACGGCCCGCTGTTCATCCGCGGTCTGAACTATTGGCAACTGAGCGGCGGCAGCTACTGGGGCCATAACGCCCTGATCCGGGTGAAGCCGTTTTCGGAGTTTTGCGAGTTGCCCGCCCTGCCCGGCCGCGAGCCCTTCGGCGGGCGCATCCTCAGCCATGACTTCGTCGAGGCGGCCTTGATGGTCAGCCAGGGTTGGGAGGTGTGGTTGGCGTGGGACATCGAGGGGACCTTCGAGGAAGCCCCGCCCACCTTGGTCGACCACCTGATCCGCGACCGCCGCTGGTGCCAGGGAAATCTTCAACACCTCTGGCTCATCTTCGCCCGCAAGCTGCCGTTCTCGGTGCGGATGCATCTCTTCATGGGCATCATGGCCTATCTCGGAAGCCCCTTCTGGTTTCTCTTCCTGCTCCTGGGAACTTGGGTGGCTTGGGACCGCGCCTTCGCGGATCTCAGCGTGCTGCCCTTCGATGGTTATGCTGGCCGCTGGTTCGGCGTCACCGGCGTGGAACAAAGCCTCATCCTCACCCTGGCGATCTTCACCCTGCTGTTTCTACCGAAGATCCTGGCAGTCATCGGGGCCCTGCTCACCTCCCGCATCCGCCGCTCGTTCGGGGGCGGATTCCGCATCATCCTCGGTGCCTCCTTTGAAACATTCATCTCCATGTTGCTCGCCCCCTGCATCATGGCCGCCCACACCATGATGGTCCTCAGCATCATCCTCGGCCGGGCGGTCGGCTGGGGAAATCAAAACCGCGAAACCGACGGAACTTCATGGGGTGACGCATTCCGCTTCCACGCGGTTCAAACGTTGTTAGGGGTCGCCTGGAGCGCCGTCGCACTCTGGATCAGCATCGGCCCGAGCATCGGAACCCACAAACCGGTCAACTACGCCTTCACCGCTTGGATGCTGCCAATTCTATTGGGCCTGCTGCTGGCCGCTCCGGTCTCCGTCTGGACCAGCCGCTCACGCTACGGCTTGGCCTTGCTGCGCAGAAAACTTCTGGTCACTCCGGAAGAACTGAACCCGCCAGATGTCATCCTGCTTGCCGACAAGGCCTCCGCAGCGGTCGATTCCGCGCTTGATGCCAGCCTGGAACAACGCCGCGGCCTCGTCGCCGCCGTGGTGGACCCCTACGTCAATGGCGTCCACGTTTCGCTGCTGGAGCATTCCGAAATCACCGCCGAAGACGAGGCCCTGGCCGAGCGATGCCTTAGCGAGGGGCCTGCGGCCCTGAGCAAGGGGGAGCTTTCCGAGCTCCTTTACCTCGCCCCTGCCATGCTGATCATGCACCGCGCTGTTTGGTTGCGCCCCACCGAAGGAATCCATACGGTGTGGACGCAAGCGGTGGAAAGTTATCGACGCCGCCTTGATCAAGCACCCAGCCCGGAACCCCACTAAACCCCTTCACCCGATGCTTCAAATCAACCCTGATCTCAACGACCTGGTCACCGATGCCGCCGCCGGTCTTGCCGAGCGACTCCACGCCACCGCAACCATCACCGCAGCCGCGCCCGGCCGGGTGAACCTCATCGGCGAGCACATCGACTACTGCGACGGCTTTGTCATGCCCTTCGCCATCGACCGCTACATCGTGATTTCCGGCTGCGCGAATGGCAGCAACCAGGCGCGCATCACCAGCGCCTTGAGCGAAGAAATCGCCATTCTGGAACTCGACCAACTCCAAGAGCCCGCCGAACCGAAATGGGCGAACTACCTGCGCGGGGTGATCCGCGGTTTCCAGGACCGGGGGCATCACATTCCGGGCTTCGACGCCTACATCCTCTCCTCCGTTCCCGGCGGCGCGGGACTGTCCTCGTCCGCCGCGCTGGAGTGCGCCACCGCCACCTTTCTCGAGGGCTTGCTGGACACCGTGCTCGACACCAAGGAAAAGGCCCTGCTTTGCCAAAAAGCGGAGCACGACTTCGCCCATGTCCCTTGCGGCATCATGGACCAATTCGCCTCCGCTTTCGGGAAGCCGAACCGCCTGGTCCTGATCGATTGCCAAACCGGCGAGCCCGAGCTCGTGCCCTTCGAAAACCCGGATCTCACCGTGCTCATTTCCAACACGATGGTGCATCACGAGCTGTCCGACGGAGGTTACGCCATCCGCCGCAAGCATACGGAAGATGGACTCAAGCTCTTGGGAAAAGCCTCCTGGCGGGACGTCACCGCCGCAGAGGTCCAGGCAAATTGGGAAAAACTCGGAGAGCCGATCAACCGCCGCTCGCGCCACGTCGTGGGGGAAATCTCCCGCACCATTGCCGCAGCTGCCGCACTTGCCCGTAATGATTTTGAAACCTTGGGCCCGCTGATGGCTGCCAGCCACGACTCCCTGCGCGACGACTTCGAGGTCTCCTGCAAGGAGCTCGATGTGCTGGTCGACATCGCCCGTAAGATCGGCCGCGATGGCGGGGTGATCGGCGCCCGCATGACGGGCGGTGGCTTCGGCGGCTCCACAGTCACCCTCTGCGAATCCCGCAAAGCCACTGAAATCGCCGCAACGCTGGCGGAAAAATACGAGGAAACCACCGGCATCAAACCGCAGATTTTCGCATCCCGGCCGTCGCTCGGAGCGCATTTGATCGGAAGCTGAAGCCACCCGGGAGCGCCTGTCCACCCCGGCTTGGCGCGGACCGGATTTCGCGCGGGACCGGGCGATTTTTCTTCCGGGATTTCCGCAGCGTGCTTTAGTCCCTGCATGCACGTCCGTCTATTCGTATTGTCATTGGCATCGCTCCTGATTGCGGCGGGCACTGTTTTCGGAGGAGGGAAAAAGGAGGAAAAGTTATCCGTCTCCTTCCATCTGGAAACCGAGGCGACGGACAATCCCAAGATGATCTTTCCCCAATTGGCCAATGGAAAGAAGCGCTTCTTCTCACGCACACCGGAAATCAGCACCAAGGATCTGTTGTCATTCACGACGTTCCCTTCCCAGGACGGCGCCGATTACGGGGTCGTTTTCCGGTTGAAAGGCTCGGCAGCCAATCGCTTCTCCGCCATCACCACCGCCAATCAAGGCCGCTGGATGGTCGCTCAAATGAATGGCCGCGTCATCGACGGAGTCCTCATCGACAAGACCGTCAACGACGGCTTCATCGTCATCTGGAAAGGGGTCTCCCTCGCGGATGTAGCACTGCTCGATGAGCAAATGCCTCGCACCGGAGCGGAAGAAAAAAAGAAAAAGTAATTGCCCATGATTCGCCTGATCACCCTGATTTCATCGCTCATCGGCGTGCTGGGCGCCGCACCGATCGAGCTCCGTTTACCCACGGAAAACCACCACTTGTTCACCGGGGAGCTGGACCGGTTTTACATGTATGTGGACCGGAATTTCGAGGGCCAGGTCAGCCAGCCATGGGAGGCGGGCTCATTCGGATTTGTGCGAAATGCCATGCGTTTCGGGGATCAGGTGCTTCTCACGAAGTTCCATGAAGGAATCGACATCTCGCCCGTCAAACGCGACCAAGCGGGCAATCCGCTCGACCTTGTCACCAGCATCAGCTCGGGGCGGGTCGCCTACGTGAGCCCTATCGCAGGCCGCAGTAACTACGGGAAATACGTGGTAATCGAACACACTTGGGAGAATTCCACCATCATCTCACTTTATGCCCACCTCGCGGAAATCACATGCCGTTTGGGAGACCCCGTCACGACAGGCTCAGTCCTCGGACGCATGGGCTACACCGGCGCGGGAATCAACCGCACACGCGCCCATTGCCACTTGGAAATCGGCATGATCATGAGCGTCCACTATGACGACTGGAGTAAGAAATACGGCCGCGGAGTCAACTATCACGGACTCTACAATGGCATGAACATCACAGGGGGGGATCCGGCACGTTTCTTCATCGAGCACAAGGCGAACCCCCAGCTCCAGTTCAGCCAATTCATCACCTCCACACCGACCTACTTCAAGGTGACCATCCCGTCCGCCACCCAGCCGGATTTTGCAAGCCGCCACCCATGGATCGTGCGCGGAAATCCCGAGGGCGCTGTCTCGTGGGAGATCGGATTCAGCGCGACCGGGCTTCCCGTTTCTTTCAGCCCGAGCAAGCGCAGCGTCACCGAGCCCGTCATCACCTCCATCCGCCCGTCCACCATTCCCCACCGCTACCTCACCCGCGGCTTGGTGACAGGCGAGGGAAACCAAGCCTCTCTCACCGCCTCCGGCAAGCAACTCGTCGCCCTTCTCAGCAACGATTTTCCCATCTCCGAATAACATACTCCACCCATGTCCATCTCCGACCAACTCAGCGCCCTCGGCCTCACCCTTCCTCCCGTCCCGACACCCGTCGCCGCTTACGTCAACTGCGTCCGCAGCGGGAATCTCCTCTTCCTTTCCGGCGGCCTCCCCATCGACGGGGACACCAAAGTCATCGGTAAAGTCCCCTCGGTCGTGTCCATCGAGGATGCCAAGCAAGGTGCCCGCATGATCATTCTCAACCGACTTGCAGTCATCCAACAGGAAATCGGCTCGCTCGACCGCGTCACCCGGATCGTCTCTCTCTCCGGATTCGTCAATTCCGAGCCCGACTTCTACGACCACCCGCAAGTGATCAACGGAGCATCGGAACTGCTGGTAAGCATCTTCGGCGAGCGCGGCAAACACTCGCGCACAGCCCTCGGAGCCGCAGCCCTGCCGCTCAATGTAGCCGTTGAGATCAACTTGATCGTAGAAATCCAGGACTAAGCAGCCCGGATCCTAGCAGCCGCAGCCGCCGCCACCGCAGCAGCCACCGCTTTTCTCCGCCATCTCCTCTTCCGTAGGAACCCGGCCGAGTTCGATGGTGGCGCTCACATACTTGCCGATTTCCTTTTGAAGTCCTTCAAGCTCGCGCTGCGCCGCCATGAAGCTGCAGGCGACCTCGTTTTCAAACAAGGCCGTGCGAGCGCTTTCAAACTCGCGGATCTCCGCCGCTCCAAGCTCCACTCCAGCCTGTTGCTTATGGTGCAGATTCTCGCCGCGCTCGTGCACGCTCTGATACTGCAGCTTCGCGGCCTCGTCATTCAAGAAACGCTCAACGTCCGCCTGGAGCTTGAGAAAGTTGGCATCACTGACGATCTGTGCGCACAGTTCTTTGGTTTTTTCAACGATAGGGGATGATTCGAGGACAGCGGACATGCAGGGTGAATAACCTCGGTTCCCGCAACTGGCAACGGACAATTGCAGGAATTTTTCACCCCCGCGGCCTCAACAAATGCGTGACATCCCCCGGGCGAAGCGCTTCCGTAATGCCCAATCCATGGGTATAGAACCTCTTAAAGACGGCATCCGCTCTCTTGTCCGCATTGATTTTTACGGCCACGTCCACAAACGCCTCCGTGGAACCGACGCCGCACAACGCTACGCCATGGAAGTCAAGGTGCTCAAAGTCCTCGAAGAACGCGGCTGCCCCTACGTCCCACGCCTGCTCGAAGAACACCCGGAGGAACTCTACTTCGTCTCCACCAACTGCGGCAAACCCGCCGACCAGATCTCCCGCGAAAAATCCAACAAACTCTTCGCCAAGCTCGAACGCGAATACGGCATCCGCCACCTCGACGCCGAACCCCGTAACATCACCTACAGCGACAAACTCGGCTGCTTCTGCATCATCGACTTCGAACTCGCGGAAATCCTCCCGCCACCACCCGGCCTCATCCTTCCACCACCGTGAACTCCGCCGCCATTCTCCAATGGGCGGCTCTCACCCACAGCGGCTCGCGCAAACCTCGCAATGACGACTCCGTCATCGCCTTCGCCTCCGGGCCCGGCGGTGCTGAGGTCCTCCCTCCCACCGGTCACCGCAACCTCACCCACCACGACCTCATCTTCGCCATCTCGGACGGCATGGGCGGCGGCAATTCCGGCGATATCGCCTCCTCCACCCTGCTCCAGCAAATGGCGGAAATCATCCCCCAGACCTTCAAGGCCGCCGCTCTCGGACTCTACCCGGACTCCCTCGCACACCTCACCACTGCCATCAACTCCATCCACCAGCGCATCAACGAGACCGCCGCACAATCCCCCGAACACTCCGGCATGGCCGCCACCCTCGCCCTCACCTGGTTCACCCCGGAAAACCTCTACCTCGCCAACATCGGCGACTCCCGCATCTACCTCTCCCGCGACAACTCCCTCACCCAACTCAGCCGCGACCACTCAAGCGCCTGGAGCCGCTGGAAACGCGGTGAAATCTCCGAACCCGAATACCGCGCCCACCCGCGCCGCGCCGCCCTCTACGAAATCGTCGGCGGCGGATACCCCCATGTCCGCCCCTTCCTCGCAGCTGTCCCCATTTTACCCGGTGACCGCCTCCTGATTTGCTCGGATGGACTCATCGATGGCCTCTGGGAGCGCAATATCTCCACCGGCCTCTCCAGCCCTCATCTCCAAGCTGCCGAAATCGCCACAACTCTTTTAAAACGTGCTATCGACAACTCCGGAATCGACGATACAAGCCTCATCGTCATCACGGTTTCCGCAGCACCTGATACGGCACCTTGAACGACAAAATCAACCCTGCTTGGCACGCATGATGCTGTTTCATGCATGTCAGGGGCCATCTGGCGGATGGAAGCGTGCCTTCAACCCGTCGGATTTTCTGAAAAAAATCAAGCAAACAACCGACCAACCACTATCATCATGGCCAAATACAAATTGGAATACATCTGGCTCGACGGCTACACCCCCGTGCCAAACCTTCGCGGCAAGACCCAGATCAAGGAATTCGCCAGCTTCCCCTCCCTTGAACAACTTCCGCTCTGGGGTTTCGACGGAAGCTCGACCCGCCAGGCCGAAGGAAAGAGCTCTGACTGCGTTCTCAAGCCCGTTTCGATCTACCCTGACAGCACCCGCAAAAACGGCGCCATCGTCATGTGTGAGGTCATGATGCCGGACGGCGTCACCCCGCACCCATCCAACGGCCGTGCTACCATTCTCGACGATCCCGGTGCCTGGTTCGGCTTCGAGCAGGAGTATTTCCTCTATCAGGACGGACGTCCGCTCGGCTTCCCGGTCGATGGCTTCCCGAAAATCGGCCAAGGCCCGTATTATTGCGGCGTCGGCTATACGACCATGGGTGACATCGCCCGCCAAATCGTCGAAGAACACCTCGACCTTTGCCTGGATGCCGGAATCAACCACGAGGGAATCAACGCCGAGGTCGCCAAAGGCCAATGGGAATTCCAAATCTTCGGCAAGGGCTCCAAGAAAGCCGCCGATGAAATGTGGGTCGCCCGCTATCTCCTGCAGCGCCTTTGCGAAAAGTACGGCATCGACGTCGAATATCACTGCAAGCCCCTCGGTGATTCCGATTGGAACGGGTCCGGCATGCACGCCAACTTCTCCACGGAGTATCTTCGCGAAAAAGGTGGCAAGGCCTACTTCGAGGCTCTCATGGCCGCCTTCGCCGACAATGTCGAGGAGCACATCGCCGTTTACGGTCCGGACAACCACATGCGCCTCACCGGCCTCCATGAGACACAGTCGATCGACAAGTTCTCCTACGGAGTCGCTGACCGTGGTGCTTCCATCCGGATTCCTCACAGTTTCGTCAAGGATGACAAATATCAAGGTTACCTCGAGGACCGCCGTCCCAACTCCCAGGGTGATCCTTACCAGATCGCCTCGCGGATCCTCAAGACCATCGAGCTGGTTCCCAAGCCATAAGCTGGCTTCCCGGCACCTGAGAATCATTTGAGAATGCCGCTCTTCCAAGCCGCCTTCCCATACCCGGGGAGGCGGCTTTTTTTGCCTGCGCATCGACGGCAGCCAGCCAGTGCGGCACGGCCGGGGCGGCCGATGAAAATGCGCGAAGCTCCCCGACATCGTCTCCCCATGCGCTTCGGCGGTTCGGAGACCGCCGCCCCTTGGGGGCATGCGGACCCGCAGTGAGTCGGGTGCTTGTGCGCTTTTAACCATGGATTCATGCACTTGGACGGATTTTACGGAAGACTCGGAAATCGAAAATCCGCCCCGT
>ERZ1022724.153-NODE-153-length-16926-cov-19.980381_pt1 | contig 16926 bp, 14 predicted proteins | sample MGYA00521091_ERZ1022724 | MGnify/ENA primary metagenome ERZ1022724 (study PRJEB33162, sample SAMN09537610) | freshwater metagenome | isolation source: freshwater | place: Canada:Alberta | collected 2017-07 | study: EMG produced TPA metagenomics assembly of the... | reverse complement strand
GGCTGGGAGGGAAAAAGTGCCCACCCGTTCGAGTCCTCCGAGCAAGGCTCAGGCATCCCGATCACCCCCTACGTCGCTCTAACATGACGAGCATCAGGTAGGAGAGAAAAAGGTTGAGCTCCTCGCGCGGGGTCAATTCGCCGAGTTTTTCGATCTTGAAGCGGCCTTCCCAGAAGGCGGGTTGTTTGGTCATCCGCATGGCGGCCTGGCCGTTGGTGCGGTTAGCCAGGTAACTGGGGTGGAAAAGATAACCACTGGCGATACCGATGATAGGAATCTCGCTCAAGAAGGAATCAGCCACCTTGACCCAGGCGTTTTCCTCTTGAATCGAGAAGTCCGGGGTGGTGTCACCGGGATTGAAGACCTCATAGTGGGCCTTCCAAATGGAACGCCATCCCTTGCGGCCGACGCTGCCGATTTCGCGGCCCCGGGCGTCGGTGGAGGTGTAGCGGGCGGACCAATCGATGACCTTGTTTGCCTTGATTTCCGCGAGGCGGGTGCCTTGAGACTTGTCCGTCCAGATTTCCACATGCTCGCGGAATTTGAAAAGCTTCTGTTTGGTGTAGAGGATCGTGCGCCCGCTGGCATCCGTGACCGTGGCCTGGCTGGCGAGAGCGAAGACCTTGAAAGACAGGGTGAGTGGATACTGGATGCTCTGAAGCTGGCGGGAAATATCATCCGCCTCGGGAATCACCGGAATGGCGGGTGGCAGGTAGGGATTGGTTGGCTCCATGGCCTGACGCTACCGAAACCTCGAAAAAATACCGCTTCTAATTTGCGATTTTAGAAAAATCCATTTCACAACGATTCTAATCCCGCGCCTTCAACACTCCCACCATATCCAGTTTTCCAATCATCCGGCTCACCAGCGCGAACGACAAGGCGGAGGCGGTCAGCACCACCAGAATGGCGATCGAGTAGGTCGAGGACTGGATCACAATCGGCAGGCGCACCGTCTCCGTGCTGAACGATGACATGATGAACAAGGCCAGCCCCCTGCCGAACAAGAGCCCGAATGGCAGGGCGATGAGAACCAGAATCGCCAACTCGCCCACCAGCACCCCGCGAACTTCGGCGAGGCGGAAGCCGACCACACGCAAGGTGGCCAGCTCGCGGCCGCGTTCTGACAAGGCGATGCGGGCACTGTTATAGACCACTCCGAAGGCGACGATGGTGGCCAGGACCAAGTAGAGCTTGCGGATGATGCCGATGCTTTTTCCGGTGGTTTCCCGGAATGCGGCGAGTTGATCCCGCTTGACCATGACCACGGCGGCGCGCGGCGTGTCTTTGAGTTCCCGCATGAAATCGTCCCAACGGGTGTGATCCAGCGCCAGATAAGCGCCGTTGATGGTGTCCCCCTCCTTCATCAGCCGCCGCAACGCGCTGATATCCATGTAGGCGGCGACGCCTGCGTAGTCGGTGACCAAGCCACGGATGGGAACCCTCAATACCGGACGCCTGCCTTCCAGAACCTCCACTTCCACCTCATCGCCGATGCGGGCACCAATCACTTGGGCCAGCATTTCCGACATGACCAAGCCCTCGGCGGGTAAAGCGATGACCTGGCCATCCTGATCAAGCAGGCGGTTCAGATTCGCACCCGGGGCCATTCCCGTGACGGCGAGTTTCCGCTGCCGGTGGCCGAACTTCAAGCGCGCCTGCACGCTGCGGATCGGCTCGGCACGGATGACTCCGGGCAGGTGTTGCAAATCCTGAAACCCTCCCGCCGACCCTGGCTCCGTGAGAAATACAGCGACGTCCTGACGTTGTTGCCGGTTCCACTGAAAGGTCAGCAAGTAGTCAATGCTGTCACTCATGGCTCCCGGCAACACCATCAGGCCGGTCGCCAGTGCCAGACCAGCCGAGGTGAACACCGCCTGCCACGGACGTCGCTCGATGTTGCGAAGCGCCATGCGGAACGTCGGCGAGGAAAAGCGGGTGAGCCCCGCACGCTCTAACAACGACGGCTTGAAATCGGCAGGCGGCTCCGGGCGCATGGCCTCCGCGGGTGGCAGCTTGACCGCTTGCCAGACGACCGTGAGCACCCCGACCACCGAGGCGCCCAGACTGATGAGCAAGGCGACGCCGAGCGCGCTGTAATCCATGACAAAGACCAGCGAGGGAAAGCGGAAAAACAAAGTGTATAGATCGACCAGGCTCGCGCCTAACAACCGACCTCCGATTCCGCCCATGAGAGTGCCGAGGATGCCGATGATCAGCACGAACTTGAGATAATGCACCCCCACCTGCCGCGACGAGTATCCGAGTGCTTTCATCTGGGCGATTTGTTCCCGCTGCAGCCGGACGATGCGGGACAACACGGCATTGACCATGAAGGCGGCCACACTGAGAAAGACCAGCGGATACGCGAATGAGAGGGAACGAAGCACGCGCAGCTCGTCATCCAGCCGCTGGGCGGAGGCTTGTTCCGCACGGATGAACGCACCGCCCGCGCCATAAGGGGTGAGAATCCGGTCCATTTCCTCGATGACAGGACCCGCAAGGGCACCGGGTGCGAGGTCGATGCAGACGTCGTTGAATGCGCCGTCGAGGTTATAGGCCACGGCGAGGGCGCGGTAGTTCATCCAGATGACGCTGAAGCGCTTGTGATCCGGCAGGGTTTCTCCGGCGCGGGCCTCGAAGACAAATTCCGGCGAGAGTCCGATGCCGCAGATTTTCAAGGTCTCGCGCCTGCCGTTGATCACCGCGACGAGCGAGTCGCCTGGCTGCAGGCCGTTTGCATTCGCGAAGGATTCCCCCAGCACCACTTCCCGGCGTTCGTCCGGATTGGGAAAACGACCGGTGCGGAGGGATACCCGGTTGAGTTTTTGCGGCTTGCCATCCTCCGGGAGTGAAATGATGTGGCCCGTGGCGGGTTCTGCAAGGCCCGGGAGATCAAGCGTGACATCCACGGCGACGCGGGTCTCCACCGTGGCGACACCGGGAAGTGTTAGAAGCTGCTCGGCGACGGACAAGGGCGCCCGCTTGAGGCTGGCGAAGATGTCCGCCATGGCGTATTGCTGATAGTAGGACTCGCGGGTGGTATCGAGCGTTCGGATCAAGCTGCGGGTCATGATCATCATCGCCAGCCCGCAAGCCATCACGAGACTCACCGCGAAGACCTGGCCTTTCATTTTTCCAAGGTCGCGCAGGAGCTTGCGATCAAGCGGGGAGATCATGGAATTCGTTAGAAGTTAAGAGTGAGAAGTGAGAAGTGGTGATTACGATATGATGGATATTTTCTGATTCCTGATCACTGATTACTCGGCACTTCTTCATCACCACTTGAGTTGGGAGGCGGGGAGGCGGACTTCATTCCGGTGCGAGCTGATGATTTTCCCGTCTGATAGATGGAGGACCCGGTCCGCCATCTCGGCCATGACGGCATTATGGGTGATGATGACCGTGAGGGTTCCGAGTTCGCGGTTGATGCGCTCCACCGCTTCCAACACCGTGATGCCCGTGGTGACGTCGAGCGCGCCCGTGGGCTCGTCGCAGAGCAGGACCTCCGGGCGCTTGGCGATGGCGCGGGCGATGGCGACCCGCTGCTGCTCCCCGCCGGAAAGTTGGGAGGGGAAATGGTCCATGCGGGCGCTTAGACCGACCATTTCCAGCGCTTCTTCCGGAGACATCGGGTTGCGCGAAATGCTGGTGATCAGGGCGATGTTCTCGCGGGCGGTGAGACTGGGGATGAGGTTGTAGAATTGGAAGACGAAGCCCACGCAGTTGCGGCGGAAAAGCGTGAGGGTGCCTTCGTCCGCGCCATTGAGCGGCCAACCCTTGTAGATCAGATTTCCCGAGGTGGGCACGTCGAGGCCACCGAGGATATTGAGCAGGGTGGACTTCCCGCTGCCGGATGCCCCGAGCAGGCAGATGAGTTCACCGGCATGCAACTCGATATCGACCCCATGCAAGGCCACGACATCCACTTCACCCGTGTGATACACCTTGCGCACCCCATGTGCCTCGAAAACGACTTTGCCCGGCGTATGTGATTGGTGGACGGTAGTGGTCATTCGGCTGCCGCACGATAGCAGACCGGTCGGAAATCACAATGTTTCTTCCTTTGCCACCCCTGGAGGCGGCTCAGGCAGGGTGCGATGGTGGGGGATTCCAGGGCGGCGCAATTTCCAGCTTTGCGATTTCACGGATTGGCGCTAGCTTCCGCCCTTCGCTGATTTCCTATGACCACGCCCGAACGCTATCTCCAACATGTCCTTCCCACCTACGGGCGGTTTCCGCTGGTCCCTGTCCGTGGTTTCGGCTGCCGCCTCTGGGATGATGCGGGGAAGGCCTATCTGGACTTCTGCATGGGGATCGCCGTGTGCTCGCTGGGCCACTGCCATCCGCGCCTGGTGGAAGCCATCCGCCATCAGGCCGGCGAGTTGATGCACGTCTCGAATCTCTATCAAAACCCGCTGCAGGCGGAACTTGCCGAGGAAATCAATATCAATCACGTCCGTCTTCCCGGGAAAAATTTCTTCTCCAACTCGGGCGCGGAGGCGAACGATGGCCTGATCAAGGCGGCGCGGCGCTTCGGCCGCAAACGCCCGCAGGCCGACGGGGCCCAGCGTTATGAAGTGGTTACCTTTCTGCAATCCTTCCACGGCCGCACGCTCGGGGCGATGTCGGCGACGGGACAGGCGAAGATTCACGATGGCTTTGATCCCCTTCTGCCCGGTTTCCGCTACCTGCCCTTCAATGACATCGAGGCGCTTGAAGCCGCGGTGCGTCCTGAAACCGCGGCAATTTTGTTAGAGCCGATCCAGGGAGAAGGCGGAGTGATTGTGGCGACACCGGAATTCCTCCGGGCGGTGGCCGAGCTTTGCCGGAAACATGATTTATTGCTGTTCTTCGATGAAGTGCAGGCGGGTTTCGGGCGATGCGGGGATTTCATGGCGTGGCGGATGATCGCCCCGGAGATCCAGCCGGATGGAATTTCCTGGGCAAAGGGCATGGGCGGCGGGGTGCCGATCGGCGCGTTCTGGCTGAGTGACCGTGCGGTGGATGATGATGGCACGGCGCTCTCGTCGCTGATGGGGCCGGGTTCGCACGGCTCGACTTATGGAGGGAATCCGCTGGTCTGCGCGGCCTCATTGGCGGTGCTCAAGGAGATCCGCGAGAAGGAACTTCACGTCAACGCCATCCTCCAGGAAGTCCGGATCCGCGAGACCGTCCGGTCTTGGAACCTTCCCGTGATCACGGAGATCCGGGGACAGGGGCTGCTGTTAGGAATCGGCCTGAATCCCGACCTGATCCCGACTCCCGAGGGTAAAACCCCTGCGCTGGTGGTGGTGGATCAGCTGATGGCCCGCGGCCTGCTGGTGCCACCGGCAGGACCTAACACTTTCCGCCTGCTACCTCCGCTCAACGTCACGGATGCCGAGGTGGACGAGGCGTTGGGCATCATTCACGACACGCTGAAGGAACTCATTTCCTAACCATTCTCATCATGAAACATCTTCTATCGATCGAACAACTCACCGCAAAAGAGATCACAGGCCTGCTGGATTCTGCGGCGCATTTGAAGCTGCAACGCGGTCGCGAGGGCCAGCCATTGGCGGGTCAGACGTGGGCGCTGATTTTCACGAAATCATCCACACGGACGCGGGTGTCCTTCGAGGTGGGGATCCGCGAGCTGGGGGGCTTCCCGATGTTTTTGTCGAAAAACGACATTCAACTCGGCCGCGGCGAGCCGATCAAGGACACGGCACGGGTGCTCGGGCGCATGGTGCATGGGGCGATCATCCGCACGTTTGCACAGCAGGATGTGGTGGATTTTTCCGAGTTTTCCAAGATTCCCACGATCAATGCGCTCACGGATGATGAGCATCCCTGTCAGATTCTGGCAGACCTGCTCACGATTCAAGAGAAGCTGGGCATCTGGGAGGGCAGGAGGATCGCATTCATCGGCGATGGTTACTCGAACATGACCCGCTCGTGGATGTGGGCGGCCAAGCGGCTGGGGTTCGAGCTGGTGGTGGCCTCGCCGCCGTCATGCCAGCCACCGGCAGAGTTCCTTGCGGCGCTGGATGCGCCGAATGTCCACATCACGGCGGATCCGGCAGCAGCGGCGATGGGCGCGGATGTGATCAACACGGATGTGTGGCTCTCGATGGGACAGGAGGACCAACAGGAGAAGGAAGAGGAGTTCAAAGGCTTCCAAGTGGATGCGGACTTGCTCAAAAACGCCGCTCCGGGCCACATCGTCCTTCATTGTCTCCCTGCCTACCGGGGTAAGGAAATCAGCGAGGAAATCCTGGAACTGCACGCAGACACGATTTTCCAACAAGCCGAAAACCGGCTGCACGCGCAGAAGGCGATTCTCGTCGCGCTCCGCCGTTAGAAAAGGAAGTAGCGCTGGGCCATCGGCAGGACGGAAAGCGGCTCGCAACGGAGTTCCTGTCCATCGGCAGTGACCTTGTAGGTGTCCGGATCCACCGTGATTTTCGGAAGGTAGTCGTTGAAGGGCAGGTCGCGCTTGGTGATGGCCCGACAGTTTTTCACCGCGACCAGGCGCTTGGTCAGGCCGAGGGAATCCAGGTTTCCGGATTCCAGGGATGCGGCGCTCACGAAGGTGATGGAAGTGGCGGCGATGGCCTTGCCAAAAGCACCGAACTGAGGCCGGTACATCGTCGGCTGGGGCGTGGGGATGGAGGCGTTGGGGTCTCCCATGTTCGCCCAGGAAATGAGGCCGCCTTTGAGGATCGTTTCTGGCTTCACCCCGAAAAAAGCGGGCTTCCAGATGACCAGATCGGCGAGTTTTCCGGGTTCGATGCTGCCCACCTCGTGGGAAATTCCATGGGCGATGGCCGGACAGATCGTGTATTTCGCGACGTATCGCAGCGCGCGAAAGTTATCCGCGGCGGGGTGGCTCGGTCCCTCCAGTTTACCGAACTGGACTTTCATCTTATGCGCCGTCTGCCAGGTCCGGGTGATGGTCTCGCCGATGCGGCCCATCGCCTGGCTGTCGCTCGAAGTCATCGCAATGGCACCGAGATCATGGAGACGGTCCTCTGCCGCGATGGTTTCCGGGCGGATCCGGCTTTCGGCAAAAGCAACGTCCTCCGGGATGCGGGAGTCGAGGTGGTGGCAGACCATGAGCATGTCCAGATGCTCGTCGATGGTGTTGGTGGTAAAGGGGCGGGTCGGATTGGTCGAGGATGGGAGCACGTTCGGCTCGCCGCAGACGCGGATGATGTCCGGCGCGTGGCCACCACCGGCACCTTCCGAGTGGTAGGTGTGGATCGTGCGCCCCTTGAACGCGCCGAGCGTGCTTTCCACGAATCCGGCCTCGTTGAGCGTGTCCGTGTGAATGGCCACTTGGATGTCGTATTCATCCGCCACAGAGAGGCAGGTATCGATCGCGGCCGGGGTGGTTCCCCAGTCTTCATGGAGCTTGAGGCCGATGGCTCCGGCAAGCACTTGCTCGCGAAGCGGCTCGGGAGTCGAGCAGTTTCCTTTTCCCAGAAATCCCAGATTCACGGGGAATGCTTCCGCCGCCTCAAGCATCCGATGCATGTTCCAGATGCCCGGGGTGCAGGTGGTGGCGTAGGTGCCGTGCGCCGGACCGGTGCCGCCCCCAATCAAGGTGGTGATGCCACTGGCGATGGCGTGCTCGATTTGCTGGGGGCAGATGAAATGGATGTGGGTGTCGATGCCGCCGGCGGTGATGATGCAGCCTTCGCCAGCAATGACCTCTGTCGCGGCGCCGATAACCATGGTGATGCCGTCCTGGAGTAGTGGATTTCCGGCATGGCCGATGCCGACGATGCGCCCGTGCTTGATGCCGATATCCGCCTTGATGACACCCTGCGCGGCGTCGAGGATGAGCGCATTGGTAATGACTAAATCTAACGATTCCGCATCGAGCGCCAGTGGCGACTGCGCCATGCCGTCGCGGATGACCTTGCCGCCGCCGAATTTCACTTCATTTCCGTAGCCACCGCCTTCCGCGATGAGGTCGCGCTCGACTTCGATGAAGAGCTCGGTATCGGCCAGCCGGACTTGATCCCCGGTGGTAGGGCCGAACATGCCGGCGTAGTTTTTTCTGGATTGTTTCATAGGCCGTGGGGTCTGCGTGGACCTAGAGCTTGCCGTTGACGAGATTGTTCAGGCCGTAAACTTCGCGTTTGCCTGCCAAGGCAACCAAGGGCACCTCGCGGGTATCACCCGGCTCGAAGCGGATCGCCGTGCCCGCAGGAATATTCAAGCGGAAGCCACGGGCGGCTGCACGGTCGAAGGAGAGCGCTGAATTCACCTCGGGAAAATGGAAATGGCTACCCACTTGGATCGGGCGGTCGCCGGTGTTGGCGACGACGATCAGGGTGGTCTCAAGGCCGGGATTGAGATCCAGGTCGGGCGCATCGGCAGGGGTTATGATTTCTCCAGGGATCATCGGACGGGGTTGTGGACGGTGACGAGTTTGGTGCCATCGGGAAAGGTCGCCTCGACTTGCACGTCGTGGATCATTTCCGCGACGCCCTCCATGACCTCGTCACGAGAAATCAAGGTGGTGCCGAAACTCATCAACTCCGCTACGGATTTCCCATCGCGAGCCGCTTCTAACAACTCGGCGGTGATCAGGGCGACCGTTTCTGGGTAGTTCAACTTCAGGCCACGGGCGCGGCGGCGCTGGGCGAGATCACCAGCTACGACGATGAGCAGCTTTTCTTGTTCGCGCGGGGAAAGGTGCATAGGTGCTCGGGATTACCGGATCGCAATCACAACGATCGAGCACAAGCCCATCGCAAGCGCGCCCACGCGGACCAGCGGTGTTTTGTGAAGCAGGGCGACCAGACCCGCCGCGACGGCGACGCAGGCCAAGGATAGCTCCAGCGCGCCGTGCGTGTGGAAAAAGGAGGCACGGAGAAAATCGAACTCATCCGTTTCATCCGGATGGTAGTGGCCCGGATGCGCCCTCAACACGGACGGCATCAGGCAGATCCCCCAAATCAGCAAGCGGGAAACCGCTGCCTGCCATTTCGACTCAGTTTTGTTCATATGGTGATAGTTAGAATCCAAGCACCGCTCATGCCAAGCAGGAAACGAAAACGGCCACTTTCCATCGGGATGAGCCGATCCTCACTTTCAATGTTTTGAGGATTGCAGAATGCTTAGGATTTGCTTACCTTTCTGGAGGCAGAGCGTTGGAACCTGATTTTCAATGTTTTGCAACTGCTCACCCAACCTTTATTTGTGTCAAAATCGCTGAAAGTTCTGATCGCCTGTGGTGGCACAGGAGGTCACTTGTTTCCCGGGATCGCCGTCGGCGAGGCATTGCGGGCGCGTGGACATGAGGTGATGTTGTTGATTTCGGAAAAGAAGGTCGATGCGGAAGCTTCGGCAAAATACACGCACCTGCGCTTCGAAACCATGCCTGCGGTGGCAAAGCCACCGACGCTCTCGCCGCGGATGCTACCGTTTTTGTGGAAGTTATGGGGCTCGATCCGGCACTGCAAAAAGGTGATCGGGGACTTCAAGGCGGACGCCGTGCTTGGAATGGGCGGATTCACTTCCCTGCCGCCGGTCTATGCGGGACACAAGCTCGGCCTGAAGACCTTCGTCCACGACTCGAATGCCCGCCCCGGACGCGCGAATGTGATGACCAGCCGTTTCTGCACCCAGGTATTTCTGGGACTGGACGCCGCCAAGCCGTTTTTTACAAATCGGGAAACGGTCACGACCGGCACACCTGCGCGCCCGGAAATCATGCAGCTTCCCCGCCGGGAAGAGGCAGCAGCACTTTTCGAGCTCGATCCCGCCTGCCCGACCATCGTGGTCACCGGGGGCAGTCAAGGAGCACGGCGCTTGAACGAACTCAGCGCGCAGGCCGCCGTGCATTTACCGCCCGAAACGCAGGTGCTGCACATCGCCGGGGCGCTGGACTTCCAGCGGGTCTGCGACATCACCCATGACCGCCCTCGTTACAAGGTTTTGGGATTTTGTGACCAAATGCCCTCCGCCTACGCCGTCGCGGATTTGATCATCGCCCGATCCGGGGCCTCCAGCCTCACGGAAATCGCCATCGCCGGCCACCCTTCCATCCTCGTCCCCTACCCTTTCGCCGCAGACGATCACCAAACGCGCAATGCCGAGGTTTTCAGCTCCGCAGGGGCCGCGATCCTTATTCAAGAGCGGGACCTGGATGCGGAAAAGCTTGCGGATTTGACCACTTCCATTTTGCAAGACTTGCCAACCTACAAACGCATGGCAAAAGCAGCGCGTGCCCTTGCCGTCCCGGATGCCGCCGAGCGGGTTTGCACCGCCATCGAAGCTATACTCTCGCCCCCATGATCGAACTCAGCAAACTCCTCACCGACCGGAACACCCCGCTCCACATCCACCTCATCGGCGTCGCCGGATCCGGAATGAGCGGGCTCGCCCTGTTGTTGTTAGGCATGGGCCACAAGGTCAGTGGCTCGGACAAGGTGACCACCGCAGAAACCGATCGCATGCAGGGACTCGGCCTGATTTTTTCCTCCCCACCGTCCGCCGCGGCGGTGAAGGGCGCCGACATCGTGGTCTATTCATCCGCCATCAAGGCGCAGAACCCCGCGTTCGCCGCTGCAAAAAAGGCAAAAATCCAGCTCTTCCGCCGCGCTGAATGCCTCGCTGCCATCCTCCATACCAAAAAGGGCATCGTCATTTCCGGAACTCACGGAAAAACGACCACCTCCTCCATGACCGCCCACGTCCTGCGCGAAGCCGGACAAAAACCATGCCACTACGTCGGCGCGGAAATCCCGATCCTAGGAACCAATGCCAAGTGGTCCGAAGATGGCGAATTCATGGTCGCGGAAGGCGATGAAAGCGACGGCACCCTTGCCCTCTATCATCCCGAACACTCGGTGATTCTCAACATCGAGGCCGAGCACCTCGACTTCTACCGCGACCTTGACCACATCCGCGAGGTCTTCACCCAACTGGCCGATCAGACCCGGGGAAAACTCGTTTTCTGCGCAGAGGACCCTGTCGCCAGCGAAGTCTGCGGCGCACGTGAAAATGCGGTTTCCTACGGCTGGGAAGACGCCGACTACACCGCCACGGACATCCGCGACCTCAAGGGCTCCTCGGCCTTCACCGTCAAAAAGAAGGGCGAAGTCATGGGTGACATCGAGCTCGGTATCCCCGGTGACCACAATATCCTCAATGCCCTCGCTGCCATCGCCCTTGCAGACAGCTGCGGCGCGGAATTCACCCACATCGCCCGGGCCCTGGCCACCTTCGCCGGAGCCAAGCGCCGCTTCGAGACCAAGTACCTCTCCGCAGGCTATCGCATCATCGACGACTACGGCCACCACCCGACCGAGCTCGCCGCCACACTCCAGACCGCACGCTCGCTCAAGGCCAAGCGCCTCATCGTGCTGTTCCAGCCTCACCGCTACTCCCGCACCAAGGCACTCGCAGATGACTTCGGAAAAGTCCTGCAAGCGGCCGACATGGTATTCATCACCGACATCTACGCCGCCTCGGAGAAACCCCTCAAGGGGATTTCAGGGGAGACTCTCGTAGAGGCCATGAAACGGCACGGTGACATCCCCGCCATCTCGGTGCCAGACCTGGCGACGGCGCACCACGCGGTCGGCCACGCGCTCCAACCCGGAGACCTTTTCATCACACTCGGCGCGGGAAATGTCCACGAGGCTGGCACCCGACTTGCTGCGGATTTGAAGATCCTGGAAGAAATGCGCGCGCTCATGCCACCCGGCGAGATCGATGGTAAGCTTTATGAACCCATGAGCCGCCACACCACGCTCCTGGTCGGTGGACCCGCACAGTATTGGTTGGAACCTCATAGCTTTTTCGGCTTCGCATTCCTCGTGGACTACTGCCGCCAGCGCGGCATCCCGGTCCGCGTTATCGGCCGGGGCTCGAACATCCTCGTCCGCGACGGCGGCATCCGGGGCGCTGTGATCCACCCGACCGGCGGCGTCTTTTCCGAAGTCACCGTCGATGGCCGCGGACACATCACCGCCGGTGCCGGAGTCCGCTTGAAAAAACTCGCCAGCGTCGCCGGCGGCAGCGGGATCGGCGGCTTCGAGTGGATGGAAGGCATCCCAGGCAACGTCGGCGGCGCACTCCGCATGAATGCAGGTGCCATGGGCATCGAGACCTTCGACCAAGTCGTGCGAGTCACCTTCCTTGACGAAGACGGCATCATCCGCACCCGGGAACGGGCCGAGATTGTCGCTCAATACCGCAACGTTGCCGAGATCCGGCGCAACTTCGCCCTGCAAGCGGTATTCAAAGGCAAGGCAGACACCCCGGCCAATATCAAGGATCGGTGGGACGCATCCCGGGAAAAACGCAAAACCTCACAACCCGTCGCAGCATCCGCTGGCTGCACCTTCAAGAATCCCGAACTGGTTCCCGCGGGGCGGGTCATCGACTCGCTCGGCCTCAAAGGCAGCACCTGCGGCCATGCCGCCGTCTCAGAAGTGCACGGTAACTTCGTGGTCAACCAAGGTGGCGCTACCGCACTTGAGATCCTGACGCTCATCGAGTTCATCCAGGAAAAAGCCCGCACCGAGCGCAATGTCGAGCTGGAGACCGAAGTCAAAATCCTCGGCGAGGACGAACCCTCATTCTAATCTCCAACATGATTCTAACCGGAAAAAAAATCGCAGTCCTCATGGGTGGCCCGGGTTCCGAACGCGAGGTCTCACTGGCCTCGGGAAAAGCTGTCCACAAGGCTCTGCTGGATCTTAACCTTGATGCCATCCCCTTCGACGTAACCAGCACCGAGTTTATCCTCCCGCCGGATATCGATCTGGCCTTCAACGTGATCCACGGCACCTTCGGGGAAGACGGGCAACTCCAAGACGCGCTTGAAAACCGGAGCATCCCCTACACCGGTGCAGGATCCGCCAGCAGCAAGCTGGCCATCCACAAATCCCGCGCCAAAGAGCGCTTCATCGCAGCCGGAGTGCCCACCGCCCGCTCGGAAACCGTCGCGCTCACCCCAGGCTGCATTCCGGATCTAACCATCACAGCCCCGCTCGTGATCAAGCCACCCCTGGAAGGCTCCAGCGTCGGCATCCAAATCGTCAAATCCCAAGATGGAGTCGCCCCGGCGCTGTTGAAAGCCGCTGAAAAATACCCGGAGGTTCTCGTCGAGGAGTTCATCTCCGGCAAAGAACTCACGGTGGCCATTCTCGATGACGTCCCGCTGCCAGTCGTCCAGATCATCCCGCCCGACGGGGTTTACGACATGGCGAGTAAATACCCATGGCTCAGCGGCGCCAAGGGCAGCGAATACCTCTGCCCGGCGGATCTCGATTTGGAAACCACCATCGCCGTGCAAGCCGCCGCACTCGCTGCCCATCGCTCGTTAGGGGTGGAAATTTACTCTCGCGTGGATGTTTTGCTCGACCCCCAAAACCGCCCGTTTGTGCTCGAAGTGAATACCATCCCCGGCATGACCGAGACCAGCCTCCTCCCCAAGGCCGCCGCCGCCGCCGGCATCCCCTTCCCTCAACTCTGTCAGAACATCGCCGAACTCTCACTCCAACTCCGCGCCTGACATGCCCAACCGCCAAACCAGCAAGTCCCGCCGCCAAGCTCGCTCCCAAGTCCTGGAAGTCCGCGTGATGTCACCACGCATCGCATGGCTTGGCTTTCTTAAAATCACGGGGAAACTGACCAAAATCGCCTGTGTGCTCGGACTGCTCGCCGCCATCTGCTGGGGCGTCTGGCAAAGCATCCAACACGCGTTCTACAAGAACCCGGACTTCCGGCTGCAAGTCCTCAAACTCAATCCGAACAACGTCATGGACGAAGGCGGCCTCGCCAACCTCATCGGCATCAACCCAACTCCTAACTTGTTCGAAATCAATGTAGAAGACGTCACCAAGCAACTTGAATCCATGCCCGCCATCCTGAGTGCCCGCGTCGAACGGCACCTCCCCGGCACACTCATGGTCACGATCAATCCGCGCATCCCTCGCGCATGGATCGTCTGTGACACGGCCGGCCTCACCCAAACCCATCAGACCGGAGCCATGCTGGTGGACATCCATGGCGTCGCCTACCCCTGCCCGGATCTACAACTCAAACACGCACGAACCCTGCCCGTCATCCAGATCCCACACTCGGAACACCACCCGGTCCGGGCAGGACACAAAGTCACCCAACCCGAATTGGCTCACTGCTTCCACCTGCTCAAGTCCGCCTGTGAGGTCGACGGTGAGGCGATCCACTGGATCAAATCCATCGAACAGATCAATGCATGGTCCATGAAACTCGTCACCCTCGACGGCACCACCGCCACCTTCGGAATCGGCGATCATCCGCGACAAATCCAAAACCTGCGGGCCGCAATGGATCATGCAAGCCAAAAAGGATACGCGATCGATACCATAAATCTCATTCCCAAGCGCAACATTCCCATTACGGTCCGTGCGGAAGCGGCGGCTCCACGAGCTGTGCCAGTTCCCGAGCCAAACACGGTGGAAACGAACCAGAATCGCCGTAGCCGTGATCTAAAGAACCTCCTCAACCGCAACTGACCCTTTTCTCCGCAACTCCCATGGCACGTCGCACCAAAATTCACGTCGGACTCGAAATCGGCACCAGCAAAACCTGCATGGTCGTCGGTGAAGTAAAGGCGGATAGCGCCGTAAAAATCCTCGGCATCGGCGTGACCAAGACCGCAGGCGTGAGAAAGGGCGAGATCTATGACTTCTCCCAAGCCCGTGCCTGCCTCAAAGACGCCCTCGCCAAAGCAGAGGACGCCAGCGACGTGGAAATCGGCAGCGTTTTTCTTGCCGTCACGGGCGCTCACATCCATGGCGTCAACCACCGCGGCACTTACCGCCTCCCTGATGGCGAACCCACCGTGACCGCCGAGCACGTCGAAGAAGCACGCACCATCGCACGGGAGGTCCAGATCCCCCAGGACCACGTCTATCTCCATCCCATCATCCGGAACTATCTGCTAGACGGGCTGGAACACTCCACCACCCCGGTCGGACTCTTTGGCAAAACCGTGGAAGCCGACTTCCATATCGTCCACGGCATCGGAACCCGCATCCAGAATAGCATCAAACTGGTGCGCGAAATACCACTCGAAGTCGACGACATCGTCTTCTCTCCCATCGCCACATCACAGATGGCTCTTGATCGGGAGCAACGCCAGCGAGGCGCCTTGGTCATCGACATCGGCGGCGGCACCACCGACTACGCCCTCTACCTCAATGGTGTCATCACCGCCTCCGGCTGCATCCCCGTCGGGGGAGATCACGTCACCAATGACATCCATCTTGTCACCGGCCTGCCATTTTCCAAGGCCGATCAGTTGAAAATCATGGAAGGAGACGCCTCGGCCGATCCCGCCCGCTCGGTCGGCAGCGCCAAGCTCACCGATGACCGCGGCTTCGCGGATGTCGAGGTCCGACGCAGCGTTCTCAACGAAGTCATCCGCCAGCGCTTGGAAGAGACCCTGCGGCTCGTCTATCAACGCCTGCCCTCCGGCTCGGTCGAGACCATCGGTGCCGGCGTCTTCCTCACCGGCGGAACCAGCCTCATGCGTGGGTTCAGCGAACTGGCTTTCGAAGTATTCGGACGTGACATCTATCGCCCCGATCCCCCTGAAGTCAGCGGGGTCCAAGCCAGCTTCAAGGACCCTCATTACGCAACCGCCATCGGCCTGATTCGCTACGCACAGATTCTCGAAACCGAGCGCGCGGCCCCTCCGGGGATTCTCGGAAAAGTCGGCCGCATGTTCTGGCCATTTGGAAAATAAATCTCACCGTTCAAACTCCTCGTCACCATGATCCCCTACAGCCGCGACCCTCAACACACGATCCCCTCCTCCGCCGTCAAAATCGTCGGCCTCGGCGGAGCGGGCGCCAACATGCTGGAGCGAATCGCGCTTGACGGAATGGAAGGCGCGGAACTTCTCGCCCTCAACACGGATGTCAGAACACTCTCTGCCTGCCTCGCCCGGGAAAAAATCCAACTCGGTATAAGCCTCACCAAAGGACTCGGAGCAGGCGGCGACCCCGAAATCGGTCACCAAGCCGTGCTTGAAGCGGAGGACCAAATCCGAAGCTCCATCAAAGGCCGTCGGATCGTCTTCCTCTGCACAGGCCTCGGCGGTGGCACCGGCTCGGGTGCCGCACCCATCGTCACCCGCATCGCCCGCGAAGAAGGCGCCTTCGTCGTCGTCTTCGCCACCATGCCCTTCGCCTTCGAGGGCAAGCGCCGCCGCGAACAGGCAGAAACCTCACTCAACGAACTCGCGGTATTGTCCAACGCACTTGTCACCTTCGACAACAACCGCATGGGCGAACTCGTACTCGCCAAGCAGGGAATTCATGAAGCCTTCGCCGCAGCGGATCACATGATTTGCGAATCCATCAAGGCGGTGATCCGGCTCGTCGTCCGCCCAGGACTCATCAATGTAGGGCTCGATGACTTAATGAGCGCCTTGCGCACCAACCGCTCCCGCTGCCTCTTCGGCTCAGGCATCGCCGAGGGCAAGGACCGCGCCAGCAAAGCCCTGAAAAACGCATTGAACAGCCCCTTGCTGGATCAGGGCGCACTTCTCAAAGACGCCCAAACCGTTCTCGTCCATCTCTCCGGCGGCGAGGACCTGACACTTTTCGAAATCGAGCTACTCATGCAGCGCCTTGGCAAGTTCGTCCCCGACAAGGCCCACGTGCTCTTCGGCGCCGCCATCGACCCTGCCATGGAACACTCGCTTTCCATCACCCTCATCAGCGCCCTGCCTGAGGATTGCCTTGCCATGGCTCCAAGAGATTCACTCACCCAACGCTCAGAAGAAAACCCGATTCTCGATCCCAGCCAGGGGTTCACCACGGCACCCAAACTTTCCATTTTCAAAATCGACCAAACTCCAGAACCCGAGCCCGAACCCTGTCTCTTATACACATCTCCGAGCCCACGAGACAGGCAGAAATC
>ERZ1022724.152-NODE-152-length-16974-cov-15.000768_pt1 | contig 16974 bp, 14 predicted proteins | sample MGYA00521091_ERZ1022724 | MGnify/ENA primary metagenome ERZ1022724 (study PRJEB33162, sample SAMN09537610) | freshwater metagenome | isolation source: freshwater | place: Canada:Alberta | collected 2017-07 | study: EMG produced TPA metagenomics assembly of the... | reverse complement strand
GCCCGCCGCCCTCCGCGTCTGGCTCGACTATTCCCACCCGCCGCTCGTCCAGCGGCTGAGCGCCCTGCACGCAACGAGCTCGTCAGATTAGGAAAAATTCGATCTCCGCAGGATACAGCTTGGACCTGCGGCCAAGTTCGTCCATCTTCCGCCCCGCCATGCAATTCTCCGGCACTTACACCGCTCTTATCACTCCGTTCCGCGATGGCGGAATCGATGTTCCCGCTTTCAAATCCCTCATCGAGCGTCAAATCGCCGCTGGCGTGGACGGCATCGTCCCCGTGGGCACCACCGGCGAGTCGCCCACCCTCGACACGGACGAACACATCGAAGTGATCCGCCTCGCTATCGAATTTGCTGAAGGCCGCTGCGAGGTCGTGGCCGGCACCGGAGCCAATGCGACCTCCGAGGCCATCGAGCTCACGAAAGCCGCAGAAGCACTTGGTGCCACCGGCACCCTGCAAGTCTGCCCCTACTACAACAAGCCATCCCAGGAAGGGCTTTTCCTCCATTTCAAGGCCATCGCCGAAGCCACCCACTTGCCGATCATGCTCTACAGCGTGCCCGGCCGCTCCGTCATCGAAATCGCACCGGAGACCGTGGCCCGCCTCGCCGCCGAGTGCCCGACGATCACCGCCATCAAGGAAGCCGGTGGCTCGGTGGACCGGATCAACCAATTGGTCCAGGCCCTGCCAGCCGACTTCGGCATCCTCTGCGGGGATGACCCGCTCTTGCTACCCTTTGTTTCCTGCGGTGCCACCGGTCTCGTCTCCGTGGCTTCGAATTTGATTCCGGATGTCATCGTGCGCCTCGTCAAGGCCAGCCTCAGCGGCGATTTCACCTCCGCTCTTGCCCTGCAAAAACAATACTACCCACTCATGCGCGGACTCATGTCCCTAGATGTCAATCCCGTCCCGATCAAGACCGCCGTCGCCCTCCAAGGCCACTGCCTCACGGATCTCCGGCTGCCTCTCGCCCCGCTCAGCAGTGAAAACACCGCCAGACTCACCACCCTGCTCAAGTCCTACAACCTTCTTCCTTAATCACCATGTCCTACCCCAAACTCTTCAATCCAGGCCCGGTCGATGTTTCCAAAGAAACCTTCGCCGCCATGTCTCAGACCATGATCGGCCATCGCGGCTCTGACTTCGAAAAACTCTACGCCTCCACCCAGCCGGGCCTGCGGGAAATCTTCGGCACCGCCCGCCCCGTCTTCATCTCCACCTCGTCCGCGTGGGGCGTCATGGAAGGTGCCCTGCGCAACCTCGCCCGGAAAAAAGTCCTCTGCCTCTGCTGCGGAGCCTTCTCCGACAAGTGGATCGATGTCGCCAGAAAATGCGGCTTCGAAGCGGAAGCCGTGCAAGTCGAGTGGGGCGACGCCATCGACCCCGAGGCAGTCCGCGCAAAACTCGCAGAAGGCGGCTTCGACACCGTCACCTTCATTCACTCGGAGACCTCCACCGGAGTCTTGAACGATCTCAGCGGCATTTGCAAAGTCGTCAAATCCTTTCCAGATACGATGCTCATCGTAGATACTGTATCCTCGCTTTCCACCGTCGCGATGGACATGGATGCACACGGCATCGACGTCATGTTGGCCGGAGTCCAGAAAGCGCTCGCCCTCCCGCCGGGCATGGCCCTTTTTGCCGTGTCTGAAGCTGCCTTGGAGCGCGCCAAGACCGTGAAAAACCGCGGCTATTACTTCGATTTCATCGAGTTCGAGAAAAATGCCGCCGCGAACAACACCCCCTGCACGCCGGCCATTTCCCTGATCTTCGGCCTGCAATTCATGCTCGGAGAAATCGCCAAGGAAGGCCTCGCAAACCGCATCGCCCGCCATGCCAAAACCAACGCCATGATCCGCGCCTGGGGTGCCAAGCGCGGCTTCGAACTGCTCGCCCCGGAAGGCCGCCGCTCGTTCGCCCTCACCTGCTTCAAGACCCCGGCCGGCTTCGACCTCTCCAGCTTCATCAAGGACCTCAAATCCAAGCACAACTTCCTCATCAACGGCGGCTACGGCAAGATCAAGGGCACCACCTTCCGCATCTCCAACATGGGCAACGAAACCGAAGCCACCATGCAGGAGCTCATCGATGCCATGGACGACATCCTCGGCTGATCTGCCACCCATCCAAGGTCAACTCTTCGGATTCCAGCGACAACCCCATTCCTCAAACATGCGCTACGCAGACCGACTCCAGGCACGAATCGAAAAAACCGGCTCCCGTCTCTGTGTCGGGCTGGATCCCCGCCCCGGCGATGGCGGTCCGGCAGCGGCACGCGCTTTCCTGACCCAGGTCATCGAAGAAACCTCCGAATGGGCCGCCGCTTACAAGCCGAACATGGCCTACTTCGAGGCAATGGGCATCGAGGGCATTCGTTTGTTAGAGGACCTTCTCGCCGGGACACCGGAGGAGGTCCCCGTCATTCTGGACGCCAAACGCAGCGACATTGGCGAGACCCAGAAATACTATGCCCAAGGTTACTTCGCAGGCTGGAATGTGGATGCCGTCACCCTCAATCCCTTCCTCGGCTACGATTCCATCGAACCCTTTCTGGACTGGTCCGGAAAAGGAATCTACCTGTTAGCCGTCACCTCCAACGCCGGTTCCGCGGACTTCCAACGGCAGAAACTGGCGGACGGACGCTCGGTCTTCGAACTGGTCACCGCCCTGGGTGACCGGGCGCAAGCCGAGCAACGCGCAACCGACGTGGGCTACGTGGTAGGCCTCACCAACGCCGCGGACGTCTTGGGAAAATTCCCGGATGCTCCACTGCTCGTCCCCGGCCTCGGCGCCCAGGGAGGCGATCTCGCCGCCCTCGCCGCTGCCGCACGCACCGCCCCCGACGTCATCAATGTCTCCCGCGGCATCCTCTACGCCGGGGATGACCGCAGCTTCGCCGCCCGCGCCAAGGACTGGGCGGAAAAAATCGCCGCATCCTATGGAAAATGACCGGAAAGTTTTCCATGTCGTTTTAGGCATCATGCGCTAAGATCCCGCCACCGTGGAAAGCGACGAGCCCTCATTCATGAACCCGATGCCAGAGCGGTATTCCGGTCTCAAACCGCAAAAAGGCTGGCCTCGACGGAACCTGAAGTTTCTCCGGCACCGCATCGTCCCCGGCATGTTCCGGCGGATCAATGGCGACGTCCTCGAACCCGTGCTCGCTCCACCCGAGCTGGATAAAGTCCGCATCACCTGGATCGGCCACGCATCGTTCTTCCTCCAGTTCGCCGGACACTCGGTGATCGTGGACCCGAACTGGGCCAATTGGCACGGCCCGGTCAAGCGCCAGCGCAAGCCCGGCCTCAACCTCCACGGAGTCCCGGAAGTCGATCTGGTCCTGGTCACCCACGCCCACTTCGACCACCTCCACAAACCCAGCTTGAAAATCCTCCAAGCCCGTGAAGGCATCGTCGTCCCACTCGGCAGCGCTTCTCTCGTGAAACGCCTCGGATTTCCCGCCACCCATGAAATGAAAATCTGGGAAGCCCTCAGATTCGACCAACTCGAAATCATCCACACCCCATCCCACCACTGGGGTGCGCGATTCATCCACGACACCCACCGCGACTACGGCGGCTACATCGTCCGCGCCGGCGGCAAAAGCGTTTTCCACTGCGGAGACAGCGCCTACTTCGAGGGCTTCAAGGAAATCGGCGAGCGTTACGACATCGACATCGCACTCATGCCCATCGGCGCCTACGAATCTCCCAGCGGGCGCGACGTCCACATGAATCCGGAAGAGGCCGTCCGCGCCTTTGCCGATCTCGGGGCCACCACACTCATCCCCATGCACTATGGAACCTTTCCCCTCGGAAATGAACCCCATGAGGAACCCGTCGAGCGCCTCCTCCGGGAAGCTGACCGCCTCGGTATCAGCGACCAGGTCCTCATCCCTGAAGAAGGCGTGGGCATCGAGTGGTAATCAAAAATTTCGGGAACAAATCCGCGCCTGATGTATCCTGCAGGCATGAATCGCTGCCTCGCGTTTGCCATTTCACTCGTCACCGCCACCCTCATCTCCTGCCAACCTGAAAAAATCATGACTGCCGCTGATCAAGAACCTGCAAAATCCCCGGAAGTCCCAACAGGCGCCGAAGTCATCACCCTCGGTGCCGGCTGCTTCTGGTGCATCGAGGCTGCTTACGGCCAGTTAGACGGCGTTTTCTCCGCAACCTCCGGCTACATGGGTGGCTCCGTCGAGAATCCCACCTATCAGGACATCTGCACCGGCACCTCCGGCCACGCGGAAGTGGTGCAAGTCGTTTTCGATCCCCAAAAAATCTCCTTGGAACGAGTGCTGGCGTGGTTCTGGGACCTCCACGACCCCACCACCCTCAATCGCCAGGGCAATGACACCGGCACCCAATACCGCTCGGCCATCTTCTTCCATAGCGACGCCCAAAAATCCGCCGCCACAGCCTCAAAAGCCGCCGCCCAAGCGCTTTTCAAAGACCCCGTCGTTACGGAAATCACCCCAGCCGCCACCTTCTATCCGGCTGAGAACTATCACCAGAATTACTACAACGACAACAAGTCGAAGAACCCCTATTGCCAGTTTGTGATCGAGCCCAAGCTCAAAAAGCTCAAGCTCAATCACTGAAGCGCGCAGCTCCCGCACCGGGAGGCGAACAGGCACGGATTCGAAGTGGCGGAACGCTCGCGGAATCATTTGCGCCTCCCCCCGCCCTCACTTCTTGATTCTTCCCGAACGGCCCGCCACTCTCGGCCCATGTCCGAGCCCGCCCTGACCCCGATGATGGCCCAATACCAAGCCATGCGGAAATCCCTGCCCGCCGACATCATTCTGTTCTACCGCCTCGGCGACTTTTACGAGATGTTCTTCGAGGACGCCAAGGCCGCCTCGCCGATCATGAATGTCGCCCTCACCAAGCGCGGCGGCACCCCCATGTGCGGCGTCCCCTACCATGCCGCGCAAGGGTACATCGCACGCTTGCTCAAAGCCGGGAAACGCGTCGCCATCGCCGAACAAACCTCCGAACCCGTCGCCGGAAAACTCGTCTCTCGTGAAATCGCCCGCATCCTCACTCCGGGCTCCATCGATGATGAAGCGCTTCTGGACAACCAACGTCCGAACTACCTCGCCGCCGTCTGTCGCCACGGCAAATCCGTCGGCCTCGCGTGCATGGACCACACCACCGGCGAGTTCACCATCGCGGAATTCTCCGAACTCGGCCTGCTGGAGGACGAGCTCGCCCGCATTTCCCCTTCCGAACTGCTCATCCCGGACCACCAATCCGCCGAATTCGGAAAACTCACCAATTGCCTGATCTACGACGGCTACACCTTCCTGCCAGAACACGCGAACCAACTCCTCAAGGACCATTTCAACGTCCACTCGTTAGACGGCTTCGGCTGCGCGAACCTCCACGCCGCCAGCGGCGCCGGCGGGGCCATCCTTCACTACCTCATCCACCAACTCCGCAGGAACTGCACCCACCTCCATCCGCCCCACGTCAGGGAAAGCGCCGACCACGTGCTCATCGACGCCGCATCCCAGCGGAATCTTGACCTGGTCGATTCCCGCTCGGGAAAGGCCCACACCTTGTTAGGCGTGCTCGACCGCACCGCCACCCCCATGGGCGCACGCCTGCTCCGCGACTGGATCCTCCACCCGCTCCGCGATCTCACCAAGCTCACCCAACGCCAGGACACCATCGCCGCCTTTCTCGCGGAACCCTTCCTGCTCTCCAAATGCCGCGAATCACTCAAGGGCATCCGCGACATCGAGCGCACCACCTCGCGCCTCTCCCAAAACTCCGGCAACGCCCGCGACCTCCAATCCCTCAACATCTCCCTCTCCCACATCCCCGCCCTCAAAGACGACCTCTCCTCACTTCTCACTCCCCAGTTCTCACTCGGCACCCACCTCCACACCTTCTCGGATCTCACCACCCTCCTCAGCTCCGCCCTCGCCGACGAACCACCTGCAAACCTTCGCGACGGCGGCATCATCCGCGACGGCTGGTCCGCCGAGCTCGACGACCTCCGCAACGCCTCCCGCGGCGGCAAGGACTGGATCGCCCGCCTCCAGGAGGACGAACGCAAGCGAACCGGCATCGATTCCCTGAAAATCAAATTCAACAACGTCTTCGGCTACTTCATCGAGATCACCACCAGCCACCTTGCTAAAGTCCCAGATGACTACACCCGCAAACAAACCATGTCCAACGCCGAGCGCTACATCACCCCGGCGCTCAAGGAAATGGAAAACAAGGTGTTAGGCGCGGAGGAGCGCTCCAAACAACTCGAAGCCGAGCTCTTCGCCCAGCTCCGCTCCCAGGTCATCACCCACCTGCCCGCCCTCCAGCAGACCGCTGCCGCCGTCGCGGAAATCGACGTGCTCTGCGCCCTCTCGGAAGTCGCCCAATACCACCGCCACTGCCGGCCCGTCCTCAACTCATCCAAAGGCTTCTTCGTCAGCAACGGCCGCCACCCGGTCCTCGAACAAACCCTCACCGATGTCAAATTCGTCCCCAACGACACCGAGCTCGATCCCGAAAGCGCCCGCCTCCAAATCCTAACAGGCCCTAACATGGCTGGAAAATCCACCTACATCCGCCAGATCGCCCTCATCTCCGTGATGGCGCAGATCGGTGCCTATGTCCCTGCGGAATCCGCCACCCTCGGCCTTGTGGACCGCATTTTCTGCCGCGTCGGCGCGTCCGACGACCTCTCGCGCGGCCAATCCACCTTCATGGTCGAGATGAGCGAGACCGCCCTCATCCTCAACCACGCCACCGACCAGTCACTCGTCATCCTCGACGAGATCGGCCGCGGCACCGCCACCTTCGACGGCCTCTCCATCGCCTGGGCCGTCGCGGAACACTTGCACGACACCATCGGCTGCCGCACCCTCTTCGCCACCCACTACCACGAGCTCACCGACCTCGCGAACACCAAACAGGCCGTCGCCAACTACAACGTGGCCGTTAGAGAGTGGAACGAGGAAATCATCTTCCTCCACAAAATCCTCCCCGGCGCGGCGGACAAGAGCTACGGCATCCAGGTCGCCCGCCTCGCCGGCCTCCCGAAAGTAGTCGTCGAGCGAGCCAAATCCATCCTCTCCCACCTCGAGCTCCACTCCGTGAAGCCCGAGGCCAAAACCCAAGGCCCCAAGGCCAAGAACACCGACCAACCCTCGCTCCCCAAACCCAATGCCCCCCAAATGGACCTCTTCGCCGATTTTTAGCCGTCGCGGGAAGGTCACGCTCCCTCGTCAAATGCGAATCACAACCAACGGCTGACAAGCGCCCTTGTTTCATGATCTGCCGGCCTACGGCAGCGGGCTTACACCGGATATCCGAGGGTTCCCGGATTTTTCGATCCGATTACTTCGATTGCTCTAACATCCGGAGCAGTGGAGCCTCGGCACGCAGTCGGAGAGACTCTTCCATCTCGACCCGGGGTTGCAGAGAATCAAGACAATCCCTGAGCTTTTGCAGCGTATTCATTTTCATGTAGCGGCAGTCCGCGCAGGCGCAGCGATCCGTGGGACCCGCGATGAGGTTCTTATCCGGACATTCCTTGCGCAAGCGGTGGAGCATTCCGCTTTCGGTGACGACGATGATGTCTTTGACCGGGGCATTCTTGCAGTAGGAAATCATTTTCTCCGTCGAGCAGACTTCATCGGCAAGCAGCCTAACAGCCTGCGTGCACTCGGGGTGCGCAACGACAAGGGCGTCCGGGTATTCGGCTTTGATCCGGCGGATGGAGTCGCGGGTAAACTCGACGTGGACGTAACAGTTGCCTTTCCACAGGTCCATTTTCCGGCCGGTTTGCTCCATGACCCAGGCTCCGAGATTCTCGTCGGGCACGAAAAGGATCGGCCGGTCCGCAGGTGCTTGATTGACGATCTTGATGGCGTTTCCCGAGGTGACGATGACGTCGCAGAGCGCTTTGACACCGCCGGAGCAATTGATGTAAGCGATGACGTAATAGTTCTTGGCGGCGTTAGCCTTGAGGAACGCTTCGAGATCGGGAGCCGGGCAGGATTGCTCGAGCGAGCAACCTGCGTCCGCATCCGGGAGGACGACGATTTTTCCCGGGTTCACGATTTTTGCCGTTTCGGCCATGAAGTGGACGCCGCAGAAGACGATCACGTCCGCCTCGGTTGCCTTGGCATGATAGGCGAGTCCGAGCGAGTCACCGACGTAGTCGGCCACGTCCTGGATGTCGCCCGTCTGGTAGTTATGAGCGAGAATGACGGCGTTTCTGGCTTTTTTGAGAGCGAGAATTTCCTCCTTGAGATCGAGGGTAGCGGGCATGTTGGGAAGGTTGTTGGACTAGATGTTGTTTTGCACCATTTCGATGGTTCCGGTGTGTTTGGCACCGGGCTTGACGACTAGGGAAGCAGCCCGGACGAGGCCTTGCAGGTGGGCGCGTTTTTCCAGGGTGATGGCCCCAGAGCAGGAAATCTGTCCGCGGACCTGACCATCGATAAAAGCCGTGGTCGCCGTGACCGGGTTGAGAAACTCGACACGTGCGCCCTTTTCCACCCGGAGGTTTTTGCAGCGGACTTTCCCGATGATTTTTCCGTGGCTGCGGATGATGAGATCTCCCGAGCATTCGACCGATCCGGCGAGTTCGCCAAGCACGGTGAGGTTGTGGCAGCGGAGGGTGACTCCGGAGACGACGCCGGATTTCTGGATCACCACATCGCCACACGTTTGGATCCGGCGGTTCCAACGCTCATTGATGTCGTAGCTGATGAGGCTGATGTAAGTGCTGCACTTGGGGCACTGGCTGGACTGGGCCTCGCCGACGGTCTTGTAGGAGTGGCTGCAATTGAAACAACTGATCTCCCGTGGGGGTTTGACCGGGTTGAAGAGTCGCATGAAAAACGACTGGGGGCGCACCTCAAGCGGAGGGCGACTCAAGACCGTCTGAAGCCTGCGGGTCGGAGGCGGTGGCTCTGGCTCCGGATCGGAATCCTTGCGCGGCTTGGCGAGACGGGTGACCGGGTGGGTCCGGACTACCCCCTTGCCATCACGGACTTGGAAGTTGGCGCGGCAGGAACGGCAGAGGGTGGAAACCACCAGTGCGGGCTCGAACTGGTGGTTGCCGCACTCCGGGCAGATGACCTCGATGCGATGGCGCTGGGGCTCATCGGCCATGGTTTGAAGATCCGGTTAGCGAGGAGCAAGTCCCCGGGAGGTTAGAGACTGGTTCCAGCAAGGGTGCCTTGTTTCGGGGATTCTGGGGCGGCAGCGGCGGAGGATTTGGCAGCGGGTTGTGAGGCACTTGCGGGTGCCTGCGCTGGGGTTCCGACCGTGGACTTTCCGACAAAAATCGCACCTGCCTCGATGGACAGAGTCTTGGCCTTGATGTCACCCACGACTTCGGCGCTGGCCTTGAGCTCGACACGGTCCGTGGCGGTCAAATTTCCATAGACTTTACCATAAACGACGACCGTGGCGGTCTTGATCTCCGCCTTGATGCGGGCGTTCTCCCCGACGGTGAGGTTGCCATCGGAGTGGATTTCCCCTTCGATTTTACCGTCCACGACCAGGTCGTTGGTGAACTTGACGGTGCCCTTGATTTCGACATCGGTGGAGAGCACGTTGCGGGTTGCGGGAGCAGGGCGGGCTGGGGCAACGGCGGCAGGCTGAGGTGTGCCGTAGGATGGAGCAGGGATGGGAGCAGCCACCTCGGGATGGCGGACATCTGGAGTTGGTACAACGGACCGCTGGGGTTCGTGCGTATCTTGGCCGATTACTTTTTTGAACACAGTTTTAAATAGTGGTTGGAGTTAGATGAAATGTCAAATGGTCCGATCCTCTAGGGCTGAGGGGTTACCGGAGCCGGAGCCGGAGCCGGAGCCGGAGCCGGAGCTGGAGCTGGAGTTACCGTCACCCCGGGAGGAAGGTTGAGATTGGAGGGGTCTGCTGGTGGTGCCGGGGTGGCGGCAGCTGGTGGGGCGGGAGCTGGTGGGGGCTCGATCTCGACCGGAGGTTTGGCCTTCAGGATTGCGAGTCGGCGAGTCGCGGTTTCGGCAAAGCCACTTTCCGGATAGATGGACTTGGCCTTGTCGTAGGAGGACTGGGCTTTTTCAAGGTCGCCGGATGCTTTGTAAATATCCCCGAGGCAAACAAGGGCAAAGGGAGCGAGGAAGCGCGCATCTGGATCCGCAACGAGTTCATCGAGGATTTTCGTGGCGTCGCCGGTTTTTCCCTGAGCCATCAGCTTGGCCCCGAGGCTGGCCTTGGCCGTAAAGACCGCGGGGTGGGTTGGACTGGCGGCGATGAATTTCTGAAGGGTGCCGATGGCCTCGTCTTTTTTACCGTCTGCCCACTGGCGGTTTGCGAGCAGAACCATCCCGCTGGCACCGGCCGTGGTGTCGGCGTGTTTGGAGGTGAGTTCCTGGAGAGAAGCGAGATCATCCGCTTTGGCAAGTTCCGCACCGGCGGTCTGCTGGCGACTCGTTTCGATGCCTCGATAGACAACGACGGCGATGGCAGCGAGGATGAGAAGCACCGCAAGCACGGCGATTCCCTTCTGGTTCCGGTCAAGGAAGGCCTCGAAGGCGTTCGGCTCTTGGGAAATCTCCGCGAGTGGGACGTAGGATTCTTGTGGGTCGACTGGCATGAGTGGAATATCGCAAAACCGCGACGCCCGATCAAAGCCGCCAGCGTATCGAAATCAATGCTGAAGTCAGGAAGTTTTACGATTTTTGAAATGATGCGCTTTTGCGAAAACGGGAAGGTGATTTTTGATGGTCAGCCAGAAGCGGTCGATTTAAGGTCCCGGCAGATGTCGAAGCGAGTTTATGTGGTGGCGGGTGAGCTGAGTGGAGATGCACACGGCGCGGGGATGCTGCGTGCGCTGCGCGAGCGGGCCCCCGGATTGGAGATACGTGGGGTCGGCGGGCCTGAAATGGCCGAGGTCGCTGGTGACGGGCTGCGTGACTGGGTGGAGGATGCCGCGGTGATGGGCGTGTGGGAGGTGCTGAAACGCTATGGCTGGTTTAAAGAGCGATTTGGTGAAATGCTTGCGGATTTGAAAAACTGGCAGCCGGATGTGTTGGTCTTGATTGACTACCCGGGCTTCAATCTGCGCTTCGCCAAGGCGGTGAAGCGAGATTGCCCCCGGACGAAGATTGTCTATTACATCAGCCCGCAGGTGTGGGCCTGGCATAAGGGGCGGATTCCGAAGATGGTGCGCATTTTGGACGAAATGCTCTGCCTGTTCCCCTTCGAGCAGCCGATTTTTCAGAATGCCGGGCTGAAAACCACGTTTGTGGGACATCCATTGGTGGATGAGTTGGAGGGAAAACGCCTCGCGGATGTGGAGCGGGATGATCGCTTGGTCGGGCTCTTCCCGGGAAGTCGCGAGCGTGAGATCGCCCGATTGTTTCCAATGATGATCGAGAGTGCCAAGCGCTTGCGAGCGTGGCAAGCGGACCTCCGTTTTGAAGTCCCCGCGGCATCGCCCAGGTTGGCAGGGCAGATCCGGGAATTGATGGCAGAGGCAGGCGCAGTGGGCTTGATCGAAGTCAACACGGGATCGAGCCATTCACTCATGCAACGCGCCTGCTGCGCCGTAATCGCAAGCGGCACTGCAACCTTGGAGGCAGCATACTATGGCTTGCCCTATTGTTTGGTCTATCGGACGGCACCCTTGACCTATTTTTTGGCAAAGCTGCTGGTGAAGATCCGGTATATCGGCCTGGTCAACATCCTCGCTGGCGAAGGCGTGGTTGAGGAATTGATCCAATCTGCGGCGGAACCGGTTGCGGTTGCAGCATCCTTGCAGGGCTTTTTGGAAAATCCCGCGAAACGCGTGGCCTTGCAAACGCGCCTCGCCGAGACAGCGGACAAACTGGGAGGCCGAGGTGCCCATGAACGTGCGGCGGAGGCGGTCGCCGGGTGGCTTTGAGTGTCTTGGGGGTTGCCTTTCGTGGACAAGCGGCTATTGAGGCGGCGCGATGAAATTATTTTCCCTGATGCTTGCCGCTGGTTCACTCCTTGCCGTTTCTTGCGAACGCCATGAATTCGAGGGTCCACAGGGCACCAAACAACTGAATGAAAGCCACGCCAAGCACGGTGAATCCGCCGGCCACGGAGACCAAGAAAAGCCTGCCGAACACCCGGAAAAAGCGGCGCATTGAGCGTCAACGCTGCCTGGTGTAAGTCAGAAAACACTCCCCCGTGAGCGACTGCGGGTCGAAGTGGGTGAGACGAAACTTGAGTGAGCTGGGTAAAAATCCCCCAGGGATGCCGGTGGCGGTCACCGCTTGCAGCCCCCCGAACATCTGGTAGCCCGCGAGGGTCAGGTGGAATTCATCGATGGCGTCCAACTCTGCCAGAGCACGGATCAGTTGGCCGCCTCCTTCGCAGTGAAGTTGCCGGACTTGATGCTCGCACGCCAATATTTGCAGAAATTCCGCCAAGGACTTGCGATGAATGATCACGCTGTCTGGCAGGGTGGAGACCGCGCCCCCAGATCCTGTGACGAGCAGGTGGATCTTCCCGCCAGGCTTTGAAAAAAGCGGATGCGCCGGATTTACTTCTCCCCGCTGGGAGACGATGCAGCGCAGGGGCTGAGTGGGCTTCCCAGGCACGGTCATGGTCATACGGTCCGCTTCCAGGGTGCCTCGCCCGATCAGGATCGCATCTGCCTTTGCCCTCAATTCCAACAACCGTGCGTGATCCGCGGCCGATGTCCAACCCGACGGCCGCGGCGGAGAAGACGAAATTTTCCCATCCGCAGAAATGGCGAGATTCGTTGAGATTCGAGGGCGCTGCATGGCGGAAATTCCCACGTCCGCCCGCGCGAAGCAAGACCCCCGTGCATCCTGCTCTTGCCAAAACCACCCAAGCCCTTCATGGACTGACCGTCCCTGCGGGAAATTGGTATTCATGACTTTCGAAATCGGCCTCACCCTTGTCGTCATCTTGCTGACGCTCATCGCTTTCATCCGCGAGTGGGCGGCACCTGATGTGATCGCACTGTCCGTATTGTGCTTGGTGGTGGCACTTGGCTTGGTGGATATGGAGCAGATGACAGGGGTTTTCAAAAATGAGGCTCCACTCACGATTGCCGCGCTGTTCGTCATCGGTGGTTGCCTGGAAAAATCCGGAGCAGTCGACCAAATCGGCCGCCTGCTGCGAGACCGCCTCTCAGGTAACACCCGCACCGCCATTTTCTCATTTTCGATCATCACGGCGTTTTTCAGCGCGTGGATGAACAACACGGCAATCGTGGCCATCATGCTGCCCGTCACCTTGGGCTTCGCACGCTCCAAAAACATCGCCGCGTCCCGCTTGCTGATGCCGCTTTCCTACGCCTCCATCCTCGGTGGATGCAGCACCCTGATCGGCACATCGACCAATATCCTGGTCAATGGAACCTTGCGCGACATGGGCATCCCACAAATGACCATGTTCGAGTTGGCGCCACTTGGCGTCCCGCTGGCGATCGTGGGCATCGCCTACCTGACCATTTTTGGTCCCAAGATGATTCCCGCCCGCTCCTCCATCACCGGAGCACTGGAGATCGACAGCCGCACCTCGCCACTCTATCACCTGCTGGTCGGCGAGCACTCGGAGATGGTCGGCAAGTCACTTTCCGACACACCACTGGGAGACCGCTCGATCGGCATTCACGTGATGGAAGTCCGCCGCCGGGGGGCCCGCTTGATGCTTCCTTTGTCAAAAATCGTGGTGGAAAAAAACGACCGCTTCCTGGTCGCGATCCATCGTCGCAGGGGAGGCGCCGCGAAGCCGGCGAAGTTGTTTGAAGACATCGGTGCGCAGGTTCTTTCCACCGTGGACGGCATCGTCTCGGAACTGGTGGTGCGCGATGAATCGTCACTGCTCGGTCGAACCCTTGCCAAGGCGGACTTTCGCCAGACCTACAACTGCGTGGTGCTCGCACTGCACCGAAATGGCGTTAACATCACCAGCCGCATCGCCGAGCTTCCACTGGATGTGGGAGACACCCTGCTGGTCATCACCGCGCTGAACAACTTGGAAGCGCTGGAGGCAACCCGGGACTTCGTCCTGACAGATTCACCGGACGATGTCCCCGAGGAAGAACATCAAAATAGGTCAACACCCCACGTCAAACTCTCCTGGGGAATCCTGATTGGCGTGGTTCTCACCGCCACACTGACGGATCTGTTGCACGGATTTTTCCCCATGATCCCGGTGATTCCGATCTACTACGCGGCCATTGTGGGGGCCTTGTTGTTGCTTTGGTTGCGCGTGATCACTCCACGCGAGGCCTACGCCAGCATCGACTGGCAAGTCCTGCTGATGCTTTACGGACTGCTTGGTCTGGGCTTGGCGATGAAGGAAACCGGCACTGCCGAATGGCTTGCTCGGAGTCTTGTGCAAATCACCGAACGCTTTGTCGCGCCGGAGTATCTGCCGCTGGTCCTGCTGTGGTTGGTATTCATCTTCACGATCGGTCTGACAGAAATCTTGTCCAACAACGCGACCGCCGTGATGTTGGTACCCATCGTCTTCACCTTGGCCAATGAGATCCATGTGGATCCCCGCCCGTTCATCATGGCGGTGACAGTCGCCGCATCCACCGCATTCGCCCTCCCCATGGGCTACCAGACCCACATGATGGTCTATGGTCCGGGCGGCTACAAATTCGCGGACTTTCTCAAGGTCGGCATCCCACTCAATTTCATCTGCTGGGTGGTCTCGTGCCTGTTGATCCCGTTGATCTGGCCGTTCTGAAATCAGACCGAGACATCGACCGTTAGATCACCGCCGAGGTTCTCGATGATGGAGACGAGGGCCGCCGTGTCAGCGCCTTCGGGGATGGAGATGACACCATGCGCCCGGAACATCGGGTGGCCGCTCATGGGGGCGCTTTCGAGTCCGGTGGTGAGTTCCTCGATGTTGCCGCCGACCTTGCTGATGGCGGCGGACAGTTCGCGCACGATGCCCGGGCGGTCATTCCCCATGACATCCACCTCCAGAGTGCGGCGGACGGGCGGCACGGCCAGCTTCTCCCTAACAACGAGAATCGTCAGTCCGAGCGCATCCGGATTTTGCAACTCCTTGATGAGACCTGCGACAGCATCCACCGAGCACTCGATGCGGATGATCCCGGCGAACTGCCCCATCAGCCGGGCCATCCGACTTTCCACCCAATTTCCACCATGGTTTGCCACGACGTCCGCCAGGGAGCTGACAAGGCCGGGGCGATCATTTCCGAGAACCGTCATGACAAGTGACTCATGCATGGCATCAACCAAGCAGATGGCACCGGAAATGCCAAAGATTTTCCGAATCTCTGGAGATTTGCATCTACGCGATTTTCTTGCCTCTAGTCTTGTGAAAATCGAAAAAGGAATCCAGAGTGCACCCGCCCCGAACGAATACCCCCATGGCAACCGAACACCCGTTCCAACATCTCTTTGAAACTTTAGGTCGAGTTCCAAGCTCCCATGCGGAGTCGGTGAACCGGCAGGCCTACGATATTTTATCGGATATCCTTTCAGTGCCCGTTGAAAAGACAGGTCGGTGTATTCTGCTAAGGGCGCCCCGTGCCGGGCATGGCAAGACCCATTTGCTTTCACGCATCCAGCATCAGATGGGAGCCACCCATGAATTTGTCGCCTTGCAAGCGACTTTCGGCTCCCGCATCGACGCAGCCTCCGTCATGGATGACACCTTGCGGCGCTTGATCCGCCAGCTGCCGGCTTCCGGCGGGCTCTGTATTCTGGATCTCGTCACGAGGCGGCTGTTTTCCTCCGCTCTGCAGCCTCTGGTTGGCTCCGGCGAGGTGCCGTGTCAGGACCGCGAGGGAGCCCTCACGGCCCTCCGGACTCGCCCGATCGAGACCTTTGACTTTCATCACCCGAATGCGGTGACCGCCCACTGGGCAAGGGAGAATTTCGAGGTACTCGGCCAGCGGCTCAGCCTGGAGCTTGCCCAACGCAGCGGGCTGCCTGTTGCGGGGATCTCTTTCTGGGTTGACACACTTTTCCACTTTGCATCCGCCCCCTTGGACAATTCCAACCGCGTCCGCTTGTTGGCAGATGCGGTGCACGCCGGTAACGAGGACAAAATGGAGCGTCTTGAAGCTTTGCTGGGTCTCCTGACGCAGTTGATGAGGGTCGTGCTCGTCGCTGATGACCTTGAGGGATTCTCCGCCGATGAAACGGCAGCCCTGCGCCTAGCGGCATTTCTGGGCTCCCTGCGTCAAGCCGTGGAGAGGCTCGATGTCATCCTCTCCCTCAACCAAGACATCTGGGAAAGCGCATTCCTCCCACGGCTGAGCGGCGGTCTTGCTGACCGCCTCTCCGAGGTAGTCGTCGAGCTGGAACCTCTCACGGAGAAAGAAATGTCAGCTTTATTAGATTCTCGGGTTCCAGGGCTTGGAAGCCGGGTTCTGGATCGCATCGACATCTCCTCAGCAGGGACCCATGCCCGTGGCCTCATCCGTGCAGCCGGAATGGCATGGCTCAAAGCCAGCGCGATGGACTCGGCCGCCGCAGAAGCCGCAGAGTCGGCACCTGAAACACTGGAATTCGAGGTCGACCAAGACACGCAACCCGCCCCCCAGGTTCCAGCGGTGCTCACGCCAGCGGAGATGATCTCGTCCGTCGAGATTTTGTCGCCACCCGTGGCTTCCGAATGCGCAAACGACTCCCCACCTGCGCTAGCGAAGTCGGTTCCCGCACAGGTATCATCCGCGATTGAGGCCGCTGCTGCTGCATTTGCAGCAACGGAGACAGAAACTCCGGAAGAAGCGCCTCCTGACATCACGCCTCACGCCGCCCCCCCAACCTGGCCTGCCCCGGTTTTTTCTTCGACGGAAGCAAAGCTCCCGTCTGAGGCGGCAAGCATGGACGAGCCAGTTCAAGCGACTGATAGCTCCCCGATCCAAGAGCCTTACGTTTTCAATCCGCCCGTCCAATCTCCCTTCCAAACGAGCCAAGAACCGCCCGTGTTCAACCCTCCGGTCAACTCTCCCTTCCAGG
>ERZ1022724.151-NODE-151-length-17026-cov-17.474928_pt1 | contig 17026 bp, 10 predicted proteins | sample MGYA00521091_ERZ1022724 | MGnify/ENA primary metagenome ERZ1022724 (study PRJEB33162, sample SAMN09537610) | freshwater metagenome | isolation source: freshwater | place: Canada:Alberta | collected 2017-07 | study: EMG produced TPA metagenomics assembly of the... | reverse complement strand
CAAAGAGGGAACCGCTTCTTCAGTCGCTTCGGCGGTCATAGACGCGCCGCTACAGGCTTTCCCATTTGCCCACCGCGCCTGGGTTGCTTGTAGGGGCGTCTCTGTGAGCGCATGAGAAAAGAGGGAACCGCCTCTTCAGTCACATCGGCAGTCATAGACACGCCGCTACAAACCGAGTCGGGCGACGAACCGTTAGGCAATCCAGTCCGCGAAATGCAGGCCTGCTAGATGACACGATCCGCCGCCGCATCTTCAACCGGCACCAATCCGGCGGGCAGTCAGTAAATGACCGGGAAAGATTGGAACGGGTCCATGGAATCATCTCATTTGAAGCGCCCGAACACGCGGACTTCGCTCACCTTGAGAGGTACGCCAGGCTGGCTGCGTTCGAGACGAATGAAACGGGCCGTGGTTCCAGCCGGGACTTCGATGATCCATGGCTTGGCCGTACCTATGATGATGGATTGGCCTTCGGGAATTACCTTGGCCTCGTCCTTGCCATCCATGGAATACTCGATGCGGAGTTCCTTCGGGACGTTGGGCGCGGGATCTCCACCGCTCAGTGAGTTTTCGACCGTTAGATTGAGGCCGCCGGAAACGATTGCCTGACGGACCTTGTCGGTGACGTCTGCGGCTTGGGCACCATTGCCGTAGGTGGCTTTTTGGATTTCCAAGGTGCCGCCTGGAGCGGACCTGAAGGTGGTGAGTGGTTTTGCGTTAGTGAAATCCATCGTATCAGAAATTTTCACCACATCGCCAGTGGCGGGCGAGCCGCTGGCTTCGATCCTGCTGATATCACATGGCTGGGCGAGATCGATCAAGAGCCAGGGTTGCGCATCATCCGGGTGGCTCACCCACCCCGTGCTGTACGCGCCGTCGGTGGCCTTCGAGGGATGCGTGGAGTTTTCTGCGTGCGAGGAAGCGCGGCAGGCTTTCCAGACCGCGGAGTTTTGAACCGGTGAGTCGTCCGCCACGGCGAGGGCGATCACGGTGTTGAGCGGATCCCATGAACTACCGGTCGGAAGTGCGAGGCTCAGGCCGCTTTCATCCTGCTTGAGGGCGACGGGTTTCTTATCCGCTAACAGAACTGCCTTGCTGAACTTTTTGCCATCGGCGGGTGGTGGGAGTTTCAGGATCTTCGAGCCATCGGCCGGGGCTTTGAGGATGTGGAGGTATTCGAACTTGTCGTCGATCGAGCGGGTGGCGACGCCCCAGGTGAGATCGGCGATCTTGGTATCCGGAGCGGTGAGGAAGGAACTGCTCGGGTAGGTGTTTTTGACCGAGCGTTCGACCGGTTTGAGAAGTTCGCCGGTTTTCTTCATGCGTTCCAGCACGCCGGTTTCCCATCCGCCGCCCGGATAGGGGCCGGCGGCCCAGAGTGTACCGCCGCCGTCGGTGTTGGAGCCGGCCTGGAGCACGGTGTAGCGATACATCGCCTCGGGGGAGTATTGGACCCACTTGTTGACACCGACCTTCTCACTTCCCTGGGCGGGCTCGGTTTTTCCCTCGGGGAAGGCGGCCCAGAAGATGCTGCCGGCGACCACCGAGATCGGGATCTTGTAGGACCTCCACTGATCGCCGTCGGGGGAATCGAACGATGCATTGTAGAAGATTTCCTTGTTTCCCAAATCGGCGGTGTAGAGGTTGCCATAATCGTTCTGCATCATCAGCAGGTGGGGATGCTTGGCGGTGATGGTTTTGCGCAGGCGCGGGTAGTCCACCACACGGTAGCTGTCCGCCGCGCCGCTGCCTTCATCGAGATAAAGACCGAGGATATCCTTGCCATAGCGATCCACCAGTTCGCCGTATGCCTCGTTGATGAAATCATTCCACTTCGCACGGTCCCATTTTTCGAAGTCCGGATGGGGATGCTGGCCGCGATGCCAGCCGGTTTTTGCCATGTCGGCGTCGTTGAAGTCATGGCCGTCGCGCGGATGGGTGTAGAGCAGCACATCGATGCCCTTGGCCTTGCAAGCCTTGATCATGTCGCCTATGACGTCGCGCTTGGACGAATGGCCTGGCAGCCATTTGTCCATCACCTTGCTGGGATAGAGCACATCCATGTTCGCATGCCACGCGGTGAAGAGCACGTATTCGACATTCATCGCAGCAAGATCGCGGGCGAAGCCTTCGGCATCGAAACGGTCGGCCACGTCATCGAGTCCGGCGGGCTTCGAGCCGTCCTTGTTGACGGTGACTGAGTAGGCGTCACCGCCCCAGACGTAGTGGACGAAGAAGCCGTATTTCATCGCGCGGAAATTCGCTTCGGCGGCGGGTGTGGGCGGGGCGGCTTGCAGCGGAGAAAGAAAACCTGCGGAAAGTGACAAGCTGAGAATCAGATGGTGAAGTTTCATGTATTTTGTTAGAATTTAGTGATTCCAGCGCGGGTGTTTAGCCAGCCAGTTGACGATGTCCTTTTCGCGGGATGCGGGAGTGACTTTCAGAGAGGCCAGTTTTCCATCCTTGAGCGAGGCTTCGACGAGCGTCGGGCCGGGGGCGTGGAGTTTGAAATCGACATCCCACTCGGCAGGCCAGGCACCGAAGAGGTGGAGTTTTCCATCCGTGCCGGGTTCGGGCGCGAGCAGCATTTCCTGGATGCCGACCATACCGGAGCCGCCCCAGTTGAAATCGGGCAGCCAGTCGTGGCCGGGGCCGAAGAAGGCAGGGAAACGGGACTGTGGGGCGGCGATGTTCGCCATCTTGTAGATCGCGCGCTCCTTGGCTTGATCGGGTGCGGCGAGGGCGGCCATGTTGGCGACGTTCGGCATCCACGAGTAGTCCTGTTTGCAGAGGCGGGCGCGGTCCTCGGGGATGGTGTCCCAGGTATCGCGGGCGAGTTGGAGGGTGTCCGGCTGGGTAATGCCGACCATTCGGTAGGGCCAGAAGGCGAACATCTCGATGGGTTCCCACTTGTTGTATTCCCGCTCCAACGAACGGGCGGCGAGAACCACCTTGCGGCCATTGCGCTCGCCGGTTGGCAGGTCGGGCAGCACCGACCGGATGCGGGTGATGCGCGCCCGCGATGCGGCATCGAGTTGTGGCAATTTCAGCAGGCGTTCGGTGACGCGGTTTAGTCCGGCCACTACTTCCACCGGATTGGTGGCACCGGCGGCATACTCGACGGCGTTGCTGGGATAGATGAGCAGCTTGCCGTCGCCGTCCAACTCCCTGCCGGTGCGTTCTTTTGTCCGGGCGCGGTAGAAGTTATCATAGAAGAACACAAGTCCCTTGATCCATGGCAGGTCCTTGGAAATGTCGGTGCCGAGCGTGTCATGGGCCTGCAAGTTCATCCACGCATTCTCGAGGCCCATCGAGAAATGATAGGTCAGATGATCCGCGTTCACGAGACCGTTCGGCAAGCCGCCCGGGACCATTCCCCAGACGTCGAGCATCTCGACGAAGACCGCGCCCTCGGCCCCGAGCGTCCGGGCGCGCGAGGCCGCAACCTTCGAGCGGTCGCGGTAAAAGCGGGTGGTCGACGAGAGCAGGTCCTTGTCGCCATTCGCCAAAGTCGGCCAGCCGATCCAGCGCTGGTTCTGCGCCATGAAGACACAGGTGGACCAGCGACGGAAATCCGGAGTGATCGGCTCGCCCTCGAAGGTGGGCAACTCATCGTTGTTGTTGCCCTTGATGCGCCCGTTGTTATCGGTGGTGAAGATGCCGCCGTTGAACAGCTGGGGGAACTCGCCGTCGCGGTTGGCGGCCTGCATGTAGCGGAAGAGTTGATAGTTCCGGCCGATGAGGAAGCCGGGATCTTCGGATTGCCGATTTTCGATTGATGATTTCAGATTGATGCGGATGTGGGAGCGGCTCCAGAACTCGACCCACCGTTTCTCTTCCTCTTGTTTGGCTGTCACGCGCTTTTCAGGGATGAACATCGCTTTCGCTTCGGCCGGCCATTTCGTGGGGTCGGCATCGACCGCGGCGGCGAGGCGCATGGTGACGACGTGCTTCTGGCGCGCTTCGGTGCTGCCGATCCAGGCCTTACCATTCCAGAATTGCCAGCGGACTTCGGACTCCACGGGTTGGCCGATCATGCCACCCTCCACGGCGATGGCGGAACCGGAAACGCGGCGCTTGGTCACATCGGGCAGGGTCTCCGGCGCAATGCCTTGGGCCTGCGCCATGGCATCCATATTGATCGGGTAATCCCCATTGCGGTGGAAGGCGAGAAAACCGCCGGGCGAGGCCTGCACCTGATCGCCGTAAAACGTCGCCTTGTTGCCCATCATGTCATTGCGGATGCCCTCTTTGGTTTTCTCACGCCAAGTGCCGAAGGCGATTTCGAGCGGAATCGGTGCCGCGTTTTTCGATTCGAAAACCAAGGTTTCCCCGGCGAACCAGAGGTTGGCTTGGAAACCCGAGCCTTGGGTGATCGTGATCGTCCCAGTGGCGGGATCGAGCGTTTGTGAGAACCCGGCCGCTCCTAGGTTGGCATCCTTGGGCGTGATGCGCACGCAGCCGAGTTTCAGCAAACGCCCCCGCGAGTCATAGGCGCCGTTGTGGGCGAGGTAAAACCAGATGCTGCTGTCCTGCACCCACACATTCGCGCCCGCACCCATGCGGCCGGAGAGTGGCATCGAGTCGAGCGAGTCCTGCGACGGCGACTCCCACACGACCTTGTAGCTACCCAAACCATCGAGGGGAGCGGCGGTTAGGTATTGGGAGGAAGGGACGATTGCCAATGCGGCAACGAGGGCGAGCGCCCTGGAAACGTGCGGATGATTTTTGGATCTCATGATGGATTCTGCTCTATTGCACGCGACGCACCGCTTCCCGGAAAATGGCGAGGCTTTCCGGTAGCCCAGGGAAACAGTGCATCGCGGAAGTATGGCAAACACATGCTTTAGGCCGCGCCGCAGTCGAGCGTGATGCCATTGTTCATGAAGCCGGTGGGGAGCGTGGCGGAGTTGAAGAAGCTGGGTGATTTCATTCTTGGAAGGTCGGGTTATGAAAAGCGAACGGGGCACGGCAACCCATACCGTGTCCCGCTCTTGGGTATTGCCCCTCCAGAGGCAAAGTGATGGAAGTGGAATGTGACGAGTGAGCAGCGTGAAGAGAAAAAGCATCGTTCTTCCAAGCGAAGCTTTCCCCCCGATAACTGATTACTGAAACAAAAATCACCTCCTGCGGCGCAGCAGGGCAAGCATGCCAATACCACCGAGAAGCGCGGCGGAGGGCTCGGGGATGATTTGGACGTCGATTTCCTTGTAGCCGGAGCCACCGTTCTGCTGGCTATCGCCAAAGTCAAACCTCAGGCCAGTCGCTCCAGCCACCAGCGTTGCGCTGGCATCGTTATAGATACTAACCTTGAGTTGATTGTTCGTAGCATCGCCAAACTGCGTTGCCCCATTGGACCCGGCACCACCCACGCTTGTCAACAGAGTCCACGTGGAAGAGCCATTCACTGTAACATCTGTCGTATAATAGAGGTCGAACTTCTGCTCCATGCGTCCGTTATCAGCCCAGCCAGAATACACCGAGATCGATCCAATCGTGGCGGCGCCGCCAGTGATCGACCACAACAAGTCATTGGCGGCGGATCCAGCGATGACCGTGGCCCCGGTTTTGCCTGCTCCGGTGAAGGCACCGTCGTCCAACACATTCCAGAAGAAAGGACCACCTGGGACCCCGGCATTTTCACCACTATTATAGCTGATGTCAGCATTCACGATGGAGAGCGAAGTGGTGCTATTCACTGTAAAGCCGGTGCTGTTGACGGTCCCGCTGAAGACGACAGCGGCGTGTGAAATGCCCGCCAAGGCGGCAAGCGAGAGGGCTGCGAGGGGTATGGTTTTCAATTTCATGTGTTGTGTTTTTGTTATGGGCTTCAAGTTCAGGGCTGGGTCACCTTAAGGCGGCCGAAGAGTTTGGTGTTGGTGCCTTTGGACACAGTGATCTGGACTTGCTCGATACCGCTGCCTAGGTCGCTGACGGAGACGCCTGCGCCGCCAGGGATGGCGAGTTCGATCCATGGCGAGGCGCCCAGATCAGCGCTGTATTGGAATACCTGGGTGGTGCCGGTGGCGGCGGCGCGGCGGTTGAAGGTGAAGACGAAGTCCAAGCCGGAAGCGTTGAGAGTCGGCAGGATGCCAGGGTTGGATGCGGAGGGATCACCGCCTTGCAGGACATACTCGACAAGGTTGGCGATGCCATCGTTGTCCGGGTCGCCCTCGGCGGTTTCGGGATCGACGTTGAAGGGATCGATCCACGCCTGGAAGGGGTCTGCGGCAGGCACGACCAAGCTGCCACCGGTGATGCGGCCGCCGGTGTTGGCGGAGTTCCAAGTGCCAGAGCCTTGGGAAACCCCATTGATGAGGAAATCGGCGACCGTGTCGTTGGATCCCACGGGCAGGTTGAGCACCGCGGAGGAAGCGATGTCAACGACGGCGGTATCGCTGAGAGTAGCGGTGGTCAGGGCGAGCGTTCCGGATTCCACCAGCGTGGCACCGGTGTAGCTGTAGCTGCCGGAGAGGGTGAGGGCGCCTGCGCCTTGTTTGGTGAGGCCGCCGCCGCCACCCGCGTCAAGCAAGTTGACAGGGACGCCGATGTTGAAACCGTTCGTATCGATGATGGCGCCACCGGATGCGACGAAGGTGTTCTGACCGCCACCGTAAGTGGTGATGAAGTCCGCGTTGTTCGCGCCGGTGGCCTTGAGGGTGCCGCCGTTGAAAGTGAGCCAGGCGCTATTGTTAGGGTCTTGTTCGCGGTCGGCGACGCGGATGGAGGGTGTGCGGAGTTCGCCGCCGTTGAGGTCGATGGCGAAGGTGGCGGTGGTGTTGACCGAGCCGTCCACGCCATTGCTAGCGGTCAAGGTGCCACCGGAAACCACCAGGCGTCCCCAGTCGGCGCTGGCAGGCGCTGAGATGATGCGGTTGGCGGTGATTTTACCGCTGGTGACGGCAAGGTTGGCACGACCGACGGCCGCGTCGCCGCTGATGGTGACGTCGGCATCGAGGCTCAGGGTTGGATTCGATCCGTAGTTTCCGCCGTTGTTAGCGAATCCCTGCACCGTAAGCGATGAGGCGCTCAGGCTGCCGCCAGTGAGAGTCACGCTTGTGAAATTGCTCCCAGTGTTACCGATATTCACGCTGCCGGCGGTGATCGTGGCGAGGTTGACCGTGCCACCCGTGCTGCCGAAGATCGCATGGTCCGGGCGGGCGTTGTCCCAGATGAATCCCGTCCAATTGGCATCGGTGGTGTTCCATGCATCCGTGGTCGCGCCATTGCTCCAGGTGAGATTGCGAGGAGTAGGAACCGGGGTGCTGCCGATCACGTCGATTTCCTTGTAGCCGACTCCCCCGTTTTCCTGGCCGTTGAAGGTGATGCGGATCGCCTTCACGCCAGTGGCGAGCAGGTTCGGAGCCGTGCCCTGGGTGATGCTGGTGCTCTCGAATTTTCCCGCTCCGTCCTGGGTCGCGGTGGCGATGTCGATGAACGTGCCGGGGTTGACCACCGTGGAATAGCTGACGGTGTAGTTCTGGCCGTCGCGGCCGTCGTCATTCCAGCCGGTGTAAACATTGACCGCGCTGATGTCGTAGCCAGGTGAAGCACCGGGAGTGTTGAGATCGTATGTCACCGAGCCGCCGTTGATGCAGATGCCGCCGGAAGCACCGGCCGCGCCAAACGAGCCGTTGTTCAGCAACGCGACCGAACCGCCGATGGCATTGTTCTCCGTGGTGTTGACGGAGATGTTGTCCGTCGTGGATACCAGATTCGTCTGGAGCAGATCGGTGGATGAAACCGTGAAGCCGGTGTCGTTATTGGTCTCACCGGACACCACGATTTGCGCTGAAAGGGCGGCCGTGAATGATGCGAAGACGAGCGCGATGGCGTTAAAAAAACGGTTCTGGAGCGAGGGTTTCATGGAGGATTTGTTGACTGAGTCGTTAAGAATCGTTCGGGACTTTCCCGGATGGCATCCGGGCACGATTCCTAACTAACGGCGTAAACTAGCCGGGGATGGAGGGCGTTGTCTTGTCGCAATGATTGCGACAGGCTGCGGTTAGTGGCCGGAGTCCTTGCGGAACTTGGCCAGCGCTTCGGCGCGGCCGGTGACGTGGAGTTTCTTGTAAGTGCGCTGCACGTAGGTGGAGACGGTCCACAGGCTGATGCCGAGTTTCTCGGCGATTTCCTTATAAATCAGGCCCTGCGCGAGCATTTCCAGCACGGCGAGTTCGCGCTCGCTGAGCGAGTGCAGTTCATCATCCATAGGGGTGGGGCGCGGGCGATGAAAAGAAAAGACGACCTTGCGGGCGATGCTGCTGGTGATCGGCGAGCCGCCTGCAACGATGTCGCGGACGGCTTGCAAGAGTTCGTCCTTGCGCACAGGCTTGAGCAGATAACCGCTGGCACCGGCTTTGAGTGCCTCGAAAATCGTGTCGGTATCCTCATGCACGGTGAGCATCATGAACAATACCCCGGGCAGTTTGGCAGACAACTGGCGGACACATTCCACGCCGTCGATGCCGGGCAGGTTGACGTCCACCAGCACGACTTGCGGCGGTTGTTGGGGCACCCCGGCCAGTGCGTTTTCGGCGTTGGCGTATTGGCCGGAGCAGGTGCAGTCACCCGATTTTTCAAGCATCGTGGCCAGCCGCTGCCGGACTCCGGCATCATCCTCGACGATGGCCACGGTGATGAGTGCGGGTAGGGTATCGGCGGAAAGGGACACTGACGCGTTCTAGGGAATGGGGTTTATCATTTCAACATCAACTGCAAAGTGAGTGCTGTACCGCGGCCGGGAGCGCTGACTATTTCCAAGGTGCCTCCGATCTCATCCATGCGTTTGCGCATGTTGGACAGCCCGTTGCCGCTGAATAATCGTTCCCCCGCGGGGATGTCGTCCGGGCTGGGATCGAAGCCCGCGCCATCGTCGTTCAATGTGAGAGTCAGGGTCCGTCCCGCCAGACTCAGGGTGAAATGCACGGTTTGCGCATGGGCGTGGCGGATGACGTTGTTGAGAGCCTCCCGGATGACGAGATAGAGATGATGGCGCAGAGTGGCCTCCATCGGGATCGACGGCAACTCGGCGGGCAATGCGAGACGGCAGGCGATGCCGGTAGGCCTCAGGCAATTTTGCACGAACTGGCCGATGAAGGCCGTGAATTTTTCCAACGTGTCATTGCCCGGGGTGACCGCCCAGACGATCTCGTCCACCGCGCGGGTGACGGCCCGGGCGCTCTCGGAGAGCTCGGTCACATGCTGCCGCATATGCTCCGGGTGATCGAAATCATCTTCCATCACCTCGCACTGCATGGCGATTTGAGTGAGGCTGACACCGAGGTCGTCGTGGATGTCGCGGGCGATGCGGCTGCGTTCGTTGGCCAGAGCGGTTTCCGCTTTCATCCTGGCCAGCTTGCGGGTGGTCCGTCGGCGTGATCCGAGGATGCCCAGACCGGCGGCGGAGAGAACGATGACGGTAGCGCCCGTCCAACGGAAAACGCCGGTTTGCCACAGGTGCTGGCGGGCGACGACCGGCAAGCGATAGACCGAGCTATCCCACTGGCCATCGCTGTGCATCGCCTGGGCCTCGAAGGTGGTTTCGCCCGGCGGCGGGCAGGGCATGTCGATGCTCATCAGCCGCGATTCCTGCCAGGTTTCCAAATCGCCGCGCAGTCGCCAACGGAATCGCAAGTCCGGCGGCATGCCAGTCTGCGGGATGCGCAGGCGCAGGGCAAGCCGGCGAGTGCCGGGTGGGAGTTCCAGCCGCTTGGTGAAGTGAATTTCCGTGCCATCGGCCAGCGCTGCCACGACTTCCGGTTGGCGGGATTCATAGACTTCCACCTCGGCGAGTTGCGGCGAACAAGGAACCTGGCTCTCCGAAGAAATCCGCAGGAAACGGCCGTGGAAATTTCCTTTGCCCATTCCGGAGCGGACGAATTCCACCTCGCCGCGGTCCGGATGACTTCCATCGGCACGAAGCAGTCCCTGCCAGAGCGGAGGGACGCCGGTGGAAGGGTCCGCATCATAAGATCTGACCTAAATCCGGCTGAACCGATCCAGGTAATTGTCTCCCCGCGTGCGGAGGCCGAGGTGATCGAAACGCACGCTTTTCCCCAAATCGATTTCGAACCAGAAATCCGACCCTGTATAGGCCTCGTCGGGGTGAGCGATGGTCGCTGGCAGGCCATCGGTTAGGGCGGTAGGTGTCATCAGGTCATACAGCGGGTGACTGGCTTTCACCGGCTTTTGGAGCGCGATGTTGGTGGTTTCCCGGGCGTGCTCGGCGATGCTGAACTCGGTCAGGGAAAAGTCGTAAGGGTCATACCAGCTCAATGCCGGGACACTTCGATCTCTTGCGATCACGGGAAACACATCGAGCCGGAAGCCCGTCGCGCGGCGGCCCGGCAGCAACACTTCAATCCGATAGACATCGTCGGGAATCGTGCCGGTCATCGCCCGGGGTAGAGGATCGGAAACGAGGCGGCCTGGGCCGGCGCGGCGCAGGGTGGTGACCTCGGCATTGAAACGGAGGATTTCTAACGGCTGCCAGTTTCCCGCCAATGAGGGCTCGCCATCGGTGGTGTAGGAAAGCGCGAAGTCGGCGATGGCATTCAGCGGCCTGCCAGCGAGGAAGAACAATTCGATGTCCAGTTCATCCGCCTCGGCCGGTCGTTCGCAGCGGACCACCAGCGCCTGCGGCTCAGCGACCTTGGGCGCGGGCGACCACCCGCGCGGCCCGGTCGTCACGCCATCGATCACGCAAGCCAGATCATCGGCAGTCCCTGCATGAACCGTGGCCTCGGGGCGGACCAGATGAATCGGCTCCGCTGGCAGCGACCGGACCGCCAGCAAACTGAGAAGCAAGATGAAGCGCGCGATATTCATGCAGAGAGAGATCGCGGATCTTCAAGGGCGGAAGGATTACTTCAAACGGGCGGCCGCTTGCTGGAAAATGCCGATGCTTTGCGGCGACAGGTGGCCGTCCTGGGTGATTTCCAGGTTGAAGATCGGGACGTTCTTGTGGGCGATGAACCCCTTGATGAGTTCGGTGAGTTGGTCGGCATTCCATCGCGGGGGCGAGGGCGGGGTGTTCGGAGCTGTGTGGACCCAGTTCGCATCGGAAATCAGGCAGGCGCTGGCTTGCAGACCGGCGTGGGTGCCGGACGGGTAAATCCCCTTGTTAGACGTGGTGAGCAGGTTGTCGATGCCACGCGGGTCATAGACAGCTTCTCCGGTGCAGTAGTCGTGAAACTGGGTGGGGTTGTTCATTTCCCAGGCGTTGAAGCTGATGAAGCGCTGCGGGTTGCCGGCTTTCGCTGCCTTGGCGAGCGTTTCCCACGGAGCACTGCGGTAGTAGTAGTTCGTCGCACCATCGTCGAACCACCAACCGGCGAGCTTGTCGCCGTAGCGGTTGCCAACATCGGAAAGCATCGCTTCCAGATTGCCGAAAAACTTGCGGGTGTCCGTCTCCCAGAAACCGCTGGCACGGAGCCATTCGGCATCGTCGTGGGCACCGAGGTGGAAATAGAGGAACAGCTTCATGCCGCGCTTCGCCAGGGCGGCGGCGAGATCGGCGGGAAGATCGCGCTGGGTGGTGCGGCCGGGGAGGATGGCATCGAGCGCCTTGTTAGGACCGGGGAAATACTGGAAAGCGTGCGAAGTCGTGAAGACCACGAAGCCGGCGCCGGTGGATTGCATGGTGTCGGCGAATTTCTCGACATCGAATTCCGCGACGGCTTGTTCATAGGATTTCTGCCCGCCTTGGAGCGGCACCGATTGTTTCGTCCAATGAACCATCATGCCGTAGCGGGCGCTTTGAAACCAAGCAGGGTCCGCACGCATGGCGAGGGCGCGCTTGGTCGCTGCCTCGCGCACGTCCGGGCGGACCAACTCGAGGGCATGAACCTCGGCGTTAAAATCCGCTTTGCCATCAGCGGCGGCGATGCGGAGTGTGACCGTCGATTCACCGGCCGGCAGATCCAACAAGCCGTCGAGCTTGATGCGTTGCCAACTGTAGGGATTGGCAGGCAGCGTGCCGCGGATGGACTTGTCGGCGGCATCGAGCTTGAAGGCGAGTGCTTGGTTGTTCGCGCGTTTCACCAGCACGAAGACCTCGTGCGCACCGGGCTTGTCTGTGGTGATTTTCCAAGTGGCGGATTGGTTCGCGTTGCTCCACCCGGAGACTTGGAACTTGCCATGGCTGGAGTGACTCACGCGGTTCAGGCCGTCACTGAGTTCGGCATCCACGCCCATCAGCACGGTGAAATCGCCGGGCTTGAGTTTGAAGTCGGGCTTGAACTGTGCGCTGAGCGGGGCGAGCGATAGGGCGAGCGATAGGGCGAGCGCGGCAAAAATGTGGGTAAGTTTCACAAACTAAAATTAGTGGTTAGAAGTTATCAGTTTCACGCTGCGGATGTTGGTGGGACGCCAGTTGCCTTTGTCGGCCACCGAGACCCGCAGGGTGGTTTTCTCTGCATTCGGGAAGGTGATCTTGCCGGCATCGACGGATTTGTAGCTGTCGTGATTGTCGGTATCCGGGACTTCGACAGTGAATGACTTGCCGGCGATTTCGATGAGCAGTTTGGCACCGGGTTCGTTGTTGGAAACCGACAAGCGGATCTGATAGGTGGCAGGGCTATTGATGCCGACGTCCCAGGTGGCGGAGCCGTCCGGACTTCCCCAGTAGCCGATGGAAGAAACACCGGCACGTTCCTGGGCCTGCAAGCCACCTTCGAGGCGGGCGGCCCGCGGAGTGAAGACCAGGGTGCCGGTTGGATCGTCCTCGACTTGATCAGCGATTGCAGGGCCGTCAAGCGGACTGGAAACGGGCTCGTCGAGCGTGAGTTTCAGCACTGTGACATGTGGGTCGCGTGCGGATTTCGGGATCGTCAGCGCGACGGCGCTGTTGGTTTGTTTGAAGGAAACCGGCGTGCCGTCGATGGTGGTGGCGGCGGTGACCTTCTGCGGCAGGGCGCGCAGGTTGAGAGGTTCGTCGCTGGGTTCGAAGACATGCACATAGACAACCTTGCCACGGTGAGTGGAGCCGCCCCATGGGCCGTTGTGCCATGGGCCGCCGCGGGTGGCGTGGATGGCTTCGCCATATTTTTTCATCCATGGGACGATGCCTTTGAGGACGGCCTCCTCCTCCCGGCGGATCGAACCATCGGGCAGTGGGGCGAGGTTAAGCAGCATGTTACCATCGCCGGTGACGGCGGAGGAAAGCAAGCGCAGCGTTTCCGTGAGAGAACGGGTGACACCATCCGGGCGATACGACCAACCGCCGTGGTCGGCGTGGGGCGAGAGGATCATGCAGGATTCCCAGGCGCGGCCGTATTGGAAGGCACCCATGCGGTTTTCCGGCGTGTCGAAGTCGGCCTTGTTGAGCGGTTCGTATTTCGCCGGGATGTCAGGCAGGGCTTTCGCCGCGCGGTCGTTGACCAGCAGCTTCGGGTTCTTTTCATACATTCGCTCGAACAGGCGCGGGATGGTGTAAAGGTCCCAGCGGCCGAAGGTATGATCGAACCAGAGGAGGTCCACCGGGCCGTATTCGTCCATCAATTCCATGACCTGGTTTTCGTAATAATCGTTGTAGGTCTTGTTATCGCCTTGCAGATAGTCCGGGTGGGTCCAATCGCGGGTGCTATAATACCAACCGAGTTTCATGGCATGCTTTTTGGCTGCCTGCTGGACCATGCGGGTGGGATCTTTTTTGTAGGGTGTGTCCGCGATGCTGTAGTGCACGGGAAACTCCGCGCCAGCGGGGAATCGTTTCTCTTTCGTCGGCCACATCGTAAAGCCGTCGTGGTGCTTGGTGACGAAAACCACGTATTTCATGCCCGCGTCCGTGGCGAGGTCGAACAACGCATCCGGATTCCACTTCACCGGGTTGAACTGCTTATAGAGGTTCATGTATTCGTTGCGCGGAACCTTCATGTGGTGACCGCCGCCCTCGATGCGGTCCTTCATGCCCCAACTGATTTCCTCGCCGGAAATGGCGGAAGGTCCCCAGTGGATGAAGAGACCGAACTTCGCGTCGCGGAACCACTTGATGCGTTCTTCGCGTTGTTCCGGGGTTTCGGTGAGTTGGGGTGCTTTGGGCACGGCCTCGGCGGACACCGAGCCAAGCAGGGCGGCGGTGGTGAGCAGAGTGGTGATGGAGCGATGCAGTTTCATGATTGGATTGATTGAAGGTTATTGCGAATCCGCAGCAAAGACTTGGAATTCGTTGATGTTGATGGCATTGGCGGACTGGAGCACATTGAGGCGCACGGCGCGGGTTTTGACGGATTCGACGGGAATATCCTTGTCCGCACCGATGGTCGTTCCGCGTGCGACTTCCTTCCAGGCAGCGCCTTGTTTCACCTCGATGGTGAACTCGCGGGTTTCCTTCCACTCGATTTCCGAAATGAGGAACGAGCCGATTTCCTTTTCCTCGCCGAGGTCGATTTCGAGCGAACCCGAGCGGGCTGCGAAGTCGGAGGCCCAGCGGGTTTTCGGGTCGCCGTCGTTGGCGAGTTTCGCATCGTAGCCGGGTTCTGCAAACTGGCTGGAGGCGGTGATCGGCTTGCCTTGGGCAAGGGATACCGGCGGGGTGAAGGTCTTCCACTCCGGGTGCTTGCCGAGCCAGTTGACGATATCCTTTTCACGCGAAGAAGGGGTGACTTTGAGGGAAACCAGCTTGCCGCCTTTCAGCGAGGCTTCGACCAATGTTTTTCCGGGGGCGTGGAGTTTGAAATCGACGTCCCAGTCGGCGGGCCACGCGGGGAAGAGGTGGAGCTTGCCGGTCTTGCCGGGTTCCGGGGCGAGCAGCATTTCCTGGACTCCGGTCATGCCGGCACCGCCCCAGTTGAAGTCCGGCAGCCAGTCGTGGCCCGGGCCGAAGAAGGCGGGGAAGCGGGCTTGGGGCGCGGCGGTGTTGGCCATCTTGTAGATCGCGCGTTCCTTGGCTTTTTCCGGTGACGCCATCGTTGCCATGTTGGTGACATTGGCCATCCAGGAGTAGTCTTGTTTGCAAAGACGCGCGCGCCCCTCGGGAATTGTGTCCCAGGTGTCGCGCAGAAGTTGGATGGTATCCGGGCGGGTGATACCGACGCGGCGATAGGGCCAGCCTGCGTAGTGCTCGATGGGCTCCCATGCGTTGTTGGATTTGTTGTAGGATCTTGCTGGCAGGACTGAGAGCGCTCCCTTGCGTTTACCGACAGGCACAGGTGGTAAAATGCTGAGAATCCGCTCAAGGCGCGAGCGATCAGAGGCCTCCAGTTTGGGATAGCGGAGCAGACCTTCGGTGAGCGCGTGCAAGCCACTCACGGCATCAACCGGGTTGGTGGCGTCGCCCGCATATTCGAGGCCGTTGCTGGGGTAGATCAGCAACTTGCCGTCATCGCCCAATTCCTTGCCGCTGCGTTGTTTCGTTTGGTTGCGATAGTAGCTTTCATAGAAGAAAACCGTACCTTTGATCCATGAGAGATCCTTGGAGATGTCGATGCCCAAGGCATCATGCGCTTGGAGTGTCATCCACGCGTGTTCAAGGCCCATCGAGAAGTGATAGGTCAGGTGCTCCGCGCCAGTGAGACCGTCAGCACGCGGGCCGACATCGCCGCTGCAGAAGCCCCAGATGTCCAGCGGCTCGACATAGACCGCGCCGTCGGCTCCCTGACGTTTGGCGCGGGAGAATGCGGCGGGTGAGCGATCCCGATAGAATCGGACGGAGGGAGAGAGCAGGTCGGCATCGCCATTGGCAAGGTTCGGCCAGCCGAGCCAGCGCTGGTTTTGCGACATGAAATAACAGAACATCCAGCGCCGGAAGTCAGGGGTGGATGGTCCGCCGTTCGAGATCGGCAACTCGTCGTTGTTGTTTCCCTTGATGCGCCCTGGTTTGTTGTCGGTGGTGAAAATGCCACCATTGAAAAACAACGGCAGTTCTCCATCGCGGTTGGCTGCGAGCATGTAGCGGAAGAGTTGGTAGTTCTGACCGATTAGGTAGCCGGGATCGGTCTTCCCGGCACCCGGATTGATCTGGATGTGGGAGCGTTTCCAGAACTCGTCCCAGCGTTTCAACTCGTCCGCCTTTGCGGCTTTCTGGAAGGCGGGATCGAGTGCGGACTTGGCGTCGGATTTCCACTTCGCGGGGTCGCCGCCGATTTCACCGTCGAGGCGCATGGCGATGGAGTGGGACTTGCGAGGCTGGGTTTTGCCGGACCATGCCGTGCCATCCCAGAACTGCCATTGCACGGCGGATTCCACCGGTTTGCCGAGGCCGCCGGCCACCGCGACTGCACCTCCAGAGACGCGGCGGGTGGTGGCATCCAGGATAGCAGATCGCTCGATTCCCCTCCCCTCCCCCATGGCCAGCACATCCATGGGATGGTCGGCGTTGCGGTGGAACCAGGTGAAGCCGGATTCATCCGCGGCAATGCGATCACCCTTCATGTCCGTCTCGCGAAACATGTCGAGCTTGATACCACTCTTGTCCTTGTCACGCCAGGTGGCGAAGGAGACCTCCAGCGGCTTGGCATCGGAACTAACAGACTGATAGATCAACGTCTCACCCGCAAACCAGAGCCTTGCCTGGAAATCGCCCTGCGTGACGGAAATCGTGCCGGTGGCGGGATCGAGTTCCTGGACGAAGCCGTCTTTGCCGAGCTCTACTTCCGTTGGGGTGATGCGCATGCAGCCGAGCTTGAGAAGGCGGCCGCGTTCGTCGAAGGCTCCGGTGTGGGCGAGGTAGAGCCAGATACTGCCGTCCTGGACCCAGACATTCGCACCAGCCCCCATGCGACCGGAGAGCGGCATGGAATCGAGCGAATCGATAGACGGAGTGGTCCAGGTGACCTTCGGAACGCCTGCCGCCGATACAGTTAGAGCAAATGCTGTGGAAATGAAACTACTCACGATGAACTTCATGCGGACACGTTACGGGGTTGAGACGCGGATGCTGTCACCGAGCCCCCGCCTATTCCATAGACTTATCCGGATTTTTCATAGACTTTCCCGACAAAACAAACGAAGACGTGTCATTTTCGAGCTCCCTGTGAGTCGCTTTATCGACAGGCAAGTTGCACGGTCGCCTGTGATTTTTCGA
>ERZ1022724.150-NODE-150-length-17030-cov-6.960000_pt1 | contig 17030 bp, 19 predicted proteins | sample MGYA00521091_ERZ1022724 | MGnify/ENA primary metagenome ERZ1022724 (study PRJEB33162, sample SAMN09537610) | freshwater metagenome | isolation source: freshwater | place: Canada:Alberta | collected 2017-07 | study: EMG produced TPA metagenomics assembly of the... | reverse complement strand
GAAGCCAAGTGAGCATCGTAGGTCAAGCAAGTAGCGATGCGAGGTTTTTTCTTAAGAGCTTCAATCTTGGCTAATTCAGTATCACCAGACATCACCGCCACACACAAGGCAGCGTCTTCAACAGTTCTACTAAAACTGCCCAAGGTATCTAAAGAGGGCGATAAGCTTTTGGCACCGCCTAAGCTGATCTTGCCGTAAGTGGGCTTATATCCAACCACGCCACAAAAAGCGGCGGGTCTGATCACAGAGGCGGCTGTTTGACTGCCGGTGGCCAATGGAATCATTTCATCGGCAACGGCTGCTGCGGAGCCACTCGATGAACCGCCTGGGGTGTATTCAGGATTGCGAGGGTTTCTGGTTTTGCCGCCCTTGAAGGTGGCGAATTCAGTGGTGACTGTTTTACCTAACAAAATACCACCCGCTTGGCGCATCAATGAAACGTGCACGGCATCACTGTTAGGGCGATTGTTTTCGTAAATAGGGGAGCCATAACGTGTTGGAAAGTCGTGCGTATCAAATAAATCTTTCGCACCAAATGGCAAACCGTGCAATAAACCTTGATTGGTCGATCGATCGAGGTACCTGGCTCGCTCAAGAGCTGCTTTGAAATTAGTTTCTACCCAGGCCTGAGTCGAAGATTCTTTTTCTTCGATGCGCTCAATACAAGAGCGCAGTAATTCTTCGGAACTTAATTGATTGGCCTGAATTTTTTTAGCAGCTTCAGTGGCTGAGAGTTGGTAGGCTTTTTTCATGCCTAAATCTTACCCTTGAACAATCATTTGTGCCTCACCTATCTATTGATCATTCTTTTGAGCTAAACATTTCCCCCTATGATGCACTGGGTTATTATTTATAAAATACATAAGCAATTACAATTCTTGCTTATTCAAAAGGAGACTAGATTCAAATACTTGTTGAACGTCAAGAATGGATTGAATAGAGATCAAATTGAATCATGCTCAAAGTATCTACATTCATTATCTTTGGCTGCCACGATAACGATGGCGGGATTGCCATTTTCTGGGGACGAAATCAGTGAATATGCTTTAACAGGATCGATTTTATTAACTTTATCGACAGGACTTTTCCTGTTGGGTGTTTATCTACTAAAAGGACAAAAAAATGGATAAAAATACTTATTTTTATATATCGCTTGGGATTATTTTTTTATATGCTTTGACAATATTTTTATTTGCTGCCAGCTCAGCCAAGCATCTAAAAGACACTCAAAATATTGATCTTTGAACTTTAGTTCAAAGCAGTGTGATCACTTCTTTTTATTGATTGACGCTCTTGCACCAGGCTTTGAGCCTGTGCTTGAGCCAGCACTTAAGCCTCGTGCTGAGCTTGGGCGACCTGTCAGGCTGCCTGAAGTTTTTGCACCCGTCTTAACACCCGTCGCACGTGGCGGTAAACCAGTGTGTTGCGTCATGATTTTGCCGCGACCAGGTTTTTGAGGAACAGAAAAATCTCTTGGATTGTGAGCTGCGGCAGAAGCTGAAGGCTTGCCAAACGGTCTGCCACCAGTCACACCCATTGAAGAGTTCTTGCGACGAGGACTTTGATAACTGCCATCAGTCGTTGGCTGGTAGTTTGGTATCAAATGATGCTTGCCATTACCAATCAAATCAGCGCGCCCCATTTTTTTCAGAGCTTCTCTTAGCAAAGGCCAGTTATTGGCATCGTGGTAACGCAAAAATGCTTTGTGTAAACGACGACGCTTTTCGCCTCTGACAATATCAACTGTTTCACTGTCACGCGTGACCTTGCGCAATGGATTTTTATTGGTGTGATACATCGCTGTGGCAGTTGCCATTGGGGAAGGGTAGAAAGTTTGAACTTGATCAGCTCTAAAACCATTCTTCTTCAACCAAATCGCCAAATGCATCATGTCTTCATCGCTGGTGCCTGGGTGAGCTGCAATGAAGTAAGGAATCAAATACTGTTCTTTACCTGCTTCTTTAGAGTATTTATCAAATAACTCTTTGAACTTGTCGTAAGCACCCATGCCAGGCTTCATCATTTTTGATAAAGGACCTTGCTCGGTGTGCTCAGGTGCAATCTTTAGGTAACCACCCACGTGATGAGCTACGAGCTCTTTGATGTACGCCGGTGCCTTGACCGCTAGGTCATAACGCACGCCTGAACCAATCAAAATCTTTTTGATACCAGGCAAGGCTCGCGCACGGCGGTACAACTGAATCAAGGGCGTGTGATCTGTGTTGAGGTTTGGACAAATATCTGGGTAAACACAAGAAGGTTTACGGCAATGCGCCTCAATCTCTTTTGATTTACAGGCAATGCGGTACATATTGGCGGTTGGACCACCCAAGTCAGAAATGATGCCTGTGAAGCCGGGGACCTTATCGCGAATATCTTCAATTTCTTTGATGATTGACTCAGAAGAACGGTTCTGAATGATTCGGCCTTCGTGCTCGGTGATTGAACAGAATGTGCAGCCACCAAAACAACCGCGCATGATGTTCACAGAAAAACGAATCATGTCCCACGCAGGAATCTTGGCATCACCATACGATGGGTGAGGTGCGCGGGCATAAGGCAGATCAAATACTGAATCCATCTCTTCGGTGGTCAGCGGCACAGCAGGAGCATTCAGCCAGACATCTCTGACGGATGCACCTTCACCGTGTTGCTGCACCAAGGCACGTGCATTGCCTGGATTGGTTTCTAAATGAAGTACGCGACTGGCGTGCGCGTAAAGCACTGGATCACGCTTCACAGCTTCATAGCTAGGAAGACGAATCACCGTGGTGTCACGCTCTAAACGTTTTCTGGCGGTTGGTACAACCGTGATGGCTTGAACCGCTGGTTCTTTTTCAAGGGTGCCATCGGTCTTTTTGCAACTGGTGCCTTGTTCTTTGGCTTGCTCATCAGGTGTTAGGTATGGATTGATGGGGGCATCAACTACGCCCGGTACATCGACTGTGCTTGAATCAATTTCTGTGAAACCAGGGGCAGGATGACGTCTAACGAAAGCCGTGCCACGAATGTCATTGATGTCAGCGACCTTTTCGCCTTTGGCCAAGCGGTGAGCAATTTCAACCACAGCTCTTTCAGCATTGCCATAAAGCAAAATATCAGCTTTCGCATCAATCAAAATAGAGCGACGCACCTTGTCTTGCCAGTAATCGTAGTGCGCAATACGGCGCAATGAGGCTTCAATACCCCCCATTACTATAGGGGTATCAGGATAAGCTTCACGACAACGCTGGGCATAAACCAAGGAACAACGATCCGGTCTCTTGCCACCGATGCCACCCGCTGTATACGCATCATCACTGCGGACTTTGCGATCAGCCGTGTAACGGTTGATCATTGAATCCATGTTGCCAGCGGCTACGCCATAAAACAAATTGGGTTGGCCCAAGGCCTTGAACGGATCGGCTGATTGCCAGTCCGGCTGAGAAATGATGCCGACACGAAAGCCTTGAGCTTCAAGCAAGCGACCAATGATGGCCATACCAAAACTTGGGTGATCAACGTAAGCATCCCCGGTCACAATGATGATGTCGCAGCTATCCCAACCAAGCTTGTCCATCTCTTCTCTGCTCATCGGCAAGAAGGGGGCAGTACCAAAACATTCAGCCCAGTATTTAGGGTAAGAATCTAATCTTGGCGAGCTAGGTATCAGAGAGGGATTGAAAGGTGCGTTCACGGGCTGTATTTTAGGCTTTTTAAGCACTTTCTGCTCGTTTAAACTAAGGGCTGATTGTCCATGACCACCCAAGGCCCCAATAAACTACTCATAAAGCGCTATTAAAGCCTTCTTAAAGCCCTCTTAAACTACCCTAAAAGCCCACGTAAAGCTCACCTAAAGCCCACTCAAGCCCACTCAAGCCCCACACATGCAAAGATCCTTTCTCCTCAGTTCGCTGCTCATTGCTGGATTGGGATCAATTTTGTTCTCGGCCAAAGCGATCGTGGTCAAACTTTGCTATCAATACGGGGTCGATTCCGCCACCGTCTTGTCTTTGAGGATGCTTTTTTCTTTGCCATTTTTCTGGGCAGCGGTGTGGTGGTCATCACGCCATCATCAACCAGCGCCGATGGCCAAACGCGACATCTTGAGCATCATCTTTTTGGGCTTTGTTGGTTATTACCTCTCAAGCTATTTAGATTTCTTGGGATTGCAATACATCACTGTTGGATTAGAAAGAATCATTCTTTATCTCAACCCCACGATTGTCTTGTTGATCTCAATGCTCTTTCTGAAAAAGAAGATTCAGACACAGCAGTGGTTGGCTTTGGTACTTGCCTACGCAGGAGTGATCATTGTGTTCTCACACGATCTTCACACCATGGGTCCATCGATTGCCTGGGGTGGCATGTTGGTATTTTTGAGTGCCATCTCTTATGCCGTCTATTTGATCTTCGCAGGTGAGATCGTGGGGCGGGTGGGCAGCATTCGCTTGGTCGCTTATGCCAGCGCCTCATCAACATTTTTCAGTACCGCTCAAGCATTGATCTTGAACCCCACGCATTTATGGACTCAAGTGCCTGAGGTTTATCAGTTAAGTCTCTTCAATGCCTTGTTTTGTACGTTCATGCCCATGCTGATGGTGATGATCGCAGTCAACCGAATTGGATCCAGTTTGACTGCGCAAGCAGGCATGTTGGGACCAATTGCCACTATCTTTCTTGGCTGGTTTTTCTTAGGTGAAAAAATCACTGTCATTCAAATCATAGGCATGGCAGTGGTGCTGTGTGGCGTGGCAATTCTTGCCACCATACAAACTGAAAAAAATAAACCTCGACCTGAATTGGTCGAGGCTGAATAAAAAATTAAGAATTCGATTAAGAATTCGATTAAGAACTCAGTTAAAAATTATTTGATTAAATCGCCACGCTGGGGTTCAAGCTATAAATACCCGTGATGCTTGCTTGAGCAATGATGTGCGGTTTGATTGCAGCCAATGCTTCTGCGCCTGTGAACGGACCCTTCAAAGGAAGGCTGGCGGTATTAAGTGCATAGACTGTGAACACATAGTGATGCTTGATAGCATCGTTCCATGGAGGGCAAGGACCGTCGTAACCGAAGTAAAGACCTTCCATCGAAGCATCTCCTTTGAACCACGCGGTGTAGTCATTGATGCCTGGTGTGCCCACTGGACTTTGCGCAGCTGACTTGCCTTTGCCTGTGATGCTGTTGCTATGACTGCCGGCAGCAATGCTCTGAACTGAGCTAGGAATGTTCACTAAAACCCAATGGTAAAAATCAACGCGCGGCAAACTGGCTGGAACCACTTTGCCCTCTTGATTCACATCATCACCTTTACTTGGCACATCAGGGTCATGACAAATCAAGGCAAATGATTGGGTGTCTTTAGGAAAGTCTGACCAAGCCAAGTGAGGATTTTGGTTGCTTGATAAGGTGATATGGGTGCTTGGATCTTTGACCGCAAAAGCATACTGGCCTGGAATAACTGATTGATCTTGAAAGCTTGAACTAGTGATTTTCATAAAGGTCTCCAATCAATAACAATAATTTAGATTTTCATCTTACTGGCTTTTTTGGGGCCCACAATACCAATCAAGGCTTGTTTGATCCCATCAACTTCTGCTTCGCTCATGGCACCCATGATTTTGCCTAAATACTGAATATGGCGCCTGATGCCGCCATGGCTTCTCACATTAGGGGTTTCTTTGAGAGCATCTAGCAGGCGTTCAGGTATGGGCATTTGTTTCCACATCTCAGGCATCTGACTGATTTCTTCAGCAAGATACTGCCTAGCCTCTAAACGACGCTTTATTTCAGATTTACTCGGCTTTTCGGGTGCCGAATACTCTTCAGGGGTGTTTGATTGCTTCATAATGGCATTTTCGCAGACTCCTGTGAAATTGCACAGAAAACCGAAACATTCATGGCCATCAAATCCACCATCTTCAAAGTCACTCTCTCAGTCGCTGATATTGACCATGCCTATTACGCTGACCACAGCTTAACTTTGGCTAGACATCCCAGCGAAACTGATGAGCGCATGATGATGCGTTTATTGGCTTTGTCCTTCAATGCCCATCTTTTGAATGACCTTTGCCAGGGCGATGGTCAGTTGGTCTTTGGAGCTGGCTTATCAGATCCGGATGAGCCGGATGTGTGGCTCAAGGATTTCACGGGGCAAACCCGTTTATGGGTAGAAGTTGGGCAGCCAGAAGAAAAGCCCTTGAGTCGCGCTTGCTCAAAATCAGACAAGGTCGTGGTCTACGCCTACCATCATGCCGCTGAAGTTTGGTGGAAGGGCATTCAGAACAAACTCACGCGCATGGACAAGCTATCGGTTTACCGGGTGTCATCAGACATCTCTCAAGAGTTGGCTCGTTGGGCTGAGCGCAGCATGCAAATACAAGCCACCATCCAAGATGGTCATTTGATGCTGAGCAGCCATCAAGGCACCATTGAAGTGACCTGTGAGCGTTGGAAATAGACCCTGTAAGCCCTAAAAAATCCACCAGAAGTGCTTGGAATAAGCAATTTATCAGCGCTATACTTCAATCATCATGAAAAAAATCATTGTCCTTAACGGTCCTAACTTGAACCTCTTGGGTACACGTGAGCCAGAAAAATACGGTTCTAGTACTTTGGCGGATGTGGAAACTCTTTGCAAAGACACAGCGAAACGCTTGGGCTTTGAGGTTGAGTTTTTACAGAGCAATCATGAAGGCCCCTTGATCGATAAGATTCAGGAGGCTGGCTTGGCGCACCGTGCTGGTAAGGTGCAGGGCATCGTGTTTAATCCTGGTGCTTACACACATACCTCGGTGGCTTTGCATGATGCGATTGCTGCCATGACTGGTTTGCCTGTGATCGAGGTACACATCTCTAATGTGCATGCGCGCGAAGCCTTCAGACATCATTCCTACATTTCACCAGTGGCTGCCGGCATTGTGGTGGGCTTTGGTATTCAGGGCTACGTGTTGGCCATGGAAGGTTTGGCGCAAAAGAATTGATCAGGCGCAAGCTTGATCAGGTATTAATAGTGGGGCGGTCTTTCGTCTCCAGGGTTGTTTCCCTCAGAGGGCGTATTGCTCGCCATTTGTAATTTCAGCGCTTGTATTTCTTTCACCAATAACTCAATGCGTTGCTGTTGCTTGAACACGGTTTGATTTAACTCTTCTAGCAAGTCTTCAGAAAAGCTCAGCTTGATTTCTAGGTTGGTGATGCGTTCGTCTTGATTCATGATGACCTTCTTCTAATAGGGTGAGGATACCCAAGAGCGACAAAATGAGCAAACTGCCAGATCAGACATGCTAGCATCGCCATCTTTAGTCATCCTGCCAATGGTAGTTATTCAATGAGCCCACTAACGCCTCGCGTTATTTTTTACTTGGTATTGCCCACGATTCTTTGGGCAGGCAATGCCATTGTTGGGCGTTTAGCAGTTGGTGAGATTTCTCCCATCATGCTCAATACTTTGCGTTGGATATTGGCAGCCATCATTTTGCTGCCCATCGGTTGGAGATTGCTTAAATCAGACAGCCCCATTTGGCAAAACAAGATTCGCTTTCTTTGGCTCGGTTTGCTGGGCGTGGGTTCATACAACGCACTTCTATATCTTTCTCTAGAAACATCAACACCGATCAATGTGACCTTGATTGGCGGCAGCATGCCCATGTGGATGATCATCATTGGTGCGATGTTCTATCAACAAGCAGCGCAGTTCAAACAAATGATGGGCGCCTTGATTTCTTTGTTGGGGGTGGTGATTGTTCTGACCCGCGGTGATTTATCAACCATCCTCGATATCCAGCTCGTGATAGGTGATCTGTATATTCTTTTGGCCACCATCTTGTGGGCTTTTTATAGTTGGATGTTGAGTCGCCCCGGTAAGAGCACTGAAAGCCAATGGCCTTGGGCAGAGTTCTTGTTAGCGCAAGTACTTTTTGGCGTATTTTGGTCAACTGCTTTTTTAGGTTTTGAATGGGCGGCCGATGCTGTGGTGTTTGAGTTCACAAAATCCACCATCGCATTATTGGTTTTCGTGGCGATTGCACCATCTCTGATTGCTTACCGTTGTTGGGGTTTGGGTGTGACGCTGGCAGGACCTGCCATGGCTGCATTCTTTGCCAACTTGATTCCTTTGTTCACAGCCTTGATGTCAGCTGCTTTACTGGGTGAGCCGCCCCAGTTATTTCATGGACTAGCGTTTGTGATGATTGTTGCGGGTATTGTGATTTCTTCTTTGAAAAAATCATCAGCTGATTAATTCAAAGCGACCGTCTTCCATTTCTGCTTGTGGTCTAACCCAGTAATCATGGGTCTGCATTGATTCATAAACATAGGCGAACTCGAGGCTTGCTTCAATTCTTGCAATGCCGATCACTTTATAAAACCCGCCGGTTTTCTTATGACGCAATTGACTGCCGATTGGGAAAAGGCTTGGGTGTGTTTCTCTCATGATTGAACGACCCTTTTATTTTTCCAAAGTGAAAACTGAGTATAAAAAATAAACAGCAATCCCCAAACGGAAATCGATGCATACGCAGCCGTCCAACCGCCATAGCCAAAGTAACGACTGATATCCAGAGTTGCACCAAATATAGCGGGACCTACCAAGCCCGCACCAAAGCCCATCAATGAATGTAAGCCCATGGCGGTTCCCTTGATTTCTTGTGGAACGCTGATCACCAAACCAGCAGTGAGAGTAGCGGAGTCGGCCATGACAAACATTGCGTGAATAAAAGCAAGAGCAACGATGACACTCCAATGAGAATCCACTGATAAACCTAATGAAACACCGCTGATGGCACTGCCAATCATGACCCAATACACCCAGCGGTGTCGCCCGACTTTGAGGGCCATTTCATTACCGAGGATTGATGCCGGGATACTGATGATGTTCAAGAAAGCCACGATCAAGGTAGCGCTGACTAAAAAGGGTTGCTCAGGTGCGGCAATTGATGCGCAGTAAGTAAAAAATGCCACCAACCAAGCGCGAGTTGCAAACAGCTCTAGCGTGTGCGCGCTGTAACCCAACATATAACCAACCGCTTCTTTCATGGCCAATACTTTTTTCCAGCGCGCCACAGGAAAAGCATCACTCAAACTCATTTGAATATCAAAGATACCTTTTTCACCAGGCAATGCTTTTGTACCAAGCCAAGCAAAGATGCCAGCGCAGATCGGGCCGATGGCAATCAAGATGAATGCCAATGACCAAGAAAACTCTCGAATCAAAACCCCAGAGAAGTAATAAGAGGCGCCAGTGCCAAGGCCAAAAAATGCCGTGTAAAAAGAAATGTGACGAGTGATTTCACCGGTGGTCACGCGATCAGAAATAATTTTTAAGCCAGGCATGTACATGGCAGATACGCCCGCACCATGAATCATCAAAAAGAACAGGGCGCTGTAAAACCCGTTCGCAAAAAATCCCACGCCCAGCAAACCCAATCCAGCAGTGATGCCGCCTGCCAAATAAACCTGACGGGTGTCGATGCGATCAGTGAGGGTGGTTGCAATGGGTACCGCAATCACATAACCAAGAAAAAAGCCGCTGGCCAAAAATCCAGACTCAAAATTACTCAAATTCCATTCAGCCTGAATGATGGTCAAGGCAGATGGGTAGCAAGCAAACCCCAGGAGGGACAGTGCTTGAGTTAGGAGCATTAAGTAAGTGGTCAAGATGGTAGTTTTTTTAATTGTTATGGTTCAAATGATTTTATCTCTAGATGGCTATTCATGGATAATTCAGTACTATTTATTTGAATCTTGCCCATGCCTGAACTTCGTGCCCAAGCCCTCCAATTACTGAGCCTTTGCGACCCCGCTGAAAAGGGTGCAGCCGTGATTGCTTTGCGCGAGCAATACCTGCAGGGTCAAATAACGATCAATACAGAAGAACTTTTGACTGAAGCAGGCTTTGATATTCCTGGTAGACCTGCAGCCCCTATTTTGGTTAATCCTGGCCTGGTCAAGCGCCGCTCGATGGTGACTGAAGAGGGTCGTTCGGTCTTGATTCATGCCTTGGCGCACATTGAGTTCAATGCCATCAATTTGGCTTTAGATGCTGTGTGGCGTTTCCCTGGCATGCCTAAAGAATATTACGAAGATTGGCTAAAAGTAGCTGCAGAAGAAGCCTATCACTTTGATTTACTTAATCGCCATTTGCAAAAGAGTGGTTTTAAGTACGGTGACTTCCCCGCGCACAACAGCTTATGGGAAATGGTCGGCAAAACCACTGAATCTATTTTAGCCAGAATGGCCTTGGTGCCAAGAACCATGGAAAGCCGTGGCTTAGATGCCTTACCACCAATTCAGGAAAAGCTCTCGCAAGCACATGATAATGATGCGGTTGCTTTGCTACAGATCATTCTGAATGACGAAATAGGACATGTTGAAATCGGTAATCGCTGGTTCAACTACCTCTGTGATCAGCAAAACCTAGATCCTATTGCGGCTTATGCAGAATTGGTTGAAAAATACGAGGCCCCTAAACTCAGAGGACCATTCAATTACGCCGCCAGGAAAGCGGCTGGTTTTACAGATGCAGAATTGGCAGCACTACAAATCACTGAAACAAACTAAATAAAGTTCAGCAACTCAGTCCGGTTCAATTTGTAACACATCAAAAGCAGCCTTTAAGCGTTTTTCATATTTGCGCTTCATCTCGGAAGCCTCTTCATCTGACCAAGTTCTAAAACCTTCTTTGGATTTGATGCCGAATTTTCTCTCTTTCAAGATCTTATTCAAGCAAGGTGATATTTCTGTGTTGTTTGACAGGCTTGGATAAATTTCCTTGGCAGCAATCGCCATGCCTTCCCACCCAGAAATCTCTTTTTGTGTCATGGGGCCCACCGCTGCATAGCGAAAACCAAAGCTGTAACGCACTGCTGTATCAACGTCTTCGGGCGTTGCAATGCCATCATTGACCAAGGCCAGAGCTTCACGCATCAAAGCATGCTGAATACGATTGGCTAAAAACCCCGGGATGTCTTGATTGACCAAGACTGGTTTCTTGCCAGTTTCTTCAAACAACTGACAAACTTTCTTTGCCATCGATGGATCAGATGCTTGACCTAAAACAACTTCCACCAATGGCACGATGTGTGCTGGCATGAAGTAGTGCATATTGAACATGCGTTCAGCCGTTTTTAAACTTTGGCTGATCTGACTGATTGGAAAGCCTGAGCTATTGCTACCGATTGGGATATGAGTTGGCACTCTTTTATCCAATGAAGCAAAGATGGTTTGTTTGAGTGCTAAATTTTCTGTGACGGTTTCTAGTACCAAAGCCACATCGGACCAGTCAGACCAATCATCAATGGTGCCGGTTTGAATCTGATCCGGTGAAGTTGAGCTTGAGCTCAAGCCTTTGGCCAAACCCATGATCTCAGAAACAACCGCCTGAGCGCGCTCAACATTCCTGCCCAAAAGAATCACGCCATAGCCACTGCTGATAAATCCAGCAGCAATACCGACCGCCATCGTGCCTGTGCCTAAAACAACGACCTTTTTCATGCGTGTCTCCATATTTTTATGTCTTCCATCATACCTAAATCATTGCAGGGTTGTTGTTAGCTAAAAGGCTGACAGTGTCTGTTTTATTAGGGTTTTAACTGAGCCTTTCAGGCCAAAAACAGCTTTGTTTTATGGCTTATTCGGTCTAGGATATAGCTTGTACTCAAATTCTGGAAGCCTATATTTTTAATAAGATTTTTCCAAGTATTTGCAGTGCATTAATCACTAATTAATTATAAAAATAGAGAGACAGACATGCCCATCATTCAATCCATTGAAGTCGCAGCCGTTAGCGTACCGCTTGATCATGTGACATCCTTTTCCACCAGAACAGTTTCAGAGAGACATTACTGTTTGGTCAAAGTGCGCAGCAAAGATGGTCACGAAGGTATTGGCTTTTGCTACGTTGGTAGTGCTGCTGGAGAGTTGGTCAAATTAGCGGTTGAACAGCTCTTTGCACCAAAGCTCATCGGTCAAGACAGTCATCGTACCGAAGGTATTTGGCAAGAAATGTACACCGATTCAATCTTGCAAGGTCGATCAGGCAGCGTGATGCGCGCCATCTCTATTTTGGACATCGCTCTTTGGGATCTGAATGCCCATTCAGTTAATTTGCCATTGCATCGTTATTTAGGCTCCTTTGTGAATGATCGCGTTCCAGCCTACGCCAGCGGCGGCTATTACCTAGATGGCAAAACACCCGCCAAGCTTGGTAAAGAGATGGAAGGCTATGTGAAGTTGGGATTCAAAGCCGTCAAAATGAAAACAGGTCGCTTAAGCCCTAGAGAAGAAGAGGCTCGCTTGAAAGCTGTTCGATCAGCTGTTGGACCAGACATCATCGTGACCATGGATGCTAACAATGCTTGGCGTGATATCCCAACCGCCATGGAATACATGAAGCGCTTTGAGCAATACAACCCATACTGGATGGAAGAGCCTTTCTCACCGGATGCCATTGATCTTCATGCACGCTTAGCAAAACTCACGACCATCACGATTGCTACTGGTGAGATTGAAGTTGGACGTTGGCGTCATCGTGACTTGGTAGAGCAGGGTGGCGCAGAGATTTTGCAAACGGATGCTGCTGTTTGCGGTGGTATTTCAGAGTGGCGCAAGATCGCTGCTTATGCAGATGTTAAAGGCATCACCTTGAGCCCGCACTGGTTCCATGATTTGCATGCCCCATTGGTGGCCGCAACCCCTAACGCACGTTTTGTTGAATTCTTCGTGGATGATCAGGTTTTGAATTTCAGACGTTTGATCAATAAGCAATTGAAATTCAAAGACGGTGACTTGATTTTGCACACCACGCCTGGTCTTGGTTTTGGCTTTGATGAGAAGGCTGTTAAAAAATACGCGATTGGGAAAAATACATGGACCACCATCAAATAAGTCCTGCCAGAGCCAAGCAATACGTTCAAGAGGTGTTTGCAAAATTGGGTATGCCTCATGAGGACACGCTGATCGCTGCTGAATACATTGTCAGAGCAGATTTGGTGGGGGCCGATGGTCATGGATTATTCCGGATGCCTCAGTATGTTCAGCGCTTCCTACAAGGAGGCATGAACATCCACGCGAAGATCAAAACCATTAAAGACAGTGGCCCCATGGCCTTGCTTGATGGTGATAATGGCTTGGGTCACTTGGTCATGGTTCGATCAACCGAATTGGCCATCAAGAAAGCCAAAGAGTTTGGAATTGGCTGGGTGGGATCCAATAATGGCAATCACTCAGGTGCTGGCGCACATTATGTGAACAGAATTGCGGATGAAGGCTTGGTCGGTATCTATTTGGCAGTTGGTAGCGCTAATCACATGGCCCCAACAGGTGGTTCGAGCCGCTTGTTATCCACCAATCCAATCGCTTTTGGTGTGCCCGCAGGTCCTGGCAAACCGCATGTGATTTTGGACATGGCGACCACGGTCACTGCATTTGGAAAAATCAAAGTCAAAGCGCAAAAGAACGAAGCCATGCCAGTGGGTTGGATGATCGACCAACAAGGTCAACCCATCACCGATCCTAAAAAAGCGGCCGAAGGCACGCTCTTGCCGATTGGGGATCACAAAGGTTATGGACTGGCGTTGATGATTGGTATGTTGGCTGGATGTATGAACGGTGGTGCCATGGGCAGTAACGTGGTGGACTTCAATAAAGACAGCAGCACAGTGACCAACACCGGTCAAACCATGATTGCGATCAACCCAAACTTCTTCATGGGACAAGATTACTTCTTAAGTGAAGTTGGTCGCGTGGTTGATGAGTTACATGCATCGAAAACTTTACCTGGTGTAGATCGTATTCGAGTGCCGGGCGAGGGTGCTAAAGCCACAGAAGAAAAAAGGAGCCAAGAGGGAATTCCTCTGGCTCCTGAATTGCGCGCAGCATTGAATGAATGTGCGCAGAGTTTGGGTGTATCTACAATCTAAACTCCAAGATCTAAATCATGACCATCTAAAAAGAAGTATCAAGCTGTCTTGTTGATTATTTCTTTTTAGATTGTTCGTAGCGCGCCTTGTTTTCTTCATTTGGCGGATACAAACCAGGAAGCGCAGCACCTCCTCTGACTTGCTCCATGATCCAAGACTCAAGGTTCTCTTGCTCAGGCGCTGTTGCAACCATTTCATCGACAAGGTCAGCTGGTATCAAAACCGCGCCGTCATCATCAATCACGATCACATCGTTCGGGAAAATGGCCACGCCACCGCAAGCAATCGGTTCTTGCCAAGCCACGAAAGTCAAACTCGTGACTGAGGGCGGGGCTGCAACACCACTGCACCATACGGGCAACTTTGTTTCTAAAACACCCGCCACATCACGAACCACACCATCAGTGACCAAAGCAGCCACCTGACGTTGCTTCATGCGTTGACACAAAATATCACCAAAAATACCAGCATCAGTCACGCCCATCGCATCAACCACAGCAATGCAACCCGCTGGCATATCTTCAATCGCTGCTCTGGTTGAAATTGGAGAGGACCAAGATGCTGGTGTGGCCAAGTCTTCACGGGCTGGCACAAAGCGCAAAGTAAACGCACGACCAACAATTCTGCCTTGACCTGATTTGAGAGGCATGCTGCCGCGTAACCACACATTGCGCAAACCTTTTTTGATCAACATGGTGGTCAGCGTCGCCGTGGTCACCTTTGAAAGTACCTCGATCACTTTAGGATCTAATGCTTGAACCGGTGTTTTCATAAAAGACCCTTAGATATTCGGAATATTACCGCCATCCACGCGGATCACGGAGCCAGTGATGTAAGACGCTGACTGGCTGGCCAAAAAGGCTGCGGTATCACCGTACTCTTCAGGACGACCTAAACGCGCGATAGGGATTGATTTCAAGCTATCAGCTTCAATATCTTCAACAGATTTGCTTTCACGTTTGGCGCGTGATTCATCCAAAAAGCGAATGCGGTCCGTGGCAATTCTGCCCGGAACAATGATGTTCGCAGTGATGCCATGAGGAGCAAGTTCGCGAGCCAAAGTTTTAGACCAGGCGTGCAAAGAAGCTCTCAAGGTATTAGAGATCGCCAAATTTGGAATAGGTGTGATGGCACCTGATGATGTGCTGGTGATGATGCGACCCCAGCCACGTTGTTTCATACCAGGGATGGCACGATCAGTGATCGCAATCACAGAAAGAACCATCTCTTGAAACTTTTCAATCCAAAGTGCGGTTGATTGACCAGCAGCAGGTGTTGGAGGAGGTCCGCCCGTGTTGTTCACCAAAATATCAACAGGACCAAGATCTTTTTCTACTTGCGTGAACAAGCTATCAATGGTGTCCAACTTTGCCAAATCCCAAGCGATGCAATAGGCTTGACCACCTGCAGCTTTGATGATTTTTGCAGTCTCTTCTAAGTTAGCAACGTTTCTGCCCGCTAAAGCTACTTTGGCACCTTCTTTGCCCAATGACACGGCCATTGCACGACCTAAGCCACTGCCTGCACCAAACACCAAGGCTGTTTTATTTTTTATGCCTAAATCCATTATTCAATTTCCTTTAATTTTCTAGTTTGTCTCATTGTTAATCGTTCAATATCTTTTATATCTGCTGGTGATAGTTTCGGGCCTGGCTTACGAACTGCGGCTGATGCAATCACACCGCGCTCAGCTAAGATGTGCTTGCGCACAGCCAAACCAATATTGGCTTGCTGTTCATATTTGGCCAAAGGTAGATAAGCATCGTAAACATCGCATGCTTTTTCTACATCGCCTTTTGCAAATAACTCACAAACACGCACCATCATTTCTGGATAAGCAAAACCGGTCATTGCGCCATCGGCGCCACGAATCATCTCTTCTGTTAAGAAAAGACCGCCACCATTGCCTGTCAAAATAGAAACACGCTCAATCTCTTTTTTGGCAATCGAAGCAATGATTCCAGACAGTTTATTAAGCCCTGGAGAATCCTCATGCTTGAGCATCACACAGTTGGGTGAGTTTTTTAAGATTTTGAGAATCACCGGTGTTGACATCTGCACACCCGTTGAAACTGGATGATCTTGAAGACACCATGGCACAGCAGACCCCAAAGTCTCATTCACCATGTCAAAGTAAGCGGTGATTTGATCATCGGTACGAAGAGTTGAAGGCGGTGCCACCATCACACCTGCTGCACCCATGTCCATCACGGACGTGGTCAATTCTTTCATTGGGGCAAAGCCTGGAGCAGAGGCGCCGACCACCACAGGCACACGACCGTTCACACGCTTTAAAACTCGCGCCACAAAAACTTTGGATTCTTCGGCGGTTAGCTTGGTAGCTTCACCCATGATCCCCAAAATTGTCAGGCCAGTGACGCCGCAATCCAAATAAAAATCCACCATCGAGTCAGTGCTCTCAAGATCAAGAGCACCATTCTCTTTAAATGGGGTCACGGTGATGAGATAAACCCCACGACTGTTGCGATTGAACCCACTCATGCTGCAGCTCCTGCAGATTTTTTATTTCTGATGAACTGCATCAACACCACCAATGTAAATCCTGCAAAACCTGCAATATCAGAATAATTAGAAGGGTAGGCCAGACACACGCCAGACAAAATCAACACCCAGCGCTCGATCACATTTGTTTTAGCCAAGAACCATCCTTGTAAACCACCCGCCAAAGCAATCACGCCAGCAGCAGCCGTGAAGCTCACCCAAGCAATCTGCATCCAATCTGCATTGGCCAGGGCCTTGGTTGAGCCCATCAATAAGAGGGCGCTGCCTGATTTATCCAACACAAACATGAATGGCACCAAAATCGCTGGAGCAACGTACTTCCAACTCTGCAAGGTGGTTTTATATGGATTGCCTTTACAAATCGCAGCAGCAGCAAATGGTGACAACGCTGTTGGAGGGGATACCTCAGATAAAACGGCGTAATAGAAGATGAACATGTGGGCAGCAAAAGCAGGAACGCCCAAGTTAATCAAAGCAGGAGCAGTGATCACGGCACAAATGATGTAAGACGCAGTCACAGGAACCGCAAGACCCACAACCCAAACAATCATCGCTGTATAAACTGTCTCTTATACACATCTGACGCTGCTGACGATCTACTCTGTGTA
>ERZ1022724.149-NODE-149-length-17275-cov-16.498897_pt1 | contig 17275 bp, 12 predicted proteins | sample MGYA00521091_ERZ1022724 | MGnify/ENA primary metagenome ERZ1022724 (study PRJEB33162, sample SAMN09537610) | freshwater metagenome | isolation source: freshwater | place: Canada:Alberta | collected 2017-07 | study: EMG produced TPA metagenomics assembly of the... | reverse complement strand
ACAGCAGACCGAGAAGGAGAAACGCAACCGTGCGGGGGGACGCACATGTTTTCATAGGGGGATTCGGGGGTGAACGAAGGGAACCTAAGAGCTCCGGGAATACCTCGCAATCCTTAAAGTCAACGTGATCGCGTAGTCTGTGAATCCCTAATTCTCAAGCTTCCCCGATTTTCCACGCGGCCATGCAGCCCATGAAATCGAACACGCCCACGTTCCGGAACTCGCTCAGATCCCCAAATCCCATTTTCTGGAAACTACCGGTCCACCGCGCTTTGCATCAACGTCTTGGAAGGGGCCCACCGCTGCCATTGCAGATTTTTTGGCGAAAAGATCAGCGTTCTACTCTTTACCCGCGGGCTTTTCGCGACTACCTCAGTCCCGCAATGCATGGATTTTCTTATAAAAATGGTTCTCTTTTTTGCGAAGACGTTGAGCTTTCGACACTTGCGGCAGAACACGGCACTCCCCTTTACGTTTACTCCGGTGGCACCATTCTCGACCACTACACCCGCCTCAACGCGGCCTTGGCGGAAATCGACCACGAGGTCGCCTATGCGGTGAAGGCGAATTCCAACCTCTCGGTGCTCCGGCTGCTCGCCACCCACGGCGCGGGATTCGACATTGTCTCCGGCGGCGAGCTTTTCCGCGTGATCAAGGCCGGAGGCGATCCGGCGCATTGCACTTTCGCGGGCGTGGGCAAGACCCGTGAGGAAATCATCTACGCGTTGGAGAAGGGAATCTACTCGTTCAATGTCGAGAGCGAGGAAGAACTCCGCTACCTGAACGAAGTCGCTGGCGAGCTCGGCATGATCGCCCCCGCAGCCGTACGGGTGAACCCGAACGTGGATGCCAAGACGCATAAATACATTTCCACGGGCAAGTCGGAGAACAAGTTCGGCGTGGACTTCGGAGCGATTCTCGACCTTTACGAGCGCGCGGCCAAGGAGCTCCCGCACATCAAGCTACGCGGACTCCAGATGCACATCGGCTCGCAGCTGACGTCCATCGCCCCGTTCATCGAAGCGGTTGAAAAGGTCATTCCATTGGTCAAAGAGCTCAAGGAGCGCCATGGCATCGAGTTCTGGTCGATCGGCGGTGGTGTGGGAATCATCTACAAGGAGTCATTGGCATCGGGCACGCCGGATTGGTGGCAAAGCCAGCCGGAGGACGAGCGCCCGCTGACCATCGAGCGCTACGGCAAGGAGTTGGTACCGCGCCTCAAGGATCTCGGGCTCAAAATCCTGCTGGAGCCCGGCCGCTACATCGTGGGAAATGCCGGAGTCCTGCTCACCCAGTGCCTCTACGAAAAAAAGGGCTCGGCCAAGACCTTCAAAATCGTGGATGCGGGCATGAACGACCTCATCCGCCCGGCGCTTTACGAGGGCCATCACGACATCGTGCCGCTGGTCGAGCCCGTGTCTCCCGAGCGGCTGACCGTGGATGTAGTGGGCCCCATTTGCGAAAGCGGTGACTTCTTCTGCCAGGACCGCCCGCTGCCGGACTTCAATCCCGGCGACGTGGTCGCACTGATGTCCGCCGGGGCCTACGGCTTTGTCATGGCTTCCAACTACAATTCCCGCCCTCTTCCCGCGGAAATCCTTGTGGAAGGAGCCACCGCCACGGTCGTTCGCAAACGTCAGACCTTGGACGATTTGATCGAAGGAGAGTTATAATCCCTCCTCGCGATACTCATTGAACCCCAAATTGATCGCAAGTCGGCATTCCAGGTGCTGAGTGGCCCTTACCCCTTATGTCGATCCACGTCGCCCTTCACCATCGGACCAGTTATCAATACGACCGCCCCGTCGAGCACGGCGCCCACGTCGTCAGGCTCAGACCTGCGCCGCATTGCCGATCGAACATCCTCGCCTACAGCCTGAAAGTCGGGCCGCTGGAGCATTTCATCAACTGGCAGCAAGACCCGCAGGCGAACTACCTCGCCCGGCTGATGTTCCCGGAACCGATGGCGCGTCTGGACATCGAAGTGGACCTGGTGGTGGAGATGTCGGTGCAGAACCCCTTCGACTTCTTCCTGGAACCGCACGCCGAGCAATTCCCCTTCGCCTACGACAAGGACCAGGAACGAGAGCTTGCGCCGTTTCTCGCGGTCGGGAAACCGACCGAATTGCTCCAAGGCCTGATCGACAAATTCAAGGGTAAGACCGGCAGAACCATCGACGTGCTGGTGGAGATGAACTCCTGCCTGCAGCACCTCATCGAATACAAAATCCGCCTCGAACCTGGCGTCCAGACACCGGAGGAAACCCTGTCGCTGGCCTCCGGTTCGTGCCGCGACTCCGCTTGGCTGCTCGTCACTCTACTCCGCCACATCGGTCTCGCCAGCCGTTTCGTCTCCGGTTACCTCATCCAACTCAAGCCGGACGTGAAATCACTCGACGGCCCATCGGGCGCGGAAGTCGATTTCACAGACCTCCACGCCTGGACCGAGGTCTACCTTCCCGGCGCCGGCTGGATCGGCTTCGACCCCACCTCGGGACTCCTTGCGGGGGAAGGTCACATCCCGCTCGCCTGCTCGCCGGATCCTTCCAGCGCCGCCCCCGTCACCGGTGGCGTCGAACCCTGCGAGACGGAGATGGAGCATGAAATGACCGTCACCCGGATCTACGAATCTCCACGCACCACCCTGCCCTACCGCGAAGAACAGTGGCAGGAAATCCTCGAAACCGGCCGCAAAATCGATGAGGACCTCGTCGCAATGGATGTGCGCCTCACCATGGGCGGCGAACCGACATTCATCTCGATGGATGACTTCGACGGCGACGAGTGGAACAACTCGGCCGTGGGCCCCACCAAGCGCCTTCTCTCAGGCCAGTTGATCAAACGCCTGCGCGCCAAGTTCGCCCCGGGCGGATTGCTCTTTTACGGTCAGGGAAAATGGTATCCCGGGGAGGTTCTCCCGCGCTGGTCGCTCGCCTGCTATTGGCGGAAAGACGGCCAACCGATGTGGGAGGATGACTCTCTCATCGCGGACGAGTCGCACGACTACGGCTATGACGTGACCCATGCCAAGCGTTTCGGAGTCACCCTGACCGGCGCTCTCGGAGCAGACCCCAAATGGATGATTCCCGCCTACGAGGACGCTCTTTACTACATGTGGAGGGAACGCCGCCTTCCGGCCAATGTCGACCCGATCAAGTCCAACCTCAAGGACAAGGTCGAACGCGAACGCTTCACCCGCTTGTTCAAGCAGGGCATCGATGAAGTCGTCGGATACGCCATCCCCCTGGAACGCCGCATGACCGCACAAGGCCTGCGCTGGACCAGTGGTCCCTGGTTCCTGCGGGATGAAACCCTCTACCTGCTGCCCGGCGATTCGCCAATGGGCTACCGACTCCCCCTCGACTCGCTCCCATGGGTCAAGGAATCCGACTACCCGTGGCATGTCCCACAGGATCCGACACGCACTTCCGCCGAGTTTCCTCAGGTCCCGGGAAAAACCCTGTCGTTCCAACGCCGCGAACTGGACAAGGCCACCGCCGCGATGGACCGGGAGGGCGACAAATCCGCTGCCGAACGCCCTTGGGAACGGAGACCTCGTGAACAGGAATCCGCTGCCTGGGTGACCCGCAGCGCGCTCTGCATCGAACCGCGCGACGGACGCCTCCACATTTTCCTGCCTCCCGTCAGCGAAACCGAGGACTTCCTCGACCTCATCGCCACCATCGAACGCACCGCAGAGTCACTCGGCATGCCGGTGATCCTCGAGGGCACGCCCCCGGGATACGACTCCCGCATCAGCGTCGTCAAAGTCACTCCCGACCCCGGCGTCATCGAGGTCAACCTCCACCCAGCCGCCTCCTGGGACGAGCTCGTGAATAATACCTCGGTGCTCTACGCAGAAGCCCACCTTTGCCGTCTCGCCACCGAGAAATTCATGATCGACGGTCGCCACTGCGGCACCGGCGGCGGTAACCACATCATCATCGGTGGGGAAACCCCATCAGACAGCCCCCTGCTCCGCCGGCCCGACCTGCTGCGCAGCATGATCACCTTTTGGAACCACCACCCGTCGCTCAGCTACCTTTTCTCCGGCCTCTTCGTAGGCCCCACCTCGCAAGCCCCACGGGTGGATGAAGCGAGGAACGACTCCATCCACGAGTTGGAAGTGGCCTTCCGCACGGTCGACGGCGAGACAACTCCCCTGCCCTGGCAGGTGGACCGCGCCTTCCGGAACCTGCTCATCGACCCCACGGGCAATACCCACCGTGCGGAATTCTGCATCGACAAGCTTTACAGTCCCGACAGCTCGACAGGGCGTCTGGGCTTATTGGAAATGCGGAACTTTGAAATGCCGCCGCACTACCAGATGAGCCTTGCCCAGCATCTTGTTCTGCGAGCGCTGGTGTCGCGGTTCTGGCGCGAACCCTACACCAAGCCGCTGGTCCGCTGGGACAGTGAAATCCACGACCGGTGGATGTTACCCCATTTCATCTGGCAGGATTTCTGCGAAGTTCTCGGAGATCTGCGCGAGCAGGGTTACTGGATCGAGGACGACTGGTTCGCCCCCCATCTCGAGTTCCGCTTCCCGAGGATCGGCGAGTTCGCTCAAAAAGGCATCGAAGTGGAAATGCGCCACGCCATCGAACCCTGGCACGTGCTGGGCGAAGAAGGCGCCGCAGGGGGCGCCGTGCGCTATGTCGACAGCTCGGTGGAAAGGATGCAAATCCTCGTCCGCGGAATGACCGGAGAACGTCACTCGGTCACCTGTAACGGGGTGCGCTTACCACTGCATTCCACAGGCACGCACGGAGAGTTCGTCGCCGGCGTCCGCTACCGCGCCTGGCAACCGCCGAATTGCCTCCATCCAAGCATCCCTTGCCACACACCCTTGGTTTTCGACCTTCTGGACTCCTGGAATGACCGCTCCATGGGCGGTTGCACCTACTTTGCCGCCCATCCCGGTGGCCGGAGCCATGAAACCTTCCCGGTCAATTCCTACGAAGCGGAGTCCCGGCGGCTCTCCAGATTCTTCCAACACGGCCACACCGCCGGAAGAATGGATGTCACAGAACCACCAATCAGCCCGGATTTCCCATTCACGCTGGACTTACGCATGATCCCGTAGAGCCTTGAGACATCGTCTTCGGACGGTCCCGTGATTCATGGCTGACAGTTCACTCTCCCAACACCAAGCATCGTCCAACCCTGCGGCTGGCGCGAGCCCCGCCGTCTGGAATGAAATGACGGACGCCCGCGGCCAGATCCGCCCGGATTGGTCCACTCTGGGAGTCAAAATCCAGCGCTGGGGGTCGGAAGAACGCTCGTCGATCGCCTCCGCAGCCCTGCGGATGATCGAGGACTTGGGAACCACCTTCAATGTTTACAGCGACGTCGGCTGCGCCGGCCAACCCTACGAACTCGACCCGATTCCCCTGCTTGTCCCGCCGGCGGAGTGGACCCACGTGGCGACTGGGCTTACCCAGCGGATGCGCCTAATCAACGCGGTCCTTGCCGACATCTACGGCCCGCAGCAACTTCTGCGCGACGGCCTGATTCCGCCGGATCTGGTCAATTGCAACCCGGCCTTTCTCCAATACTCACGCGGCGTCCTCCCCGTCGGAGGGAAATTCGTGATCACCACGGGCTGCGATCTTGTCCGCTCGGCCACGGGCGCATGGACGGTCCTCCGCGACCACACCTCGGCTCCCGGCGGACTTGGCCAGGTTTTGGAAAACCGCAACGTCACCTCCAACCTGCTCTCCGACCAGTTCGAGGCGCTTAAAATTTCACGCTTGGGCCCCTTCTTCGACCTGGAACGCAGCACCCTCCAATCCCTGCTCCCACGCCGCGGAGAAATGCCCAACGTGGTCTTCCTCACCCCCGGATTCAAACATCCTTCTTACTTCGAACACGCCTACAAGGCTCGCCTTTTAGGGTTTCCACTCGTCGAGTCGGCAGACCTAACCGTCCGGGAGCGCCGCTTGTTCCTGAAAACCCTCGGCGGCCTCCGACGCATTGACGGGGTGGCCTGCCGCCTCGAAAACGAAGGCCTGGACCCCCTCGAACACTGGGGGCAGGGAGGCGGTGGCGTCCCGGGAATCATCGAAGCATGGCGCTCGGGCAACGTCGCCCTCGCCAATGCTCCGGGCGCTGGATTCGCATCAACCCCGGCGCTCATGCCGTTTTTACCAGGCATCTGCCGGAAGTGGTTCGGCGAGGAGATCAAATTGCCATTCGTCGAAACCTGGTGGCTCAGCCAACACACGGTCCGCCGACGGGTCTTGGAAAACCTCCACCGCTACGTGCTCCTCTCCGCTTTCAACAGCGACAGCTTGCTGCCGGTCCGCTGCGCAAATCTCTCGCCCGCCGCCCGCAAGCAGTGGATCGCTACCATCGAGGAACGCCCATACGATTTTGTCGCCCAGCTGGACATCACCGCCAGCGAGGCACCATCGCTGGAAGTGCGGGGAATTCGCCAGCGCCCGATCCTCTGGCGGGCATTCACACTCAACGCCACCAGTGGCCCCGTCGCCCTGCCCGGCGGCCTCGCACGAGTCGGAAAATCCGGCCAAGCCCCACAACTCTGGCCTGGCCATGCAGGGTTCACCAAGGACGTCTGGATCGCCGATCAATCGGCGGATTTCATGACGCGCACGGACGTCAAGACCCCTCGCCCTCCGGAAGACCGCCATCCTTCGGCACTGGAAGTGCCCAGCCGGATCGCCGAGCAGTTGTTCTGGGTCGGCCGCTATGCCGAGCGCATCGAATTGGCCACCCGCCTGCTCCGCGTCACCCTGCGCAACCTCAGTGGCGAAATCGGGCAGCAGCAACAGGAACAACTCAGCGCCTGCCTCGCCCTACTCCGTGGCACCGATATCATCCCCAAGCAAGTCATCATCCACCCGAACCAGACTCTGCGCACCCTCTCCACCCTGATCCACGACGCCTCCGCGCGCGGGGGTATCCCCAATCTCGCCAAATCCCTGCTGATCAACGCCACCGCCGCCCGTGACCGCCTCTCCGATGACACCTGGCGCTTTTTCAATCGCTTGGAAGGCATCGTTCATGTGCCGAATGCGGGCCAGAACGCATCAAGCCTGCTGCGCACCCTCGACACGCTCGTCCTCCAACTCGCCGCCTTTGCCGGGATGCAGGCGGAAAACATGACTCGCGGCCAAGGCTGGAGATTCCTCGAAGTAGGCCGCCGCATCGAGCGCGCCCTCGGTGTCCTGAAACTCCTCCACACCGCCGCCGCCCGCGGCAAGGGCGAGTCCCCACTCCTCGACCCCTTGTTGGAAACCTGCGACAGCGTGATGACCTACCGCCGCCGCCACTTCTCCCGCCCCCAGCTCGCCGGAGTCATCGACCTGATTTTCTTCGACCCCATCAACCCGCGCTCCGTCGCCTTCCAGTTTGGAATTCTCAACCGGGAAATCACCCGCTTTCCCGGCGATCCCGACTTCGGCCTTCTGCCTAAGATCCGCGAACACCTCCGAACACTGGATCAACGCTTCGCCAACCCGACCGCCCCGTCTGTCGCCGAGTTCGATTCCATGTTCTCCGCACTGGAAACCTTCGCCGACATGCTCACCCAGCACTACTTCAGCCACTCCGTGAGAAGGGTTTACTGACCATGAGATACCGCCTCGTCCATCGCACGAAATACACCTACTCCGGTGCCGTCACGGTCTCCCACCACCTCGCACGCCTCGCCCCCCGCACCCTGCCGAGCCAGCGCTGCCCGTGGCACGAGCTCGAAATCCAACCCGAACCCGTCGGCCGTGGCGTCCATGTCGACTCCTTCGGCAACATCACCTCTTACTTTGAAATCGAGGGCAAACATGAAGCCATGGAAGTCATCGCCCACAGCTTGGTGGAAGTCTTTCCCTCCAAGCACCCGGACCCCCGCACCACACCGCCATGGGAGGCAATCCGGGATGCCTGCCAAATCGAAAAACTCACTCCCGGTTCAGAGGCCGGAGCCTTTCGGTTCGGCTCACCCATGGTCCCACTCGGCAAGGAGTTTTCAGACTATGCACTGCTGGAATTCCCCCCGGGTCGCCCCATCCTGGAAGCCGTTCTTGGCCTTACCAACCGGATCCACAAAGAATTCAAATTCGACCCACGCGCCACAGAAGTCAGCACCCCGGTCTCGGAGGTTCTCAAAAAACGCGCTGGCGTCTGTCAGGACTTCGCCCACCTCATGCTGGCCTGCCTCCGCTCCATGGGACTGCCCGCCCGCTACGTGAGCGGCTATCTGGAAACCGCCCCCCCACCCGGAATGCAGCGGCTCACGGGAGCTGATGCGTCCCATGCCTGGGTCTCCGTTTTCTGCGGCGATGCCGCCGGCTGGGTCGATACGGACCCCACCAACAACCTGCTCCCGAACGAACGCCACATCACCATCGCCTGGGGCCGTGACTTTTCCGACGTCAGCCCCCTCCGCGGCGTCACCCTCGGCGCGGGCAGCCAGAAACTCAGTGTCGCCGTCGATGTCATCCCCGTTGATGAGTTGTAATACCCGCCAAGGTCCACCGATGCCCCGGATTGCTGGATTTTACGCTTGCCACCTGCTGAACATCTCACCACAGTTTTGCTGTTCACATGATTACCCGCTTATTTTCAGCAGCTTTGCGTGGGGTCGATGCCCAGGAGGTCGAGGTCGAGGTCAATGCCCGTGGCGCGGACAAACCCACCGTCACCATCGTGGGTCTGCCGGATGCCGCTGTTAGAGAATCCTCCCAGCGGGTCACCTCCGCCATCATCGCCTCCGCCCTGCATTTGAGTGATGGGGTGAAGACCGTCAATCTCGCACCAGCCGATCTGAAAAAGGAAGGCCCCTCCTTCGATCTCCCGATCGCGCTGGCCATGGTCGCGGCAAGCCGAACCGTGCCCTTTAACGCGGACGAATGCTGTGTTGTCGGCGAGCTCGGACTCGACGGCACCGTCCGCCCGGTCAAGGGCGTGTTATCCATCGCCCTGGAGGCCAAACAACGCGGCCGCACCTGTCTGCTTGTGCCGGAGGAAAATGCCGCCGAAGCCGCCGTGATCCAAGGCATCCAGGTATTTCCCGTCCGCAGCCTCAAAGAAGCATGGAACTTTCTGGAAGGCGCCCTGGTGATTCCTCCTTTCCGTCTGGATCGCAAAGCATTTTTCGATGCCCACCGCACCTACGAAGTGGACTTCGAAGAGGTCCGCGGCCAGCACTCCGTGAAGCGCGCCCTCGAAGTGGCCGCCGCGGGAAATCATAATCTCCTCATGGTCGGCCCGCCGGGCACCGGCAAATCCATGCTCGCCAAACGCATCCCCACCATCATGCCCAACATGACCGAGGACGAGGCCATTGGAATCACCAGGATCCACTCCATCGCGGGCCTGCTCGACCCGAAGAAGGCCTTCCTGACAACCCGCTCGTTCCGCTCACCCCACCACACCATTTCCGATGCCGGACTGTTAGGCGGCGGCACGAACCCCGGCCCTGGCGAGGTTTCGCTCGCCCACCATGGCGTCTTGTTTCTCGACGAACTGCCCGAATTCCGGCGAAAGACTCTGGAGGTTCTCCGTCAACCACTGGAAGACAAGGAAGTCACCATTTCCCGCGCTGCCGGTTCCCTCACCTTTCCCGCAAGCTTCATGCTCGTCGCCGCCATGAACCCCTGCCCATGCGGCTACTACGGGGATATCAAGCGCGAGTGCCGCTGCTCGCCACGGCAGATCGAAACCTATCGCCAGAAGATTTCAGGCCCCTTGTTAGACCGGATCGACCTGCACGTGGAAGTCCCGATGGTGGATTTCCGGGAACTCACCTCCCCAGGCCCGACCGGTGAGAAATCCGAGACGATCCGCGAGCGCGTGGTGCAAGCCCGCAAGATCCAGGACGAACGCTTCCGCAAATCCTCTAACACGAGCAACGCAGGCATGTCCTCCCGCATGATGAAGCAACACTGCCAGATCAACGACGAAGCCAAAGGCTATCTCGAACACGCGATGCAGGAAATGAACTTCTCCGCCCGCGCCCACGACCGCATCCTCAAGGTCGCCCGCACGCTTGCCGACCTATCAGGTTCACCGAACATCCGCCCGACCGATGTGCTGGAGGCCATTCAATACCGCTCGCTGGACCGGAAACTGTTTTCCTGAGTCGCTCGCCATGAAAGTCATCTCCGCCATTTTCGAAGATCGTGAAATCCGTCGCCTCTACGATGAGAAGACGGAAACCTGGTTTTTCCCGTCGTGGACATCGTCCAAGTTCTCACCCAACAGCCTGATTATCAGACGGCTAGAAAGTATTGGAACAAGCTAAAAGAGCGGCTTGCAAAAGAAAGAAGTCAGTCGGTGACAAATTGTCACCGACTGAAATTGCCTGCTGCTGACGGCAAGAAATACCTCACCGATGTCGCCAATGCCGAGACCCTGCTTTGCCTCGTCCAGAGTGTCCCTAGTCCCAAGGCGGAACCGATTAAACTCTGGCTCGCCAAAGTCGGCTACGAACGGATGCAGGAAATGTCCGATCCCGCGCTCTCACTCGAGCGAGCCCGCGCCACCTGGCAAAAGCACGGTCGCAGCGACAAGTGGATTCAGCAGCGCATGACTGGGCAGGAAACCCGCAATAAACTCACCGACTACTGGGCCTCGCATGATGTCAAAAAAGGCGAGGAATACGCCATCCTCACCAACCTCATCCATCAGGAATGGAGCGGAGTCAGCGTGAAGGCCCACAAGGAATTGGAATGGGCTTGAAACCCAGAACCTGCGCGACCACATGAGCGAAGCCGAGCTCATCTTCACCGCGCTGGCCGAACTTTCCACCCGTCAGATTGCCGAAACCACAGCCGCAACCGGACTCACGGAAAACAAATCCGCCGCCAAGACGGGCGGCAAGATCGCCCGAAGCGCACGCCTGCAACTCGAAGCCCAGACCGACAAACCCGTCGTAACCGGTGAAAACTACCTGCCGCCCGGCAAGTCCCGAAAGTCCCAAAACATCCAGGACGTCCCCGGCGAGTGACCACGGGCGGCGACATCGAACACACAATGCAGGAAATGAACTTTTCCGCCCGCACGCATGACCGCATTCTGAAGGTCGCCCGCACTCTGGACGATCTAGCAGGTTCACCTAACATCCGCCCGACCGATGTGCTGGAGGCGATTCAATACAGGTCGCTGGACCGGAAGTTATTTTCCTGGTTCCTGCTCAGCTGGGGAGAGCGGATCTCACATCAACCGCAGGTGCAAATAAAACTGGAATCCGCAGTTAGACTCTTTGCCAAAAGTCACTCCCGAACCTCCATGCCCCAAGGAGGGGATTGGATCGCGATCCGCAAACCCGGAGCCAAGAAAAACGGCATCCTCTGCATTTTCCCGCCCGCGAGGTCCTGGCATTCCGGATTTCAAAAAATCCGGCTGCCGAATCCTAAAACAAGGGAAATTCCACCGCCAGGCGGGTGGTTTCATCCAACAGCCTTTCGCGCGCGACCTCCAGATAGTGGGCGTCCAGCTCGATGCCGATGAAGTCCGTCAATCCCTGGCGATGGGCGGCGATGGCGGACGTGCCGATTCCCAAAAACGGATCAAGCAAGCGAGTGGCCGGCCCTTTGCCGTGGATGCGGATGCACTGCTCGACCAAGGCGACGGGAAAGGTTGCGGGATGCGGGCGCTCCTTGTCCCGGGACTGGATCGTCTCGTAGGGAATGAACCAGGTATTCCCCCGGCAGCGGAGGTCGGCACCGCCGGTGTGCCCCCAGCGGGCGATGTTCGATTTATGGACATACGGGACACCCGCGCCACGGCGGTCGAGCGCGACACCACCCGTTTTGGTGAGATGAAAGACATACTCGTGGCAATCGTTGACGTAGCGCTTGGAGTTGATGGGCTTGAAGTGGCCCGCGCTGATTTGCTCGTGGCCACGGGTCTCGATGGTGATGGATTTGACCCAATGGAAGGTGTTCTGGAGAACGAACAGCGGAGTAGGCCCATCCGTGAGAGCGAGGATGAGTTGATGCGGCAGCAAGGGATTGGACGGGGCCGCTCCGACGTTGAGAAAAAACGAACCATCGGCCGCCATGACCCGCTTGAGTTCGGCCGCCCACTGCCGGCACCACTGGAGGAACTCCTCCCTGGGTGCGGTGTCTTTGAAACTCTGATAGGCGATCCCGAGATTGTAAGGCGGCGAGGTCACCACCAGATCCACCGATGCTTCAGGGAGGCCGGGCAGGACGCCGAGACAATCGCCGTGAAGGAGCCTCATGCGTGGTGAAGCAGAATCGAATTGGCAGCGAAGTGGTCTGACAAGATGTCCGAGACAATCACGATGGGAGTTCCCGGGCGGACCAGACCTTCCTTACGCAGCATTTCACTGACGTTTTCGATGGTTTCCTCGATGCTCGATGAAAAGGGAAGTTTGAAAGGGCGCACACTGCGGGTCAGCGCAAGTTGGCGGCAAACGCGCTCGGTGGGAGTAAATGCATAAAACCCTGCGGTGCGTGGACGCAGCATCGCGACGTGGTTGGCGAGAACTCCGCGGCGGGTCAGCACGACGAGGCGGGCATCCGGCAGGGAATCCGCGAGGGTAACTGCGGCCCTTGCCGTTTTCTGGCGCTCATCACGAAGCAGCGCGCTTTGACCGAAGCCATGACCACCGGAGCGCTCGATGCGGGAGGAAATCCTCACCAAGGCCTCGACACACCGCTCCGGGTAGCGCCCGACCGAGGTCTCGCCGGAAAGCATGAGGCAGTCCGCCTCTTCATAAGCGGCATTCATCACATCCGTCACCTCGGCCCGCGTCGGGGTCGGATTGCTGATCATGGACTCCAACAGCTGGGTGGCCACAATCACCCGGGTGCCAAGCTCGTGACAACGTTTGATGATGCGGCGTTGCAGAATCGGCAATTCCTCGAACTCGACTTCCGTACCCAGATCACCACGGGCGATCATGACCACGTCGGCCTCATGGATGATGGCGTCGATGTTCCGGATGGCTTCCTGGTCCTCGACCTTGGCGACGATTTGTGATTCACCCTCGAGCGCTTTCATGGCCTCCCGCAACTCGCGCACGTGCGCGGCATCACGGACGAATGAACCGGCGATATAGTCCGCACGGCAACCGACGGCGAGCGCGAGATCCTTGTGGTCCTTCTCCGTCAGAGCGGGTAAATTCAGCCGCACGCCGGGGAGATTGATGTGCCGGCGAGAGCCCATGGTGCCCGGGGTTTTCACATGGCAGAGCACGCGGTCCGCCTCCACCTTGTCGATGCGCATGAGCAGCGCGCCATTGTCCACGACGAGGGTGTTTCCGGCGGTGACATCTCCCATCAATCCGTCGTAGTTAACGGTGGTGGAAAGCGGGACGGTCGGCTCGATGCCGTTTTTGCGGAACTCGACGACGTCGCCCTCCAAGAGGTTGTAGGGAGTTTCCAAGTCCCCGGTGCGGATCGAGGGGCCGGTGAGATCGAAAAGCACGGCGATGTGAACACGCCGGGACTCTGCCTGGCGTCGGACACGCTTGGCCATTTCCGCGGCCCACTCGTGCTTGGCATGACTCATGTTGAGCCGGAAAACGTTGGCCCCCTCGTCAATGAGACGACCGATCATTTCTTCGGATTCAGTGGCGGGGCCTAAGGTGATGATGAATTTGGTCTTGGGTGACATCGCAGGATAGTTTAAAAATGGCAGAGAGCGTAATCGCTTGGGGTGCATTCAGCATGTGGTATGCCGACCCGTCAGGGCAAGCAATGAAGCAAAATTCCCCCATCTTGCTCGGAAACTTGCCGCTCCCGCCCGGAGCCTTTCCGGAGGACACTTCAATTTCCTTGGTATTTCAGGCAGCTTAATCTAAGGTCGCGCCAGATGTCTGCCAGTGACGAACTCGCATTTTTCGAATTCCAAGCCACCGAGAAGAGCGCCTCTCCACGGACCCTGGCAAATTACCGCGAGGCACTTGCAGCCTATCAGAAATGGCGTGGCGGGGGATTCGGCACCTGGCGGGATGAGGAGGCGGATCACTTTCGCGATTATTTGTTCGAGTTGATGAAGCGGGGGCTGAAGCGCTCCACCATCCGGCTTCGATTCGCAGCGCTGCGCTCGTTCTACAAATTCCTGGTTCTGCGTCGCGGGCTTGCCCACAGCCCGGTGGCGGAGGTTCTTCTACCCAAACCCGAGCGTGGTCTGCCAGTCGTCTTGTCCATTCCGCAGATCGATGAGTTGTTAGGCATCCCGCTGCGGGATGAACCCGGCCCCAAGACCCCGCCGTGGATCCCTCTGAGGGATGTCGCCATCCTCGAATTGTTCTACTCGTGCGGCCTGCGGATTTCCGAGCTTCTGTCACTGGATGTTCGAAATGTCGATTTCATCGGTGAAACTGTCCGGGTGATGGGAAAGGGCTCAAAGGAACGGATCGTGCCGATCGGAGGCCCGGCCCTCAACGCGATCCAGCGTTACCGTCAGGCCGCAGCGGTCACCTCAGGCCCATTGTTTCTCAGTTCCCGCCAACGCCGCATCACCCAGCAAGCGGTGGATCAGCTGCTCAAGAAATATCTGAAGCGCAGCAACATCCCCTTCGCCATCAGCCCGCACAAGTTGCGACATAGCTTCGCCACCCACCTTCTGGATGCGGGCGCGGACCTGCGCAGCGTGCAATCCTTGTTAGGTCACGCCTCGCTTTCCACCACACAGATCTACACCCACGTGACCAAGGAACGACTCAAACAAGCCTACGACACAGCCCATCCCAGAGCGTGAAGCCCCTCTCCCCTGCCCTCTTGAAAATCAGCTGTATCCTGAGCCTCCTTGGCAGCTCGGCCTGTTCAATCCAGAGCCCTCCGCCGCAGGGAGGCGGCGGTGTTGATTCCCGGCGCGAGCTTTCCGAGCGGGTCCGCACCCGGCCTGAGCTGGCGGTTCTTTTCATTGGTAATAGTTATAGCTTCGGAGTGCCCAAGGGCTTCTCGAAGCATGCGACCGCCCACGGCAGAAAAGTCCGCGTCGGCCATGCCACCTCGGGCGGCTGGACTCTCAAGCGCCACTCGACCCACCCACCGACCCTGCGCAAAATCCGCGAGGGAAACTGGGACATCGTCGTGATCCAGGAGCAGAGCGAAATCCCCGCTTTGCCTGCCAAAAAACGCGCCGCAGCCATGTTCCCCCCGCTGCTTACTCTGGTTGCGGAAGCCCGCCAACAAGGCGCAATCCCGGTGCTCTACCAAACATGGGGCCGGCGCGATGGCGACCCCAAGATTGCCAACGACACCTTCCTCAAAATGAACGAGCGCCTCCGCAATGGCTACCACGCAGCATCCGCACACGCGGGAAATTTACTCGTCGTCCCAGTGGGCGATGCCTGGGAACGTAAATCACCACCCAATGAGCTTTTCCTCGAGGATGGAAGCCACCCAAGCGTCGCGGGCAACGATCTAACATCCCAAGTGTTTTTTCAAACTTTCTTCGAAGACTGATCCAGAAGGGTCACTGACTTTCTCGGATCCTTGCCCCGGTATCTGACCAAGATGCGCGCACCACCACCGTTGCCTCGCTCGGTGGCCATGAGCACGCGGCCATCGTATTTTTCCAAATCCCAAAGATCGCTGCGGTAGCTGGGCTTCCACCCGTGTTTCATGAGGATGTTCAAAAAGGATTCGCGTCCCTCGCCGCCGGGGGAATCCAGGGTGAACTCCCCTGTCGGCGCTTCCGACCAGAGAGCTCTTGGCTGTTTCTGAAAGAGGACGAACCTTCGATTCCGCATCCAGGCGCGAAGCCTGGGCTGCAATACCTCCACCACCGCGAGCATCAGGCGGGATCTCCACGAATCGAACGCATCATCCAGCCCGCGCAGGGGGAGCATCCGGTTGGTGATTGCCTGATAGCCAGCCTCGCCCATTTTTCCGAAATGAATCAGGGATCCCTCCATCACCCGCACCGGTCCACCTCCATAGACGAAGCCCTGCCAATTCGCATCTCCACAAGCGGAAAAACGCGCTGGATGCTTGGCTAACAGAAGCCGCTCGGCTTTGCCATAGCCCACTTGCTGGCGCAGAAACGCCGCAATCGACGGACGCCGCCAATGCCAAACGAACGCACCCGGCACAAAACCAAGCCGCAGGCCCGCATCACTCAGCCTCCAACAAAAATCCACATCATCCCCGGCCGTCTGAAACTGCGGATCGAAGCCACCCATCCGCTCGAAGGCCTCGCGCGTCACCGCCAGATTGCACCCGGGCAAGTGCTCGGCCAGCTCGTCATCTAACAAAACATGACTCGGCGCTCCCGGCGAGGCACGGACCACCGCTTCCTGCCATGTCCGCGGCGCGGGCGGCAAATTGGGACCGCCCACAGCGGCGTAGCGCTCACCGGCAAATGCAGGCCGCAGCCGGCCGATCCATTCGCCGTCCGGCTCGCAGTCGTCATCCGTGAACAGCAACACCTCCCCGCACGCTGCCGCAGCCCCCGCATTACGAGCGCAGCTGAGGCCGGATGGCTCCAAGCGCACAAGCCGCACCCATGGGAATTTCTCCGCCACCTCATCCGCTGTGCCATCGGTCGAACCATCGTCCACCACCACGGTTTCAAAATTCGAATCCTCCATGGCTTGGATAGCCGCCAGGCAATTGCCAATCCGCTGCCTGCCATTCCGCGTGCAGACGATCACACTGTAAAGCCCGGGACCGCCAGGCGGCGAATGAAGTCTCAGCCCCGCCAGCTTTCCTAGCGCTGGCTTCGCCGCCCCCGTCCGGTCAAGCAGGCCGAAGTCCCAGTCCAACACCTCCGCCCCGCCATTCCACCAGCGGTCACTCCATGCGTAGAGCGTCATCCCCGCGGTTTCCAAATCATAGGCGGCTTGGGTGGCCCAGCCGAGGCACTCCGCCTGGCGGTCGAGGCCATGGCGCCGGGAGTCGAGACCAAACTCGGAAATCACCAATGGCCGGTCCCCCGCGATGTGATGCAGCCGTTTCAGATAACTCCGGAATGCGGACTCGGACTCCAGATAGACATTGAACGCCGTGAAATCCGCGTTTTCCGGCTCGAGGTATTCCGTGCTCGGGTAGTTGGCGTAGGCGAACAACAAATGAGGCGCGAGCGACTTGCCCAAAGAGATCAACTCCTCCACCGCCACCCTCACCCGCAGCGGCCCCATCCAGCGGACGAGGTCGGCCGGGATCTCATTTCCCACATACACCCCCGCAAGCGCCGGATGCCTGCCGATTCTCCTCAACCCATCCGCCAACGCCACCCGAGCTGCGGAAAAATTCCCAGGTGCCCGTAAAAAATCCGAACCCTGCTGCCACTTCAGCCCGCCGAACACCTTGAGACCATGGTCCTCCGCCGC
>ERZ1022724.147-NODE-147-length-17488-cov-5.409281_pt1 | contig 17488 bp, 15 predicted proteins | sample MGYA00521091_ERZ1022724 | MGnify/ENA primary metagenome ERZ1022724 (study PRJEB33162, sample SAMN09537610) | freshwater metagenome | isolation source: freshwater | place: Canada:Alberta | collected 2017-07 | study: EMG produced TPA metagenomics assembly of the... | reverse complement strand
TCTGCTCTGGTTCTTGACGGCCCGCACCCAAATCTGCCGTCTTTAGGAAGAAGTTGAGGATCAATGATGATGTCGGCCATGGTCGCAAGTTTAGCTTTCGCCCCATTAGTCTGGCTTTGTGACAGACCTTATTGACACAACGGAAATGTACCTCAAAGCGATTTTGGAGCTTGAGGAAGAGGGCATCGCCCCAATGCGAGCTCGCATTGCGGAGCGCTTGGAGCACTCCGGGCCAACCGTGTCTCAGACAGTGGCGCGCATGGAGCGCGATGGCCTACTGACCCTTCGGGATGATCGTCAGCTGGAGTTTACGGATGAGGGCCGACTCACAGCGGTAGAGGTAATGCGTAAGCATCGCTTGGCAGAGCGCTTGCTGCTGGAGGTTATTGGCCTGGACTGGGAGTTGGTTCACGAGGAGGCCTGTCGCTGGGAGCATGTAATGAGCGAGCAGGTGGAGCGAAAGCTGCTCACATTGCTATCAGACCCGACAACCTCCCCCTACGGCATGCCGGTTCCAGGGCTGGAGCTACTGGGCATGCCTCAAATAGCTGTGCAGGAGGTTATGCCCGTATCTGAAGCGAGCTCGGGTGTTTATCTGCTGGCCAGAATCGGCGAACCCGTGCAACTTGATGTTTTGCTCCTGCGCCAGCTGAAGGAGCTCGGTTTGGTGCCTGGAACCGAGGTGCGAATCGAATCTGGTGCGCAGTGGTTTTTGGCCAAATCTGGGGCCGATGAGGGCCTTACCCTGGATGTTGCAATCGCCGCTCACATATTTGTAAGCACCCATCAGGGGTGAGTTATACTTCCCAAGCGGAAGTTCCAATGACTCACTCGGAGGATTCCTTTTGACCCAAACTGCTGACCAGCAGCATTCGCGCAAGGCCGCTAGGCGTGCGCGTGTAAAGACGAAGCGGCGCTCAGAGCGCGTGTCTTTTCGCACCCTGGTCACCATGGTTTCCGCAATGGGATTGCTAGCTACCAGCGCACTTCCTTCTTATGGATTTGACCCTGAAACCACTGCCCTGGCTGGCATCGCGCGCGATCACAGCATGAAGGTTTCCGAGGAAACCCTGCAGGGACTCTCCCTTGCCGGAGCAGAGTCAGTTGAATTCACCAGAGGTGAGTACTCAGAGGCCGAGGCTTCTGAATTCCAGGTCAACAGACCGCGGGCACGTGTTTACAACGGACCGCTGGCAGAGGATTACATCGCGAAGCCTCGCTTTACCGCGATTACCAGTGGCAATCTGATGAAGGCGGCAGCCGAGTTGGTCGGAACCCCTTACGTATTCGGTGGCGAGACGCCTGCCGGTTTGGACTGCTCAGGTTTCGTGCTGTTTGTTTACTCTCAGTTCGGAGTAGCACTTCCACATAGCGTTTACCAGCAGTCAAAGCTGGCCAAGAAGATTCCACTTTCAGAGGCGGTCCCCGGTGACATCGTGGTCTTCAATGACTACAGCCACAATGGAATTTACGCCGGAAACGGGATGTACTACCACGCTCCTCAGCCTGGTGACCGTGTGAAGCTAGCCCCAATTTCAGTGCAGCGCTACCACCTAGTGCGCCTTGTCGACATCGTCGGCTAACACAAATCGTTAGCTAGACATCAGCGTTTCTTTACCGCAAATACACATTCCGCAGTTTTACTCTGCTACTAACTGATGACCTTGGTTAGTTGGGAAGGAGTGACTATGCCAGCCAGAAAGCAATCCAAGCTGGGCAACTGGATCCATCTTCACTGTCAACCCGCTATATCCGTCGGGACACTCGCGCGCGCTGCATTTTGCAGCGCGTTTTTTGTTTCCGGAGGTCTTCAAGAAATCCTGCGAGCCGCGCGGGATATTTCACTAAGGAGAAGACTTTGCGCACCCTCGTTCTAAATGCGGGCTATGAGCCCTTGGCGGTTGTTTCGTTCAAGAGAGCCCTGGTTCTAGTTCTGAATCAGAAGGCGACCATCCTGGCGGGAGCGCAGGGTGAGCAGGTGCGCAGCGCGAGTGTTGAGTATGAGCTGCCAACAGTGATTTTGTTGCAGCGCTACGTAAGAATTCCAAACTCCAGGAAGATTCCGGTTAGTCGCAGGGGAGTGCTGCGCAGAGATAACCACCGCTGTGGTTACTGTGGCAAATCGGCAAACACCATCGATCATGTTCTTCCCAAGTCCCGCGGTGGAGCAGACAGCTGGGAAAACCTGATTGCCTGCTGCCTAAAGTGCAACAACCTAAAGAGCGACAAGACTCCAGCCGAGATGGGTTGGGAGCTTCGCATCACACCAAAGATGCCTTCCGGGGTTATTTGGACGGTGCGCGGAGCGGAGCGAGAAGAGCCGCACTGGCAAGAGTTCCTGCGTTATCCGCAGGCTGCTTAGGTCTAGAGCTCGGTGTGAGTCTCGATACGACTTGCAAGAACCTTGTCGATTCGCTTGCCGTCCATATCGATAACTTCTAGCTTCCATGACTCCCAGAACACTGAGTCGCCAGGGTTTGGCATACGACCCAGGATCAACAGAATCAAGCCGCTGAGGGTGTGGTACTTACCCTTGTCCTCTTCAGGCACAGACTCGAGGCCCAGGCAGTCCTTGAACTCTGGAATTGGAATAGCGCCATCCAGTAGCCATGATCCATCTTCGCGCTGAACTGCTGCCTGGCTCTCGTCATCAAACGGCGCCATCTCACCAATTAGAGCATCAAGGATGTCCTGCAGGGTAACTAGACCCTCAAGCTCACCGTATTCGTCTACGACGAAGGCAATTTGCGACTTGGTGGCCTTGAACTGATCAAGCAGGTCCATACCGGTCAAGGTTTCTGGCACAAACATGGCTGGCTCAAGGTTGTCGGTGAGGTTTAGCTTTCCTCCGCGAGCAACAACGCCCAGAGCAGCCTTCGCGTTCATGATTCCGATGATGTTGTCTAGGTCCTCATCGCAAACCGGAATCCTTGAGCGACCACCTTCAACAATCAAGCTCAGGTTCTCTTCGTCGGTGTCGTTGGTGTTGACAAAAACGATGTCAGAGCGCGGCACCATCAAGGAGCCAAGCTGACGGTCATCTAGGCGGAAAACGTTCTTCACCATCTCACGCTCTTGAGCTTCGATAAGGCCTGCGACCGATCCCTCTTCCAGGATGGCCTCAATCTCATCTTCGGTAACAGTTGCCTGCTGGTGGCGACCAATGCCAAACAGGCGAAGCAGCGCGTTGGTGGTAAGGCTTAGGAACTTCACAAACGGCTTGGTCACCTTGGCAAGCAGGAGCATTGGTGCTGCGACAGCAGCTGCAATCTCTTCTGGGCGGGACTGCCCAATGCGCTTTGGAACCAACTCACCGATGGTGATAGAGACGTAGGTGACAACCAAGACAACCAATACGGTTGCAAGCGGACCGGCCACGGCCTGCTGCATACCCCAAGACTGGAGTGCTAGGGCCAGAGGTGCAGCAAAGATTGACTCACCGACGATACCGCTGAGTAGGCCAATCGATGTGATTCCGATTTGGATGGTTGAAAGGAACTCAGTTGGGTTCTCACTGATCTTGAGAGCTATGGCGGCGGACTTCTTGCCCTGCCCTGCCATTGCTGTGAGTTTTGCCCGCTTAGAAGTCAGAAGAGAAACTTCTGACATTGCTAGGAGTCCATTTATGAGAATAAGAAGGAGCAATAGGAAAATTTCCAAGGTATTGCTGCGGTCACCCCAATAACTAATAGTTGAAGAGACATCATTACAGACAATTTGCTGAAAAACAATTCAGTTTTAGCTGGTTTTGGAAACAGTGGCCCCGAGAAGAATCGAACTTCCGCACACGGTTTAGGAAACCGATGCTCTATCCACTGAGCTACGAGGCCTGAACAGGTTTATAGATTACCCGCGAAGCGCGGGTCGTTGTGTGGCTGATCGAAAAAGTAATTCGTCAAACACATTCCTTTTTGGCTTTATCCCTTTGCAGGGCAAGCCGCCGAGGCGCAAAGGATTGTTGCTCTTAGGATTTAGCTCGTGGAGCTATCGTCTTTGAATCAAGAGTTATCAGCGCTGGGTGGTCAAAACCCGCTGATTAACTTTGAGGCATCCAGCTTCGGTCAGGTGGATCTCTCTAGAGCCCATCCAGGCGGTCTAGCACAGCTTGTCTCCGCCCGCTTCACAACAGTCTCAAACTTGGTTCGCGATGGAGTTGCCCAGTCTCGTTCACTCACGGCAACTAGGAGAATCCGCTCCAAATCCAAGCGCATCCGCGAGAGTTTCGGCCTAGAAAGCTGCTTTATCGCAGGTGGGCTGGTTATCGACCACGACTCCACTCAAAAGATGCCGATTTTGCTGTGGCCGGTCAACCTGATTCCTAAAGGCGATGACTTTGAGGTTCGAATTGCAGCCGATGCGGTCCTGAATCCTGTTTTGGTTGAACTCATTAGAAAGCACAGACCTGAGTTTCGCGAGTCGGACCTGATCGCCCTTGCCCTCACCGGCCCAGACCTAATCCCGGTTGCAGTACTCACGCTCGTTGCAGAGCTGCTTGCAGTTCCAACCGTGGAGATAGAGAAGCAGCTCGTGCTTGGCAACTTTGTCCCAGACCTATCGCTTACGCCAAGGGTGAATGCGCCAGCGGGATTCACTAAGGTCCTAATCGATCAGCAACAGCCAACACTTGTTCAGCCCAGTGAGATTCACCTTGTCGCAAACGCCGACTCCCACCAGCTTGAGGTGATTCGTAAGGCAACTACCGGCGCATCTTTCGCCGTGGAAACTTTGCCTGGAACTGGATATATCCAGACCGTCATAAATCTCATGTCAACCTTGGCAATGAGCAATAAGCGAATGCTGGTAATCGCCCCACGGGAGCAAACCCTTGACGAGTTGGCCGAGCGCCTTGCTCAGGTTGGCCTAGCAGGACTGGCAATTCGAAACACTGATTCTTGGTCCGATGCAGTTGCCGCCATTTCAAGAAACGAAAAGGCTCCAAAGACTGAATCCATATCAGCCCAACCGCAGTTGCAAGCTGCAACTGCGGCAATTGAGAAGTACTTCTCCGCAGTGGGAGTTTCGGACTCAGAGCTTGAGCTCTCCCTTACTCAAGCTCTAACCAAACTTGCAGAGCTCTCCGCACTTGCAGATCCACCAGTCAATTCGGCAAGAATTCGACCTGACCTTTTGGGTGCTTTGAAGCATGCCGGACCTGAATTGATTGCCAAGGGTTTCGAAGCGGGCTTGTTCGCATTTGGACCGCAGCACAGCCCTTGGTTCGGATCGCGATTTACCTCTCAAGAAGAAATTTCTAAGGCAATCGCTGCAGCCAAGGCGCTTGCTGGCGAGGAATTCCGAACCCTTAGCTACCAGATCAATCGCTACCTCTCGGATCAGAAGCTTGCCCCATGCCAGAGCGTGGAACAGTGGTCAAACCAACTGCTGCTACTAATGGGTATTCGAGAGACCCTGGACAAGTTTGTGCCGGGAATCTACGACAGGCCTCTGACGGAAATGATTTCGGCCACGGCACCAAGAGGAGAGCGCGGACAGCTTTCCGGCGCGCAGCGCAGGAGATTCAAGAAGCTTGCCAAGGACTATGTTCGACCAGGTTCACAGGTGTCAAACCTCCATGCTGCGCTGATCGCTGCGGAACAGCAGAGAACACTTTGGCTCGAGCTAAACCAAACTCAGGCTCCCCCCACCGTTCCACTTGGCCTCAACGATGCCAAGGCAAAGTTTGATCAGGTGCTTTCCACCCTCGAACTTATTCAAAGGCACCTCGACCCCAATCCTGACGTTGAGCTATTGACCCGTCTGAACTTTGATGGGCTCGCAGAAAAGCTCAACAAACTTGCGACAGAGACCGCGGTTTTGAATCAACTGCTGGAGCGCGAGCCTGTGCTCCGTGAGCTTCAAGCAGCCGGACTGGGCGACTTGGTTTCCGAACTTTGCATCATTTCCCCTAATCAGTCCAGGGCCCAAACAGAGTTTGAGCTGTGCTGGTGGCAGTCAGCCCTCGAGGCGGTTGTTGCAGGGAACCCAGACATCTTGGAGTACACAGCTGAGAAGATTGCCGAGCTGGAGCTCAACTTTGACCAGGCAGCCGAAGCCGTTCTTTCACAGAGCGCGCAGCGCGTTCAAGAAAAGCTCGCTAATGACTGGAAGCAGGCACTGCAGAAGCATCCGGCTCAGGCGGATGAACTTCGCAACCAGCTCAGAACCCGCAAACTCTCGATTCGGCAAGCTCAGAGAACCGGTGCGGTGTGGAGTTCACTCGCCCCTGCCGTGATGAGCTCTCCGCTACGTGTGCACGAACTAGGCGCAGAGACCTATGACACGTTAATTGTTTTTGATGCCGCTTCCACCGGACTAGCTGAGGCCTTAGCGGCAATGCAACTTGGCAATCAAGTAATCGGTTTTGGCGACCCGGTGATTTCTGCTCCGGAAAACTTCGACACCATCGCAAGAGCAAACCAGGGTTATGTCGAGTCAGATCGTATCTCCGTTTTCCATGTGCTGAGCGAGCGCTTTGGGTCTTTGGCATTGAGAACTAGTTACCGAACAGAGGGTCAGGTTCTTGGAAGCTACCTCAACCAAAACTTCTACCAAGATCGATTGGTCATTGAGCCAAGTGCATCATCACTTTTTGGAACAACCAACTTCGAGCACATCGAGATTCGTGATGACTCAAGAGCAACCTCCACCATTGAAGGTGCTACAGAGTCTTTGGACTCCGAGGTGGCGAAGGTTGTTGAGCTGGTCATCAACCACGCCCGTTGGACTCCCGCGCAGTCTCTATTGGTTGTGAGTCCCTCTAGGGCTCACGCTGACCGAGTTGCCACCGGAGTGCAGCAGGCAGTTCTTGCTCAGCCTCAGCTCGCTGAGTTTTTTGATGCTCACGGTCGGGAGAAGTTTGAAGTTCTGGCGATGAGTGAAATCGTTCACCGCATTGCAGATCGAGTGATCTTTACCGTTGGCTTTGGAAGAACCCCAGAGGGTCGTATTTCGGGAACCCTTGGAGACTTCAATTCGATTCACGCATCCAGGTGGATGGTGAATCAGATCGCCTCCGCTCGAAAGCGCCTCACCGTTGTTTCTTGTTACAACTTCGAAGATTTTGCCGGTGGGTCTCTGCCCGAGAATCAGCTATGGCTCAAGGACCTGATTGCCCCATCGTTCTTGTCCGAACCACGTCCCGGAACTCCTGATCCGCTATTGAAAGACCTCTCCTTGCGCTTGCAGAAGCTTGGCTTGAGCGTGGAATTGAACTTTGCCGGCCGCATTTCGCTCGCCGTGTCATTTGGTCAGCGAGCGGCGGTAGTTGATCCCGACTGGGCGCTAACTGGCTCGAGCTGGGATGAAAAGCTCCGACTTCGCCCGGGTCTACTTAGGGCCATGGGTTGGGAGTATCTGCGTGTGCATGCGCTGGAGATATTCGCTCGCCCACAGGATGTTGCGAACCGAATTGCGAAGCAACTCGGAGTTGAGGTTGAAAAGCGCAGGCAGCCACTGTTTGAAGAGAAGGCTTTCGAGGACACCGCAAGTGCTTGGGGTGACCCGGATGATTCAAATGACGATCGACTGCGGGATGACAAGCCCCCACACTGGGGTTAGTCCGAGGAAGAGCCTGATGGCTTGGCGGAGTCTGTGCGGTAGAAGCCGGAGCCTTTGAAGCTCACTCCCAAGTTTCCAAACTGCTTGCGCAGCTCACCGCCGCACTTTGGGCATTCGGTTAGAGCTGCATCGGAGAAGCCCTGCTGAACCTCAAAGCCCTCTTCACAGCTTTTGCACACGTATGCATATGTTGGCAATTTGACCTCCGACCGATAATTCTACGAAAACCGTTAGTGGTTCAGGTATCTGATTGCTGAGGGCGAAACCACGCCGTTTACCTTCAAGTCGTGGTCTTCGGTCGGAACCTCTTCTAGAAATTCCTCGTCAAAAATGAGTGCGAATTTAGGGGCAGCAATACCAAACAGGGCCCTGTCGTAGAAGCCACGACCTTTACCCAAGCGATTTCCTAAGGCGTCAACCGCCATTGCTGGGACGAAGATTAGGTCTGCTGTTGAAAGCGGAACGCTTGGCCCGCTTGGTTCGAGTATCCCGAGTGTGCCAGGTGCTAAGTCACCGGTTGCGAACTCCAAGACATCTCCCTGCATCCGGGGAGCAATCAGGGTCTTGCCAAGAATCTGAACCCAGTTGTTGAATTCGGAGGTGTCTGGCTCTGACTCAAGCGGCCAATAGCTGGCGATGGTCTGGGCATTGAGTTCTAGGGTCAGCCTGATGAGATTCTCAGTCAGCCCCTTGCTGGAATGCGGTCTTGCTAGTCGCAGGGTTTCTCGCAGGTTTTCTTTTTTGGCCGATTCCATAGAGGTAATCTTGCCAGCATGTTGGCAAGCAAAAGACTGACTCATGGAGATATCTCCCTGAGAAAGCTTTCTCGCCTGGATTACCCGGTTCTCAATCGTCTGCTACACGAGGATCGCGAGTGGCTTGAACCATGGGAAGCCACCACCCCCGGCATTCGTCGAGCGCTGGATGTGAAGTGGCTGGTGCGCTCACTTATTTCTCAGTCCAAAGAAGGCTTCGGCATCGCGTTCGTTATCGAATATCAAGGCCAAGTAGTGGGTCAACTAAATGTCGCGAACATCCTTCACGGATCCGTCTCCAGCGGCACTATCGGCTACTGGATTGCCAAAGACTTTGCGGGTCGCAACATAACTCCAACTGCGGTGGCACTTGCTATCGATCACTTGTTTTCAGAGGTCGGCTTGCATCGCGTTGAAATTGATATCAGGCCCGAGAATCACGCAAGTCTGAGAGTGGTTGAAAAACTGGGATTGCGACACGAGGGAACGAAGTTGCGCTACATCCATATCGATGGAGCTTGGCGTGATCACCACGTCTTTGCGATCACTCAGGAAGAACTTCCTGGCTCAATGCTCAGAAGGCTTTAGAACACGCCTAGTCAAAGCAGTGTAAAGCGCACTAAAGGCCATATCTTTTTCACATGAACAATTCGGTGGGCTTGGGTGGAATCACCCTCATCATTGCTGCCGTTGTTTGGTTGATGATTTTCGTCCCCGGATACACCCGGCGATCTCAAGTTCGCGAGAGCGCGGAGCTGGTGAAAGCCGAGCACCGACAGGCCGCCAAGAGTGCACCGATTTCGAACGATGATCGCTTGCGCAGACTGATCAATACGCAGCGTGGATTCTCTGTGTTGTTCGCACTATTCCTAATTGGTGCTATCGCAAGCTTTGTATCTGCACTCGTAAACCCAGTGCTCTGGACTGCGTTCACCGCAACTTCAATGCTCGCCCTGCTTTCAGTTTTCACCCAGCGCGCTGCTGGCCAGCAGGCAGCAAAGCTTGCCGAAGACCGCCACCGCAAGCAGCTCTCAGCCCGCAGTAAGGCGCAGAAGGTGGCCCCTCAGGCCATCAACAGAGAGTGGACTCCGAACTCTCTCCCTGCCCCGCTAGCGCCATCGAAGATGGGCGAGCTAGCCCAACCACTTGCCGAGGTAATCGATATCCAGAAGCCAAAGACTTCGCTTACCAGTTCAGAAATTGACGCAATTCTGGCAAGGCGCCGTGCAATTTAGCCTTTGTGTCCTAGGCTAAGCGCGGATTTCACACCAAACTAAATGGAGAAAACAAAAATGGGTTTGATTGGTTCAATCAAAAAGTTTTTCAAGAACAGTTCAGCTGCAGTTGTCAAAGAGGCAAAGCCTGTTGTCAATGAGGCAGTAAAGACCGCTAACGAGATCGCTGATGACGCCGGAGCATTTGCTTCCAAGGTTGCAGCAGATGCTCTGTCTTCGGTTGAGAAGGGCGCAAAGACTGTAGCTAAGTCTGCTGCGACTGCTCGCAAGGCAACAGCCAAGAAGCCTGCGGCTAAGAAGCCAGCAGCGAAGAAGCCTGCTGCTAAGAAGCCTGCAGCGAAGAAGCCGGCCGCAAAGCCTGCTGCTTCAGCTGCAAAGAAGCCTGCGGCTAAGACCACAGCTGCGAAGCCTGCAGCCAAGAAGCCTGCTGCTAAGAAGCCAGCAGCGAAGAAGCCTGCTGCTAAGAAGCCTGCAGCTAAGCCTGCTGCTTCAGCTGCAAAGAAGCCTGCGGCCAAGACCACAGCTGCGAAGCCAGCAGCTAAGAAGCCTGCTGCTAAGAAGCCTGCTGCTAAGAAGCCTGCTGCAAAGTAACTAGCTCAAAACGTATCCCACTGACTCACGAAGAGTTGGGTGTTTGAATTCAAACCCTGATTCTGTGAGTCGGTGGGATTTCATTTTTTGCGAACAAAGCAAGAGCTCCTGGGCTGCGAGCCCAATTAGCGCTCGCATGGCAAATGCAGGAACTCTCAGTAAGGTTGGGCGCTTGAGTTGGCGCCCCAGTTCGTGAATCATCTGAGCGCAGGTGGCGGGTTCGGGGGCCGTGAGGTTGTATGGGCCTTCACAGGTTTTGTTCTCAATGAGGTGAATGATTGCTCGAGCCTGATCTTCAAGGCTTATCCATGCCCACCACTGCTTGCCGGATCCAAGCGGGCCGGCAATCCCAAGCTTGAGAAGAGGCATGAGTTTGCCCAGTGCGCCAAGCTTCCTGCTCATCACAAGCGTGGTGCGAACCAGCACAACTCGAGTGTCAGCTTTGTTGGCTGCTTTTTCCCACTCGTATGCCAGGTCTGAAAGAAACCCTTCGCCCTTTGAGCTGGACTCATCTAGCCACTCATCGCCGCGGTCGCCATAGATTCCAGACGCTGATCCCGAAACCAAAACTTTAGGTTTGTTCTTGGCAGCATTAATGGCGTTCACCAGAGTGTTGGTTGAGTTGATTCGCGAATCAACAATTTCCCTCATGTACTTCTTGGTCCAAGGGATTTTCCCTGTGGTGGCCCCGGCAAGGTTTACAACAGCATCCACCGACTCCATGACGGTCGGGTCTAGTTGGCCTGCAGCTGGATTCCAAAAGACTTCATCCGCACTCTTGGGGGTTGAGCGGGTGAGTCGGAGTGGCTGGTGACCCAGTGCCCTTAGTTGACTGGCTAGCTCAGTGCCAACAAGACCGGATGCGCCAGAGATTAGAACCTTCATGGCTATTCGCCTTTCACTCACTAAAGAGTCTTACAATTGCACCTGATTGTTTATTCCGCCGCGTGCGGAGAATGGAACTCCTGTGAATATTGAGCTTTGGGTATGGCTTGTCACGATCGGTATTTTCTCCGTTGTGATCATCGGCGACTTGGTCTATCAGGTTAAGAACCCTCACGAGCCATCCTTCAAGGAATCAGCCATTCAGAGCTCGATCTACATCGCTCTCGCTCTGCTATTTACTTTTGTTGTCGCTCACTTCTGGGGTGGCCAGTACGCCAGTGAGTACATCGCAGGCTTTATCACCGAGAAGTCGCTGTCGGTGGATAACCTCTTTGTCTTCCTGCTGATCTTTACCCAGTTCAAGGTTCCAAGGAAGCTACAGTCCGAGGCGCTGCTAGTAGGTATCGTCATCGCTCTAGTAATGCGCGGTATCTTCATCGCTCTTGGAGCGGCCTTCATCGAGAACTTCTCATGGGCCTTCTACGTCTTTGGTGCGTTCCTTATCTTCACCGCGATCAAGATCCTGAAGGACACCGTCAAGGATCTTCGCCCGGATGGACACGTCGAGGAGTACGAGGGCTCGAAGCTCATTGACTTCCTAAAGCGCCACATCCGCACCACCGATGAGTACCACGGCACCAAGCTCAGCATCATCCAAAACGGTAAGCGCTACTTCACTCCGTTGATGCTGGTTATGGTGGCAATCGGCCTGACCGACCTGCTATTTGCCCTTGATTCAATTCCGGCCATTTACGGTCTAACCAAAGAGCCATACATCGTGTTTGTTGCCAATGCGTTTGCGCTACTTGGCTTGCGCCAGCTTTACTTCATGCTCTCTGGACTGATGGAGCGTTTGAAGTACCTAGGTCTTGGCCTTGCATTCATCCTTGGATGGATTGGTGCCAAGTTGGTTATCCACGCCATGCACAAGAACGAACTGCCGTTTATCAACGGCGGTGAGGCGATCAAGGTGATCCCAGAGGTTTCCACTCAGCTTTCCTTGAGCGTGATTCTGGTCACCTTGGTGGTAACCACCGTGTGGTCGCTAATGGCAACCAGAAAAGCTAAGAACGCATAGTCCTTACAGCGAAGATTGCAGCCAGCAGCGTTGCGACTCCGAATACCACGGAGACCAAAAGCGCTGCTGGTGGGGCGACAGCCTCGATAGAGATTCCCGCTAAAGCGCTACCTGCCGAGAAGCCAACCAGCTGACCAGTTGTAGTCCACCCATAAGCCTCGGCCGTTTCTGAGCCAGAAGTTCCTTGGGCAACCCAGAGCGCCAGGATTCCAAGGGTTGGAGCTACACCGATTCCCGCAACGAACAAGCAAGCGCCGACCCAAAGTGCATTCAAGGGGTCGACCAAAATTGCTGTGTATCCAACCAGAGTTAGCCCAACAAACCAGGGCAATGCCGATCTGCTCTTGATCCTTGGTGCGAGCAAGAAACCGCCTAGCAGTGACCCAACGGAGAACACCGCAAACATCAAACCAGCGGTTGTCTTGTCAAAGAGGGCAACCGCACCTACTTCAACCCCGGCGAATGAGCCGACGAACAACAATCCCAGGAAGGTGACAGCCGTCACTGCTGGGTTTTTCAATACGCGACCTACGGCTGTTTTCGAAAGTGGGATCTTCGCCTGAGCTACAGACTTATTCATAAGCAGCCATATCGAACCGAAGACCTGAATGAATGCGATCGTAAAGAGCATTGCCATGTTGCCGAACTGGGCTGCAACCAACGTTGCAACCAGTGGTCCAATGACCCAGATGATTTCTTGGGCTGCTGCATCAAGTGAGTAAAGCTGGGGCAGCAGCGGCTTAGGGGTGATCAGTGGGTAGATGGTCCTTGCCGCTGGCTGAATTGGCGGTGAGCTAAGCCCCACCAAGAATGACAAGAACACCAAAAGCAGTGGCTCAGGCGGGACAAACCCAATGGCCAAGAATGAGCTCGTGGTGACCACGGTCGCAATCGCGATTACTCTTCGCACCCCAAAGATTGCCATGTATCTTGCAAGAATCGGCCCAGATATTGAGGCGCCAATGGTCTCTGCACCAAGTGCAATACCGGCGATTGCATAAGAGCCCGTCACATCCTGGATGTGGATGATGAAGGCGAGCGACAGCATGCCGAATGGGAAGCGAGCAACCAGCTGCGCAAGAAGCAAAATTACAGACTTTGGCGCAGCCTTGAGTGCACCGATACCTGTTGCCAACTAAACCACCTAAACCCAGAACGGAAACCACATTTGTATCTGCCACACCCAGTGGGGGACGGGAAGTCCCATCCAGATACTTGCGAAGTACAACCCCAGAAGCATAGCCAGCAGGGTCAAGCTAACGATTGCCCGCTCTCGTTCTGGGACCCTACCCAGCACGAAGCCTCGCTTCCAGTAGCGCTGCAGGGCATAAACCAGAGCGAGAATCAAAAACGGCACAAAGACCACCGAGTAAAACTGGAAGGTGGTTCTGGAGAGGTAAATCAGCCATGGTGCCCAGCCAGCCAAAAAGCCAACCCCAATGATCCCAGCCGTTAGATCAAACTTCGCAACGAATCGGTAGAGCGCCCAAGCCATTGCCAGAAGCCCAGCAATCCAAATGGCTGGGTTGGGGATAGCGGTGATAGCAATCGTGCAGTCTGAGATAACTCCGCAGGTTCCGGGCTGCTCGAAGAAGAATGCGGTTGGTCTGAGAGAGAGTAACCACTCGAGTGCGTTAGAGGCGTAGGGGTGGTCCTTGTTGAGCCCAGTATGGAAGCGATAGGCGTTTAGGTGGTACTCCCAGAGCGATTCCCACCACGTTGAAGAAAAGTTCCTGCCCCACCCGTCGTTCCCCAGAATCCAGCCAAGCCACCCGGTGATGTAAACGGCAATAGCTGTAATCAGCATTACGAAGCCATTGATTGCGCCCTGCCCTAAGGCGAGCCATGGATTGCTACCAAGTCTGGTTCTTGCCATGGAGTCACTCAAGAGAGTGAAGAGCCCGAAGAAGGCAAGGAAGTAAAGCCCAGACCACTTTGTTCCAGCGGCCATGCCAAGAGCTATTGCTGCAAACAGAAGGTAAGGGCGGAATCCAATCACTTCCCCTGCAGCTAAGCGCTTGGGCCAGCGCTGCTGGTCAAGTACAAAAAACAAAAATCCAAGGAGCACAAAGAACGTGAGCACGCCATCGAGCACTGATGTGCGGGACATCACGATGGATTGCCCCTCAATTGCCAGGAACAGACCTGCCAAAACAGCAAAACGGCTTGAGCGCAGCAAGAGCTTGGCGATAAAGACGATCAGCGGAATCGCGAGCGTCCCCAGCAGGGCTACCGAGAATCTCCAGCCAAATGAGGAATCGGCTCCAAATAGGTGCATCCCCAGGTAGATGACCCACTTGCCGATTGGCGGGTGAACTACGTAAGCACCATCGGAGAGAAACCCGAGGACATCACCGGATTCGAAGCTTGGGTTGAAACCTTCCGGCCACTCTCGCTCAGCACCGGTTCTGCCAAGGGTCCAAGCGTCTTTGACGTAATAGGTTTCGTCAAAAACCAAAGTCTTGGGGTTCGCCAGATTCGCAAACCTAAACACTGCGCCGATCGCAGTTGCTAGCAGTGTGCCGATCCAGAAGAAGTGTTTGGACAGCGCGAACCTAGAGATTAGGTGGGTAAGCGCTGAGATCACAGATAGATGCTAGTTTGCATAGCGTGTTGATTCTTGCTGCCACCCCAATCGGAAACCTCTCAGATGCTTCGCCGCGGCTGAGAGATGCGCTGACGAAAGCGGAGCATGTGGCTGCGGAGGACACCAGAACTCTCAAACAGCTCTGTGGAGCACTTGAAATCAAGCTGCACGCCAAGCTTTACAGCCTTCACGAACACAATGAATCCGACCGAATCCAACAGCTTGTGGACCTTGCTTTGACCTCAGACGTCTTGGTGGTGAGTGATGCCGGCATGCCAACGATCTCTGACCCCGGGTTCTTGCTCGTAAGGGAAGCGGCAAAACAAGCAGTTGAGATCATCTCGATTCCTGGACCGAGTGCGGTGATAACGGCGCTCGCGGTCTCAGGATTGCCAACTGACCGCTTTTGCTTCGAAGGTTTCTTGCCGCGAAAGTCCGGCGAACGAAAAGCAGTTTTCTCCGCGCTGCTAAACGAACAGCGCACCATGATCTTTTTCGAGGCGCCACACCGAATTCTCGATTCCCTAGTCGATGCCGTCGAGGTTCTTGGGCCAGAGCGCAGGGCAAGCGTCTCGCGAGAGCTAACCAAGAAATTTGAGCACACCGAGCGAGGCACACTTTCAGACTTGGCTGAGTGGGCAAAAACCGAACCCAAAGGCGAAATGGTTTTGGTTATCGCTGGGGCACAGCCGCAAGCCTTCGACATCGACGAATTGGCTGCAAAGGCCTCTGAAATGGCTAAGTCAGGAGTGCGGCTAAAGGAGGCATGCTCAGACCTTGCAAAGGAGTTTGGCGCGTCATCAAGTGCAATTTACTCCGCCGCACTGAAGCTGAAAGCCTAAGATATCTCAGGTGTCCAAGTCCTTTTATGTAACCACTCCCATCTTCTACGTGAATGATGCGCCGCACATTGGGCACGCCTATACCGAAGTAGCCTCTGATGTATTGACCCGCTGGCACCGTCAGCGCGGTGAAAACGCATTCCTGCTAACCGGCACCGATGAGCACGGCGAGAAGGTTCTTCGCACCGCGCTGGGCAACAACACCGACCCAAAGAGCTGGACCGACAAGTTGGTCCACGAGGCATGGTTACCACTGCTTGAGACCATTGACATCGACAACCAGGATTTCATTCGCACCACCGAAGAGCGCCACAAGGTGGCGGTTCAAAAGTTCTTGCAGCAGCTGCACGACACTGGATTTATCTACCAGGGTTCATTTCAAGGCAACTACTGCGTCGGCTGCGAAGAATACAAAAACGAAGGCGATCTGATCGATGGTGCCGGTGACTTTGAGGGCATAAAGGTTTGTGCGATTCACTCAAAGCCCGTTGAGCAGCTAAATGAAAACAATTACTTCTTCAAACTGAGCGAGTTCCAGGATCGACTGCTCGCCCACTACGAGGAGAACCCAACCTTTATCCAGCCCGAGTCTGCCCGCAACGAGGTTGTTTCGTTTGTGCGCTCGGGATTGAGCGACCTTTCAATTTCTCGGTCAAAGGAGCGCTTCGACTGGGGTATCGACATTCCTTGGGACAACTCCCACATCACCTACGTTTGGTTTGACGCACTGTTGAACTACATCACCGCCATTGGTTGGGGTAGTGATCAGGCAAAGTTTGATTCGCTGTGGCCAGCCGATGTGCAGGTAGTTGGTAAGGACATCCTCCGATTCCACGCAGTGATTTGGCCAGCCATGCTCATGGCTGCTGGTCTCACCCCACCTAAGCAGGTGTTTGGTCACGGCTGGCTCTTGGTCGGCGGCGAAAAAATGTCCAAGTCCAAGCTCACTGGCATTGCACCAAACCAGATCACCGACAGCTTTGGGTCTGACGCATTTAGGTACTACTTCCTCAAGGCCATTGGCTTTGGCTCTGACGGCTCCTTTAGTTGGGAGGACCTCAACGCTAGGTATCACGCAGAGCTCGCAAATGGTTTTGGCAATCTAGCCTCAAGAACCATTGCCATGGTGAACCGCTACTTCGATGGCGTCCTGCCTGCCGCATCAGAACTCCACCCAGCGGACCAGGCTGTAATTGACACCGCAAAGTCAGCTGTCGCAGGAGCTGAGGCTGCTATAGACAAGGTTCTGATTCACGAGGCCATCTCCAAGAGCTGGACCTTGGTTGACGAGCTCAACGGATACATCACAACTCAAGAGCCATGGGTGCTTGCAAAGGATGATGCAAATCGTGCTCGTCTGGCAACAGTGTTGAACACTGCCTCTGAGGGCCTTCGAGTCCTGTCAGTTCTGCTAGCGCCTGTGATGCCTAAGGCAACCAAGAAACTCTTCGCCGCCATCGCACCAGGGGTTGACCTTGCGAGCCAGAGCATCACCAGCGCTGCTAGCTGGGGTCAGCTAGTTATCGGCACCAAGTTTGCAGAACTCGAGCCCCTGTTCCCTCGCGTTGAGGAACAATGACCGAACCGATCCGCACAAGATCAAGCTATGACGGCTCTAAGCCTGCGCACTACCCAGAGCTACCGGAACCCCTAGAGCTCGGCACCTACGACAACCACACTCACTTGGAGATCGCCGACGGTGAGACTCCAATGAGCGTGGCTGAACACCTGAGTGCAATGCGAGAGGTTGGGATGCTGGGGGCCGTCCAGGTCGGTGTGACTCTCGAGAGTTCAATCTGGAGTGCTGAGGTGGCAAAGAGCGAACCAATGTTGCTTGCTGCGGTAGCGCTTCATCCCAACGAAGCTCCGCTTTATGAAACTCGTGCTGAGTTAGACGATGCCATTGCTCAGATTGCAGAGCTGGCAAAGCTACCTAGAGTTAGGGCAATCGGTGAAAC
>ERZ1022724.146-NODE-146-length-17516-cov-6.277533_pt1 | contig 17516 bp, 16 predicted proteins | sample MGYA00521091_ERZ1022724 | MGnify/ENA primary metagenome ERZ1022724 (study PRJEB33162, sample SAMN09537610) | freshwater metagenome | isolation source: freshwater | place: Canada:Alberta | collected 2017-07 | study: EMG produced TPA metagenomics assembly of the... | reverse complement strand
GTAGGGCTCAACACCAAGGTAGGTGCGAGCAAACTCGGTGATGTCTGGAAGCTTGGCGTCAATAACCGCAGGCTCAAGGTGAGTTAGGTCCAGGAATACGTAGTCCTTGTTTGGACCACCACCACGTCCCTCACGAACCTCATTTGCCATTGCGCGTGCAACCATGTCACGCGGAGCCAAGTCCTTGATCGTCGGGGCGTAGCGCTCCATGAAGCGCTCACCAGAGGCGTTGCGCAAGATTCCACCCTCACCGCGAGCAGCTTCGGAGAGCAAAATGCCAAGTCCTGCTAGGCCGGTTGGGTGGAACTGGTAGAACTCCATGTCTTCCAGTGGGATGCCCTTGCGGAAGATGATTCCAACGCCATCACCAGTGAGGGTGTGGGCGTTCGAGGTGGTCTTGTAAATCTTGCCAAAGCCACCGGTTGCAAACACGATCGACTTGCCCGCGAAGACGTGGATGTCTCCGGTAGCTAGGTCGTAGGCAACAACTGCAGCCGGCTTGCCCTTGTTCATCGCTAGGTCGAGCACATAGAACTCGTTGTAGAACTCAATGCCAAGCTTCACGCAGTTTTGGTAGAGGGTCTGCAAAATCATGTGGCCGGTACGGTCGGCTGCATAGCAGCTGCGACGAACCGGAGCCTTACCGTGGTCGCGGGTGTGCCCACCAAAGCGACGCTGGTCGATCTTGCCGTCCGGGGTTCTGTTGAATGGCAGACCCATGTTCTCCAGGTCGATTACGGCCTGAACTGACTCCTTGGCCAGAATCTCAGCTGCATCCTGGTCAACTAGGTAGTCGCCACCCTTGACGGTGTCAAAGGTGTGCCATTCCCAGCTGTCCTCCTCCACGTTTGCAAGCGCTGCAGCCATTCCACCCTGAGCAGCACCAGTGTGGCTGCGGGTTGGGAAAAGCTTTGAGACAACGGCAACCTTCGCGTGAGGACCTGCCTCAATTGCTGCACGCATGCCAGCGCCACCGGCGCCAACAATTACGACGTCGTACTCGTGGTGGATGATGTTTTGCTCTGAGCTCTTGGCCAATTTTGTCCTTACTGGTTAGCCGGGCAGAAAGAAGGTAGTAGCTCTGCAGCAGCACCTGCAGGGCATGGGTCGAAGGTGAAGATCACCAAGGTTCCAAGCAGAATCAGGAGACCACAGACCGACCACAAGGTGGTGGTGAGTAGCTTGCGAACCAAGACGCGGTCGGTGTAGTCGTTGACGATGGTGCGCATTCCGTTGGTGCCGTGGATCATGGCAAGCCATAGCATTGCGAAGTCCCACCACTGCCAGAACGGGTCAGCCCACTTGCCAGCTACGAAGGCAAAGTTGATGGCCTTGATTCCATCACCCAAAACGAGGTTCACCATCAGGTGAGTAAAGATCAACACGATTAGAAGTGGGCCGGAAATTCGCATGAATAGCCAGCCGTACTTCTCCCAGTTGGCGGCCTTGCGGCTGCGAGGGGAGTTTGGAGTTTCGATTACAACGCTCATTTAGTGGGCTCCGAATACTCTCGCAAGGTGGATAGGTGCGAATGCAGCTACCGACACAACCGAAATCACCAAAACAATCCAGAACATGATGTTCTGGTACTTGGTGCCCTTGGACCAGAAGTCGACTGCAATGATGCGAAGACCGTTTAGACCGTGGAACAGGATTGCCCCGACCAGCCCAAGCTCTGCGGTTCCAACAATCGGAGTCTTGTATGACTCAATTACGACGTTGTAGGCCTCAGGGGAGACTCGAACCAAAGCGGTATCGAGCACGTGGACCAAAAGGAAAAAGAAAATTGCCACACCGGTAATTCGGTGTAGGACCCAAGACCACATGCCCACTTTGCCGCGGTAAAGAGTCCCTGCTGGGCGTACTGCCACGCTAGCCTCCATGGATAGTCAGGGTTCAGGTAAAAGTCTAACCCTGAATAATCGACCTTCTTCCCCGAAAACGCCTATTGGCCTAGGGTTGTGACGTGAATTCCGAGCAAAGATCCGCATCCGACCGCTTCTATGCAGTTATCCCTGCCGGTGGCGTTGGTTCCCGACTTTGGCCGCTCTCTCGCGCCCGAGCACCCAAGTTTCTGCACGACCTAACCGGCAGTGGGCAGACCCTGTTGCAGGACACCTGGGACAGAGTTCAGCCTCTTGCAGCTGGCCGGACGATGGTTGTAACTGGAGACGTGCACGCTCAGGCAGTAGGAGAACAGCTGCCGGATTTGCAAGACAAAGACCTCATCCTCGAGCCAAGCCCGAAGGACTCGACCGCTGCAATTGCGCTTGCTGCGGCGGTATTGATGCAGCGCGAGCCAGATGTAATCATCGGATCCTTCGCAGCGGACCACGTGATTACCGACGACAAGGTTTTCCAGGCCGCAGTGAATGAGGCGATCTGGGTCGCCGCGAGCGGAAAGATTGTCACGATTGGCCTTAGGCCAACTGAGGCATCGGTCGCCTTTGGTTACATCCACCGCGGGGAAAGGCTCGATAGCCCAACTGCCTGCCAGGTCAAAGAGTTTGTTGAAAAGCCAAACATCAAGCTGGCTCAGAAGTATGTCGACTCGGGCGACTACTTCTGGAATGCAGGCATGTTTATCGCCCCGGCAAAGCTCTTGCTGGATGTTTTAGCTGAGACCCAGCCAGCTCTATATGAAGGTGTGATGGCTCTGGCTCAAGCCTGGGACACCCCGCAGCGCGCGCAGGTCCTGAAGGACCGCTGGCCAAAGCTAACCCAGATCGCCATCGACTACGCAATCGCAGAGCCTGCAGCAGCTAAGGGTTTGGTTGCGGTGGTGCCGGGAGAGTTTGAGTGGCATGACGTAGGTGACTTTGCCGCAATCGCGGAGCTTCAGTCGCAGGGTCGCAAGGGCAACCTGGCAGTTTTGGGCCACGGTCGCGTTTTGGCTGAGTCTTCCTCTGGAATCCTGGTAAGTGACACTGGGCGACTGGTTGCATTGATTGGTTTGGAAGACGTAATTGTGGTGGATACCGCCGATGCTCTCCTGGTCACAACCAAGGAGCACGCTCAGCGAGTTAAGTCGCTGGTGGACGTGCTGAAGCAGTCCGGTCACTCAGAACTTCTATAGAAAAGTTTCAAACTGGTAAAGCTTGGAGTTTTGCCGATTTTCAACCCCAACACATCAGTAGGCTTATGGGGAATTTGGCGCACTCGCGTCAATCTAAATTCAGGAGGAAACCTTGAAGCTAAAGAATGCATCCGCCGCATTCGCTCTATTGGGCGTATCGGCACTATTGCTTTCTGGTTGCGCCGCTGCACCAGAGGCAGAGCCAACCGCATCCGAGACCGCAGCTGAGACTGTCCCAGCAATCGACTACCTAGCATGTGCAGTATCTGACGAGGGTAGCTGGAACGACAAGTCATTCAACGAGTCCGTTTACGACGGTCTAGTTAAGGCAAACACTGAGCTTGGCGCTCAGATTGCAGACGCAGAGTCAAACTCTGCTGAGGACTTCGCACCAAACCTACAGGCCATGGTTGACCAGGGCTGTGACATCACCTTCGCAGTTGGCTTCAACCTAGTTGCAGACGTAAACGCTGCAGCAGCTGCTAACCCAGAGGTCAGCTTCGTGACCATCGACGGTTGGAGCGAGGGCAACGCAAACCTAAAGCCTGTTACCTACGCAATGAACCAGTCCAGCTACCTAGCTGGTTACCTAGCAGCTGCCTACTCAACCACCAAGGTTGTAGGTACCTACGGTGGTCTACAGATCCCAGCAGTAACCGACTTCATGGACGGTTTCTACTACGGAGCAATGGCTTACGCAGCTGAGACCGGCACTGCCGTCAAGGTTGTTGGTTGGGACGCAAAGGCTCAGACCGGCCAGTTCATTGGTAACTTCGCACCTAACTCAGGTGAGTCAAAGGCAATCGCAGCTGCTCTAGTCAACGAGGGTGCAGACGTTCTGTTCCCAGTTGGTGGAGACCAGTTCGGTGCTGTCTCTGAGGCAATCAAGGAGGCTGGCGTTGAGGGTGTAATGATCGGTGTCGACAAGGACGTCGCTCTTACCTCCCCAGAGTACGCAAGCATGACCCTGACCTCAGCTGAGAAGCGCATGACCAATGCTGTTTACGACATCATTGCTGCTCTATCTTCAGGCGAGGCCTTCAGTGGCGAAGCTTACGTGGGCACCTTGGCAAACGGTGGAACTGGCCTAAGCCCGTTCTACGAGTTTGACGCCAAGATCTCCGACGAGGTAAAGGCACGTCTAGCTGAGCTAGAGGCCGGCATCATCGCAGGTGAGGTTGACCCACTGAAGTAATTCAGTTCAAACCATAAGAAGGCCGCGGAGGTAACTCCGCGGCCTTTTTCTTTGGCAGAATAGAGTGTCTGCACGAAGGAGTGCTCAATTGAAATTAGAGCTGCGCGGTATCACTAAGCGCTTTGGCACACTTGTCGCCAACGACTCAATCAACCTCACGGTTGAATCCGGCGAGATCCACGCCCTACTGGGTGAAAATGGCGCCGGTAAGTCCACATTGATGAATGTTCTCTACGGTCTTTATCAGGCCGATGAGGGTGAAATCCTGCTGGATGACAAGGTCCAGAAGTTCACCGGACCCGGTGATGCGATGGCTGCTGGAATCGGAATGGTTCACCAGCACTTCATGCTGATTCCAGTGTTCACGGTTGCCGAGAACGTTGCACTTGGAAACGAGCCAACCGGGTTTGCCGGTTCGATGGACATGAACAAGGCCCGTCAGCGAGTTATCGAAATCTCCGAGCGCTTTGGGTTCAACGTTGATCCGGACGCGATGGTTGAGGATTTGCCTGTTGGTGTTCAGCAGCGCGTTGAAATCATCAAGGCACTCTCCCGCGATGCCAAGGTATTGGTTCTGGATGAGCCAACTGCGGTTTTGACTCCGCAGGAAACTGACGAGCTGATGCAGATCATGCGCCAGCTTGCAAAGAGCGGAACTTCAATTGTGTTTATCACTCACAAGCTTCGCGAGGTTCGCGAGGTTGCGGACCGCATCACCGTTATTCGCCTAGGCAAGGTAGTTGGCACAGCTGCCCCAAGCGCTTCAACATCTGAGCTTGCCTCGTTGATGGTGGGCCGTGAGGTGGAGCTAACTATTCAGAAGGCCAACTCCGAGACTGGAGTTGAAATCCTCAAGGTTGATGGCATCTCAGTTCTGGACGACAGAATGCAGCGAGCTGTGAACGACGTAAGTTTCTCGGTTCGTGGTGGAGAGATTCTTGCCATCGCCGGAGTTCAGGGAAATGGTCAGACCGAGCTTGCAGAGGCGTTGTTAGGACTGCGCCCAGTAATCAAGGGTGCTGGCACAATCGAGATCAAGGGCAAGGACATCACCACCGCTTCGGTTCGTGAGGTTTTGGAGTCTGGCGTTGCTTTTGTTCCTGAGGACCGCAAGAAAGATGGACTGGTCGGTGAGTTCACCATCGCGGAGAATCTGATGTTGAACCAGTCTTTCAAGTCCCGTTTCACCAAGGGGCTAAACATCAACTTCCCGTTGCGCAAGTCGGTAGCGACCGACCTGGTCAAGCGCTTCGATGTTCGAACCCCGTCGATTGACACCCCGGCTGGCAAGCTCTCTGGTGGAAATCAGCAGAAGGTTGTGGTGGCTAGAGAGCTATCACGCGACACCGATTTGTTGATTGCCTCGCAGCCAACCCGCGGTGTTGACGTTGGTTCAATCGAGTTCATTCACGAGCAGATTGTTTCAGAGCGCGATCGCGGTAAGGCCGTGATCCTTATCTCTACCGAGCTGGATGAGGTCTTGGCTTTGGCCGATCGCATCGCAGTTATGTATCGCGGAAAAATCGTAGGAATTGTTGGCCCAGAGACCTCACGCGAAAGTTTGGGCAAGATGATGGCTGGAGTCAGCGCATGATTGAAAAAGAAGACCGTTTCTCCCAGGCCATGAAGGAGATTCTGGCGGGAGGTTTCACCAGAACCCTGCTTGCTGTGGTGCTCGGCTTTTTGGTCGGCGCAATCTTCATGATCGGTTCCAACGAAGAGTTCATCAAAGCCATGGGCTACTTCTTTACCCGTCCGATGGATGCCGTTTCTGCAGCCTGGAATGTAGTTTCCGCCGGCTACGGCGCGCTGTTCAAGGGTTCGATCTATAACGCAGACGCTGACACCTTGGAGAAGGCTCTGCGTCCAATCACAGAGACCCTTCGACTTGGCGCTCCATTGATCGCAGCCGGTCTTGGAATCGGCCTCACCTTCCGCGTTGGGCTATTCAACGTTGGTGGAACCGGTCAGATCGTTTTCGGAATGATCTTCTCAACCTGGGTTGCCACTCGTTTGGAACTTCCTTTTGTTCTTCACACGGCGGTTGCCATGATTGCCGGAATTCTCGGCGCTGCAATGCTGGGTGCGCTGGTTGGATTCTTGAAGGCAAGAACCGGAGCACATGAGGTAATCCTCACGATCATGCTCAACTACATTGCGCTCTCCTTCTTCACATTCTTGATGCGCGATCCAAATCTGTTGCAGGAGGAGCGAGCCAGCGGTAACCCGAAGGCCGACCCAGCAGCAGTGACCGCAATGCTTCCAAAATTGCTTGGCGATGAGTACTCACTGCACTGGGGCTTGGTCATCTCCTTGGTGGCAGTCTTTGTTTACTGGTGGCTCATGGAACGCTCCACTATCGGCTTCCGCCTTCGCATGGTTGGGCACAACCCTGACGCTGCGAAGACTGCGGGTATCAACGTCAATCGCACCTACATCCTTGCTATGGGTCTCTCCGCAGCCTTCGTGGGCATTGCGGCAGGTAACCAGGCTCTTGGCACCTCAACCGGAGTTAGCCCCTCGGCTCACGCTGGAATTGGTTTTGACGCGATCACCGTTGCGTTGCTTGGTGGCTCTTCAGCCCCGGGCATCCTGATGGCTGGTTTGCTCTTTGGTGCATTCAAGGCGGGCTCACCGAGCATGCAGGTGTTGGGAATTTCGCCAGAGGTGTTGGGAATCGTGCAGGGTGCAATCGTGCTCTTCATCGCCGCACCTCCACTAATTCGGGCAATCTTCGGGCTACCTAAGCCGCAGACCACCAATGCTCTTGGTGCGCTGCGAGATCGACTCTTTGGAAAAGGAGGTGCCAAGTGAATCTAGCTAAGGAAGAGAAGGTTGGTTTCAAGGCACCCATCGTCATGGGCTCCATTGGACTCTTAGTTCTTTGGTTCTTCGGCCTTGCCGGTAAGCCTGGAGATGTGGCGTTTGAGATCTCGCGTCGCCAGGACTCCATTCAGCTAGACCCAATCGTGGCGGACTCAATGGTTCTGGGAACTGTCGCCGGTGGCCTGATGCTTTTGGTAGCGGCGGTTTCAGCTTTCCGAGCATTCAAAAACCTGCGAACTCCAGTTTGGGTCTCAACGGTCTATGGCCTCATTGGTGTGGTTTCACTGCTTGGTTGGTTGGCCTCCGGTAACTCCGTTCCGGTTGCATTCATCGCAGGAACTGCGCTTGTGCTGGCTGTGCCAATCATTCTTGGAGCAATGGCTGGTGTGATGAGCGAGCGCGTTGGTGTTACCAACATCGCCATCGAGGGTCAGCTGCTGACCGGTGCATTTATGGCAGCGGTAGTTAGCTCGATCACCGACAGCTACACCCTTGGAATCCTGTCGGCTGTAATCACTGCAGCCATCTTCTCAATGATTCTTGCCACCTTCGCAATTCGATTCTTGGCGCAGCAGATCATCGTTGGTGTTGTGCTGAATGTGATTGCGATTGGAGTCACCAACTTCCTGCACAGCCAGTGGCTAACTCAGGATGGCGAGAACGTGAACTTCCCGGGCACTTTGGACATCATCAAGATTCCGCTGCTGCACGAGATTCCAGTTCTCGGACCAATCTTCTTTGAGAACCGACTCACCGTTTACATCGCTCTGCTGCTAGTTCCACTGCTTTGGTTTGTGATGTTCAAGACCAAGCTAGGGCTCCGTGCCAGAGCGGTCGGAGAACACCCGCTAGCTGCCGACACCGTTGGTGTGAATGTGGGCAGAACCAGGTTCTGGTGGGTGACGATCGGTGGAGCAGTTGCTGGTTTCGGCGGTGCTGCTCTAACGGTAGGTAACGCTGGTGCCTTTGGGCGCGAGATGTCCGGTGGTCTTGGATTCATTGCCCTCGCGGTAATGATTCTTGGTCGCTGGCACCCGATCACTGCTTCGCTGGCAGCGTTGCTCTTTGGCTTCGCAATCATTCTGCGCATTTGGGCCAACCAGGTTGCGCCAGGAATTCCTTCGGACTTCATCACAATGGTCCCTTACATCGTGACCATCATCGCTGTGGTTGGGTTCATCGGAAACTCTCGAGCTCCGAAAGCCCTCGCCCAGCCCTATGTGAAGGGCTAGCAGATGGAAATCAACTGGGCCGAGCTAAAGGCGGCTGCGGTAGCGGCGCTGGATAACTCCTACGCTCCTTACTCGCAGTTCCCAGTTGGGGCAGCAGCGCTTACTGACTCCGGAAAGATCATCACTGGAGCCAATGTCGAGAATGCCTCCTACGGACTTGGGTTGTGCGCCGAGTGCTCGCTGGTAAGCGAACTGTTTCGCACCGGTGGAGGCAAGTTGGTTGCATTCGCTTGCGTGGACAAGCACGGCAATGAGTTGATGCCTTGCGGTAGATGTCGCCAACTGCTTTACGAACACCACGCCCCAGGAATGTTGCTGAACACTGTCTCTGGAATCAAGTCCATCCAAGAGGTACTGCCTGATGCCTTTGGCCCAGAAGATCTATTGGAGCGAAAATGAGCTTTAGTGCCGTTGAACTAATCATCAAAAAGCGCGAGCGCGGTGAGTTATCAACCGAAGAGATTCGTTGGTTGGTTGAGGGCTACACCAAGGGCAGCGTCGCAGATGAGCAGATGAGCGCGATGGCCATGGCCATCTTGCTCAATGGCATGGATCGCCGAGAGATCAAAGACCTAACCATGGCGATGATCGATTCCGGTGAGCGCTTGGACTTCCAAGGTCTTAGTGCACCAACCGCCGATAAGCATTCAACCGGTGGAGTGGGCGACAAGATCACATTGCCGTTGGCACCTTTAGTTGCAAGTTATGGGGTGGCTGTCCCTCAACTATCGGGCCGAGGCCTTGGTCACACCGGTGGAACCCTCGACAAGCTCGAGGCAATCCCAGGCTGGCAGGCAAGCCTCTCCAATACCGAGCTCTACTCCCAGCTAGCTGAGGTTGGAGCAGTGATTTGCGCTGCAGGAGCAGGTCTTGCGCCAGCAGATAGAAAGCTTTACTCGCTGCGCGATGTGACTGGAACCGTTGAGGCAATCCCGCTTATTGCCTCTTCGATCATGTCAAAGAAAATCGCCGAGGGAACCTCGGCGCTAGTGCTTGATGTGAAGGTCGGGTCAGGTGCTTTTATGAAGACCCTTGACCGCGCAACCGAACTGGCGAGGACTTTGGTTCAGTTGGGTCAGGACGCTGGAGTAAAAACCAGTGCGCTGCTGACCGATATGTCTACCCCGCTAGGGCTAAAGATTGGAAACTCTCTCGAGGTCGAGGAGTCGGTCGAGGTTCTGCAGGGCGGGGGACCAGCGGACGTGGTTGAGCTAACTGTTGAGCTTGCTCGCGAGATGTTGCGCCTAGTCGGCATTGATGCAGACCCTGCCGAAAACCTTCGCAATGGCAAGGCTTATGACAAGTGGCGTCAAATGATTTCCGCCCAGGGCGGCAATCCAGATGCAGCGCTTCCAAAGGCCAAGCACACCCATCAGATTGTTGCTGCAGAGTCAGGTGTTTTGAGCAAGTTTGATGCCCTGGCGCTTGGAGTTGCCTCCTGGCGACTAGGTGCAGGACGCGAGCGCAAGGAAGATGCTGTGCAGTTCGGAGCGGGTATTGAACTTCATGCGCAGCTTGGCTCAAGTGTCACCAAGGGTCAGGCACTAATGACCCTGCACACTGACACCCCAGAGAAGTTTGAACGTGCCATCGAGATTGCCCTTACCGGAATCGAGATTGGCTCCAACGCACCCGAGCGTAAGCTCATCTTGAACAGAATCAGTTAGGAAACAATGGACATCCGCTCACTCCCAAAGATCTCACTTCACGATCACCTTGATGGTGGATTGAGGCCGCAGACCATCATTGAGTTGGCTGCCAAGATCGGACACCAGCTTCCTGCTGACAATGCCAAGGACCTCGGTCGCTGGTTCGCAGAGTCTGCAAACTCGGGTTCTTTGGTTCGCTACCTAGAGACTTTCGATCACACCGTTGCAGTAATGCAGACTCGCGAGGGTCTTGAGCGAGTTGCCTATGAAGCAGTTATGGACCTTGCTGCCGAGAACGTAATCTACGCCGAGCTGCGTTGGGCTCCAGAGCAACACCTCAAGGGTGGACTGACCTTGGATGAGACCGTCAATGCGGTTCAAGATGGCCTAGAGCGCGGAATGGAAGAAGTTGAGGCGGCCGGTGGGTTTATTCGCACTGGTCAGTTGGTCACCGCAATGCGTCACGCGGACCGCGGCATGGAGATTGCTGAGCTGGCAATTCGCCACCGCAATGAAGGTGTAGTTGGATTCGACATTGCAGGTGCAGAGGCAGGCTTCCTCCCAGTTCGCCACAAAGAAGCTTTTGACTACCTAGCTTCAGAGCTATTTCCCGTTACGGTTCACGCTGGTGAGGCTGACGGAGTCGAGTCCATTAAGGACGCAATCGTTTCTGGAAGAGCACTTCGCCTAGGTCACGGTGTTCGTTTGGTGGAGGACATTATGTTCTCTCGCACCGAGGGCGACACTGACTTGGTAGTGCTCGGCCCAGTAGCCCAGTGGGTGCACGATCGTGCAATCGCGCTTGAGACATCACCCTCTTCGAATCTCCAGACTGGAGCGTTTGCAGAGCTAGGTGACACCATGGCCGACCATCCAATCGACATCCTTTATGACCTTGGATTCCAGGTCACCGTGAACACAGACAACCGTCTGATGAGTGACACAAACCTGACCAAGGAACTGCAGATCTTGGTTGACACCTTTGGTTATGAACTAGGTGACCTTGAGCAGTTCCAGCTCAATGCTGCGCAGGCTGCATTCCAGGGCTTGCCAGAACGTGAAGAGCTAATGGACATGATCGAGACTGGATTCGCTAAAGCTGCTGGTGCTCGCTAACGCATTTGGTCCAAATTCAATTGCTCTGGAAACCGAGCAGTTGGAGTTTCAAGCCGCTGTAAAGAAGGCAGTTGAGCTGCTAGTTCTGGATGGCCGAGCAACAGCTGGCTATGTCGACGAAGTGATGCAATCGCTGCAAGACCTCGGCCCCTACTTTGTGGTTGCTCCTGGCATAGCTCTTGCTCACGCTGCTCCATCTGAGTCCGTGCTCGAAGTTGGATTTTCTCTGCTGCATCTGAGCGCTGGCGTGATCTCTGGATCTGAAAATGATCCCGTTAGATTGCTCTTCGCCTTTTGCTCTCCAGATGCCGACGCCCACATCGAACTCCTTGGCACTTTTGCCCAAACGATGTCCAGCCCCGGGAAGATTAACCTTTTGTTAAATGCTTCCGCTGAAAGCGTGATTCGCAGTTTGCTTTGAGGTCGGGGGTTTAGGTTAGCCCTATGAAAATCTTTGCTGTTTGCGGAGCTGGTATTGGGACAAGTGTTCTACTTAAGTCCAACGCAGACCGCGTATTGCAAGATTTGGGCCTAGAGGCGGAAGTAAAAGCTGTTTCAATCGCCGATGCGATGGCGAGTGACTCCCCAGCGCAGATTGTTTTGGTGACACCTGAGTTGCTCGAGAAGCTAGCGGATGTGAAGTCCGAAGTAATCGCAATCAACAACATTTTTGATCTTGGGGAGCTAACCCAAAAGCTGGAGTCTGCGCTCGCTTAGTAGGCTCTGAGCATGAAAAACCCTGGCTCCACTGACAAGACAAAACTGAACCGAATCAGCCATAAGGCGTCTGAGTCAGTTGCTGATCTATACAGCGTTTTGGACAACAACCTAGTCGCGCACGTCGGAATCATTTTCGATGGTGCGCCTTTGGTGATCCCCATGGCCTACGGAAGAGTCGAGAATCGGCTCTACCTGCACGGCTCCTCAGGCTCCAGGTTGATGCGAGCGCTCGCCGACAACCCCCAGGTCTGCGTTTCCATAACCGAGCTAAATGCTCTAAAGGTTGCTCGCAGCACCTTCCACTCCGGCATGCACTACCGCTCCGCGGTTATCTTCGGCGAGGCCAACTTGGTGCCAGACGATGAAAAGGATGCAGCCCTTGATGCCATCAGCGACTCGATGCTGCCAGGTCGCGTGAGCGAAGTTAGGTCAAGCAAGAAGAAGGAGTTGGCCGCAACGCTAATCATTTGGCTTGAGCTGGATGAGACTTCAGTCAAGATTTCCAACAACGAGGTTGCTGATGACGAGGACGACATGGGCCAAGGCGTTTGGGCTGGGATTGTCCCAATCATTACTTCAATCGGAACTCCAGTTCCAGCTGATCCAGAGGCGGCGGGCCTCCCGGTTCCGCAGAGCGTATTGAACTTTAGGAAAGGCTCTTAAGGTAATCGCTAGCAAAGCCCTTGAGTTCTTCTAACTTGGCTAGTGCTGCATCAGCCGATGCTCCGCGAACCTGTAGGTAGCACTTCAGCTTTGGTTCGGTGCCAGAGGGTCGAATAATCACCTGGATCGATTCGGTCTTGAGAATTACACCTTCGGTGGGCTTAAGCCTCAGGCCCAAAGCGAGGTCTTCGAACTCAACAGCCTCTCCCAGCAATTCCTTAAGTGGCGTCGCTCTAACCCCAGCCATGATCTTTCCAATCAGACTCAGATCAGTCACTCGAATCGAAACCTGTGAGGTCTTTAGGTGACCGTAGCGGTCAGATAGTTCTGAAAGCAGATCTAGAAGGGACTGGCCTTTGGCCTTGAGGTTTGCTGCCAACTCAGCAATTAGAACGGCTGCTGTTATGCCGTCCTTATCTGGAGTGTGGGAGGGGTCAACGCAGTAGCCAAGCGCCTCCTCGTAGCCATAGCTCAGGTCCTTCACCTTGCTAATCCACTTGAAACCAGTGAGGGTTTGCTCGTAGTGCAGTCCGTAATGCTTTGCCAGTGGCTCTAGTGATGCGGAGACGATTGAGTTTGCAATGGACCCACCTGCACCATTTGCGGCAATCACTTCTGCGAGCAACAGGCCAACTTCATCACCGGTGAGCATTTGATAACCACTTGCGGTTTTGACTGCAACGGCAAGACGATCAGCATCTGGATCATTGGCCAGAATCAGGTCTGAGTTGAAATCCTTGGCATGGCTGAAGCTAAGGTCCATCGCACCAGGCTCTTCGGGGTTTGGGAAGCTGACGGTTGGAAACTGCCCATTTGGCTCCTGCTGCTCTGGAACCGAGTTCAACGCAAATCCCAGGGAGCGGAAGATTGGGTCAATGACGCGATAACCAACTCCGTGCATTGCTGTGTAGCTGATTCTCAGTTCTGATCGCGCTGCGTTCTCAGGGCTCACAAGCTGCAGGGCTCGGTCACGGTAGAGCTGAACAGCTGGCTCCGATAGCACTGCGTAATTTGCAGCCTTCGGAATCTCAGAGAAACTCAGGTTCGTTGCGGTCTCACTGATCAGTGAGGCAATTTCTTTGTCCTGAGGTGGAACAAGTTGGGAACCAAACAGTGGTCCTCCGAGGTAAACCTTGTAGCCGTTGTCGCGTGGCGGGTTGTGGCTGGCGGTGACTACGATGGTCGCGCTGGAGCCAAGTCTCGCCCCAGTGAAGCAGGCAACTGGGGTTGGGACTGGGCTATCGAAAAGACTTACCTTTATGCCTGCTCCAGCAAAAATCTCCGCGCTGTCCTTGGCAAAAACATCCGAGTTGATTCTGCCGTCATACCCGATTACAACACTGAGCTCACCCTGAGGGTCTTGGTAATCGGAGCGGTTGTTTAGAAGAAAGTGAGCGATGGCGTGAGCGGCCTGTCCTACCACTATGCGATTCATGCGATTGGGGCCAGCGCCTAGTTCGCCGCGCAGGCCAGCGGTTCCAAACTCCAACCGGGTCGAAAATCTCGACTCAAGTGCAGCCAGGTCACCCTGGGCAATCAACTGCTCAAGCTCAGCCGAGGTCACAGCATCAGGATCCTGCGCCAGCCAAGCTTTTGCAGTTTCAATGAGGTTCATTTAGAGCTTTTCGACAATCTTGGCTAGCAGTGCTGAGATCTTGGACTCGGCGTCCTTGCCAGCCTGGATGACTTCCTCGTGGCTGAGAGGAGTCTTTTGAATCCCTGCGGCGAGGTTTGTGATTAGGGACATGCCCAGAATCTCCATGCCTGCTTCACGAGCGGCAATGGCCTCCAGGGCGGTTGACATTCCAACGATGTGGCCACCCATAATCTTTGCCATTTGGACCTCGGCTGGGGTCTCGTAGTGAGGTCCCCGGAACTGAACATAAACACCCTCGTCCAGCGTCGAATCAACCGTCTTAGCGATTTCACGCAAGCGCTTGGAGTAGAGGTCGGTTAGGTCGATGAAAGTAGCACCCTCCAGAGGAGAGTTGGCGGTGAGGTTGATGTGGTCTGAGATCAGCACGGCTGCACCACCTGCCCACTCCGGCTTGATGCCACCAGCTCCATTGGTGAGGATCATGGTCTTGGCACCAGCTGCGGCTGCGGTTCTCACAGAGTGAACCACAGCACGAACACCGTGATTCTCGTAGTAGTGGGTGCGGGCACCGATTACCAGAGCGTGCTTACCACTGGGCAGCTTGATTGATCGGATAGTTCCAACGTGACCTGCGAGAGCCGGCTTTGAGAAGCCGATGATTTCGGTGGCAGGAATCACGCTGACGGTTTCGCCAATCAGGTCGGCAGCTTTGGCCCAGCCTGAGCCAAGGGTCAGAGCAATGTCGTGGGAAGCAATCCCAGACTTTTCTGCGATCTGCTGGGCTGCCTGCTTGGCAATTTCAAAAGGGTTTGCTTGCGCATCATTGAGCGGATTAGACATGAAATTGAGTCTAGCTAACCCCGAGCATCTCCGAACTAGGGGAGAATGAACTAGTGAGCTCAAACTCAATACAACACAGAATTGTCATTATCGGCGGTGGCCCAGGTGGTTACGAGGCAGCTAGGGCTGGTCGACAGCTTGGGGCAGAAGTAGTCCTCATCGAGGAGTCCGGCATCGGCGGTAACGCAGTGCTAACCGACGTGGTTCCTTCAAAGACCCTTATCGCTACCGCAGATGCTGCGCAGCGAGTAGCCCTTGCGCAGACCCTAGGGGTCAATTTCTCAATCGATGGCAAGGATGTCAAGCCAAAGGTCGAGATTGATCTGAAGGCCGTAAACCGCAGATTGATTGCCCTTGCCAAGAGCCAGTCCGAAGACATGCTCACCATCTTGAAAGAAGAGGGTGTTCGGGTAGTTTCTGGTCGTGGTCGACTTGATGGAAACCACCACGTAATCGTGGAGCCAACCATCGGTGGCGAGCCAGAGCGAATCGAAGCAAAGACCATCATTGTTGCGACCGGAGCTCACCCCAGAGAACTTGCTGATGCAAAGCCAGATGGCAAGCGCATCCTGACCTGGAAGCAGCTCTATAACCTGACCGAACTACCTGAGCACATGATCGTGGTTGGTTCTGGAGTGACCGGAGCTGAGTTTGCATCCGCTTATCTAGAGCTCGGTTCAAAGGTCACCTTGATTTCAAGCCGTGACAAGGTTTTGCCCGGCAACGACATTGATGCAGCTGACCTGATTGAGGACGTTTTCAAGCGTCATGGCATGCAGATTCTGAATAAGGCTCGTGCCGAAAAGGTTGAGGCAACCGAATCCGGTGTCCGGGTAACACTCGGCTCGGGTGAGGTAATTGAGGGATCACACTGCCTCATGGCGGTCGGAGCGATTCCAAACACCGAGGGGCTAGGACTTGAAGAGGCGGGCATCAAGCTAACCGACTCTGGCCACATCATTGTGAACAAGGTTGCAAGAACCTCAAGGGCAAACGTTTATGCAGTGGGTGACTGCACCACCGCACTGCCACTTGCTTCGGTTAGCGCTATGCAGGGTCGCACTGCCGTTTATCACACCATGGGTGATGTCGCCTCACCAACCAGAATCAGAAACGTTGCTTCTAACGTCTTTACCTCACCGGAAATTGCCTCTGTGGGCTGGTCTCAGGCTGAGATTGAAGACGGGCTAGTGCGCGGTGAAATTGAAAAGGTGATGCTCGACGCAAACCCAAGGGCAAAGATGCAGGGCATCCACGAGGGTTTCATCAAACTGTTCGCATCCATTGGTTCGGGAACCGTGATCGGCGGAGTTGTAGTTGCCCCTAGGGCTTCTGACTTGATTTATCCGATTGCCGTTGCAGTGGAGAATCGCCTGACTGTTGACCAGCTTGCCAGGACCTACACCGTCTACCCGTCGTTGTCAGGCTCAATCGCAGAAGCGGCCAGCGCTCTGCACCAGCCAATCGACTAGTCGAGGATATCCAGCAGCTTGGTTCCGGCTGAAATCGTTGCGCCAACCTCAACGTTGATGCCAGAGATAACTCCAGCGCGGTGAGCCTTTAGCGGCTGCTCCATCTTCATTGCCTCTAGAACAATCACCAGGTCACCCTCGGCCACTCTGTCACCCTCAGCCACTGCGAGCTTGACCACGGTGGACTGCATCGGAGCGGAGAGGGTATTTCCCTTGGCTCCGGTGTGAGTGGATGCTGATGAGCTCTGCGCACGCTTTGGTGCGTGACCCGCAGACGAACCAATTTCCCCAACCAATAGGCGCTTTGGCACGGAGACTTCAAGACGCTTGCCCGCCACCTCAACCACGATCTCACGCCTCGGTTCAGCCTCCGGCAAAGCCTCCGCCTGACCAGACCATGGCTCGAGCTGGTTGTCCCACTCGGTCTCAATCCAGCGGGTGAAAACCTTGAATTCGCCAGTAGGGGCGGTGAAAGCAGGATGCTTTACGATTTCGCGGTGGAACGGGAGCACTGTTGGAAGGCCCAACACCTGCATCTCTTGAAGCGCTCGCCTCGAGCGCTGAAGAGCTTCTTCGCGAGTGGCACCGGTAACGATTAGCTTTGCCATCATTGAGTCAAAGTTGCCAGAGATTACATCGCCGGACACCACTCCAGAGTCCACACGAATGCCAGGACCACTCGGTGCTTGGAATAGGTGGACTGGTCCTGGGGCGGGTAGGAAGTTTCGACCTGGGTCTTCACCATTGATTCGGAATTCGAAGCTGTGACCACGAACCTCAGGGTCTGAGTATTCGATCGGGTGACCTTCTGCGATGCGGAATTGCTCGCGCACTAAGTCAAGGCCGGTGACCTCTTCAGAAACTGGGTGCTCGACCTGCAGTCGGGTGTTCACCTCAAGGAATGAGATGGTCCCGTCCTGGGCAACTAGGAACTCACAGGTGCCAGCACCTTGGTAGCCAACCTCTTTGAGGATTGCCTTGGAGGACTCATAGAGCCTTTGGTTTTGCTCCTTGGTTAGAAATGGAGCAGGTGCTTCCTCAACAAGTTTTTGGTGGCGGCGCTGCAATGAGCAGTCTCGAGTCTGTCTCTTATACACATCTGACGCTGCCGACGATCTACTCTGTGTAGA
>ERZ1022724.145-NODE-145-length-17606-cov-13.755911_pt1 | contig 17606 bp, 17 predicted proteins | sample MGYA00521091_ERZ1022724 | MGnify/ENA primary metagenome ERZ1022724 (study PRJEB33162, sample SAMN09537610) | freshwater metagenome | isolation source: freshwater | place: Canada:Alberta | collected 2017-07 | study: EMG produced TPA metagenomics assembly of the... | reverse complement strand
GCAATAAATCTTGGGTTAGGTTTTCTCAGTTCGGCCAAATGGATGCCGAACAGGCGGAAGCCTCCAAAGACGGCATGGAAAGCTACTTTGAGAATCTTGCGAGTTTTTTGGAAAGACATGACAAGTAAACAAGTTACGGCGCATCTTTCGAAGATTCCCCAGCCACATAAGGCAACCCTCGAAGCTCTGCGGCAAACAATTCTTGAAATCATCCCAGATGCCGAGGAAGTTATCTCTTATGGTTTCCCTGGATATCGCTTAGGCGGGAAGATTATTTGCGGATTTGATGCTTTCAAGAATCACTGCAGTTTCTTTCCGCACTCATCTCTTGTAATTCCTGAGCTCGAGACAGAACTAGTGAATTACAAAACCTCCAAGGGTGCTTTGCAGTTTGCAGTTGACAAGCCGTTACCGAAAGCTTTGGTTAGAAAGCTAATCAAAACCCGAATGAGGCTTCTAGCTCAATCTAGATAACGTATTCGTCGGACACCCAGTGTCCCGAAATGGCTTCTTTCTTGCTTAGAACTTTTCCGGTTTCTCCCACAACGGTTGAACCCGCGGGGACATTCTTTGTGACAACTGTGTTTGCTCCGATGTAGCAGTTGTCACCGATTGTGATGCGTCCAATAACTTTGGCTCCCGCACCGATAACAACGTGCGAGCCAATAATTGGGTGACGATCAACTGCTGAGTTTTCTTTTCCGCCAAGGGTGACCCCGTGGTAAATCAAAACATCGTCGCCAATAATCGAAGTCTCTCCAATTACGACCCCCATGCCATGGTCGATCACGAATCTGCGGCCAATGGTGGCGCCTGGGTGGATCTCAATCCCGGTTAGGAACTTAGCCCAGTTGGAGAACATCCTGGCTGGGATTCGAAGCTTGAGTTTCCAGATTTTGTTAGCTACCCGATGCATCCAAATGGCGTGCAAACCAGGGGAAGTTAGAAAAAGCTCTAACTTACTCGAGGTTGCTGGATCGCGATCGATACCTGCTTGCAGATCTTCTTTTATGGACAAGTTTTACTTTTCTTCCTTTAGGTCGGCGTACAAGACAGTAGAAAGGTAACGCTCTCCGAAGGAAGGAATGATAACTACAACTTTCTTACCCTTGAACTCTTCGCGCTTAGCAACCTGAGCAGCTGCCCAAAGCGCAGCTCCAGAGGAGATTCCAGCAAGGATTCCCTCTTCGGTTCCAGCACGCCTTGCATACTTGATTGCCTCTTCGTTTGGCACATCAATTACTTCGTCGTAGACGTTGCGGTCAAGAATCGGCGGAATGAAGTTTGCTCCGATTCCCTGTAGCGGATGTGATCCGGCAACACCACCTGTTAGAAGCGGTGATGCTGCAGGCTCAACTGCGAAAACTTTGATGTTTGGGTTCAGTTCCTTTAGCCTTTGACCGGTTCCAGTGATTGTTCCACCGGTTCCAACACCTGCAACAAGTGCGGCAACTTCACCATCGGTGTCGTTCCAGATTTCCATCGCGGTAGTCTTGCGGTGAATTTCTGGGTTTGCCTCGTTCTCAAACTGACGAACTAGAACGGCTCCGGTTTCTTTACCGATCTCTTCTGATTTACTAACCGCACCGGTCATACCTTCGGTTGCGGGGGTAAGAACAAGAGTTGCGCCGAAAGCTCGAAGAAGTGTTCTGCGCTCAAGGCTCACAGACTCTGGCATGGTCAAAATGGCTTTGTAACCACGGGCAGCTGCAACCATGGCAATTGCAATTCCAGTGTTACCACTTGTTGCCTCAACGATGGTGTCACCTGGCTTTAGTTGACCTGAGCGCTCAGCGGCATCGATGATTGCGATACCGAGGCGGTCCTTCACCGTGGAGGTTGGGTTGTAAAACTCAAGCTTGGCTAGGACTTCGGCTCCCGCGCCATCCATGATTTTGTTGATTCGAACCAAGGGAGTGTTTCCAAATACCTGGGTTATGTCGTCATAGATCTTCAAGAGCTTTACCTTTCGTTTGTCTTAGTGGCAACAGACAGGGTCAACCAGCAAAGCTGGCAACTTATGCCCGCTAGGGGCAAGTTTTTTCAAAAACCTGTGCTTTTGAGCCCAGAAAAGCCTAACTGCTTCGCTCTAGCTCCTGATCAATGGTGTTTTGCCTGGCAATAACCCGCCCGGCCAAAATCGCTGGAATGGCGGTCAGGAATAGAAACCAAAGAGAGCTGGTCCAATTGCCAGTTAGCTCATGCAGCAGACCAAGAACCAGTGGCCCAAGGGCTGCAGCTAGGTATCCAAAACCCTGAGCAAACCCCGAGATTCTAAGAAGCGTCTCTTGGGATCTGGATCGAATGTTAAAAAGTGCCAGGTTCAGAGGAAACAGAATCGGCCCAAGACCTATCAGCACTACCCAAATCCAAGACAGGTTTCCCGGCAAGAAAATCAATCCGGCATACCCGGTGAAGAATAAGACTCCACTGAGGTAAATAAGTGGAGCTTGATTTGGAAATCTAACGGCAAGCCGTGGCATCAAGAGTGCAGCCGGCATTCCCATTCCGGCATACACCGAAAGCAGAATTCCGGCTTCTAGTGGTGTGGAGCCAGATTCGTCGATAAGAATTTGTGGCAGCCAAGCAAAGGCCGCGTAGCCATTCAAGGACGACACCGCAAAGATTACAACCATGGAAACAGCAGTTGGCGATTTCCAAATCCTGATGTGCCTCACACTAACTGGAATCGTCAGCGACTGCGTAACAACCGGTTCTTCAACTTTGTTGGAGCGCAAGGCAAAGATCCAAGGGATCATGGCAATCGCTCCAACAATTGCCCACTGACCCAAAGACAACCTCCAGCCAAACTCGGCTGCCACTGGAACAGCAATCAGGGGAGGAGTTAGAGCGCCGATGGAAACAATAGTTAGGTATAACGCGGTCATTGAACCGATTCGATCGGGGAAGTACTTTCTAACAACAACTGGAAGTAAAACATTTCCCATACCCATTCCAACAATGGCAACAAATGTTCCAACACTAAGCAGTGACCAGTCCCCAGAGAAAGCTCGAACTAGGTTTCCCAAAACGATTACAGAAAGCAGTACCAGCAGAGCCGCCTCTAAACCAATTCGACGAGTGAGCATGGGTGCTAACAGACCACTTAGCGCAAAGCCAAGGGGCGGGAGCATTCCTAAAAATGACACTGCCAGGGTTGAAAGCTCAAGATCCTCGCGAATAAAGGGGATGATGGGTGAGAGCGAGGAAACCACGGTGCGAAGGTTTAGCGCCACCAGTAGAAGGCCCACAAGGGCAAGGACTCTGCCGTGCATGGGCTTAATTTTGGGCAAGAGGCTTACTTCTCCAGATCGGGGTGGACTTCTAACTTAGCGAAGTCATTAGCCTGCGAAGAGAATCCACCCTGCTGGCGCCTTGTGGGCCAAGGACACCTTTCGCAACTGCTTCATCAAGGGCGCAATCAGGGGAATCAATAAGGTGCGTGCAACCTCTTGGGCAGGAGGCAATGGTTTCCCAAAGATCCTCAAACGAGCGAAGCAAGTTCTTTGGGTCGATGTGTCCAAGTCCAAAAGATCGAATTCCAGGGGTGTCAATAATCCAGCCATCTTCAAGCGCTAGAGCTCGAACCGAAGTCGAGGTTTGACGACCGCGGCCGGTCACCGCGTTCACAACTCCCACCGCGCGATTAGCTTCAGGAGAAAGAGCGTTCACCAAAGTTGATTTTCCAACTCCGGAGTGACCTACCAAGACGGTTGTTTGTCCTGCTAAAAGGTCTACGACCTCGCTGAGTTGAAAACTGTCCGACCTGGTTCTAATGATTGGAATGCTAAGACCTTGGAAGTTTTCTAGAAATTCAGTTGGGTCAGCGAGATCGGTTTTTGTAACACAAATTATTGGCTTCAATCCAGCATCGTAAGCAGCCGCCAGATAGCGATCAACCAATCTGGTTCTTGGCTCTGGGTTGGCAGCGGCAATAACAATCATCAGCTGAGTGGCATTTGCAACGATGACTCTTTCAACCTGATCTGAGTCATCAGCACTTCTTCGAAGCAAAGTGGTTCTGGGTTCGATTCGAACAATTCTAGATAGAGCACCATCATCCGACGAGGTATCTCCCGCAAGGGAAACAATGTCTCCAACTGCAGGCCCATTGTTTCTAAGTTCCTTAGCCAATGTTGCGTTGACTTGGTAGTTACCTTCTTGAAGTAGTACCTGATAGCGATTCTTATCAATCCCAATGAGCATTCCCAAGGCGGCGCCTGAGTGATCGGGTCTTATCTTGGTTCTTGGCTTGTTGCCCTTGGGGTTTGGACGAGCCTTGAAATCCGACTCGTCTAAGTCGTGAGCCCCTGGCTCTGGTTCATAAAGCCAACTCAACTGGCGGCTCCAAGCATCTTGCCCCAAAGCGATTCAAAGCCAGGCATGGTTTTGGAAGTCACGGTTATGTCCTCGATCTCAATCCCTGGAACCCGAAGCCCAATGATGGCACCTGCGGTAGCCATCCGGTGATCACCGTAGGTTCTCCAAAGTCCACCTCTAAGCTCCGAAGGTTCAATGATTAGCCCGTCTTCGGTTTCTATTGCTTGTCCTCCGACGGAGTTGATCTCATCTGCAAGTGCCTTGAGTCGATTAGTTTCATGACCTCGAAGGTGAGCTACGCCAGTGATTACCGATTTAGAATTCGCGAGCGCCGCCAAAGCTGCAATAACCGGGGTAAGTTCACCAGCAGAAGATAAATCAATCTCGATGCCTTTTATCTCACCGGTTCCAGTAACGCTCATCCCGGTTCCAGTTCGAGAGACATGTCCACCCATAAGAGTCAGCAATTCAATAAAGTCATTGCCAACTTGGGTTGTGCTTTCTGGCCAGTTTTCTATTGTCACCTGTCCGCCGGCAACCAATGCAGCAGCCATGAACGGTCCGGCGTTTGATAGGTCTGGTTCAATTTCAACGGTGCGGCCGGAGATTTCTCCTGGCTCAACGCGCCAAGAAGTGTCGCTCACTTTGGTAACCACAACTCCACGCTTAGCGAGAGTGTCGATGGTCATCTCTATGTGAGGCATGGAAGGCAGGTGATTGCCAACGTGATTCAAGGTAAGTCCATTTTTGAATCGGGCAGCAACTAGTAACAATCCAGAGACGAACTGCGAAGACTCTGAGGCGTCGATAGCTAGCTCTCCACCCAATACTTGGCCCGTGCCGTGAATGGTAAATGGCAAACCGGATCCAGAAACTTCAACACCCAGGGCACGGAGTGAGTCAACGGTAGTTTTCATGGGCCTTGATCTGGCGGCAACATCTCCATCAAAAGAAATATCACCTTTGGCAAGGGCTGCAACTGGAGGAACAAAGCGCATTACTGTTCCAGCCAACCCACAATCAATCTGCGCTGGTCCTGATATTGGCTTAGGTGTTATTCGAAGTGAATTGGGGGTTGACTCGATTTCGGACCCCAGGCTCCTGAGGGCCTCGATCATCAAACTGGAGTCTCTAGATTCCAGGGGGTTCAGAATCTCGCTTGGGCCCGAGGCCAGGGCTGAAAGAACCAACTCACGGTTGGTTAGGGATTTAGAGCCTGGGATGCTGACCCTTGCCGAGATAGCCGATTTCGCCAAAGGCGCGGCCCATGCTCGGGAATAGCTTTTGTCAGTCATTGGTTTTAAAAGTATCAGTTATGAACCGATAGGACCTAGGCCATGGTTACCACCAGCTTTTGCGAGGAGGCTCAATTGGTAGACTCTGAGGCTATGGCCAGCTCAAAAAATACAGACTCAGAGCTGAAAATCAGAGACTTTGAGCAGCAGGCACTTCCCCTAATGCCGCAACTATATGGCGCTGCGCTGCGCTGGACCAGGAACCCCTCAGACGCCGAAGATCTAGTTCAAGAGGCCATGGCCAAAGCCTTCGTAGCTTGGGGTCAGTATCAGCAGGGCACCAATCTCAAAGCTTGGCTTTACCGAATAATGACCAACACCCACATCAATAAGTACAACAAACAGCAAAAAGACCCCTCTCGAGGCGGCCTAGATGACTTGGAAGATTGGCAGCTTGGAGATGCGGAATCGATTACCGCTACCACCACCCGCTCAGCCGAATTGGAAGCACTCGATCACCTTCCAGCGGACATTATTCGAGACAGCCTCATGGCAATTCCAGAAGAGTTTCGCATGGTGGTCTACTACGCCGTGGTGGATGGCTTGCCCTATTCCGAGATTGCAGAAATCATGGGCACCCCGGTTGGGACAGTCATGAGCCGACTGCACCGAGGTAAAAAACTACTTAGAATCCTTCTTGCCGAATACGCTATCGAGCAAGGATACTTATCACCAGACAAGCAAGCGCAAAAAACGGAGCAAAACTAATGGCGGAATTTGACTGTGAAGAGACCAAAGCACTGGTCCACGAGTATCTGCATAACGAGTTGCTGCCCGATCAGCAAAAAGACATCACCACTCACTTGGCGCTATGCGACTCCTGTGAGGAAGAGTATGACCTTGAGGTTTACCTAAACCAGGTTATTCAGCGCTCTTGCGATGAAGAGCCACCAAAGAAACTTGCTGAAAAGGTTCTAGCGAAGATTAAAGAAATTCAATCGCATTAGCTTTTCCTAAAGTTCGATATCCAATTGCTTGGCAATTTTCTTGCACCGATTTTGAATAGATTTTGCGCCAGTCTTATTTGCTTTTCTTATTCGCGGGATAAAGTCCTGCAGCAGAGCCTCATCTAGTTCTGCAAAGTCAGCGGCTGTTTGAAAGCAGTAATAGCCAACAATTTTACTTTTGTCGGTCTCGGCCCAGTCCATTAATGTCTCATAGACCTTTTTTCTTTGAGCTTTGGTTAGCTCCAAATGCGAGAACAGTTGAGGGATGTGCCAACGAACTTCCTGCTGGGTGTAACGGCCCAGATTACCAATTAGCTCCTTAGCAAAGGGCGTAACTGACTCGGGGGACTGTTCCGCAACCCGCATTGCCACATAGCTTGCTCGCATGGCAACGACCGGATCGTCATCAAGAAAGAGGTCATAAACCTCAGGTAGCCCTGATGGGGATTTCAAGATTGTTTTGATTACTTGGTCCGCTGAACCAATAGAGGTTCTTGTTCCACCAGATAGCTTCTGTCGAATTCCAGACATAAAAAACCTTTCAGTTTCCTAGAAACTATTATTTCTTACTCTTCCGCCTCTTCAAGCCCTAACCACTGGTACCAACCGCGGTTCAAAACCAGCCAAGCCATCAATCCATATCCGGTTTGCCCAGGCATGTTTCTAGCTGAAGCCTCAAGCTCTAGGTTGTAACCCTCGTGATCAACCAGCGGGTGGAAAAAATCAACAAAAGTGACACCTCGTCTGTTGCAGACATCCTCGTAGCCGGTTGCTAGGTGTTCAATTTCATAATTGAGAGCCTTGTTGAAACTTGGGGGAGGGCCAACAACAAAAACCGAAATCTCGCTTCTGCGAGCTTCATCAATTACGGTTGCCAGATTCAGTCTCGATCTAGAAACCGATATCCCTTCGCTGGCGTCGGAATTACCAAGGGCAATAACAAGTCGGTTATCGGTTTCTGGCCTGAAACGTCTTTGAACTTCTTGGCTCCAGCGCTCAACTAACGAGGCACTGGTTTCACCAGGAGAAGGAACGTTATAGATGTCAATGATCGGATCTTCCACCGGGGTTCTTGCAATAACCCTGCCAACCCAACCCATAGCTTTTACATCACCGATTGCGGTTGTCGTCTCATCGCCAAGAATGACGATGCGAGTGTCTAACCGCTCGGAGTTTTCCATTTTCTAGAAAGCTAGCGCCCTGGTTATTAGATCTGCTTGCTCTACTGCGTGACGCTTGGCTGAACCCGTTGCCGGTGAAGCACTGGCTGGGCGAGATACAAGGGTAGCGACCTGACCGTTCATGTACTTCGGCAAGAACAAGCCAACATAGGTCCAAGGTCCTTGGTTAGCTGGCTCATCCTGAACCCAGAACAACTCGGCATTTGGATACTGAGCGTAGGTAGCTTTGATCTCATCAACCGGTGTTGGGTAGAGCTGCTCGATACGAACAACAGCCACACTGCGCTCACCGCGTTTTTCAATCTCGGCCATTAGGTCCCAGTAAACCTTGCCGGAGCAAAGAATAACCCTGCGAACGGCAGCATTATCTAGACCCTGCTGGTCTGGAATTACCGGCTGGAAAGTTCCTTGAGTAAAGTCCTGAACCGAAGATGAAGCAGCTTTCAAGCGCAACATCGACTTTGGCGTGAAGACAACCAGTGGTCTTCTAGGTCTGGTGTATGCCTGACGGCGAAGAAGGTGGAAGTGCGAGGCTGGAGTGCTTGGTTGAGCAACAGTCATATTGTTCTCAGCACAGAGCTGCAGGAATCTTTCGATTCGCGCGGACGAGTGATCTGGCCCCTGGCCTTCGTAACCGTGTGGCAACAGCAAAACCAAGCTCGAGTGTTGGTTCCATTTTTGCTCAGCTGAAGAAATGAATTCGTCAACGATTGTTTGAGCTCCATTTACAAAGTCACCAAACTGAGCTTCCCAAAGAACAAGGGCATCCTTGTTTTCAATCGAGTAGCCATACTCAAAGCCCATGGCGGCGTACTCGCTCAACAGTGAGTCATAGATCCAAAATTTAGCTTGGCCTTCTTGTAGGTTGCGAAGTGGAATCCATTCTTGTCCGTTCACGCGGTCGTGGAATACCGCGTGACGCTGCACGAATGTTCCTCGTCTGGAGTCTTGACCGGCCATACGAACTGGAACACCATCCATAACCAAGGAACCCAGAGCAAGTAATTCTCCAAAACCCCAGTCGATACCGCCTTCGCGACTCATCTCTACTCGCTTGGTCAAAAGCTGCTGTAGCTTCGGGTGGACCGTGAATCCAGGTGGGGTGTTGTTGTGGGCATCTCCGATGACCTCGACAACTTCCTTGGTTACAGCGGTAGCCCTTAGAAGTTCTGGAGCATCGCTGGCGGTAGTTCCAATGCCAACTCGTCTTGGAATCAGTTCAATTGGAGCGGCCATAGCCTCGTGGACATCCACGAAAGCCTTTTCTAGGCGCTGCTGGAAGTCAGAGTTGGCAGCCTCAAACTCTTCCTGAGTGAGGTCTCCGCGACCAACAAGAGATTCAAGATACAAGGTTCTAACCGAGCGCTTAGCCTCAATCAGGTTGTACATCAGAGGCTGGGTCATCGAAGGATCGTCTCCCTCGTTGTGGCCTCTGCGGCGGTAGCAAATTAGGTCAATTACGACGTCATTGTTGAACTCCATGCGGTACTGAAACGCCAACTGAGCCACTCGCACCACAGCTTCTGGATCATCACCATTCACGTGGAAAATCGGAGCCTGAATAGCTTTGGCAGAGTCGGTTGAGTAAACAGTGGATCTTGACTCTGAAGGAGGGGTTGTGAAACCAACTTGGTTGTTAATCACCAAGTGAATGGTTCCACCAGTTTTGTAACCTCTTAGCTGGGCCATGTTCAAAGTTTCAGTAACTACACCTTGTCCCGCAAACGCTGCGTCACCGTGAATCAAAACCGGAATGACTGGGAACTCGCCCTTTGGAATTGCATTCAGTCTGTCGAGCTTGGCTCGAACCACACCTTCTAGCACTGGGTTCACCGCTTCTAGGTGAGATGGGTTTGCGGCAAGAGATACTTTTACCTTGTTGCCCTCCAGGCTTTCGAAGACACCCTCAGTACCCAGGTGGTACTTCACGTCTCCCGAACCTTGAACAGTTTTAGTGTCGGTGTTTCCTTCAAACTCCTTGAAAACTTGACCGTAGGTTTTTCCGGCGATGTTGGTTAGAACGTTCAGACGACCACGGTGGGCCATTCCAATGCAGACCTCATCGATAGCCGCATTTGCTGCAGACTGAAGAATTTCATCCAACGCTGCAATTGTGCTTTCGCCACCTTCTAGGCTGAAGCGCTTTTGACCCACGAACTTGGTTTGTAGGAAAGTCTCAAAAGCTTCTGCCTCGTTTAGCTTGCTAAGGATTCGAAGCTGCTCTTCACGAGTTGGTTTGGCATAGGAAGTCTCAAGTTTTTCCTGGAACCACTTGCGCTGAGTTGGGTCCTGGATGTGCATGTATTCAACACCGACAGTTCGACAATAGGAATCACGCAGGATCTTGAGAATGTCCCTAAAGGGTGCCTTCTGCTTTCCGCTGAAACCACCGGTTCGGAATGTGCGGTCCAGATCCCACAGGCTAAGCCCGTGGTTTAGAACATCAAGGTCTGGGTGGGTGCGCTGACGGTACTCCAGCGGGTCGGTGTCGGCCATTAGGTGACCGCGAACCCGGTAGGCGTTGATTAGCTCCTGGATTCTGGTGGATTTCTCACGATCATCCAGTCCATCGCGATCAAAATCAGGAACCCAGCGAACTGGCTCGTAAGGAATACGAAGGTCTGCAAAGATCTGGTCGTAGAAACCTTCTTCGCCGAGTAGCAACCCATGCACAATCTTTAGGAACTCTCCACTGCCAGCACCTTGAATTACTCGGTGATCGTAAGTTGAGGTCAGAGTGATTGTTTTGCTGATTCCAATTTTTGCAAGCTGAGCATCACTCATGCCTTGGAATTCTGCTGGGTAATCAAGTGCACCAGCACCGACTATGCAGCCTTGGCCCTTGGTGAGTCTTGGGACCGAATGAACAGTACCGATTCCACCTGGATTCGTCAGCGAAATAGTAGTTCCCTGGAAATCTCCCGCAGTCAACGTGTTCAATCTTGCGCGGGAGACTAGATCCTCATAGGCTGCCAGGAATTCAGCAAAGTTCAAACGCTGGGCACGCTTGATGTTTGGAACCAGTAGTGCTCTAGTTCCATCTGGCTTTGGAATGTCGATAGCCAGACCAAAGTTCACGTTAGCTGGCTGAACCACAACTGGCTTCTCATCCACGATGTCGTAGTAAACATTCTGGGAAGGGAACTTCTTTAGAGCCTGGATTATTGCAAAACCGATTATGTGGGTGAAGGAAATCTTTCCACCCCTGGTGCGAGACAAGTGCGAGTTGATAACAAGTCGGTTATCAATCATCAGCTTGGCAGGCAAGGTTCGAACGCTTGTTGCGGTTGGAACTTGAAGGGATAGATCCATATTTGTAGCGATTGTTTTTGCCATGCCCTTTAGCGGGGAAACTAGATCTTGCTCTTGCTCGGCAGAATCTGCGGCAACGATGTTTATGGATTCGGTCACTGGTGCTTGGGCTGGAATTGGCTGAGGCTTGGCCTCAATGCGAGTTGTCTTAGCAACTACTGGAATCGAAGATGTTGCGTCAGAGACCTGAGGCGCAGTTGCTATTGGCGCTGAAGCCAAAGGGGCTGCTGGTGCTGCGGAGGCTTCGGAAGGTTTGTAGTTTTCAAGAATGGGCCACCACTCTTTGTCTACAGAGTCAGGATTTTGACGGTATTTTTGGTACATTTCGTCAACCAACCACGAGTTGGCTCCGTAGTCGTCTTGCAATCCTTCACCGGACACAGAAATAACTCCCTATTTTGTTGGGTTGAATGACACCTATATCTTACGCGCTCAAAAGCTCTGGAAACGAGGCGGTTAGAAGCAGAAGCTAGCGCCTAAGCGGGCCACTTACCTCTGGAATACTGCTCTGGCCACTGAACCTCAGCCCCAAGTTCGGCTGCTGCTCGAAGTGGCCAGTAGGGATCCCTTAGGGATGCTCTGGCAATCAAAATCACATCGACTTTGCCTGACTGCAGAATCTGTTCTGCTTGCTTTGGCTCAGTGATCTGACCAACTGCGCTTACAGGTTCTGAAATTCGATCGGCAACATACTCAGCAAGTGGTACCTGATAACCAGGTCCAGAGGGAATCTTTACACCCGTAATAATTCCACCGCTTGAAACGTCTATCAGGTCTACACCGGCTTCGGTGGCCCAACTAGAAACTGTTGCCGTTTGTTCTTCATCCCAGCCACCCTCGGCGTAATCAGTTGCCGAAAGTCTCAGAAAAACCGGCATGGTTTCAGGAACCGATTTTCTAATTGAGGCGATAACTTCCATAAGCATGCGTGCGCGATTTTCTAGAGACCCACCGTACTGATCATCGCGGTCGTTACTTAGTGGAGATAGAAACTGATGCAACAAGTAGCCGTGCGCACCATGAATCTCTACAGCATCAAATCCTGCTTCAACCGAACGCTTCGCGGCTTTGCCAAACGCGTCAACTAAATCCTTGATCTCCGTGACACTTAGTTTTCTTGGTGCAGTGTAATCACCGAAAGCTTGACTAGTAGATGAAACAGTTTCCCAACCGCCTTCAGCTATCGAAATTGATCCAACACCGGACGCTTCACGATGATTAGATGCCTTGCGTCCAGCGTGAGCTAGCTGCATGGCCATCTTGGCTCCATGGCTGTGAGCCAAATCAACAATCTTCTTCCACGCCATGGCCTGCTCGTCGTTCCATATTCCGGTGCACCAAGGCGTAATTCTTCCTTCGGGTGTCACTCCAGATGCTTCGACGATGATCAAACCGGCACCGCCGATGGCTCTTGAAACCAGATGCACCTGGTGCCAACTTCCAGGGACACCATCTTTGTTTTCACAGGAGTACTGGCACATCGGTGCAATCCAGATTCGATTCTTGACCTCTAGGTCACGAAGCTTGATTGATTCAAAGAGCTTTGGCATTTAGGTTCCTTTTTTCAATCAACAACGTACCTACGGCGGTAAACAAGCCAAGTGCTACACCAAGGCCAAGGGCGATATTCAAAGGAACGATTATTGTCAAGAATCCAATGATGGCTGGACCCGACAGCACTCCCGCGTAGGTGATTCCAACTACCTTGGCCATGTTTCTGCCGGTGTGTGATTTTTCGCCTACCTCGGCAGAGTAAGCAAATAGCTGAGGTACAACACCTGCTATTCCAATTCCTGCAATCAACCAGCCAAGAAGTGCAACTGGGGAGGAGGTGGAGATAACAACAAGACTTGTTCCCACCGCAGAAACCAAGGAACCGTAGCGAATTACAAAAATTCGGCCACGAATAGCCACCAGCCTGTCAATTACCAGCCTGGTGATTCCCATTGCGCCAGCAAATACTGCAAGAGCGAGTGAGGCGTAAGCGTCTGTTGTTCCCAAAACCCTTGCGTGATGCAAAGCAGACCAGTCAATACCGGTACCCTCTGCTATTGCTGCAGACCCTGCCATCGCACCGAGAAACAAAACATAGCCAAGAACTTTTCTGTTTTCGGTGTTGCCAGCTTTGAGCTTTTGTTTTTCCGCAATCTTTTCTTCGCGAGTTGCTTCAGAAACTCGCTGCTGGTTTGGATTATCAGGAAGCATCCAACCACGCATCGTGATTGCCACTATTACAGTTCCAATTGCGGCCAAGGTAAGTGTTGTTTGCATTTCAAAGTTATTTGCTAAAGCAAGTCCACCAAGAGTTGCACCAAGCAAACCACCCAGTGACCACATGGCGTGAAAAGCAGAAAAGATTGGGCGCTTGTATGCTTTCTCAACTTCAACAGCATGAGCGTTCATCGCAACATCGGTAGCGCCGATACCTAAACCCAAAACAAATAGCGCCAAACCTAGAGTTAGGGTGTCGGTTGCAAGGCCCGGGAGCAGCATCATTAGTCCCATAAGAAGCGCTGCTAGGAATGTTGCAGTTTTAGAACCGACCCGATCAATGAAGTGCCCAACAAGTTGGCTGGCTGTTAGCGCCCCGGCACCAAGAACAAGAAGTAGGGCACCAATAGTTGAGTGTGAAATCTCCAGCTTGTTTTCCACATACGGAATGTGCACAGCCCAGAAAGTCATCGCGGATCCTGCGATGGTGAAGTATGCAAAAACTGCAAAACGTGCCTTTTGCAGACTTGTCATGATGCTCCTTGATAGGCGGACACCACCTATCTTAGATAGCCTGTCAGGCATGGGGATCAGAGTGAATCAGGTCGCGGTTTTGAGGAATAGCTCGCTAGTGGCGGCGTCCTTTTTGGTGCACCTTTGGGCGCTGACCGCAAGCAAGCTCTTTCCCGATGCCATCTCCTTTGGTGACCTGAGTCTCTATGACTATTGGGCCTACCAAGTTGACAACGGAACCGGTGTCTATGGTTTGGCAACCGAATGGGTCTACCCAGCTTTAGCGTTTGTGCCAATTTGGATTGCTGGTGCAATCAACATCGTCAGCTATGAAATTTCCTGGTTGATTGTTGTTTTTGCTCTAAACACCGCAGCTATTTTGCTTCTGGTTCGTCCAGCAACTAACGGAAAGCTTTTTTCTGGCACCCATGCCAGCTGGGCATTTATTGTTGCGGTTTTTTTGCTAGGACCAGTTGCAGTTTCGCGAATTGATTCAGTGAGTGCTGCTCTGGCAATTTTTGGTTTGGTAGCCATCGGCAGAAACTCCACTGGGATTGCTGCAGCGCTATTCACAATTGCCGGCTGGATAAAGATCTGGCCTATTGCTCTATTTGTTTCAATGTTTGCATCATTCAAAAACAGAGTCCAGCCATTTGTCGTTGCAACTTTGATTAGCGTGAGCATTATTGCTGTTGGGGTAATAGCTGGTGGTACGAAGGTACTTAGCTTTGTTACGCAACAGCAAGAGCGCGGAATTCAAATCGAGTCAGTTATTGCTACTCCCTGGATGTGGCTCGCCAAATTTGGCTCAGCGAACTTGTTTTTTGATGATGTAGTTCTAACGAACCAAGTATCTGGAACGTTTGTTCAGGAACTTGCTTCTATATCGAATTACGTTTTATTTGGCGCGCTAGGAATTACTTTCTTCTTGGCCATTCGGGCCGTCAGAGCTGGACGTGATCGCACCCAAGTTTTTGCTTTGGCTTCACTCACCGGTGTACTGGATTTGATTGTCTTCAACAAAGTGGGCTCCCCACAGTTCATGATTTGGTTGGCGGTTGTGCTGGTGGCGCTGGTTTACTTCGGGGTCAATAAATCCAAGCTGCCGATAGCTCTCGGAGCCGCTATCCTGCTACTAACGCAGCTTGTTTATCCGATTTTTTATGTTGACCTACTTGGCCTTGAGACCCTGCCGCTTGGGTTACTTACTCTTCGAAATTTGTTGTTAGTTGCTCTCTTGGTATGGGCAAATCTTCAGCTTTCCAAGAAAGCTGAAGAAGCAACTAGCTAAGAGCGTCGATAGCTAGTTCTGCAAGCAGAGCAGCACCGTCAGCTAACACTGCGTCGTCGAAGATCGCTTTATTGGAGTGGTTGGTTGCAGCAGTTGACACGTCCACTCCCATAGGGGCCGCACCCATGAATACGAAGGCTCCCGGAATCTCGTGGACTATCGAGGCGAAGTCCTCGCCACCGGCTATTGGGGTTGGCAAGTTGATGTATCTACCGGGCCCAAACATTCTTGCTGTTACTTCTTCAACCGACTTGATTGCATCAGGGTTATTCATCAGAACCTTGGTGGCACGGGTGAACTCCACGGTTGCGGTAAGGCCAAACCCTTTGGCAATAGATTCGGCTAACTCTTTGGTGAAAGTTTTTAGCTTGGCTGCGTTTTCTTCCGAGAACACACGAACCGTTGCACCAAAAGATGCTGATTCGGGGATTACGTTGGTGGTTGCCTGATCGCCAGCACTGACCCAACCGATGTTTACAATAACTGGATCAAAAGCATTGAAGCGTTTGGTGACCATTGTCTGAAGAGCTGACATGATTTCGTTCAAAACACTTATTGGATCTTTAGATAACCATGGCATTGATCCATGTCCACCACTGCCGCTTACTGTCACAAACAAATCGCCAGCTGACGCCATCAGCGGACCTGCTTTTGACCCCATCATGCCAAGTGGGTAGGAACTAAAAACGTGAAGACCGTAGGCACGAATTGGCTTCTTGCCAGTGATCATGTGATCGCCTTGCTCGAGCATCACATCTGCTCCGTGGTGACCTTCTTCGCCAGGTTGGAAAAAGACGATTACATCGCCTTTGAGTTGGTCTTTTCTTGAAGCAAGAATCTTTGCCGCACCAACACCCATTGCCATGTGTAAATCATGGCCACAGGCGTGCATGTAGCCATTAGTTGACGCGTATTCCAAACCGGTGTCTTCAACTACCGCTAGAGCATCCATGTCTGCACGAAGCAAAACAGTTTCTCCAGGCTGAGATCCTTTGATGTGCAAAACAGCAGAGCTGATTTGTTTGCTTGTTGTGATTGTTCCCAAGCCCTCGATTTGCTCGAGGATTACCTTTAGCGTTTTGGGTAGCTCAAGTCCGAATTCAGGAATGGTGTGAAGTTTTCTTCTGAGTGTCTGCAGCTCTGGAAGCATGGCTTGGGCTTGCGCTAGTACGGTCTGGGTCATGGTTTCATTGTGCCACTAGAGCCCTAGCATTTATACATGTTCTTTGAATCGATGGATCAGTCTTGGCAGCGCCTTCTAGCGCCAAGCAAGGAACTACTTGATGGAATCGAGAAGAAACTAGCGAGCACCCAGAATCTAACTCCAGCTCGCAATCAAGTGATGCGCGCTTTTGAATTACCGGTTGGAGACATTCGAGTGCTACTGCTTGGACAAGATCCTTACCCAACCAACGGAATGGCTTGTGGCCTAGCCTTCGCCAATGCACCTGGTACGAAGACCCCGCAGAGCCTAAAGAATCTCATGAAGGAACTACAAAGTGATCTACCAGGAGTTTCTTCATCGGCCGATGTAGCCAAATGGAGTAAGCAGGGAGTGATGCTTTTGAACTCTGCTTTGACAACTGAGGTTGGCACCTCTGGATCACACCAAAGCCTCTGGCGGAAGTTTATTGAGGACGCAGTGTCTGCCCTTGACCAAGCAAGAGCAGGAAAATTGGTTTGCTTGAGCTTAGGGTTAGAGGCCAAAAAATTGGCAGCCTTCGTTGAGCTCGGTGAGATTGTTTACGCACCTCACCCCAGTCCCCTCTCGGCACACCGAGGTTTCTTTGGATCAAAGATTTATTCGCGAGTGAACCAGGCACTTAGCGATCAGGGTCAACAACCAATAGATTGGTCTTGTTAGGGGAGTAAATGTCAAACAAGTTTTTGGGCATCTTTGGATCAAGGTCCAAAGCCTCTTCGTCCCCTCGCCAATCTGCGAATATTCGTGAAGCCACTTCTTCGGATTGTGCTGCGATTTGCGAGATCTACAACTTTTATATCAGCGGTTCAGTTATAACTTTTGATGAGCAAAACATGGAACCAAGCGCTTGGGTGGAAAAGCTAAAACAAGTAAAAGAGCTTGATTTGCCGTTCTTAGTTGCAACTTCAGCTTCGGGGGAGGTGCTTGGGTTTGCGTATCTTGCCCCTTGGCGCCAGAAGTCGGCTTATCGAAGAACAGTTGAGAACACTATTTATCTAAAGCATTCTGCTGTTGGGCAAGGCATTGGCCCAGCACTTCTAGCTGAGCTTTTGCGATTGGGTAAGGAAGCGGGCATTAGGGAGGTAGTTGCAGTTATCTCCGACAGCGAAGCTGATACCTCTATACAGATGCATAAGAAGTTCGGATTCAAGAAAGTCGGCCAACTTCCTGGCGTGGGAAACAAGTTCAACCGCTGGGTGGGTGTGATCTTGATGCAAAAGAGCCTGTAAAGCCTGACCTAAATAGAAAAAGACTCGCTAGTTTGCGAGTCTTTTTGCTTTTGGTGCGGAAGGTGGGACTTGAACCCACACGTCCTTTCGAACGCTGGAACCT
>ERZ1022724.144-NODE-144-length-17643-cov-7.714408_pt1 | contig 17643 bp, 19 predicted proteins | sample MGYA00521091_ERZ1022724 | MGnify/ENA primary metagenome ERZ1022724 (study PRJEB33162, sample SAMN09537610) | freshwater metagenome | isolation source: freshwater | place: Canada:Alberta | collected 2017-07 | study: EMG produced TPA metagenomics assembly of the... | reverse complement strand
CTTCATAACGGAAGCCTGCATTCACAGCCTTGCCTGGAGCAAAAGATAACTCTTCAAAAACAAACAATGCTTTGCTATCAGTTTTTGCATTTGGTACGAAGGTGCCATGCCCATCGGAGCCAGTTGCTGAAAACTTAGACTCAGAGCCCTGTATACCCCAAGCCCCCCTTAAAGATCCTAAGGAAGTTTGGATGGGCAAGTGAGTGCCTTCAATGCGACTATCCCATCCCTTGTTTTTAAAGGTTGACTCAACTGCGCCACCAGCTAACTCTTCATGTTTGTAATCCGTTGAACTGAATGAACCTCTGATTGATTCAAGTGGGCCCATCTTGCCACCAAGATTTCTTTGTTCACCAGCGAGCGTGACTCGATCTTGTTTGAGTTTGATTCGTTTTGGGTTTGCTAATTCATTCTCCTCAAACAAACCTGTGCCGTAATCATTCTTGTAACTATCAAGAGAGATTCCAAGATAACCATGGTCACCCGTTAAAGATGCGCCAATTGCTCCTGACTGTTGGTCAGAATTACTGTTAAGCAATCTACCCTGATTAATTGCTTCTCCACGTCCTGCTTGCTTAGGCACTTTTAAGTCATCGGTCTTTCGATCGGCGCCATCAATATGAAGTGCAAAACGGCCGTCACCAACAGTCACCACACCAGCGGCCGCACGCTCTGATTCAGCGCCGCCCGCACGCAATTCTCCGCGACCGTGCACACCCTTAACAGGTGCTTTAGGTATGCGGTTATCAATCACGTTGACAGCTCCACCAATGGCACTGCCGCCATATTGCAAAGCAGCTGGGCCACGAACCACTTCAATTTGCTCAACCAACAGAGGCTCTATTGCAACAGCATGGTCGTATGACAAACCAGAAACATCCATGCTGGCGGAGCCGTTGTTCATGATGCGAATACGATCGCCATCTAAACCACGTATCACTGGACGGCTGGAATTAGGACCAAAGTCTGATGAGCTAACACCAGGCAATTGATTCAAAGTTTGACCTAAAGTACTTGATTGATTTTGCGTTAACTGATCACCGCGCAAAACACTGACCGGTGTGATCAAGTCATTGATGTCTGAGCCAAGAGGATTGGCGCTGACCACCACGGGCGATAAAGTTTGTTGAGCGTGAGCAAATGAAACTGATAAAGCGGCAACAGCCGCTGCACTGAAAGCAGTGCGCATAAAGACTTGCATGTGTTTCTCCTAAACATGAATAAAGATCACGCGCGTGGCGTGAGTAAAGTTCAATGCTTAGGAATTAGGCGGGCCTCTGACATCAAAAGGTCGATAGGCTTCGATTGAAGCCTGATATGTTGTGTAGCTGTTGATTGCAGCATTGGTTTTATCAATGACTGGCAAACTCAGTGGAAGCGCCGGTAAAGCCATGCTCAATGTTTGAGAATCATAAGCAGCGCAATGATGCTTGCCTTCAGACTGATGGCCATTGTGAGCATGATGGTGTTTGGCTTGATGATCGTGACAACCATCCTGCTGTTTTGCATGGCTGGCTTGCTCTGTTTGTCCCACATCATCTGAGGGTACAGACTGAGTTACTGCTAAACCATGCGCAATGCCATGGCTAAAACCTTGCCACTGAGCCACAAACAGGCCCATGACAAGGAAAAATAAAAGAGTAATCGTGCGGGGCTTAAGCACCAAATGATTTATTAGTTACCAAACAACTTTTGGCGTAGTTCTCGGCGCTCTTGTGCCTCTAAAGATAAATTGGCTGTTGGACGGGCTAATAAACGTGGAACACCGATTGGTTCACCAGTTTCTTCGCACCAACCATAGTCACCAGACTCAATGCTCAATAAAGATTGCTCTACTTTCTTAAGAAGCTTGCGCTCTCGGTCGCGCGTGCGCAACTCCAAAGCATGCTCTTCTTCAATCGTCGCGCGATCGGCTGGATCTGGAACCAAAACGTTTTCACGAAGGTGCTCAGTGGTCTCGTTTGCGTGCAGCAAAAGATCAGCTTTCAAAGCCAATAGCTTCGCTTTGAAAAATTCTAGTTGAGCAGCATTCATATAATCCTTTTCAGGCATTTTTACGATATCTGCTTCAGTTAATACTTTCTTGCTCATTTCCTGTCCTTTCGGGACTTTGTTCTTACTTCACTAAATTTAAAACTCTTGCAATCTCTTTACAAGGTATTTTTGCGCCGCAATACCCCTTAATTTTTATAAGAGCTCAGGGCGCGGATTCTACTCTAATCTAGAAAGATTACACCAAACATGTTTCAAGGCCATCCAATAAAACATCTTTTGGTAGATCAATTCCAATGAAAACCATCCTGGTTTCTTTTTTATCTTTACCCCAAGGCGCGCCCATATCGGAGCCCATCATTTCATGAACGCCCTGAATGATCACCTTGCGTGCGCCGCCCTTGATATATAAAACACCCTTATATCTCAACATCTTAGCCCCAAATACGGACAAAATACCGCCCAAAAAGTCTTCAAGTTTTTGTGAGTCAAACGGTCGATCACTTCTGAAGACAAAGGATTGAATTTTGTCTGTATGGGTCTTTTTCATGAATTGCACAGGCTGAACATGCTGGTGGGCATGCTGATGGTCGTGCCCATGGTCACAGTCTGGGCCATGCTCATGATGGTCGTGGCCACAATTTTCGTGGTCATGATCATCTTGCTCTAAAAAATGTGGGTCAATATCAAGCTTGTCGTTTAAATTGAAACCACGCAAATCAAGCACCTGGTCCAAAGACACGGTGCCTTGCGTAATGCCCGTGATTGGCGCACGAGGATTCATGTGCATCAAACGATGCTTTAACTGATCAACTGCTTTTGCATCGACCAAGTCTGTTTTGGTGATAAAAATTCTATCGGCAAAACCAACTTGCTGCTGGGCTTCTTCGTGCTGATCCAATTGCTGGTTACCATGCTTGGCATCTACCAAGGTCACAATGGCATCCAGAATATAGTGGCTTGCAATTTCATCATCCATGAAGAATGTTTGCGCCACTGGGCCAGGATTAGCCACTCCAGTGGTTTCAATCACCACGCGATCAAAGTGAATCTTCTTGTCTTTGCGAGACTCAAATAAGTCGTTCAGGGCTTTAACCAAGTCTCCGCGAATCGTGCAGCAAACACAGCCATTGCTCATCTGAACAATTTGCTCATCACTGTCCTGAATCAAAATATCATTATCGATATTCTCTTCACCAAACTCGTTTTCAATCACAGCAATTTTTTTGCCATGATTTTCATGAAGAATATGTTTGAGTAATGTTGTTTTGCCGCTACCCAAAAAACCGGAAAGAATTGTTACTGGTATCAAAGCCATGATTGCATCCTTGTGTAATCTATTAATTATGAGCCTATCGGGCACAGATGGCTATAGCCTCTGAAGCAACAAGCCCTTTAAGTAATCCCCTTCAGGGAAACTTGTCAAAAGTGGGTGGTCTGCTCCAGAAGATAAGCGTTGCATCAGCCTAAAGTCCATCGAGGTATTGCCTGAGTGCGCCATTGCCTCAGCACTGGCCATCGCAATGGTTCTTTCAAATAATGCTGAATCAACTGCACCAGAGCAAGAAAACGTGAACAGCAAGCCGCCCGGTTTTAAGAGTTGCATGCCGGCACGATTGATTTCTTTGTACGCACGCAAAGCCTTGTCCAAATGATGGGAGGATGGAGCAAATTTGGGCGGATCTAAAACAACGATGTCGAATTGCTTCTCTTCTTTTCTTAATTGCGTCAACACCGCAAAAGCATCTGAATCAATCCATGTGGCGCGTGACTCATCAAAACCATTCAACAACATTTGTCTTTGCGCCATCGCCAAAGCTTCACCAGAAGAATCAACTGAAGTCACATGCTTTGCACCGCCTTTTAATGCCGCTAAAGAAAAGCCGCCGGTATAGCAAAACATATTCAACACTTCTTTATCTTTGGATAACTCACTTAAAAGATGTCGACTATCTCTTTGGTCAATATAGAAACCAGTTTTATGACCATGCACCACGTCAACGCTGTATAAAACTCCGCACTCATTCACATTGATGGGGGCCCCTGGCATCTGACCATGCAGCGCACCAATCTGTGGCTCAAGACCTTCACGAGCTCGAACGGCGGCATCAGATCGCTCAACAACTGTTTTACAAGCTGTTTGCTGAACCAAGGCCTGAACGATCGCTTCTTTCCAATGCTCCATGCCAACAAATAAAAACTGGCACACCAAAGTATCTGCGTACTGATCAACCACCAAACCTGGAAGGCCGTCGCTCTCGCCAAAAATCAAACGAATCGCGTTGGTGTTTTTGATCCACTGCGCTCTGTGCGCAAGCGCTTTAGAAATACGCTCTTTAAAAAAAGCATGATCAATTGTTTTAGCTTCATCCCAAGTCAGTACTCGCACCCTGATTTGAGATGTTGGACTGTAAAGACCCTTGGCAACGAACTTGCCATCATGCGCCAACACTTGAACTGTGGCGCCAGGATAAATCTTGCCATCCACTCGCTCAATCGCATTCGAATACACCCAAGGATGTCTTCTTAGGAGTGGGCGCTCTTTACCGGCTTTTAATGTGATGCTTGCTTGCATTATTGACTCTTCTTATTTTTAGCTCTTGGATGGGCCAAGTCATAGGCTTGGGCCAAATGCTGAAAATCCAAAGCGGTATAAATTTGCGTACTGGTAATGCTTGCATGGCCCAGCATTTCTTGAACCGCACGCAAATCACCTGATGATTGTAGAACGTGGCTGGCAAAACTATGTCTGAGCATGTGCGGGTGTACATGCGTGGGCAAGCCCGCTTTGACGGCTAGCGCCGCCAAATGTTGCTGAATGGTTCTCGCTGAAGCTCGCTTACCTTGTTTATTGATAAACAAAGCTTGAACCACGTCTTTTTCCGTTGATGCGTGATTGGCGCGCACCACCAACCACTCTTTCAAGGCATGAAGAGCCGCCTCACCAACAGGCACCGTTCTTCTTTTTTTACCTTTACCCAAGACCATCACTTCACCAGCTTCAAAATCAATCCAGCCAGCAGAGGCATATTCTTTGGTTTCGGTTGGGTTCAAATCAATGCCCAGCAATTCAGACAAGCGCAAGCCAGACGAATACAGTAATTCAACAATCGCTCGATCTCTTGCTCTTAAAAAATCATCTGCTTGAATACTTTCTTTATTGGCACTCTCCACCAAATTGATCGCTTGCTCAACAGACAGCGCTTTGGGTAAAGGCTTGTTTCGTTTGGGCGCTTTGATATCACTCAAAGGACTTTTATTGACCAAGCCTTTTTGATTGGCCAACCACAAATAAAAACCTCTCCAAGCCGACAACATCCTTGCAATGCTTCTTGAGGCTTGCCCCTGAGAGTGGAGCTTTACAACCCAAGAGCGCACTTGATCTGATGTGACATCCGCTAGCTCAAGTCCTTGCTCATCAAGTCTGGCCAACAAATAATCAAGGTCTTTTGTATAGGCAGCAATCGTGTGCTGAGATACCTGCCTGACCACATGAAGTTCACGCAGGTATTCTTGCGCGAGCAATGACTTCATGATTGGGTCAATCCTATTCTTTTGAACGGGTTAATGCTGCTAAAGCGAGTTCGCCGATTTGATCCAAGTAAACGCGGCCCATGTCAGATGTGAACTTTTCGACATTGCGACTAGCAAGCAATATTTGAACTTTTAAGGGCGACAAATTAACAAGGGCAAGACTCTTAATCTCTTCATTCAAATGAGCCTTGATAGCATCGCCGGCCTGTTCCGCTGAACCACAAAAATTATCATTCTCACCGTCGATCAACTCAACCTGCTCAATGTCAAAAATTTTGGCCAATCCAGAAGTGATGGCAGCACGAACATCAGTTTCAGATTTGGCAGACAATAAATTTGCCAACCACTGAATCATCAAGCCCTGAGTTTTATCATTTTGACTACCAAAGCGCAGCATGTCTGAAAGGCGTTGATTCAAGGCCTGGTTTTGTTGGCGTAAAACACCCAGCTGGCGCTCTTGCAAAGAAATAGCGCGATCACCATGAGGATTCTTTAATTGAATTTCTCCCAATAAATCAGCATGTCTTTCAAAAAAACCTGGGGTCGCTAAAAGCCACTCTGCCACCAAAGCTTCGCGCTCTTGTTGCTCAGCTGTTTGATTGTTTGCTTCTGTCATGATTGATTCAACTTGTCCGTTAGTAATTTATTGACTTGCTGTGGATTGGCCTTGCCCTGTGTGGCTTTCATGATTTGACCAATCAAAGCATTGAACGCCTTCTCTTTGCCGGCGCGGAATTCCTCTACCGACTTTTGATTGGCTGCCAAGACCTGATCAATGATCGCCTCCAAGGCACCACTGTCACTGATCTGCTTGAGACCTTTTGCCTCGATGATGCGATCAACAGCATCAAGGTCCGAGGCTTTTTCATCCCACATGGCCGTAAAAATTTCTTTGGCAATTTTGTTAGAAATCGTGCCATCGGCAATGCGTTGAATTAATTTGGCTAACTGAGAAGCATTCAGTGGTGATTGTGCGGCACTGATACCTTCTTTATTCAGGGCAGAAGCAAATTCACCAGTCATCAAATTAGCTGCTGCTTTTGCTTGATCTTTGCCAATCTGCTTAAGAAGGTCTTCATAAAAATCAGCCGTAGCGCGCTCTTGGGTCAAGACCTGACAATCATAGGCAGATAAACCAAATTCAGACTGCCAGCGCTCAGATTTTTGAGCTGGCAATTCTGTCATTTCAGAACGCTCTTTGGCAATCCATTCTTCAGAAATCATCAATGGCAACAAATCAGGGTCTGGGAAATAGCGATAGTCGTTCGCGTCTTCCTTGCTGCGCATGCTGCGTGTTTCTTTTTTGTCTGGATCGTATAGTCGCGTTTCTTGAACAACCCTGCCACCATCTTCGATCAATTCAATTTGACGACGAACTTCGTATTGAATCGCCTCTTCTAAAAAGCGGAAAGAGTTCAAGTTTTTGATTTCGCAGCGGGTGCCATATTCTTTTTGGCCAACAGGTCTGACTGAAACGTTGGCATCGCAACGGAAAGAGCCCTCTTGCATATTGCCATCGCAAACGCCCAACCAAACCACCAAACTGTGCAATGCTTTTGCATAAGCAACAGCTTCGGCGGCACTTCTCATGTCCGGTTCTGTGACGATCTCAAGCAAAGGCGTGCCTGCGCGATTCAAATCAATCCCGCTGGACGGCTCGCCATGAGGACCTCGAAAATCTTCATGCAAAGATTTGCCAGCATCCTCTTCTAAATGAGCTCTGGTCAGTTGAACAGTTTTAGCCTCACCATCTAAAACAATGTGAACCTTGCCACCTTGCACGACTGGGATTTCAAATTGACTGATTTGATAACCCTTAGGCAAGTCAGGATAGAAATAATTCTTGCGCGCAAAAATACTCATGGGCGCAATGTGAGCTCCAACCGCTAAACCAAAACGAATCGCATGGGCAACCGCACCCTTATTCAAGACAGGCAAAACACCTGGCAAGGCCAAATCAACCGCACATGCTTGTCTATTTGGCTCGGCACCGAACTCAATTGATGCGCCACTGAATATTTTTGAATTGGTTCTCAGTTGTGCATGGGTTTCCATGCCAATCACGACTTCCCATTTCATCACGCACCACCTTTCACTGCAAACGGTGACTGCGCTTGATGCCAATTGGTTTCTTGTTGATAAGCGTGCGCCACTTGAAGTAGGGCAGCTTCTGAGAAGTAATTGCCAATCAACTGCAAGCCAACTGGCATGCCATGATTGCCAAAACCACAAGGCACACTCATCGCTGGCAATCCTGCCAAATTTGGTGAAAGCGTGTAGATGTCTTCCAAATACATTTGTGTTGGATCTGAAACTTTTTCACCGAGCTTACCGGCAACATTCGGCGCAACGGGTCCTGCGATGATGTCGCATGTATCGAATGCATTTTGAAAATCTTGCGCAATGATGCGACGAATTCTCTGCGCCTTTAAATAATATGCATCGTAATAACCGTGCGATAAAACATAGGCACCAATCATGATCCTGCGTTTTACTTCTGCCCCAAAACCTTCTGATCTTGAACGCTTGTACATGTCTGATAAATCGCTGTACTCTGCGGCGCGATGACCATAACGAACACCATCAAAACGACTCAAATTACTCGATGCTTCTGCAGGAGCCAAGACGTAATAAACCGGAATCGACAACTCTGTTTTTGGAAGTGATACTGCAACGCACTCGGCGCCCATTTTCTTCAATTGATCAATGGCAGCATCCACAGCAGTTCTGACATCTGCATTCAAACCATCGCCAAAATACTCCTTAGGTAATCCAACCCTTAAACCCTTGAGAGGCAAACCTGGTTCACCTGACCATGTTTTACCAAGTGCTTTTGTGTAATCTTCTTTGGCACGATCCAAACAGGTGGAATCTTTCGCATCATGTCCTGCCATGGCGTTGAGCATGATGGCGCAATCCTCTGCTGTCTTTGCCATAGGGCCCGCTTGATCAAGAGAAGATGCATAAGCAATCATGCCGTAACGTGAAACTCGGCCATAGGTCGGCTTGATGCCGGTGATGCCGCAAAAAGCTGCCGGCTGACGAATCGATCCGCCTGTGTCAGTTCCTGTTGAAGCGGGTGCTAAACCCGCAGCAATCGCTGCGGCAGAGCCACCTGAAGAACCGCCAGGCACTCGCGTGATATCCCAAGGATTTTTAGTCGGGCCTGCATAAGCACTTTCATTGGAAGATCCCATGGCGAACTCATCCATGTTGACTTTGCCCAAACAAACCATGCCTGCACGACCCACACCAAGTTCGGCCACCACGTGGGCATCAAATGGACTGATGTAGTTATTCAATATTTTTGAACCGGCCGTTGTCTTCCAGTGCTTGGTAACAAAAATATCTTTGTGTGCCAGCGGCACACCCGTCAAAGCAGTTGCAGAACCATCGGCCAATTGAGCATCAGCCGCCTTGGCTTGCAATAAAGTTTGCTCAACGTTCACATCAACAAATGCATTGAGTTCTACGGACTGAGAAATGCGCGCTAAAAAATAATTCGCGAGCTCTTGGCTGCTCACTTCTTTTGAGTGAAGTGATTTTGATAATTCTGCAATTGTTTTGGTGTGCCAACTCATTCGATCACCTTCGGCACAAGAAATAAACCATCATGCTCCGCTGGCGCATTTTTTAAAAAAGCGTCTCTTTGATCATGCTCGGTGACCACATCTTCACGCAATGGCTGGGCAATGGCCATGATTTGCTCAATTGGATGGGCCAAAGGCTCAATACCATCGGTATTAACAGCTTGCATTTGCTCCACCAAATGGAAGACTTTCTGCAATTGGGCCAAAGTGGCCTTGGCCTCGTCTTCCGAGAGCGATAAATGGGATAAATGCGCTATGCGCTTAACATCTTCGAGATTCATTTGTCCTGCTACGGTATCATTAAAGGGTTCATTAACGTATTTATTAATCTATTTTCCTACTTATATTATGTTTGGTCTCTTTCGCAATTACTTTTCTAATGATTTAGCCATTGACTTGGGTACCGCAAACACCCTTATTTATATGCGTGATAGGGGCATTGTCCTTGATGAGCCGTCGGTTGTGGCGATTCGTCAAGAAGGCGGTCCGAATGGCAAAAAGACTATTTTAGCCGTAGGCAAGGAAGCCAAGCAGATGCTTGGTCGAGTTCCAGGCAATATTGAGGCGATTCGCCCCATGAAAGATGGCGTTATTGCTGATTTCACGATCACTGAGCAAATGCTCAAGCAATTCATCAAAATGGTTCATGAGACCAAATTGCTCAAACCAAGCCCAAGAATCATCATTTGCGTGCCTTGCGGCTCAACACAGGTCGAAAGACGTGCGATTCGCGAATCTGCCTTGGGTGCGGGCGCTTCACAGGTATATTTGATTGAAGAGCCAATGGCTGCCGCTATCGGCGCCGGTTTACCAGTGTCAGAGGCTTCTGGCTCAATGGTGGTGGACATCGGCGGCGGCACAACTGAAGTAGGCGTGATGTCCCTTGGCGGCATGGTTTACAAGGGTTCTATCCGTGTTGGTGGCGATAAATTCGACGAAGCTATCATTAACTACATTCGCCGTAACTACGGCATGTTGATTGGTGAGCAAACCTCTGAAGCCATCAAGAAAACGATTGGTTCAGCCTTCCCAGGCTCAGAAGTGAGAGACATGGAAATTCGTGGTCGCAACCTGTCTGAAGGTATTCCACGCAGTTTCACAGTAACAAGCAATGAAATTCTAGAAGCCTTGACCGATCCATTGAATCAAATTGTGACGGCCGTGAAGGTAGCCCTAGAGCAAACACCTCCAGAGTTGGCTTCTGACATTGCTGATCGCGGCATGATGTTGACTGGTGGCGGTGCTTTGCTTCGCGACCTAGATCGCTTATTGCTTGAGGAAACTGGCCTACCTGTTCATATTGCCGAAGATCCATTGACCTGCGTGGTCAGAGGTTCAGGCATTGCGCTTGAGCGCATGGACAAGCTAGGCGGCGTATTCTCACAAGAATAAGTTTGCTAAGCAGCGCGAGAGATTTAATTGCAGCTTAGCCCTCCTCCTCTCTTCAAACAAGGCACGCCAGCTCTCATCAAGCTGGCTGGTTGTCTTTTGGTCAGCGCTTTATTGATGGTCATGGACCATCAATTAAAAGCACTGAATGAGGTGCGCTCGGTTGCCAGTTACTTGCTCACCCCATTTCAATATGCCATGCAGATGCCCAGAAATGCCATCGTGGCTAGCTATGACTATCTCACCAGCAAAAGCTCTTTAGAAGTTGAGAATGAGCTACTCACCAAGCGAGTGGCTGAGTTAACACTCTTGGCCAATCAGTCAGAGCTTTTCATGTCTGAAAATACACAATTGAGACAACTGATTGGCATCAAAGAGCAGGCGCGCTTTAAGATTTTGATTGCCCAAATCCTTTACAGCCCTTCCAACCCGATGTCTCAGCGAGTGGTGATTGATCGCGGTGCATCAGATAACATTTCTCTTGGTCAAGCAGTCGCAGATCATCAAGGCATCGTTGGTCAAGTGGTGCGCGTCATGGAAAATAAATCTGAAGTGACTTTGTTGGATGACAGAGACATGGTGATTCCTATTCAAGTTGCTAGAAATGGACTCAGAGGCGCTCTTCATGGCAATGGCAGGGGTCAACCACTGGAGCTGCGTCACATGGCTGCCGTGAGCGATTTGCAAGTGGGCGACGTTCTCATGACATCTGGCATTGATGGCATTTACCCACCAGGATTTGCAGTGGCCACCATCGATAAAATTGAGCGCAACGTCGACAAAAATTTTGCCTACGTTTACTGCTCGCCCATTGGTGGCGTGAATCGCTTTCGTCACGTGATGATTCTTTTCTATGACTCTGGATTTGGTCCTAAGCCTGAAGCCAATATAAATCTCAAAGAATCCAACAACAAGTCCAATCGCCTATACAGAGGTAAGCCATGATCGAAAGCGGCTACATCCTTCGTCCTGCAAGCTCTTTGTTCATTGCCTTTAGTTTGCTAGCGGCCACCATGCTGAACTTTTTGCCGCTAGGTAATGCTCCATGGGTGCCCGATTGGTTGCTCATTTGCTTGGTGTTTTGGACCATTCATCAACCAAGAAAAGTTGGTGTGATTTGGGCATTTTGTTTGGGCTTGGTCATGGATGTTCACAATGGCAACTTGCTGGGCCAATACGCATTCATGTATCCACTGGTTGCTTACTTTGGTATTTTTTGGCAAAGGCGTGTGATGGGCTTTACGCGCACCCAACAAGCTTTACATCTCTTGCCTTTGTTTATCTCAGCCTCAATTTGGCCGCTGATCATTCGTTGGATCGCCACCGGTGAAATTCCATTCTGGGCTTGGTCGAGTCTATTCTCAGGTTTTATTGAAGCTCTTCTATGGCCCGTAGCGGTTTTCCTATTGCTAGCACCACAACGCAGGCCAACCGACGTTGACCTCAACCGTCCAATTTAATTGACGGCCCATGAATCGATTTAATAACTCCCAACCAACGGTTAAGTCATTTCAAGATCGACTTTCTGTTGCCATGATTTTTGTATTGATTTGTTTTTCAATACTTTTACTGAGATTTGTTTGGCTTCAAGTTGTCACGCATCAGCGGCACTCTGTTGCAGCAGAAAATAATCGCATTGCATTGATTCCTGTGCCCGCCAATCGCGGCCTAATCTATGATCGCAATGGCATTGTGATTGCGCGCAACTACTCTGCATACACCTTAGAGATAAACCCCTCACAAGTTGAAACTAACTTGAATGATTTGCTCGATCAACTCTCAACAATCGTTGATATTCAAGCCAAAGATCGTCGCAACTTTTTAAAGCTAGCGGCAGGATCAAAAACATTTGATTCCTTCCCAGTCAGAACATTGCTCAGCGATGTAGAGGTAGCAAGATTCACAGCACAACGCTTCAGATTTCCTGGGGTCGAAATTCGTGCACGCTTGTTTCGGCAATATCCTTACGGTGAGCTTGGCTCACACCTGATTGGCTACATTGGCAGAGTCTCACAAAAAGATCGTGAAAAATTAATTGCTGAATTAGATTCCAGCAAAAGCATGGATGAAGATTGGGCTCAAAGAAAAAATATCAATTTATTAGGCATGCCCTACATTGGCAAGGTTGGAGTTGAGCAAAGTTATGAGCGCGCACTCAGAGGGTCTCCAGGATTTGAACAAGTTGAAATCACTGCTGGCGGTAGAGCGGTCAGAACGCTGTCCACATCATCCTCAACACCTGGCAAAAATTTGGTGCTAGCCGTTGATATAAAGCTTCAACACTTGGTTGAACAGCTTTATGGAAAAAGACGTGGGGCATTTGTGGCCATTGAGCCACAAACTGGCGACATTCTTGCATTCGTCTCTAAGCCTAACTTCAACCCCAATGATTTTGTTGAAGGTATTGATGCCAACACTTGGAAAGACTTGAATGAGTCTCCAGAAAAGCCTCTTTACAATCGCCCTCTTAAAGGCACCTACGCGCCAGGCTCAACCTATAAACCATTCATGGCACTGGCAGCCCTTGAAACTGGTAAGCGAACTCCCAGCCAGTCGATTGCGGATCCTGGCTACTTCATTCTTGGCAATCACACCTTCAGAGACGATAAGGTAGGTGGTCACGGCACAGTGGATATGGCCAAATCCATTATTGATTCCTGTAACACTTACTACTACCACTTGGCTCGTGACATGGGTGTCAATCCTATGCACGACTTCATGAAACCGCTTGGATTTGGTCAAATCACCGGCATCGATCTTGAAGGTGAATCGCGAGGCATTCTGCCATCGACCGCTTGGAAAGAAAAAGCATTCAAGAAAACAGAGCAGCAAAAATGGTTTGAGGGTGAAACCATTTCTTTGGGTATTGGGCAGGGTTACAACAGCTTCACCATTCTGCAATTAGCTCACGCTACAGCCAATCTTGCGAACCAAGGCGTGGTGATGAAACCACACTTGGTTAAATCAATTGAAAATCCGATCACCAAAGATCGTGTTTTGACCACGCCTCAAGAAAGCTACAAAATTGATCTAAAGAGAGAAAATATTGACGTGATCACCAAAGCGATGGTGGACGTTAATAAATTTGGTACATCTGCGGCGGTGTTCAAAGGTGCCAGCTATAACGCTGCTGGTAAAACTGGTACAGCACAGGTCTATAGCTTGAATGCCAAAACCTATAACCATGGTGCAACTCCTGAATTTTTAAGAGACCACGCCTTATACGTCGTCTATGCTCCAGCAGAAAATCCAAAAATCGCGATTGCCATGATTGTTGAAAATGCTGGCTTCGGTGCTGCTCATGCAGCCCCTATTGCAAGGCGTGCTCTTGATTATTATCTTGAGGGCCGTTGGCCTAAGGAGGTTCCGGAATGGAAAAACGCTCCTTAATTCATAAGATTGATTTTCTTTGGCGGGGTCTGGATAGAACTCTGGGTCTGATTGTTTTGGCTCTTGTGTTGATTAGCATCATCACATTTATTTCAGCCACCAGCGGCACTCATGTCAAATTTGTTGATCAAGCGCGCAACCTGATTGTGTCGATTGGCGTGATGTTGATTGTTTCTAGAGTTCCGCCCAAGTGGCTAGAAAAGTCTGCGATTTGGATTTACACCATTGGCATTGCATTACTTCTTGCGGTGGCAGCTTTTGGTCTGATCAGAAAAGGTGCGCGTCGCTGGGTCGATGTTGGTATTGTGATACAGCCTTCAGAAATCATGAAGATTGCAATGCCCATGATGTTAGCTTGGTACTTTCAGCGTCGTGAAGGCGTCTTAAAAACTTGGGATTATGGTGTGGCAGCTTTGTTATTAATTCTGCCGGTTGCCTTGATTGGCAGACAGCCTGACCTGGGAACTGCATTATTGGTTCTAGCATCTGGTCTTTACGTCATCATTCTTGCGGGCTTTCCATGGAAGTACATCATTCCTGTGGTCGGGGCTGGCACAGTTGGTATTTTATTGATCATCATTTTTGGTGGTTATATTTGCGAACCAGAAGTGAAATGGTACGTCCTTCATGAGTACCAAAAAAACCGTGTGTGCACGCTTTTAAACCCGAGCTCAGATCCGCTTGGCAAAGGCTTTCACACGATTCAGTCCATTATCGCGATTGGCTCTGGTGGGCTTTTTGGCAAAGGCTGGCTCAATGGCACTCAAGCACACTTAGAGTTCATTCCAGAAAAGCACACTGATTTTATTTTTGCCGTCTTTGCAGAAGAATTCGGATTGCTTGGCAATATCATTTTGCTTGGTCTATTCGTTGCCTTGATACAAAGAGGTCTCGCTATTTCATCAAATGCACCAACGCTCTTTACAAGGCTTTTGGGTGGTGCTGTGACTTTGATTTTCTTCACCTACGCCTTCGTTAACATGGGCATGGTCAGCGGCCTTTTACCAGTGGTTGGCGTACCGCTACCATTCATCAGCTATGGTGGAACTGCTCTGGTGACACTGGGCATTGGCATCGGTATTTTGATGAGCATTCATCGCCACCGAAGGCTTGTGCAAAGCTAGAGGCCATTGAAGCAATCTGTCGGATGACATAAGAGATATAAAAAAAGCCCAGCTACAAGCTGGGCTTTTTGATATTGCAAATCAGCGAATTACTTCTTGCGCTTATTCACAGCATCTTTAAATGCTTTACCTGCAGAAAACTTAACTGTCTTGGCTGCAGCAATCTTGATTGCTTCGCCAGTTTTTGGATTGCGGCCCATGCGAGCAGCACGCTTACCAGAACCAAAAGTACCGAAACCAATTAACTGAACGCTATCACCCTTGGTAACAGCCTTCTTGATGTTTTCCATAACTGAATTCAATGCAAATTCAGCTTTGGCTTTTGACAATTCAGATTCTTCTGCAATTGCGGAAATTAGTTCTGCTTTATTCAAGTGATGCTCCTTATCAATCATTGTTGGATAGTTGCACGTAGAACACTACGTGCATCAAATTGTAACCATAAATTTTGGAAAGAATATTAAATTTGAGTTAAATGTTTAAAGTAACAAATTACTCAACAATTTGTTATATTTGCACCAATGTCTGCCTCTGTTTTTCTAAGTCCTGTTCTGATCAGTATTGCCGCCATTCTTTATGCGGTAAGCTTTTTAATCAACTCTTATGTGATGGGCTCTTTTTCTTTTTCACTTGGGGTTTCTTGGGTTTTTTTACCAGCAGGATTAAGACTATTGCTGACTTTGTTGTTTGACAAAAACGGTGCCATAGGCATTGCCATCGCCTCGATTGCCATCAGTCTTGGCTTCTACTTTGAAGATCCCGTTTTAGGCATTGGGGCAGGGATTATCAGCGGTCTTGCTCCCTACATCGCTAAGCTGCTGGTTTTTCCAGATAAGGGCTCAAGTCGCGACCTCTCACAATTAGATGCCAAGCAACTGCTTAACTGTGTTTTTGTTTTTTCTGTTGTCAGTCCGCTCATGCATCAAGCATGGTACTCATTGCACAATCAAGAAAGTTCGTTCTTTGAACATTTGGGTGTGATGATTATCGGGGATTTGATTGGCACCTTGATTGTTATCTACCTAGCCAAAGTTGCCATCTTTCTTTACAAGAAAAAAGCATCCAATCACTAAACTTGAATCACCCAACTGAATCACTCAGGGCTTAACCCCTATTTTGAGTGTTGACTTGATGCTTTAGAATGGCGTCTTCTTTCAAAAGAAGAGCGTCTTATGACTAAAGAAAATAATCACTTCTCCACAAGAGAGGTAGAAAAAACAAATACTAAACTGGTTGACAGCAAAGAATTGATGGGCAAGTCTAATTACCTAGACATTGCTCATGAGGGTGAAGTCTATCGACTGCGAATCACCAAATACAGAAAATTGATTCTGACCAAGTAGTTAATCAACAATCAAAATATCTTTGACAAAATAGCCTGTGTCACCAAAGCAGGTCGTTGGGATACCCACGTGCTCTTCATAAACCAATGAAACGCGCTTACCCATGCTTTCATTGATTTTTTTGACCACCGTTTCATCATGAACGGTGAAGTTAAATTTTTCACTCAAAGTTCCGGGCATATTGATCATTGCCAGCTCGCCCTCCCAGGTTTTGCACAGCCAGCCTTTTTTGGAAAACTTTTGCACATACCCAGCGCGCTCACCAACTGAATAGCTCCAAGTTAAAACCAACCAGGTGTAAAGGCAGAAAAGCAAAACCAATACAAATAAGAAACCTACAAATTTTTTCATGCCTACTCCTGGGTTGTGTCGTGCCAAGTTGGGTACTTTTGCATCACACTTATAAACAACGGTGACTCAAGTCTTTCATTTAACCATTGTTTTACAAAAAGAAGTTCGGATTGATCAAACCAATCAGGATCAACCATTGCAAACTGACGCACAAAAGGAAATAGGGCTATATCAGCCAAGCTGATCTTGGGCCCCAATAAATATGGGCTTGCCTTTAACTGCTCATTGATCGGGCCCAAGAACAATGCCATTGCTTGAGCCAAAGTTTCTTCTAGCTGAATATCTGGGTACCTATCAGGGTACTTGTATTGATCCAAGAGCTTTTTAAAAGGGCCGTCATTTTTTGCCACCCATCCATCAATCAAGCTTTCCGTTTCTGCACAAAGCCACTGATCTGGATCAGACTGTCTCAGGGCCCATTTCATGATGTCATAACTTTGCTCAATCACAAGACCATCACTTTGCAAGACCGGCACAGTTCCCTTGGGAGAGATGGCCAATAAAGATGGTGGCTTTTCTCTTAAAGAAATTTCTCGTATTTCAACGGCGATGCCCGCATAAGCCAAAGCCATTCGCGCCCTCATTGCATAAGGGCACCTTCTATAGGAGTAAAGAATGTTTGAGCTCATCAATGGTTTAAGTAAGCCATCTCTAACATTTTTACCAAGGCATACACACTTTGATTGGCTGGTGTTGGGATCTGATGCGCTAAACCACGTCTAACAATATAGCCATTCAAATAATCAATTTCAGTTTTCTTAGATTTCATCAAATCTTGAGCAGTGGAAGATTTTTGTTTTGTCATCGTCTTGGCAATTTGTTGATTGGCCAGGACTGCTTGCTCATGACTGATGCTAATGCCCTCTTTTTCTGCAACAGTTAAAAACTCTTTGGTGATTTGATCAATCAGGTCATTGATGTGCTTTGATT
>ERZ1022724.143-NODE-143-length-17744-cov-17.986093_pt1 | contig 17744 bp, 18 predicted proteins | sample MGYA00521091_ERZ1022724 | MGnify/ENA primary metagenome ERZ1022724 (study PRJEB33162, sample SAMN09537610) | freshwater metagenome | isolation source: freshwater | place: Canada:Alberta | collected 2017-07 | study: EMG produced TPA metagenomics assembly of the... | reverse complement strand
CGCGCGAGCGCTTTGGGCCGGAACGAAAGACGGGAGCAAGGAAGCTGCGAGGGGCCGCGGCAGCGTTGGCCGGGGTGATCTGGAGCGCGCGGGATCTGCGGAGGGGGATCTGAGATCTGAGATCTGAGATCTGAGATTTGAGATTTTGGATCTAAGTCTTTTGAAAACATGAATTTTGTGTTGATGCCAAATCAGGTGACCGATCCGGGTTCCAGCTATTGAGAGACCTTGGGAAATGATTCCGGCTATCTGAGGAGGCGCAGTTCGATGTCTGTGATGACGCGATCCGACTTGATCATGAGTGGGTGCATGAGGATCGGGTACTCAACGTTTTCGGCTCGGTCCCAGATGGAACTGGTCGGCGGGAGAATGATAAGGTCCATCGGGGTGCGATAGGAGGCGACCGGGATTTTCCCCAGCTTGTCCTGGGTCTTCTGAAGCTGGGTGAGAAATGGGCTACCGGGGCGCATTTCGGTGGCTCCTTGCGAGGGATAGAGCCAGGCAACTTTGGTGCCGTGGTGCGGGGAGGAAATCGTGATGAGGTTCTCACACCGGGCGGCACCACCGTGCATTTGAAGGTATTGGCGGCTGACGATGCCGCCCATGCTAAAACCGACGATGTGGATCGGCTGGTCCGGGCCGAAGTGGGAGTCGATATCCCGCTTGAGCCGGAGGGCGACTTTGTCAAGCCCGCCACGACCGTCGTTAGGCTTGAGGCGGGGGACGTAACATTCGAAACCTCGCTTTTCGAGACGTTTTTTGAGGGTTTTCAAGGCTGCGCCGGTTTCGAAAATCCCATGGACCAAGACGACCCGCTGCACCCGTGGCGGCGTGGAAGCCGAATGAGCGGAGCCGGACGGAGCGGTGAGGAAAAGCGCCGCGAGCAGTTTGGAAAGGCGAGGGTTCACGGTTGTCCGGGGCTTAGCCAGGAGGCCAGAGAAGGGGCCGCCCACCGAGGAGATGGACGTGGAGATGTGGCACAGCCTCACCTCCGTGCGGGCCGTTGTTGACGATCAGGCGATAGCCGCTTTCCGCGATGCCCTCGCTGCGCGCCACCGCTGCTGCAGTTAGAAGCAGGTGCCCTAACAACGACTCGTCCGGAGGAGTGGCCAGACCTACGCGCGGGATGGCTTTTCGCGGGATGATGAGGACATGGACGGGCGCTTGCGGAGAGATGTCCCGGAAAGCAATACAGCGCTCGTCTTCAAAGAGGATGGTGGCTGGAATTTCCCGGTCACAGATTTTTTCAAACAAGGTTTTCTCGGACATGTGTGAGGAAGATGCCACAAGGTGGGAGTCTTGCAAGGGAAGGATGCGGCCACCATGTCCGGCTCCATTCAAAGGTGATACCGGATGGATCGAGGAGGTGTTTGATGGGTGGAATCAGGATCAGTATTCCTCTTCCTCGTCGCCAGGGACGGGTGGGATGATATCCTCGCGCATCAGCAGGCGGTTGAGGTCCAGATCATCAAGCAGATCGCTTGGTGTGTCGCGGACGATTGCTGCATAGGGAGTGATCCGATCAAGTTCAGCAATGGCGCAGTGGACCATGGAGGAGACGATGTCGGAGTCGAATTTTTCCCGCTCGAACAGGTTGGTGATCCGGAAGACGAGGAACTCGCGGTCGAGGTCATACTCGAAGCCGCCGAGCGTGAGTTGTTTATTGGCGCGGGCAAGCAGCTCGAGGACGGAAGGGAGATGTTCTTCGTCGAGGGAGAGCGGGGATTCTGAGACGACGACGAGTGCATTGAGCTGAGGAAAGGCCTGAGCGATGAGATCGACCCGGGTGTGGTGGGCGTCAAAGCCCGCGCGGAGGACGTCTCGGCCCTCGACGAGTTCGCAATGCCAGCCGTTTTGGCCGAAGGTTTCTTCAACAGTGAGGATTTGGCGGGAGTGGGAGCGCATGGAGGTGTGTATCAGGAATCAAGGGTGGAGGCAGTTGATAGCCGTCCGTTGATGGCCTTGGCAAGCAAGGTCCTGCGCTCCCGGCGGATGGGATGCAAGGAGAGATGGATGCCCGAGGTTTTGGCCGCATCATGATGGAGGGTGATCCGGGTGATGCTTTCGTTCACCTCGGCAGCATGAATTTCCTGCCAGAGGATGAGCTTCATACCGCTGGCGGGTCGGATGAAAGGGAAAATCTCGATTCCGAGCGGAGTAAGGATCAGATAGGCGTGGCGTGTCATTCCCGAGGCAATGCGGACCATGGCGGCTGAGAGGGCAAGCGGCAGCAGTGCCCAAGCCGCATGAGGGACCAGCGGGTTGATGTGTCGGTAAAGGGAGGAGGCGAGCAGGGTGATTCCTGCGGCCGCGAGGGCCGCCGCGCTTAACCAAAACACGCTTGCTTGGCCGGCGCGGGTGAATCTCAGTTCTTTTTCGGGTGCTTGGATTTTTCCGGCCATGGTCTTCCGTCACTCGGTCAGCGCCAGAACGGCGGACTCTGCGGCGGTAAGTTCTTTCTCAAAACCGGTAAGATCAAAACCTTTTTCTTCAAGCACTCCCGGGCTTTCGCTTGCGCCGACGAGGGCGACGATCCGCTCCAGCCCGAAAAGTGATGCACCGCCCTTGCAGCGGTGGAGGTCATCGCGCAACTGGTTGTAGTTTTCCGACTCGATGAGGGCCATCCAGCCGGTCATTTGCCGGCGGGTGTCATTAAAAAAGTCGAACGCCAATTCCTTGAGGCTGGCGAGGTCGCCATGGGCCATTCGCGAAAAATTTGCGGCGTTCATCGGGACCAAATCGTCTTTCACGAGGAGGAGCATGCGCGAAAAACATGAATCACCTGAAGGTCATAATCGCGTAGTGTTCAAAAGCTTATTCTGCCGGTTGGCTTGTCGTGAGGAGTGCCCGTTCGAGGTCCTGGGCGAGCTCCAGTTTACCGGTGGCCTTGGCGAGTTCCAGGCGCAGCTTCAGGACTTCAGGCTGGCCAAGCTCTGCGGAATTCATGGCTCCGATCGATTGGCTCGCTGCGGAAAAATCACCGATGGCCAGTGCTCCCTCCGCTTGTGCCAGGAGTGACGGATTCTCGCGCTCCAGGGGCATTTCACGATAGATGGCCCATTTTGCATGATCTGGCAGATGCTCGGGCAGGTCCGGGCCGGTCACTTGTTCGAGATAAACCAACTCATCCCCATCGTTGCGCCGCCGCCATGAGTTCAAGCCGATCACGATGACAAGCCCGAGTATGGCGAAGGTGGCCTCCATGAAAAATGGAGTTGTCATGATGCCGATGAGGGTCCCAAGCCACTCACCGACGAGGCCCGGCAGCTTGCGCCAACCGAGGAGCATCGCCGGCACAGCAAGCGTCAGAGTCATCAGGATGGTTACACCGATGGCGACTTGTTTCACTCGTTCATCTTTTAAATTGCCCATCTGCTGGGGGATTTTACACCCATATGCCCGAAATCCCAACCACCAAGATTGATAAAATTTATTACGCAAAGCTTGATTATTTTAAAAAACTAATTAGGTTGCGTTTGCCGTGTTGGTATTTTTGAGGATGAAGCTGTTGATATTCGGACTGCTGTTGGCGTCGCCGTCGCTTGCGGCGTGGGCCTATTTAGGAGGGGAGCCGTTGGGGGTGCGGGGCGGTGCCGGAGAGCCAGTGGTGAAGCAGGAGCAAGCGCACTTTGAGGGGGGGACGCGGATTTCGGTTGAGGTGCTGGCCAATGGCAGCGCTCCGCAGTGGGTGGCTGTGGAGGTGCCGCCGCAAGCGATTCCAGAGCCGGGGGTGATTTCGTTGCTCGCGGTGATGGGGGCGTTGTTCACACTCCGCCGCCGCAGGTGAATGCGTTTTCGGTTCCGTTGGTGGCGGTGAGAGATTTTCCTGGTGATGGTTACCCAAGTTGGGATTGGAGAGAGTGGTGAAAACCCGCTGGATGTTGGTTGATTTTTGACGTTGCCGGCCTTGTTTGGGGCGGGCGGATGGATTATTCGCGAAAATGCCGCGCTGGGCATTGACGTAATCCGCTGATCCCGCTGAGATTCTGCCCCCACCAAGTGGTGGGTCTATCCATGGACTATTCCGCGAAAATCGCAAGCAACGTCGCCGCCATCCCGCGCTCGGGGATCCGCGACTTTTTCGAACTCGTACAAGGCCGCGATGATGTGATCTCGCTGGGTGTTGGCGAGCCTGACTTTGTGACTCCCTGGCATATCCGTGAGGCGGCGATTTACTCGCTGGAAAAAGGCCAGACGACCTACACTTCAAACCTCGGGCTGCTTTCGTTACGGAAGTCGATTTCCAAGTATGTGGAGAATTTCTTCCATGTGAATTATGACCCGGCCAGGGAGGTATTGGTGACGGTGGGGGTCTCGGAGGCCATCGACATCGCCTTGCGGGCCTTGCTGAATCCGGGCGATGAGGTGATTTTTCATGAGCCTTGCTACGTTTCATACAGTCCGAGCATCGTGATGGCGCATGGCGTGGCGGTGCCGGTGGTGACGACCAAGGAGGATGAATTCTCGCTGAAGCCGGAGGCGGTGGCGGCGGTGATCACGCCGCGGACGCGGATTATCTTCATCAATTTCCCCACCAACCCGACCGGAGCCTGTGCGTCGCGGGCGGACTTGGAGGGAATTGCGAAATTGGCCATTGAGCATGATCTGATCGTGATGACGGACGAGATCTACAGTGAGCTGCGGTATGATGACACGGAGCCGCATTTATCGATCGCCTCGCTGCCCGGAATGAAGGAGCGGACGATTCTGCTGCATGGCTTTTCCAAGGCTTTTGCGATGACGGGTTTCCGCTTGGGATATGCCTGTGCGCCGCAGCCGATCATTGAGGCGATGATGAAGATCCACCAATACGCCATGCTGTGCGCGCCGATCATGAGCCAAAACGCGGCGATCGAGGCCTTGGAAAATGGTCATGCGGCGATGATCGAGATGCGTAACAGCTATCACCAGCGGCGTGATTTCCTGGTCAAGCGGTTGAATGAGATCGGCTTGGATTGCCATACTCCGGGCGGGGCATTTTATGTGTTTCCGGATATCCGCAGCACGGGATTGACGAGCAAGGAGTTCGCGATGCGGCTGCTTGAGGAGGAGAATGTGGCCTGTGTGCCGGGCAGTGCCTTCGGTCCGTCCGGGGAAGGTTTCCTGCGGTGTTGTTATGCGACGGCGTTTGACGATATCCGCACGGCGACGGACCGGATCGAGCGCTTCGTGGGCCGCCTCTAGCAGTCATGAGCGCTGCCAACAAGTCACTGGGTTCCGAGCAGCTGACGCGGGCGCACGTGTATCCGTTTGTCGCCTTCATGTTATTCATGCTGGTGCTGATGGTCCTGGGCTATGCGATCGAGTGGAAGCATCCGGATGCGCCCTGGTGGCGGCAGCAACCGTCGCAGGTGGTTTATCCGCTCCAGACCGTGGTGGCGCTGGGGTTTTTACGGCATTTTTGGCGTGCGTATACGTTCAACTGGTCGTGGAAGTGGGGAGCGGTGGGGTTTGCTTTCGGTGTGGTGGGTATTGGGTTCTGGTTGTTGCCGACCGTGCTGTATGATGCATGGGGGTTGAAAGAGAATCCCGGCGGCTGGCTCGGGATGTTCGGAGTGGAGGAGCGGAAGGAGGGCTTCGATCCGGGCTTGTTTGTGAATCCATTCGCTTACTGGGCCTCGCTCGGCATGAGGTTCCTGCGTGCGGTGGTGGTGGTGGCCTTGGTGGAGGAGATTTTCTGGCGTGGCTTCGTGATGCGCTTTGTCTGCGATTGGGAGGGGGACTATTGGAAGCAGGCCTTCGGGCAGCATCGCTGGATATCCTATCTGGTCGTGACCGGCCTGTTCATGGCGGCCCACAGTTCGAGCGACTATGCGGGTGCGTTTGTGTATGGCAGCCTCACGTATGGCTTGTGTGTCTGGAGTAAAAACCTGGGGGCTTGTGTCATCATGCACGCCACGGCGAATTTACTGATGGGGCTCTACATCATGCAGAGTGGCAACTACGGGCTCTGGTGAGAGGCCGTGGAGGGGCTTTTTGATTTGTAGCAATCGATCGCCGCAGCCAGCCAGACCAACCCGATGCCTGAGAGTTCGAGAAACCAGTTCATTTTCACTCCGCTGATGGAATGCTTGAGGACCTCGTCAAAGTGGTGGAATGAAATCGCGCGAATCACAATGAAGGTCAGCAAAAAGGCGAGGCCGAAGGAGAGCAGGAAATGCTTCAGCCAGAATTGACGGTAGCGCAGGAACAGGGAGACGCTCAGCACCATGGAAAGTGCCAGAACACCGAGCACGAACCCCTTTTGATATTCACGGCGTTCTTCATACCAGCCTTGGCGCCAAGCGAAGACGCGGCCGATGTCGGTGAGCAGGGATTGGAGATCGAGTTGCTTGTTAACACAGAGCAGACAAAGCAGAGTCGCTACGAGCAACCACATCGTCCGGGTGCCGCGTGAGGGTGCCGGCGCGGGGCTGCTTCTCCAAGCAGCCGCGAATGCGGTGACGGCGGCGAGCCCGTAAGCGACGACGGTGAGCCAACCCATGAGTGATGGGTCGCCAATTTCCGGACGCCAGCGGATCTGCTCGATGAAATCCATGGGAGTCAGAGGAGCGTCTTGTGCCAGATTTCAGGTTTGAATCCGACAAGGGCGGTGCCGGGGCCGATGGCGAAGGGTCGCTTGACGAGGTTCCCGTTTTGGGTGAGCAGGTGGATCGCCTCCTCCTCCGTCAGCGTCGGGAGGCGGTCTTTCATGCCGAGCTCCCGGTAGTCCTGGCCTGCGGTGTTGAAGAGTTTCCGGAGCTCGCCATCCATGGCTTTGAGGGCGGCTCCCAACTCGTCGCGAGTCGGCGGGCTTTCACGGATCGGCCGGACTTCGTGGGGGATGTCGTGCCGATCCAGCCACTTCAAGGCATCGCGGCAGGTGCTGCATTTGGCATAAGTGTAAATGAGAAGCATGGCGAGGAAGTGTGGCCGCAGCAGACCCGACTTGCAAGGCACGGCTGAAATCATGCCCAGTCTGGCGATTTTTTAAAAAACATCATTCTTTTCTTTCCAGCCTGCCGCATTTTCGTTACAGGTCCGGCAGCCGAGGTTCATCGAGGCACCTAACTCTCTTCCCCCCGGAGATGAAACTAACAATCCCCCCCGCCATCTTGCCGGTAGCTATGCTACTGGGTTCACTCAGTCTCGCCCATGCCCAAAACATCGATTGGGGGCAGTGGAGTCCTACCGGTTCCGGCAGCTACGCCAATGGAGATACCATCTCGATCAGCGGCTTGGTCAACGGATCCACGGTTGCAGCAAACAACGAGACCATCTCGCCGCACTCGATCCATGATCCGGCATTTCCGTATCTCAACGCCCCGGGCGCTGGCGAATTCGGCTTCTTCCGGAATGATGTGGCGACAAGCTCCAGCTGGTCGGTCAAGATCGACCTCTCCAACTTCTCGCTCAGCTCCAGCTCGGTGATCGGCTTTTCCAACCTCGACGGCCGTGACTTGAACAGCCTCACACCAACCTTTGCGTCGATCGTTTTCCTGGATGCGCTGAATGCTCCCGTCTCCGTTTCATCCGCGACCTTTGTCGGCTCGTTCGACAATCAATGGTCCGGCTTGATCTGGGACTCGGACTCTCGCTTCGATCGTTCCACGGGGATCTGGGATGTCGTCCCCGGCAGCGGTGTGAGTTTCCCTGCGGGCAGCTACGCCGATGGGGTGGGAAATGCATTCTTCCTCACCAACTTGTCCCCTGACATCAAGAGCATCGTCTATACGAAGTCAGGTCTCACCGATTACTCGTATGACAGCACCCTGTTTTATGCCGGCAATGTGGCGATTCCTGAGCCATCGAGCGCCTTGCTGGTGAGTCTTGCTGGAGCGCTTTGTTTCGTGCGCCGCCGCAAGGATTGATTTTTCTGGAGCGCACGTTTCGGTAAATGGAAATGGTGCGGGGATCCACTCGGATTTCCCGCACCATTTCCGGTTTCCCTCTCCTATCTGGAGATCTGTTACTTACGCATCCAGCCGGAGGGCGGCTTTTTGCGCGGCGCTCTTCGCTTCGGTCTTGGCGCTATTGCCACCATCATCCGCAGTGAGGCGCATGCCTACGGGTTTCGAGACGCCGAATTCCTCCATCGTCACGCCATACATCACGTCCGCACGCGCCATGGTGCGCTTGGAGTGGGTGACGATGATGAACTGCGAATTGTCAATGAAGCGGTCCAGCACCTTGACGAAGCGATTGATGTTCGACTCGTCGAGCGGCGCGTCGAGCTCATCGAGCACGCAGAACGGGCTGGGCTTGATCATGTAGATCGAGAACAGCAGCGCTACGGCGGTCATCGAGCGCTCGCCACCGGATAGAAGCGTGATCGATTGCAGCTTCTTGCCGGGTGGTTTGGCGGTGATTTCGATACCGGATTCCAAAGGGTCGTTGGCATCGATGAGATTGAGGTCCGCCTCGCCCTTCTCGCCGAAGAGTTCCTTGAACATCTCGCGGAAGTTGATTTTGACCTGTGCGAAGGTCTCGGAGAAGAGTCGTTGGGTCTCGGTGTTGATGCGGTCGATGACTTCGAGCAGTTCGGCCTTGGAGTTGACCAGATCATCGTGCTGGTTCTTGAGGAAGTTATAGCGTTCTTCAAGCTCTTCAAACTCGTCGATGGCATCCAGGTTGACCGGGCCCATGGCATCCAGGCGGCGTTTGATGTCTGTGACGATGGACTCGACAAATTCCCAGTCCGGTTCGCCCGTCATCTCACCGGGGACTTCGATGTCGTCGCTGGTGCCGTCCACCACCACGGTTGGCATTTCGTCATCGTCGGAGTGTTCCTCGGAATCCTCGCCGGTGACGATGGATTGGCGGCCGCCGCGGCCTTGCAGCGCTTTTTGCGAAGCGATGCTGGTGAGCAGGGCGTGCGCGTCCGGCTCGAAGGTGGCGAGATCGATCTGGTGGCGCTCCTGAATGGTCGTCACGAGCGAATCGATGCGGAGGTCGAGTTTCGTGCAGGCGATTTCCTCGCGTCCTTTTTGTTCGGCAACCTTCGAGTGGTCTCGGCGGATGGCTGCTAGAACGGTTTCCGCGGTTTCAATCGCCTCTAACAAGGCCGTGCGCCCCTCCGAGCGGGTGTTGATTTCCACTTGGAGATCCTCCGCTTCCGCGCGGTGGGATTCGCATTCTTCAGAGAGTCGTGCGTTCTCCCCTTGGGCGGATTCGATGCGTTGGTTGAAGGCCTCGATCTCGGTCTCGCGGCGGATGGCCACGTCGCGGAGTTCGGAAAGCCTGGCCTCCATGGGCTTTTGTTGTTCCTCGGCGGATTGGCGAGCGCGGCGCTCAACAGCGAGTTCGGTCCGGAGTTCGTTCAGAGCTTCCACGATATCCAGCTCGCGGCGGACGACGGCGTCCGACTCGGATTGCAAGCGGCGTGCCTCATCTTCGAGTCCTTCCAAGCGCTCGCGCGCGGAGGCCAGCTCCCCTTCCATGTGCTCGCGGCTTTCCGCTGCGGCGCGCTCGCGGTTTTCCAACTCGCCGCGCTCCCATTTGACGTTCTCGTGTTTGGTTTCGAAATTTTCCACTTCGCGGGTGGCGAGGCTCAACTGGCCTTGCAGGGTGGAGAGATCGACTTTTTGGCGTTGCAGGCGCTCGCGTGATACTTCGACTTCTTCGCGGAGTTGCTCGAGCCGGGCTTCCAGCTCGGTGACGCGGTTGCGTGCCGCCGCGTCAGAATCCGTTAGGTCGGCGACTTCCGCCGCCAGCGAGCGGACTTCGTTTCGCAACTCAAGGACCGAGGTGCTGCCTTCCGCGCCGGTTCCGCCACGGAGCATTCCCTCGCCGGACAAGATCACACCTGCCAGAGTGACAAAGGTGATTCCCGGGAGAGAGCTTCTGAGGCGCAGCGCGGTTGCCAGATTGGGCACGATGAGGACCTTTTCCAAGAGCCGTTCGATCACATTGGAGATGCGGCTGTCAGACTTCACCCGATCGAGCGCCCAGGCGGTGGCTCCCTCGGGAAGCGACTCCATCTGGGTGCCGGCGGAGTGACCTACGAACGACTCAGGCAAAACGGCGGCGACGCCTAACTGTTTTTCCGTGAGGCGGGTGATGATCGCTTCCGCCATCGCCTGATCCTGGACCAGAACGGCTTGAAGGTGGGTTCCAAGCGCGGCCTCGATGGCGCGTGCGCACGAGTTGTCGGCTTCGATCAACGAGGCGAGCACGCCATGGACGCCGGGCTTGAAAAATTCAGGTTGGCCGAGGCCTTGCAGCACGTTTTGCGTTCCTTTTTCGAAGCCCTCGCCGCTCTCAACCAGTTGGCGGACCGCATCGTAACGCGCGGACCGCTGGGCGAGCAGCTTGTTCGATTCGACCGCCGCGGCGCGCGCGGCGTCCAGGTCGCCACGAGTGTGCTGGTAGCTGCGCTCGGAAGACTGGAAGGCTTCGGTGAGTTCGCCTAACATGGCTCCCGTCGCCTCGACCTCGCTGGCGATCCGGGCCTGTCCGGCGCGGAACTCTTCCAGCTCGAGGATGAGCCGTTGTTCTTCCTCGCCCAGTTGGCGTGAGCGTTCGCGATTGCCTTCGAGCTGGGCGAGTGCGCTTTCAATCTTGGCCTGCATGGAGGCGATGATGGTCTGCGTGCGGTTCGCTTCACCGCGGGTTTCGCGGAGCGCGGTCTCGATTCGCTCCCGTTCCTCGCGGGTGCCCTTGGTACGGGTTTCCTGCTCGGCGAGTTGGATTTCCTTTTCCGCGATGATCCGGCTGAGTTGGTCAAGCGCCTCGTTTGCAGCGGTGAATTCGAATTCCTGCTGCGCGAGTTTTTCCCGGGTTTCCGCGATGTCCTCGTGGTTCTGGCGGATGCGGGATTCGAGTTCCGCCTTGCGCTCGTCGTTGAAGGAAATGCGACCCGCCGCCGAGTTGAGCGCGTTGCGATGTTCGTTGAGGCGCTGCCGGAGCTCCGCCAGCTCGCCCTCGAAAATCCGGGCCGCCGTGCGAGCTTCGGTCACCGCCTCCTCCTTGGCGGGAAGCTGCATTTCCAACTCGGTGTCACGGACTTCCAAGCCGCGGATCGAAACGGTTAGCTCGTCGCGCTCGGCGGTGAGTTCGACAAATTTCCGATGCCCGAGATGGCAGTCAAGCACGCGGGTGTCCGCCGCGAGTGCCTGATAGCGGCGCGCCTTGGCGACTTGGCGGCGTAGCGAATTCATCCGGCGCTCCTGCTCGGCAAGCACATCGGAAACCCGCAGCAGGTTGGCCTCGGTGAATTCCAGCTTCCGCAGCGCTTCCTTTTTCTCACGCTTGAATTTCGTGATACCCGCGGCCTCTTCGAACACCGCGCGGCGCTCTTCCGGCTTGGAGGAAAGGATCTGGTCGATCTGTCCCTGCGCCATGATCGAGTAGGCCGTGCGGCCGATGCCAGTATCCATCAACAAGTCGTGGATATCCTTCAACCGGCAAAGTGTGCCGTTGATCCGGTACTCCGAGCGCCCGTCGCGGAAGACCCGGCGGGTGAGGGCGACCTCGTTGAAGTCCACCTTGAGTTGTGCTTCACAGTCGGCCATCGTCAAGGTGACTTCCGCCATGCCAAGCGGTTTGCGCTTCTCGGTGCCGTTGAAAATGACGTCTGCCATTTCTCCGCCGCGCAGCGCCTTGGCCGAGGTCTCACCGAGCACCCAGCGAATCGCATCGACCACGTTCGACTTGCCACAGCCGTTCGGCCCGACGATTCCGGTGACGCCCTGAGCGAATTCAAATACGGTTTTATCCGCAAACGACTTGAAGCCGTGGATTTCGAGAGTCTTGAGATACATTCAGATAGGAGTGTGGTTAGGGGTGACGCCCGAGAGGGAAGTGGGCGCGAAGACATTACCCCCGTCCGCAGGGGCTGCAATCCAGGAAACGGCAATCACACCAGATGTGGTGTTGAAATCACCGTTTAAGCACATCATGTTGTGGTTGTCGATCATTCGGAAGTCTGAAGTAAATTGCAGAACTGCCTTGTTCGAGTTGGAAGTCCCCCTTAAAAAGGGCCCATGCAAACGGTGAATGGGGCTCTGAATTCCAGGAAGCTCCAACGCATGTTGACCGTCGTGATCGGAACGGTCTGGGTGTTTCACGGGCTATACAGCAAGATTTCTGACGGGATTCCCCGCCACCGCCAGATCGTCGAGCGGATTCTAGGAGCGGAAGTCGCGGATCCCGCGACCTTGTTGATCGGGGGGCTGGAAGTTTTGTTAGGGATTTGGATTTTCACCGGATGGTGGCGCAAGCTGTGCGCGTTGCTTCAGACTTTGGCGCTGGTCTCCATGAACGCTCTCGAAATCCTGTTCGCCAGGGATTTGCTGATTTCCGCCTCAGGTATGGTAGCGCTCAACCTCACCTTTCTCTCGCTCGTCTGGTGCTGGGCGCTCTCTGCGGGAAAACCCATCTTCACGCGATGACCCACCACGCGGATTGGATCATGCCGCACACGGCGAACAATCCGGCGAGCCCGGCCCAGACCAAAGTGAACCACGCGTGCACGAATGACTCCATCCGCTTGCCCCGCCATAGTGCGGGCGGATAGACGCACCATTGGAAATACAGCCGGACGGCCCAGAAGGCTGAGATCGACCAGGTGATCCAAACGCCTGCCCGTGTCGGCTCGAGAAACAATCCCGGCTCGACCAGGCAGGGAAGCCCCATCAGCACCAGCACCAAACAGATGAAGAACGTGTGCACATGAAAAATCGACGCGTTCACAGGGCTGAGTCGTCGCGCGTCCTCAGCCCAGTTCAATCGCTTTCCTATCGGAATATGAAGAGCCGCCAGCAGGATCAATCCTCCACCCGCGATCCGCAACAGAAGTGTTAGAATGTCGATCATGAGTGCGTAATGACAAAAACACGAACCCAGGGAGTCACGTTGAATTCGTTCATGCCGTGAAGCCCCGCTTGTTGCCAGCATCTTTGCCAGCTCGCACGGGAATGAAAATGCAAAAAGCCGGGACCAAAGGCGATGAGGTTCGCCAGATCCCGGGTGTGTTCAGCGAGCACCACCCGGCCACCCGTCCTCAGGCAGCGCCTGGCTTCTCGAAACCACGCGCTGCGCTCGGCTTCAGTTCGCAGTTCATGAATGGCCAAGAGCCCGAAGACTACATCGGCAGATGCGGATGCGACGGGCCATTGATCGTATGCCGCCGCCTGGGTCGCGGCGGTGGGTGGGAAGCGCTTCCTGGCCCGGCGGATCGAGGCCTCGCTCATCAAGACCGGATCGTAGTGATCCAGCACGACCCACTCGGCGCCCGGGTGGCGTGCCTGCAAGTCCTGGGAGGTTTCATCGAACCCGGAATGACAGAAAATGATGCGCTGTGTATCAACACCTGAAAGAGCGCGCGACAACCATTTCCAGCGGTAAAGATCCGAGCGATCATAGACCTGATGGGAAACCGCCAGTGAACCGATCAAGAAATAAAGTGCACCCGCCATGGCCACGCCAAGCGCACCCAGCACCCACGGCGAGTCGCTGGCAAGAGCACCCCAGACGCCGAAACTGAGGACCAGCACCGCGACCAGATAGAAGGGCCAATTGAATCTAACAATCGTCCACATTCCCTGCCATTTCCCACGCTCGTTCATGGCAGCCCCCCGGTCTGAATGATACGCCCCTTGTTCCAGCGGTAGTCGATGTTCTCCACCGCGAAGGCGTTGGCGAGGATCGGCTCCACCGCTTGCAGCGGCCCCTCGTCGAAGAGTCCCACCCGCCAATGCCTGACCTGCACCGGACGAGGCACCCAATCGGTGCGTGTGCCTTCGATGACCACGAATTTGCCATCCGCCCCGGGGCTGAAGGTAAAGGGCATAGGGCCGGCAAACCTTCTCGCCGTCCGCCAGTCTGGAAATGGCGAGCCGGGCGGCAAACCGGCGTTGGGAGTCTGTGAATCGAATGTTAGATCCAAGGTGACCTCTCCATCCGGCAGTGATGTTAGAACTCGGGTATCCGGCCCGGTTTGCGTGATTTGCAACTTCGCGAAACGGTATTGGTAGCCCGTCATGAGATTACCGAGAGCGACCATCCGCCGCTTGTCGGTCTCGCTGCGGATGATCTTCAAGCCACGCAAGTTGCGGCCGGATTCATCGCGTAGACGGGTGAAGATCCGGTATCCTGCTAGAAAAAAATCCTGTCCTAGAAATTGCGGAAATCCAGCGGGCCGCAATTGCCGAGTCCAGACCAAGGCGGCAGTGACAAAGCCGAAGCCATCGTAAGCATCGATTTCCAGCCCTGGCGGAACGAGCGGCTTGAGCGTGGATTCCGGGAATGCGAAGGAAATCGCGACCACCCGTTCCAAGTTCGCCCGGACGGGAAACGGGTGGTGTTTCAGGAATGATGTCATCGGTGGGCTGTCGCTACTTCTTGTCCTTGGCTCGTTGGAACCTCGCGCTGCGCTTGGACTCTTCGACCGCGGGTGGCGCGGTGAATTCGCTTTGGGTTGCCGGTTTGGGGAGGATGAGCTCCTTCCCGGCCTGCTTCGGTTTGAGGATCTTGATGCGGGGCTCTCGTGCGGCGCGTTTGGGGAGGGCGAGTTGCGGCAGTTTCCAACCGGTCCGGGCAAGCAGAGAATCTGTTAGAACCAGCAATACCAAGGCGATGCCAAGCGGCAGCCGCAGCGAGGTTTCCGCGATGAAGGGTGGACGCAGCCAGGCCTTGGAGAGATCCAGCAGCTCGCGGCCGCTGGTTTGGCTCGAGGTGGCGCGCAACTCGCTCAGGCGTTCCGGCTCGAAGGACCACTCCACGGAAGAACCCACGCTCAGCGGGCCGAAGGGCAGGGTACTCTCCCCCACTTGCACCGCTCCACGGATGACACTGCCCTCCTCCAGATCTCTTGTTAGGGAAAAATGTCCGGGCGCGATCCGCCGCCAGGCAAGATCCCGGGTGACGCCGCCGACATCATCGCGCAGCCGGACCTTGGGGGGCATGACCGCGAGTTTCTGCGACCACTCGGCGCTGTCATACATCAGATCCAGGGTCAGGCGGGTTCCATCCAGCCGATGCCTCAGGGCGATGCCCGGCGGGGTATCCTCCCCCATCAGGAAACGTCCCATGGTTTGCAGGAAATCCCCATAACCCGGCCACGTCCGCGCCGTTTCCGAAAACTCTCCGCCTAACGGAAATGAAACCGCCGCGCTGCGCCCCAGCCCCCGCCGTGCATGGGCGACGAGGGGTGCGAGGTATTCGTCCATGGAGACCAAGGAGACCGTCGCATCCTCGCGGGCATAGGACAGGTTATAGCCATCGACCTGTTTGAACCAATCCACCGGCTTGGGTGAGATCTCCGCCCAGCGCCCGGTGGCCTGTGCGCCGACGGGCTGCTTGATGAAGGCCGAGCGGGCGATGGTCACCGTTTCCTGCGCGAAAATCTTCGGGATATCCATCGGTTGGTCCGAGAAGAACATCCGGCCATTTCCCAGCTTGGCGATATCGACTAACAGCGCCGAATCCGCATCGTGATCGGTGCCCAGGCCGATGACGGAAATGGTCGCGCCGTTGTCGGTCATTTCCTGGATGAGATTCTTGTAGTCGCCGGGTTCTTCGGAGTCGTTGGCATCTGAAAACAGAATGACGTGACGGGTTCCGGCGGGTGACTTTTTCAACTCATCCCATGCGGCTTTGAGCCCGGCATAAACATAGATCCCGCCGCCAGAGGATTGGATTTTTCTGACCCGGGTCTTGAGCTCGTTCTTTTTGTTTTCAATCCGCGTGAGAGGGATGGTCTTGGTGGGTTCGCTGTCCACCGCGAAGACGGTCACCTGATCCATGGGGCCCATCAGTTCAATGGCGTTGGCGGCACCGGAGTTGGCGAGATCCATTTTTTCCATGCCGCCGGCCACTTGCACGCTCATCGAGCCCGAGCGGTCCATCACCACGGCCAGCGCTACGGCAAGCTTGCGGTGCTCGGATTTCAACTCCATGGAGACAGGCAGCAGCGCGTCGATGGGCGACTGGAAATACCCGCCCGACCCGAACGAGCGCTCACCGCCCACCATCATCAGGCCGCCGCCTTGTTCTTTGACGAAGAAATCGAGCGACTTCATGAAGTCGGTAGGCACCTCATGGGCCGGGAGGTTGTTGAGGATGACCGCCCGTGCGCCAGCCAGCAGGCCGGGTTTGAGCTTGCCGGGATCTTCGATCGTCTCGACGGTGAAATCCAAAGCGGTTAGAGCCTTGGCGATCGGATCGTCCTGATAGCGGGTTGCGAGGAGGATGCGGGGCCCGCCGGTGATTTCGATCCAGCGCTTGGCGCGGTTGTTGCCCGGGTGGGCGTCGTTTTCCGGGCGGATTTCCGCTTCGTATTCAAAACCGCCGCCGCGGGCGATGCGGTCGGTGAACTCGACCGTCGCCCGCCCGTTGACCAAGGTCACTGAAGACTCGGTGAGCGTCTGGCCATTGCGCCGGAGGATGAGGGGCAAGGTGGAGTTGGCAAGACCCTTGACCGTGATCGAAATCAAAAATGGCTCGCCCACCTGGACCCGCTCGGGGAAGCCGATGCGGGTGATCCGGGAGTCGTTGTCCATTTTCTCGCGGATCACCCGGAAATCCAAGGGAATCCCGCGGGCCTGCATCTGGGCGGCGGCCTCCTGAAGCGGCTCGGTGGCATAACCATCGGTGAAGAGTAGCACTCGCGATGGGCGCTTCTCGTCCACCTGCGCGGCGATGGATTGCAGGGCGAGGCCGGTTTTGGTGAGTTTCCGCGAACCGGTGAAGGAAGAGCCATCGGCACCGACTTCCGCCACCTCGGCGGCGTAGTTGATGAAGTGAAGCTGGTCGCGGTGGCTGGGCTTGGAGGATTCGAGCAAGCGCTTCCACTCCGGCAGCCCTTTGTCGATGAGGTCCTCCGTGGAATCGGAGCGGTCTAACAAGACGTAGAGATCGAGTGAGTTTTGTTGATGCTGGATGACCGGCTCGGTGAGCGCGAGGATGGCAAGTAAGAGCAGAATCAAGCGCAGTGGTGACTGAAGCCGCAAGCCACGCCAGAACCACCCGAGCAAGGCGAGCGCTGGAACGAGGAGAAAATATTCCGGGGCGGTGAAAGTCATGAGCGGGCGGGTGGTCTTTCCACTGCGGAGGAGAGTAGAGACCGGCCAGTGGATTCGCAATGGTCAATCGTCACTCGCTGATCCGAGGATCGCGCGGGCGGGATTGAAGAGGGAAATTCCGACCGCCATGATTCAACCCGGCGGCGTGGCAGCCTGCCCGACACCCAAACAACGCACTGGGACCCCCGCGGCCCCAAGCGAAGAAGGCAAAGGCCATTTCATGCCGGAATCCGTAGCGATGCCATTTGCCAAAAGCCATTCACGGAACTCCAAACCCCAAGGTGGGGCGAACCCGCAGTGAGTCAGAGGACCACCCTTTTGAGAAGGGATTTGTGGATTTGGAGGAATTTTACAGAAGACTCAGAAATCAAAAAACCGACTTGTCTTCAATCGATCGCGGAAAACAGAAGTCTTCATCACTCATGGATCACCCGTGGAATCCGAGTCATCCATAAGTTCTAACTGCGGATTCCGGGGTAAAAAATACCCCGGCTCTCCGGGGGAAGAGCCAGGGCTTGGCGGGGGGAGGTAATGCTACGATCAAGGAGTCACCACGACGTTCAGGCGCGCGAAGATCTTACCTCCCGCGTCTGGCGCGGGAATGGTGGCAGTGATGAAACCACCGGCGGTCGTTGATGCGAGCGTCGTCCAAGTTACCAGATCAGGCGAGGTTTGGATGATTCCTGTGACGCCCGTTGCGGTGGCGCTTACCGGGAAGGATAACAAGCGATTCGCATCAGG
>ERZ1022724.142-NODE-142-length-17808-cov-19.712387_pt1 | contig 17808 bp, 8 predicted proteins | sample MGYA00521091_ERZ1022724 | MGnify/ENA primary metagenome ERZ1022724 (study PRJEB33162, sample SAMN09537610) | freshwater metagenome | isolation source: freshwater | place: Canada:Alberta | collected 2017-07 | study: EMG produced TPA metagenomics assembly of the... | reverse complement strand
CGTTGTTGTTGAGATCATTCCATACCTGGTTGCCGATGCTGGCTCCCGCATAGAATCCGAAGTCAAGCGTGTTGTCCGTTTCACCCACTGCCAGCGCGATGACCGGCGAGGTGACGACGGTTCCAACGCCACCGGCTTGAGATCCGTTGTCGTCGTTGTTGATTTGGTTGTCCAGTGTTACCGTGGTCCCGCTCGACAGCGGGAAACCCGCAGGCGGATTGAGGATGACTAACTGGTAGTTGCCGTTTGGCAAGCCACTGAAGCTGTAGATGCCGGAGGCATTCGTGGTGCTGATCGTCGGCTGGATCCCGGCAAGTCCAAGATTGCTGTCGATGTCGTTGCCACTGCCATCCCGCAAGGTAACCACCACGTTGGCGATTCCCACTTCCGCTCCATCCAGCAGGCCGTTGTTGTTCAGATCATTCCATACCTGATTGCCGATGCTGGCTGGCTGATAGTAACCGGCATCAATGGTAAGATTGGATTGTCCACCGGTCAACGTGATGTTCGGAGTGCGACCCGATCCTACATTTGCATCGCTATCAGAGACATCGGCTCCTTGATCAGAAACGGTTCGATCGTAGCCCGCGACAGAATCGAAAACGACATAGTAGGTTCCGGGCATCAGGTTGACAAAAGAATAGACTCCATTCGCCCCTGTGGTGGTCGTTCCCACAATGGTGTTGTTGGCCGCATTATAGACGGAAACGCCAACATTGGCCAGACCTGGCTCAACGGAGTCCTTCTGCCCATTTGCATTCAGATCATTCCATACAAGATCTCCGATGCTTACCGGAAGCGTGTAACCAAAGTCAATATCTGTTCGTGTCTGGTTCGCAGACACGAAGAATGTGGCAGCATTGTCAAGTTCTCCAACCGCGTCGCTAGTCTGCACCATTCCCACAGGGAGCGTACCTGGAACCACTCGGGCGGTGTAGGTTCCTGGCACCAAGTTACCAATCGAGTAGGCCCCTGATGAATTGGTTACAGCCGTGGGCTCGGTGGCACTGTCATAAGTGCCGTTACCATTGATATCGACATAGACCCGCACACCGGCGATTCCCAGCTCTCCCGCATCCTGAACCCCATCGGCGTCGATGTCATTCCAGATAAAATCACCGAAGGCTGCAGATGCCCGATAGCCGAAATCCACATTGACCGCATCTTCGCTCACCGTCAGATTCCGGGCAGCTTCGTGGGTGGAACCTGTTCCCAATCCGTCAAGATCGAAGGTCTGATTGGATCCTTGCGGCAAGGTGCTGATTTCGACTCTCACATTATAAGATCCCGCAGGAAGGTTATCGATCCGATAAAAGCCATTAACATCGGTGATTGCGAACCGTTCAACCCCTTGGTTGAACAAATTGTTATCGTTTGAATCAATATAGACGAGGACGCCTTCAATGCCCGGCTCCCCCGCATCCCTGATGCCATCACCATTCCGGTCATTCCAGACCAAATCACCGATGCTGGCGTCATTCCGATATCCAAAATCTACGTCCGTGCGACTTGAACCACTGATTACGACTGAAGCCGTGTGGTCATTCGCTGGACTGGTGAGGTCAAAAGTCTGCACAAAGCTCGGCGGCAATGTTGAGGGAACGACTCGAACGGTGTAGGTTCCATTAAAAAGGTTACCAATCGAGTAAGCGCCGCTGGCATTGGTAAGGGCTGATGGCTCGTTGGCCTCAAACAGCCCGTTGTTATTCGAATCAATAAAGACGCGAACGTTCTGGATCCCGGCTTCGCCCGCATCCTGCACGCCATCACCATCAAGGTCATTCCAAACAAAATCCCCGATGCTCAGATTCCCGCGATAGCCAAAGTCCACGGTGCCACGATGTTCTGCAGCAAGCAGGGTGACCGAGGCTTCATGATCAAGGGTACCATTCAGGTCGAAAGTCTGAGTAGTACCGACAGGGAGGCTAGTGGTATCCACCCGCACCGTATAGGTGCCCGGGTTGAGATTGCCGATGTAATAGACTCCATCGCCAGAAGTGATCGTGTTAGGTTCACCCACATCAAAAACATTGTCATTATCCAGATCGATATAGACACGCACTCCATTGATGCCCGGCTCGCCGGCTTCCTGCACTCCGTCATTATCACGATCCAACCACACCCGGTCGCCCACGCTGGCCCCGATGCGGTAGCCGAAGTCGGCATCCACCCGGTCTTGAGCGCCCGCCAAAGTGACTGTCGCGACATGGGCGGTCGCATTACCATCCAAATCATAGGTCGGGCCATAGCCTACATTCACGGCAGCAATGTCCGCAGAATCCACCCGCACGGTGTAGGTGCCGGCTACAAAGCCTGAGAGTAAATATCTTCCATCACTCGCGGTAGTGCTACGAGGTTCACCAGAGTCCCAAACTCCATTGTTATTCAGGTCAGCAAAAACATCCACGTTCGGGATTCCAAGCTCTCCCGCATCCTGCACACCGTCGCCGTCGAGGTCATTCCAAACCAAGTCACTGATGCTGCCGAAGATGATATCCGTCCATTGAATGGGAATCACCAATCCGTAAGGTGAAATTTCGATATTTCCGGTATTGGTGATACTAGCGCCTGATAGTGCCGCGTAGGGTTTTACCGCCGCCTTGAAAACCACCTGCAATTGCTGTCCGGGTTGGATTTGTCCTGGAACGGACAATCCAGTCCCATCAAGCGGAAACGGTGTCCCCGATGAATTATCGGACACATTCACCCATGCCTGCCATGCTCCGCCGACACTGAAGCGATAGCGGGTGGAACCTGGCACATAGGTCACGTCCGCTGGCAACGTATCAACGACGCCAAATGGCCCGGGAATGGTAGCGCGTGCATTGCTGACGGTGCGGAGGTCATACTCCAGAGTATCGCCCGCACTGACATGACCATCGCCATCCGCATCTGTGGCGAGATTGGAAATTTTTCCCGCGTCGCCCTCGCGCAGGGGTGGGATCAGGGATGCCACATCCAATCCGGGTTGACCGGCGCTGGCCACTAATGGGTCCTGCCCCCACACTGCGGCGATTCTCACACTTGGGTTCAGAGTGTAAACCAACATGCCGCTCTGATCGCCATCAGGATCGAAGAGTTTCCTCTGTTCGAGTTCTCTCAGACTCAGCAACTCGTCGTATTTGTTTCCGTTGGGATCTGTGAGAAGACCGGCATTATCGCCATTGTAGTCCACATAGACGGCTTCCTGGGTGTTGCCATTGCCATAAGTGGTGATCCAGATCGGGTTGCCATTTTCGGTGAGGCCCGAGGCGGAATATGGATCCCGACCGATCCCGAGGCTGACCAGCACCTGAGTGGTGAGTGACGGCCTGCCGACAAGGGTGAAGCCACCATCCCACGCTTGATTCCCGCCTGAGGCGGCGTCCGCATCGATCGCACTGAAGGCGTAAAATACCGGGGGCGTGGCACCTGTCGTGTAAAAGCGATAGGCACCGAAGTGATTGGTACCATTGGCCGGGAGCATCACGACCCTGGCATTTCCGCCCGCTGGAACGCTTACCGTTGCGGTCGTGTAAGCAGTGGCGCTGCTGCGGTAATCGTATGAAACAGTGATCGCCGAGGCTCCCGGATTGTAAACAAATGTCACGGTGGCATCGGCTGCCGGAGTTGTGACGGGCGCAAGATAGTCCGAACTCCAGCGATTTACAGGTAAAAGGGATGTGTCCCGACTTGCATAGTTCGAGCCGATGGTTCCGGTAAACAATATGACCTGCACGGGATTATTGGACAGCACCCGTGCACCGACATTCACGGTGTCTCGGTAAACCGTCTCGCCCTCTGCAAGCACGACGGTTTCTTCAAAGACCCCATTGTTGTCCCGGTCAATCTGGACACTCGCACCACCCCGCCCCGCCATGATGGTCATCGCTGCGTAATCGAACACATTTTCGTCGAAGGTTAAATTACCCGCTGCTGCTGATTGGGGCATATTCACTCCAACCGGACTTCGGTATTCAGTCCCCCAGAAGCCGCGCTCGAAGACCTCGACGCTCCCGGCCAGCAGGGTGTTGGTCCCCCCGGGGAAACTGGTCTTTGTCACAGAGATCGGCTTGAAGGAGGCGATTTTATCCCGCGCATCATAATCCAGCACCGATTGCGTCGTGGTGGATACCACGAAATTCCGCAGGTTGAAAACCGTGCCCGCCGCGATCAGGTCGCCAGCGTTTCCCGGCGGATAGCCGTTCGCCGAGTTACCATCACCAAAAATCAAAGTGCTCGCCTGTTTCGGATTGGTGATATCCTGCTCATACCCATCCTCCCAGTGATCGTAATAAACAACCGTGTTATCCGTCGCGGCGGATAAAGTCACAAAAACCCCGATCGGATCGACCGCTACGGCGTTGATCGCACTGAAGGCCGTCAACTGCTGGTCTTCCGGAAATGGAACGTAGAAAACCTGCGTCGGCGGCGGATTGGCGGCTTGCAAGGAGGACGAGAGGACAAGCGCGCACAGGACGGGCCTGACCCAAAGGGACATCGGGGTATTCATTTTCAAACGGTGTGATTGGGACTGAGGATCACGATTTTGCTGATTTAAATTTTCGCAAATTGAATGTCGTTGCCGATTAATTATTAAGATTTGTTTATGAAATCAAGATTTTTTTAAAGATTCCCTTCCGCTGGATACCTAATCGTAAAAAAATCCGATTTGGCGTGGGTAAATCACCAACCGCTTGCCCTCTCCCCCCGCTTCGCTAAGGTGCGGGCGCGAGATGTCAGATTCCTTCGTTCACCTTCACCTTCATACTGAGTTTTCCCTATTGGACGGCATGATCCGCACCAAGGATCTCGCCAAACGTGCCAAAGAACTCGGAATGCCCGCCGTGGCCATGACCGATCACGGGAATCTCTACGGCGCGATCAAGTTTTACCAGGATTGCAACAAAGCCGGGGTCAAACCGATCCTTGGCTGCGAAATCTACCTTGCTCCCGGGTCGATGGAGGACAAGCGCGAGGTCGTAGGCCGCAAGCGCGCCACGCACATGACCCTGCTTGCCGAGACCAACGAGGGCTGGGAAAATCTCAGTAAACTCGTCTCCAAGGGGAACCTGGAAGGACTCTATTACGGCAAACCCCGCGTGGATCGGGAGGCGCTGCGGGAGTTTTCAAAGGGCATCATCTGCCTCACCGGCTGCATTTCCGGTCCGGTAAATGAGTGGCTGCGTGCGGGCGACGAGGAAAAAGCCCGTGAAACCCTCACCGAGATCGTCGAAATCTACGGCAAGGAGAACACCTACGTCGAGATCCACAATCACGGACTCGAACCCCAGCGCCTCGTCACCCCTTCCCTGCTCAAGTTCGCCAAGGAAATGGACCTCAAAGTCGTGGCCGCCAACGACGTGCATTTCCTCAACAAGTTCGACCACGAGGCCCACGACGTCATGATCTGCATCGGCACGGGAAATCTCGTCATCGATGAGAATCGCATGCACTACTCCCCGGAAGTCTATTTCAAGACCGCCGAGCAGATGCGCGAACTCTTCGCCGACGTCCCCGGCGCCTGCGATGCCACCCTGGAAATCGCCGAGCGCTGTAACGTCACCATCAAACTCGACTCGACCAGCTCCGAGAAATACCCGCAATACGGCACCCCGGATGGCAGCCCGCGCGAGGAGTACCTCATGAAAGTCTGCCGCGACGGCCTGGTCAAACGCTACGGTGCGGAAAAAGCCGCCACCCCGGAAATCGCCGACCGCCTCAAATACGAAGTCGACACCATCAACCAGCTCGGCTTCGCCTCCTACTTCCTCATCACCGCCGATTTCATTCAATGGGCGCGCGACAATGACATTCCCGTAGGCCCGGGCCGGGGCTCCGCCGCAGGCTCGCTGGCCTCCTACGCCATGGGCATCACGGATATCTGCCCGATGCGCTTCGGCCTGTTGTTCGAGCGATTCCTTAATCCCGAGCGCGTCAGCCCGCCCGACGTCGACATCGACTTCTGCCAGAGCCGCCGTGCCGAGGTCATCGCCTACGTGCGTCGGAAATACGGGGAACGTTGCGTCTCCCACATCATCACTTATGGAAAACTAGGCGCCAAAAGCGTGCTCCGTGACGTCTGCCGCGTCATGGGAATCTCCTACGGCGAGGGCGACCGCATCGCCAAAATGATCGAAGCCAAGCCGGATACCAAGCTCCAGGCGGAATACGACGCCAAGCCCGAGCTCAAGGAGCTCATCGAGAGCAGCAGCACCTATCAGCAACTCTGGAGCTACGCCACCAAGCTCGAAGGACTCGCCCGCAACGTCGGCGTGCACGCAGCTGGCGTCGTGATCGGCGACCGGTCGTTAGACGAGCACGTCCCCCTCACCCGGGGAAATGAAGGGGAAGTCGTCACCCAATACGACATGAAGGCCATCACTGATGTGGGTCTTCTCAAAATGGACTTCCTCGGGCTCAAGAACCTCACCGTCATCCACGAGGCCGTGGAACACATCCGCAAGCACACCCCGGACTTCTCCATCGAGAAGGTCTCGCTGGAAGACTGGAAAACCTTCGAACTCCTCAACCGTGGCGAGACCATGGGCGTTTTCCAGTTAGAGTCCGGCGGCATGGTCGAGACCTGCCGCAAGTATGCCATCGAGAAAATCGACGACATCATCGACCTTCTCGCCGTCTATCGCCCCGGAGCCATGCAGTTCATCGACCAGATGCTCGACGTAAAAAAAGGCCGCACCCGCGCGATGTATGAACACCCCTTGTTGGAAAACGTCTGCGGAGACACCTTCGGGGTCATGATCTATCAGGAGCAGGTCCAGAACGCCGCCAAGGTGCTTGCGGGCTACTCGCTCGGTGGTGCCGACCTGCTCCGCCGCGCGATGGGTAAAAAAGATCCGGTGGAAATGGAGAAACAACGCGCCAAATTCGTCGAAGGCGCGGAAAAGACCAACAACATCGGAAAAAAACTCGCGGACCAGATCTTCGATAAGATCGCCATGTTCGCTGGCTATGGATTCAACAAATCCCACTCCGCCTGTTATGGCCACATTTCCTATTGGACGGCCTACCTGAAGGCGAATCATCCCGTCGAGTTCATGTCGGCCCTGCTTTCCAACGAAATCCACAACACGGACAAAATCGGCGTCTTCGTTTCCGAGTGCCACCGGATGGGAATGGAAATCCTGCCGCCGGATTTGAATGCCTCGCAGCTGCGCTTTTCTCCCGAGACCCTCCTGAATGGCTCCAAGGGAATCCGCTACGGCCTGGCCGCGATCAAGAACTGTGGCGAAGGCGCCATGGCCGTCGCCATCCAGGACCGCAACCAGAACGGCCCGTTCACCTCGCTCGATGACTTCGCCTCGCGACTCGACTCCAAGGTCGTCAACAAGCGCATTCTCGAAAACCTCGCCAAGGCTGGCGCTCTTGACTGGACGCAGGAAACCCGCGCCGGAATGTGTGCCCGGCTTGAGCAAGTCGTGGCATCCGCCTCGTCCGCCCAGCGTGACCGGGCCTCAGGACAGGTTTCCATGTTTGATGCCATGGATTTCGCGGCTCCGGCCTCGAAATCAAAATCCAAGCGCACATCCGAACCCACCGTGGAAGAGTGGAGCAAGGACGAGCGCCTCGCCCATGAGAAGGAGTTGTTAGGATTCTATGTTACCGGCCATCCGCTTGATAAATTCCGCAACGTCATCGACTCTAACAAATACCGCCGCCTCGGCCTGATCGATGATCTCGATCTATCCAACCCCCGCGAGCGCTTCCCCTTCGCCGGGATGGTGCGCTCGCTGGATGCCAAGACCACCAAGACTGGCAAACCCTTCGGCGTGCTAGTGCTGGAGGACTTCACCGGCAGCGCGGAAATCATGCTCTGGGGCGAGACCTTCGTCCCCGCGCGCGACGCAGGACTGCTGGAGCCCGGCAAAATCATCAAACTCAAAGGAGCCATCCAGGTGGACGACCGCACCGGGGGCCGCCGCATCACGGGAAACGAACTCTCCGAGCTCAAGCCCAAGCGCGTCTCCGCCAATCAACAAGGACCGCTGGAACTGATGCTTTGGACCACCCGTCACAGCGAGCGCGACCTCATCGAGATCAAGCTCGCCCTGACCAATCACCCCGGGAACACCCCGGTCCTGCTGCATTTCCAAAACAGCGCCGGGCGCCGCGTCACGGTTGCCGCCGGCCCATCTTACCACGTCAAGCGCACGGACGACCTTGAAGAGGCTCTCGGACGCTGGATCGAAGATTGAGCCCCCCCCTCCCATGAACTCCATCATCCTCGAAATCTCGCTGGTCCTGGTCCTGCTCCTGGCCAACGGCCTGTGCGCCATGACCGAGATTGCGATCGTCTCCTCGCGCAAGGGCCTGCTGCGAGGCATGGCCTCTTCTGGAAATGCCGGCGCAGCCAAGGCCTTGGCCCTCTCCGAGTCCCCGAACCGCTTCCTCTCCACCGTGCAGATCGGCATCACCCTGGTGGGAATCGTCGCGGGGGCCCTGGGCAGCGGCAAGGTGGCTGCCCGCTTGGCGGAGGTCCTCGCTCCCCTGCCCTTTGTGGGAAACTACGCCGCGCCCCTCTCCCTGGCGCTTGTCATCACCCTTCTCACCTACCTGTCCCTCGTGATTGGCGAACTCGTTCCCAAGCGTCTGGCGATGAAGTTTCCAGAAGCCATCGCCAGCGCCATGGCCGCCCCGATGTCCGCACTTTCCACCGCTGCCTCACCGGCTGTTTCCCTGCTTTCCTGGTCCACGGGGGGCTTGTTGAGGCTGTTCGGTATCCGGGAGGAAGACTCCAGCGAAATGTCACGGGATGAACTCACGGTCCTGGTCAGACAGGGAATGGTCGCCGGCTCGATCAATCGCACGGAATCCAGAATGATGGAAGGCGTCATCAATTTTGAAAAACTCGTCACTTACGACATCATGATCCCCCGCACGCGATTCACATGGATCGAGCAAAGCGCGCCGCACGATTCCGTGAGTAAAGCGGTGATGACAAGCACCCACGACGTCTTCCCCGTCTATCAGGACCGCCGGGACAACCTCGTGGGCGTGGTCTCCATCAAGGATATCTACGGCCAGCTCTCCTCCGGGGGAACGGTTTCACTTGAGAAAATCATGCAGCCGCCGCTGTTGGTCCCCGAGATGCAGAAGGCGAGCAAGCTGCTCGAAGAGTTCCGCAGAACCGGCCAACGCGCAGCCTTCGTCATCGACGAGTTCGGCAGCGTCATGGGAATGGTCACCTTGATCGACCTGATCGAGACCATCATCGGCGACGTCCCCTCCCGCGAAGAGCAGCTCGCCATGCCGATTCAAAAACGCGAGGACGGCTCATGGCTCATCGATGGCTTGTTTGAAATCGAAAAACTGTCCCAACATCTCGACGGCTTCGACCTTCCCGAAGGCGGTGGTGACGAGTATCAGACGATCACCGGTTGGTTCCTCAGGGAATTGGAGCGAATGCCCAAGGAGACCGACAGGATCCACTCGGGTGAATGGACCTTTGAAGTGATCGACATGGACGGCAGCCGCCTGGACAAGGTGTTAGCCACGAGAAGCGGGGATCAAGTCCCCGAGCGCACGCTCTAAAGTCGGATAGCGGAAACGAAACCCATCCGCCTCGAGCGCCAAGGGCAGCGCCCTTTGTCCGGCAAGCAGCGCTCCACCGAAGCCTCCCAGCGCGATCTTCAACGCGAATCCCGGTGCATGACAAAACGCCGGCCGCCGCACCGCCGAGGCCAGTTTGCGGGTAAAATCCACGTTTCTCTCCGGCCCCGGAGCTGTGCCATTGACCGCCCCCGCCAACGTGGAAGATCCCACAGCATGCACGATGGCCGCGCGCAAGTCCGCGACATGGATCCACGGCATCCATTGATTTCCTGACCCCAGCTTCCCGCCGACACCCAGGTTGAAGACCCGCATCAGTTTTTGAAATGCCGCGCCCTCTTGTCCGAGCACGATTCCAATCCTCAACCGCACGACCCGGACTCCGAGCGCCTCGGCCTCCATCGCGGCCGCTTCCCACGCACCGCAAAGATCCGCCAGATAGCCCTCGCCACGAGGGGCCGCTTCTCCCAAGACCTCATCCCCACGGTCGCCATAGATTCCGACCGCCGAGGCATTCACCAACACCCGGGGACGCTCGACAGCCGGCAGCTTGGAAATGGCGGCCACCACCCGGTTGGTCAGCCCGACCCTGCTTTCGTGAAACCTCCGCTTGGACTCCGCAGTCCAGCGGCGGTCAATCGGCTCGCCCGCCAGATTGATCACCACGGAATGCCCCGCCAAATCCAACTGCTCCACGCCTTGCCAGGCAGCCACGCCCGCCACCTTGCCTGATCCCGCGCGGCTGATCCCCGTGGTGGACATCCCCGCAGTTGCCAACAAAGTCGGCAAACCCCGCCCAACAAATCCTGTAACCCCAAGGATGGCAGCTTTTTCCATGATTTCCATTGCAGAACCTTAACACATGATCGATTCAAACAAAGCCGATTTCAGGGTATTTCACGCACGGCATTCAGACTTTACTTCATAGAGGGAAAATTCTTTGCTTCACCCGATGTTGAACACTCGGTTTTGGGTCATTTTCCCCTGTCTGTCTCTGGCGATTCTTGCCCAGGAAGCCCAGATCCTTCCCGAAGAAGCCGCAGTGGGTCCTCCCGTGGATATGATCACCCCCGTGCCCGCGCCACAAATCCCGCTCGGAACCTTGGGCGCGGCCCCCATCGCCATCCCCAAGAACCTCGTCATCAGCAACTACGGCGGCGGCAGCATCGAAGGCGTCAGAGACGTGGGCGTGCGCTACGCCGGTCCTGGAGTCAAAGTCACCGGCGACAGCGGCTTGGAACTCTTCTCCGACAGCGTCCTGGTCGATTTCAAAGCCCAGACCGCCACGCTCGAAGGCAACGTCAGCATCTATCAGGGAAACATCCTGCAACGCGGCGAACGTGCGGTGTATTATTACGAAAAAAAGTTTCTCGACGCCAGCGGCCTGCGGGTATCGCTCGATCCCATCCTTCTTGAAGCCGGAAAATTCACCGCCGAACAAAGAGGCGGCAAAATGGTCTTCACCGGCGAGGACGCTGGCATCACCACCCACGATGTCCAAGACCCAGAATACTGGATCCGCGCCCGTAAAACCACCATCTTTCCGGGCGAAAAGATCGTCTTCAACGACCTGAAACTCATCGCCGGCGATACCCCGGTCTTCTGGCTGCCCTATCTCAGCCAGCCCCTCGATGCCGAGCTCGGATACCATCCGCTTCCAGGTGCCCGCTCCAACTGGGGCCCCTACCTGCTCAACACCTACGGCGTCATGCTGGGCGGAGACTACAATCCGGAGACCGGGGAAAACGAAAACGCCTGGCTCCTCTCACGCTGGCATCTCGACCTCCGCTCCAGACGCGGCATCGGCGCAGGGGTGGACTTGGTGGACACCCGCGTGCCAAACACCGATGAGCTCTCAGGACTCAGCCTCTACCACATCTACGACTTCGGGTCCAATATCGAGCTTTTCGGCATCCCCCGCGACACCGTGGACCCGAACCGCTTCAGCATCGAACTCAAGCACCGCCTACCACTCGAGCTCGAAGACTCCGCCGACTGGAGGCTGGACTCCAACCTCACCATTCTCAGCGACGAGTATTTCCGCGAGGATTTTGATGTCGCCAGCTTCCTGACCGACCCATCCCCGGACAACACCATCGGTCTTTACCGCCGTGATGATGACTCCTTGCTCTCCTTTCTCACACGCTACAGGGTCAATGATTTCTATCAGGCGGACACGCGTCTGCCTGAGGTTTCATTCGACCAAGCCAGAAGCCCCCTGTTCGGCTTGCCCATCCTCCATGAAGGGAAATCCTCACTGGGATTCATCGGAGAACAAGCGGCGGACTTCACCACCCAGACGGTGGTCAACCCCCTGATGCAACTCACCGCAGGTGATCCTGCCGCCCAACCGCTGCTCAACCAACTCACGGCTTACAACCGCGTCTTGGCCGCACAGATGCTCGCCCTGCCTGTCGGTGACTCCAGGCGCAGGGAAATCCGCGAGCAGCTCACCGATCCGAGCTACGCGCGGTTCTCGACCTATCAGGATTTTTCACTTCCCATCCAGCTCGGCAGCTTGCTGAACATCACCCCGCAGGCCGGCCTGGGATACACCCGCTATGATGCGGCGGACTGGTCCATCGAGAATCAGGATCGACCCTACATGCACGTCGGGACCGAGGTATCCACCAAGTTTTCCAAAAATTTCGACGCCTATAAAAACGCCGCTTGGGGGCTTGACGGCCTCAGGCACATCCTCCAACCGTATTCCGCCTGGTCCCTGCTCCGGACCGACGGCTTTGATCTGGACAACCCGAACGTGGACCGCCTCACCGCCACCACCCGCCCCAGGCCGCTCGACCCCATCCGCTACAACGCCATCGACGACCTGCGAAGCTGGAACATCATCCGCATGGGAGCCCGCAACCGCTTACTCACCAAGCGCGACGGCCAATCCTTCGAGTGGCTCTACATGGACACCTACATGGACACCTTCATCGAGGATCCCGAGCAAGACCGGGATTTCTCCAACCTCTACAACGACCTCAACTGGCGGGCCCTGCCTTGGCTGGAAGTGATCCTCAACACCCAGTTCCCCGTCGTCAACAGCGGTGCCGGATTCCGTGAAATCAATACCAGCCTGCGTTTCATGCCGACTCAGAATTTCGAGTTCGAACTCGGTTACCGCAACCTTACCGGGCATCCGGTGCTCATCGACTCCAACCAAGTCAACCTGAGAACCTACACCCGTTTGAACGAAACCTGGGGCATCGGCACCCAGCACATTCTCGAATTCGATGACGGAACCCTGGAACGCCAGCAATACACTCTCCACCGCGACCTTGGAAACTGGGTCGCTGGAGTCGGCATGACCACCACCGACAACCGCTTCGAATCCGAGTATGGAGTCGTCTTCAGCCTCTCTCTCAAGGATTTCCCATCGGCGGCCTTGCCTTTCGAAATTAATTCGAATTGATTACCGCCGCATGACATCCACATCAGAATCCCTCCTCTCCTCACTGCGCTGGCGCTACGCCACCAAAAAGTTCGACCCGGCCCGTAAGATCCCCGCCGACACCTGGGCCGCTCTCGAACAATCACTCGTCCTCACTCCTTCCTCCTTCGGCCTCCAACCATGGAAATTCATGGTCATCCAAAATCCCGGAGTCCGCGCGCTCTTGCTCGAAGAATCATGGAAACAACCGCAAGTGACGGACGCCTCCCACTACGTCGTCCTCACGGCACGGACTGACCTGAACGCCACCGACATCGACGCCTGGATCTCACGCATGTCAGAGGTCCAGGGAAGCGCCCCTGAAGCACTCGCCCCACTCAAAGGCATGATCCAGGGCTTCGCCCAAGCCATGAGTCACGAAGCACGCCACGCCTGGAACATCCGGCAGATCTACATCGCGCTCGGCCAACTGATGACTTCCGCCGCCGTGCTGGGAATCGACGCCTGCCCGATGGAAGGCCTCAGCACCGCAGGCTATGATCAGATCCTCGGCCTCGAAGGTAGCGACTACGCGACCGTAGTGGCCTGCGCACTCGGCTACCGTGCGCAAGATGATAAATACGCCACGATTCCCAAGGCCCGTTTCGAGCCGTCCAAGGTCATCGAGCACGTTTAGTCTGCTTGCCTCGGCGGTGGCTTGATGCCGATGAATTTCCAAACATCCTCCATCAAGCGCATCGCGATTTTCCCGGAGGTGTCGTGATGCTTCCGCTTCCCCTTCACCCCCACGTTGATGGCCGGCACCTTGATGCCAGTTGGCGTGTCAGCCTCACCGACATCCACAAAAACCAACCTGGCAAGCTCCGCCGCCACCTCATCGTGCGACTTGAAATCAAGCTTTGAAGGAAGTCCCAGGTCCTTGCTAACTTGCAGCAGGACTTCGGGCTTGAGGAGCTCTTCCTTGATCTTCGCTGCCGCTTCGACACGCTTATCATAAGGCAGCTCCGGGTTGAGCGGCATCGGCACCCACATCGGATGCGGAAGATTCTGCTTGTAAATCCGCAGTGCGAAGTAGCCCGCGCCACCAAGCGCGATCAAGGCCGTTATCAAAGCAAGTCCGATCCATCGTTGCATTGCGCAAGGTTATACGTCATTCACCTCCCGATCCAAGCCAGATTTTCATGGAATACCCCGCTACAGCCGCCACCGTCGAAGCCTTGCCAAACGGCCTCACCCTCATCCTCGATCCCGACTCCACCGCTCCCGTCGTCAGCGCCCAAATCTGGGTCGCCACCGGCAGCATGCACGAGGATCAGCACCTCGGCGCAGGTATTTCCCATTTCCTCGAGCACATGGTCTTCAAGGGCACCCGCGACTTTGACGCGGACACGCTCGCCAACACCGTCCAGGCAGCAGGCGGCCACTGGAATGCCTACACCAGCTTCGATCGCACAGTCTATTACATCGACGGCCCCGCCACGTCGCTTCCCATCTTCTTGAAAACCCTGACCAACCTGGTCTTCTTCCCCAACCTGCCGGAATCGGAATTCGAAAAGGAAATGGATGTGATCCGCCGCGAAATCGACATGGGCCTCGACGACCCCGACAACGCCGCCTCGCGCCTGCTCTTCTCCACGGTATTCACCCTCGACCCACGGCGTCATCCCGTGATCGGGCACCGCCACCTGTTCGACGCGATCCGCCACGAGGACCTCACAGCCTACCACCGCAAGCGCTATACGCCGGACCGTTGTTTTGTGGTCATCTCCGGGGACTTCAATCCGGAGGACGCGCGGGCCATCATCGCGGAACTCACCGCCGGGTGCCTGACTGGCGGCGGGCGCGAGCCCCTCCTCCCCGTGGACCCACCGCAGCTCGGACCACGCCGTGCGCGGGAGACCTTCGCCGTGCCGACCAGCCGCATCTCACTCGCGTGGAAGACCCCCGCACTCGATCATCCGGACGCACCCGCCTTCGACCTCCTCGCCGGCATCCTCGGCCGCGGTCGCGCGGCCAGGCTCCACCGCAAACTGCGGGAAGAACAGGAACTCGCCCTCGAAATTTCCGCATTCTCATGGACCGGACCCGGCCGTGAAGGCCTGCTCGCCGCATCCGCAGATGCGGACCCCGCCAAGCGTGACGCACTGATCGAGGCCATTCTCAGCGAGGTCGCCGCCGTGGCGGCCAGCCCGCTGGACGAGGACCTCGCCAAGGCAAAACGCCAAACCGCTGCCAGTCAATTCCGCAGCCTCACCACCGCCTCCGGCCGCGCCGCCGACCTCGCCTCCAACTGGCACGAAGCCCGCGACCTCGATTTCACCCGCCGCTACTTGGCAGCAATCCACGCCGTGACCGTGGACGACATCCGCCGCGTAGCAGCAAGCTTGAGCGATGAACGCCTCAGCATCACCATCCTAGATCCGCTCGACGCGCCCCCACCTGCCCGCACCACCAAAGTGGCGCGTGTTTCTCAGGACGTCCAGGTGCACACCCTTGCCAACGGGCTCACCCTCGCGCTCATCCCGGATCATCGGGTGCCCCTCATCCACTTCCAGGCAGCGGTTCGTGGCGGGCTCCCCGCAGAGACCTCGGAAACGAGTGGTCTCAACCAACTGCTGGCTTCCACCTTATCCAAAGGCACATTCACACGCACGGCCCACGATCTCGCAGTCACCCTCGAATCACTCGGCGCATCCATCAGCGCGAACACCGGCAACAACGCCCTGCTCATCCAAGCCGGCGGACTCGCTCTGGATTTCAAAACCATCGCCGAGGTCTTCGCGGAAGTCATCAGCTCACCATCCCTGCCCATCGACGCGATCAACCGGGAAAAAGCCAGCCAACTCGCCTCGCTGGAAGAAGCCTTGCAAGACCCGCTTCACACCGGGTTCCGGACCTTGCGCCAGGCCAGCTTCAGCGGCCGCGGCTACGGACTGGACGCCCTGGGATCGCTGGCAAGCCTCGCCAAACTCGACCACGCCCAACTCAAGGCTCACCACTCCAAGCACTTCAACACCGCCAACATCACCTTGGCGGTCGCCGGTGACTTCGATCCCGCAATCGCACTCCAGATCCTCAGTGAGGGCTTTGCACCCCTCCCTCAAGGAGAACGTTGGCACGCCCCCGCCAGCGTAATGGCCACCGGATCTGACCTCACCTGCCACCTGCCGAAAAAACAAGCCGTCCTCACCATCGGCTTCCCCGGCACATCCGTCAGCAGCACCGAGCGCCATGCCCTGGCCATGATTCAGGAATACGCATCAGACATGGCCGGCCCGCTTTTCACCCGCATCCGTGAAGAGCTCGGCCTCGCCTATCAAGTCGGCGCGACCCAGTTCCTCGGCTACGACACCGGCTTGTTCACCTTCTACGTCGCCACTTCCCCGGAACAGGTCGGGTTGGCACGTCAGGAACTCCTCGCCGAAATCCAAAAAATCGCCACCGTCGGGATTCCCAGTGAAGCCTTCGAGCGGGTACGCTCCACCGTGCTCAGCGGACTCGCCATCCAACAGCAATCCCTCGCAGCCGTCGCACGCCACGCATGTCTTGATCTGCTGTTCGGCCACCCCGCGGACCAACACCGCCGCCTTCCCGAAATCTATCAAAACCTGACCGTTGCAGAGGTCCGGGAAACAGCCGCCAGATTCTTCAGTGTCGTTCCTACGGTGGCCACCGTGCTTCCGCCCCCCGAGGCAACACCGGCGCAAGCAAGCTGCTAGAACACGCGGGCCCCGCCTTTTTTTCAAGAGCGCTCCACCTCTCCAGCCAGCGGGATCCGGCGGCTTGTACTTGCTCGACTCACAAAATCCGTGCTAGCGTCCCGCGGTAGCGGAAGCGCTACGCCCGGATCCACCGCTTTACCCGATGTCCGATCATCACCAACCACCCACCCGCTACTCTGCCCCGAGTTGGTATTCCGCTCCCCGGCTATGGCGCACCTTGAGGAAGGCCGCCGTCAGTGCCGGACGCAAGACACTGCTCACCGCGCTCACTCTTTTCTACTGCCTCCAAGACCGGGACACCCCCACATGGGCCAAGGGCGTCATCGTCGGCGCCCTCGGATATCTCGTCCTTCCCACCGACTTGATTCCAGACCTCATCCCGGGTGCCGGTTTCGGGGATGATTGGGGAGCCCTCGTGGCAGCACTCGGGACCGTCGCCGCCTACATCAAGGACGAGCACAAAATCAAAGCCAACGCCCAAGTTGAAAGACTGCTGGGGGCTGAAAACCCACCCGCACCACCCGAATTCTCCGAATGAATATTTTTGCCCCATCGTGCATCACAAGAACGCGTCCGTCATGAAATCGAAACTCCAGTTCTTCTCCATCCTTCTCCTTTCCGCCCTTCACTCGTGGGCTGGAGTCGTCATCGATGAAGAGGTCTTCGGAAAAAGTCTCGGCGGCTGGACCAAACGCGGCAAAGCCGCGGCGGAATACCCGCTCTCCGGCTCGGTCTATCGCACCTATAAACCCGAAATCAGCCAAACTCCCGATGGCGGATTATTCATCTCCCTGCGCATCGATCATGTCCGCGGCTGGCTTTCCTCGGACGATCACGCCGTCCTGGAAGTCACCATCAACTCAAAGGGCCAGATCGTTTCCGCCCAGTCCAACATCGCCATCCAAGGCCGCTCGATCGCGAGCGAAGTCATCCGTGGAACCAACGAAGCTGGCAAAGCCATCCTCGGCGGAGATAAATCCGTCCAAATCGGCACCGATCTCGTCGCCGACCTTTCCGCCAAACTGCTGCGCGAAAACATCGTCGAAGCCGGGAGGGTCTCGTTCCCCGCAGCACTGCGCCACAATTACAACCGCCTTTTCCAATCCATCCGCGTCAAGGAAGGCGAGGCGCCCGCCGCCC